>ENA-UOOI01000401-UOOI01000401.1-fermentation-metagenome-genome-assembly--contig:-NODE-401-length-56309-cov-6.214385_pt1 | contig 56309 bp, 40 predicted proteins | sample MGYA00245779_ERZ724027 | MGnify/ENA primary metagenome ERZ724027 (study PRJEB28704, sample SAMN03018318) | fermentation metagenome | biome: anthropogenic terrestrial biome; feature: soil; material...
GTGCCGGCATGACAGCAGAAGACGGGCAGCAGTCAATCTTTGGAAACGACGGACAAGGAGCCGCAGGCTCACGCAAGAGCCCGGCGGAACGCGCTGCAGAGCTGCGGCGCATACTCGGCCACGCCGCCTATCAGTACTACGCCCTTGACGCGCCAGAGATGACAGACTCACAGTTCGATCGCTATCTGCGTGAGCTCCAGTCAATCGAGGCTGAGCATCCGGAGCTGATAACGCCGGACTCCTACACCCAACGTATCGGCGGCTACGTAGACCGGCAGTTCACCGCCGTCCGCCACGCCCAGCGCATGTACTCGATCGACGACGCGATGGGACTCGGCGAGCTCGACGAATGGCTCAGCCGCACAGAGGAGGCGCTCGCCGCATCGCCTTCGAACCCCGTCGCCTTTACCTGCGAGCTGAAGATCGATGGCTTGGGCGTTGCGCTTACCTACCGCGACGGGCAGCTCATCCGCGCGGCGACACGCGGCGACGGCACCACGGGCGAAGACGTGACGGCTAACGTCTTGACGATCAAGGACGTGCCGCGCACGATCGCCAAAGCAGGGCTTGCGAGCATAGCCAACGGCGGCTTGGGCGGCTCCATAGAGGTGCGCGGCGAGGTGTACATGCCCAAGCATTCGTTTGTGCGGCTCAATGAAGATGCGGATGCTGCGGGCCTCTCTCCGTTCGCAAATCCCCGCAACGCGGCCGCAGGCAGCCTCCGCCAGAAAGATCCCCAGATAACAGCTGGAAGGGATCTTGAGACCTTCATTTATGCCGTTGCTGACGAAGGTCCCCTTGCCATCACGAGCCAATGGGCCTTCCTCGCATGGCTGCGCGACTGCGGCTTTCATGTGAACCCTCACGCCAAGCGCTGCACGAAGGCGCAAGAGGTGCACGACTTCTGCGCGCGGGCGCTGGAGCATCGCGAGGACCTCGACTACGACATCGACGGCGTCGTCGTGAAGGTCGACTCCTTTGCTCAACAAGAGGCGCTTGGCTTCACCGCGCGTGCTCCGCGCTGGTCCATTGCCTTCAAGTTTCCCCCGGAAGAAAAGCGCACGATCTTGCGGGACATCCGCGTGCAAGTCGGACGTACCGGCGTGCTCACACCAGTCGCCGAGTTCGATCCTGTCGTCGTTGCCGGCTCCACGATCGCCCGGGCCACGCTGCACAACATCGACGAGGTGCACCGCAAAAACGTCCGCGTGGGGGATACCATCGTCGTGCACAAGGCAGGAGATGTAATCCCGGAGATCGTAGGGCCCGTGCTTGCGCTGCGACCGGCAAGCTCCGTGGAATTTGAGATGCCAACGATCTGCCCTAGCTGTGGAAGTCCTGTGATTCGCGAAGAGGGCGAGGTTGCGTTTCGCTGTGTCTCCATGGACTGCCCGGCACAAGCTCTCGAGCGCCTTATCCATTGGGCAAGCCGCGGCGCCATGGACATCGACGGCCTGGGGGAGGAGATACTCGGCCGCATGGTGGCATCTGGCCTCGTGTCGGATGTTGCAGACTTCTATGACAAGCTCACTGTCGAAGACCTCGCGGCCGTCAATACGGGGCGCTCCTACGAAACGACAACCAAAGAGCATCGCAAGGGCGAGGGCATCGTTGTGGGCACAACGGTTGCCAAGAAAATCATGGCCCAAATCGACGTATCACGTAGCCGCGGCCTGGCCCGCGTGCTCTTCGGCATAGGCATCCGCCATGTCGGCACCAACGTCGCTCGCCTTCTTGCCTCTCACTTCGGCTCCCTCGAGGCCCTCATGCTGGCAGACGAGGACGACATAGCGCGCATCGAAGGCATCGGCCCTAAGATCGCGACGTCAGTCAGGGAGTTTTTGACGGTACCGGACAACGTCGCGATCCTCGAGCGCCTGCGCAAGGCAGGCGTTGTGCTCACGCAGGAGCGTCTGTCTGATGAGGTCCCCCAGACCTTGGCGGGGCTCACGTTCGTCTTGACCGGCACGCTTGGGGGCTACACCCGTGATGAGGCGAAAGCCCGCCTGCAGGCGCTCGGCGCCAAGGTGTCAGGATCAGTCTCGAAAAAAACAAGCTATGTGGTCGCGGGTGAGGCGGCTGGCTCGAAACTCGTTAAGGCGCGCGAGCTTGGCGTGTCTGTGCTCGACGAAGCGGCCCTCGACCGCATATTTGCCACTGGCAAGGCCCCCCAGGCGACGCCATAGGCTCCAGGCGCCCGGGCGCTCGGCGTCGTGTGGCAGCAGGCGAAAGGGCAATCCTGAAAGGGCGATTTTACCTCTGCGGCAAACCGCACGCTTATTAAGGGAGGCCTAGCTGTCATGCGCGTCGAGCCACAAGAAGAGTTCGGAGAGGAGGGGGTCTTCCTCAACGTGTCGCTTGTACAGGGTAACCGTGGTTACCATGTGCTGCCATCGTCGGTCGTCTATGGCGCGCAGTGTCGCCGCCTCTGACCCGAGGCGCTCGGAGAGGCGCTTGGCGAAGGTGTTCTCGGTGGCAAAGGGGCTTGTCGCGTCAGCGACGCCATGTATCCCAAAATACGGGACGGCTGGCACGTCTTCTTGGTTGAGCAAGGTGATGGGGGAATAGGCGCGCAGCTCGTCATGCAAAAGAGCACGATCTATGCGCCCGCGCACGCGCGTGGCCGGCAGCTTGACCCCTGCCCGCAGCAAGGCGTCCCCCACAGCTCCTGTGGGCGCGTAGTCGAGAAGCATGTCATCTGCATCCAGCACGGCTGCGCAGGAGACATAGCCGCATATGCGCTGTGCTATGCCGGCGGTATCGAGTCCGAAGTGTCGCTGGAGCAGGCGCCCGTAGCTGAGGAGCGCAGCTGACATGCCGCCTGCGGAGCTGCCCCCGACAATGATGCTGCCATGCCAGCTCGTCTCTGACTGCAGCCACGCTGCCGCTGCCTTGACGCCGATGAACGCATCTTGAATTTGCGCCGGGAAGGGTGTGCGGGGCATGAGGCGAAAGCCGACGGAGACGAAGCGGTATCCCTGCGAGAGGTAGGCGTCGGCAGCATTGGCCATGCTCTCGGGCGTGCCGACAAGGTAGCCGCCGCCATGAAACCACATCACGACAGCATTGTGAGCAACTGTCGCTGGCTCCCAGTACACGAACGACTGGAGCCGCTCAGCCCCAAAGGGGACGCGCACGGGCTTGTGCGCCAGCGCTGGTTTGTGCCGGTCATAGTAGGCGGGCATCGCATACGCGAGAGGCGTAGAGAGGATTTCATAAGCTGCACCCATGGTCAACCTCTTGGTTTTGAGACCGAAGCGACTCTGCTGGGGTGGCACAAGCCGTGGGATGTCTCCGTATTGCAGCTGACGCACGTATTGCACAGACCCCTTTGTTTGTCTTTGCTTTTTAGATATGGTATAAGATTTGCTTTCGTGTTTTTTCAAACATTATATGCGCACCGTGAAGAGAGAAGTTGGATGTGATGAGCGTCGCCGAGATCGTTCTTCTGGGTGTGGCCCTGTCTGCTGACGCCTTCGCAGTGACGATTTCTGACTGTTGCGCCTATCCTCATGAGACGCGCTGGCGCTTTGCGATTATGCCAATCTTCTTCGGGGGTTTCCAGGCCCTGATGCCTACGCTCGGCTATTTCGTTGGGGGCCTAGCAGCTGAATTCATCGAGCACTATTCGGGCATCATTACCTTCGTGATCCTCGGCGCCATTGGCGCGAACATGATACGCGAAGGCGCAAGCCAGTCAAAGGCCCACCTCGCGGACGACCTTCCCAGCCAGTCCACAGATGAGGAAAGACATCTCAGCATCTCCATGCTGCTCTTTCAGTCGGTCGCCACTGCTATCGACGCTTTTGCGGTGGGCGTGAGTCTGCGCGCCGTCTCGGTCAACTTGCCCCAGGCGGTGAGCATCATCGGGATCACGACGGTCATCTGCTGCGTCGTAGCGCTTTTCTTGGGGCGCCGCCTAGGCCAGGCACTCGGTCAGCGAGCCGAAATCTTCGGTGGCACTGTGCTGGTTCTGATCGGAATCCGTGCCCTCGTGGCGCTATTCTGAAAGTTTCATTTCGAACGTGCAAACGTTGCTTTTCGTCTTTTTTGCATGTGACTTAGTTTTCTATGCATATGGGCAGTGAGAAAATAGGCTAATCTGCAGACCACTGACGCTACGGACGGCAAGCGTGCTTGCTGTCCCATTTTTGACTGTAACGAAACGATGGGATTGGAGAGGCGATGGACGAGGCTGTGTGCACGTCCAAGTACACCTATGGACAAGTCATGGAGCCCTTGCGTCGACTTGCGCAAGAGGGGCTCTGGCGGCCGGAGTTTGATCACGATGCCTGCGGCATCGGTGCAATTGCCCATATAAAGGGCCAGAGAAGCCATGCAATTGTTGACGACGCCTTGTCGGTTCTGGTGAACCTCGAGCATCGTGGGGGACGTGGCCTGGAGCGCAACACCGGAGACGGCGCGGGCATCCTGTTCCAGATACCGCATCGCTTCTTCCGCAAGGAGGCGCAGCGCCACGGCACGTTGCTGCCGGGTGAGGGGGACTACGGCGTGGCGATGCTCTTTTTGCCGCAGGACAGCGAAGGGGTGCGTGATGCTCACCGGATCTTCGAGGAGGGCTGTGCCGAAGAGGGACTACCCCTTCTGTTCTGGCGTGACGTCCCAGTTGACCCCCATGACCTCGGTGACACCGCAAAGGCTTGCATGCCGACCATCTGCCAAGCTTTCATCGGGAGGCCGGAAGGCGTTGCCGCGGGAGACGACTTTGAGCGTAAGCTCTACATCTGCCGTCGCATGATAGAGAAGAGGGTCGTGTCCGAGAAGGCCTTCGACAACAAGATCTTCTATGTTTGCTCCATGAGCGCACGCACCATTGTGTACAAGGGAATGCTGGTCTCGACGCAAATGCGGCGCTTCTTCATCGATCTCAATGATGCGGCGGTTGAAAGCGCGATCGCCCTTGTCCACTCCCGCTACTCTACGAACACGACACCGAGCTGGTCGCGTGCCCATCCCAATCGCTACATCATCCATAACGGCGAGATCAACACCTTGCGCGGCAACGTCAATTGGATTCGTGCCCGCGAGCCGCACCTCTACTCGCCGACGTTTGGCAACGATCTCAAACGGGTGCTGCCGATCATTGGCCGCGAGGGCTCGGACTCCGCCATACTCGACAACGTCCTCGAATTTCTCGCAGCCAACGGCCGTGGCCTCGCGAGGGCGGTCTCTCTGCTTTTGCCCGAGCCGTGGGATCACAATCCGCAGCTCTCGGAAAAGAGGAGGGCCTATGACTGCTATCAGTCCATGCTGATGGAGCCATGGGACGGCCCGGCGGCGATCGCTTTCTCAGACGGCCGCATCCTCGGCGCCGCGCTCGACCGCAACGGCCTGCGACCGGCACGCTACTACGTGACCCGTGATGACCGTTTTATACTGTCTTCCGAAGTCGGCCCCCTTGACGTCGACCCGCGCAATATTTTGCAGACTGGTTCGCTGGGCCCTGGCGAGATGCTCGTCGTGGACCCGAGCCAAGGTCGCGTGATCTGGAACGACGAGCTGCGGGATGGCTTCGCCGCCGCCCATCCATATCGCGACTGGCTAAAGCAGGAAACGATCAACCTGTCCAAGCTCGAGCCTCCCTCAGGTGAGACCGAAGGCGAGCCAGATGAAGGCGTGGACGCCATCCGTCGCATGGCACGGCTCGGCTATCACTTCGATGACGTCGACGAAGTGCTGCGCCCGATGGCAAACAACGGGAAGGCGCCCCTTGGATCCATGGGCACCGATGTGCCCCTCCCGGTGCTCTCGAAGCACCCTCAGTCCTTCTTCGCCTATTTCAACCAGCTGTTTGCCCAAGTCACCAACCCTCCCATTGACGCTTTGCGCGAGAGCTTTGTGACGAGCTCGGTGCTCTATATCGGCAACCACGGTAACATCTTGGAGGACGCGCGCGATACCTGCCGCCTCATACGCCTTGACAGCCCCATCCTCACACACAAGCAGTTTGACGCCATCTGCGGGATTCACAAGACGGGCTTTTGCGCGAAGAAGTTCTACGCAACCTACAAGCGCGACGGTGGCTCGCTCGAGAAGGCCCTGTCGACGCTTGCCGCCGATGTCGAGAAGGCCGTGCGCTCCGGCGTGAACATCGTGGTGCTTTCTGATCGCGCTGCCGCGGGCTATGTGCCCATACCTTCCCTCTTGGCCGTCGGCGCGGTTCATAACCACCTGATTCGAGCGGGCGTTCGCATGTCGGCGGACCTTGTCGTAGAGGCGGGGGATGCGATCAGCCCCCACGACTTCGCGGCTCTCGTCGGATATTCGGCCTCGGGCATCTATCCCTATATGGCCCATGAGGAGTTGCGCCGGCTTGCCGAGAAAGGGGCTTTGTCCGTCAGTGCATCTGAGGCCGTCGCAAACTATGACAAGGCCGTGGTGACTGGCATCACCTCAATCATGTCTAAGATGGGCATCTCCACGATGCAGGGCTACCACTCGGCGCAGATCTTTGAGATCGTCGGGCTTTCCTCTGAGGTCACTGAGCGCTACTTCACAGGGACTACAAGCAGGATCGAGGGCCTTTCGATCGACGGTATACAAAGCGAGCTCAATCTGCGCTATGACGACGCCATTGCCCTTGCGCATGCGCCTGCCCCTGACCAGCTACCGAGCTTCGGCCTCACGAAATGGCGCCCGGTGGGCGGCGAGGAGCACCTGATCGATCCCAAGGCCATCTACCTCCTGCAGCGTGCGACGCGCGAGAGCAGCTATGAGACCTTCAAGACGTACAGCGAGCACATCCATCAGCCCGGCCGTGCGATCGTGCTGCGCGACCTGCTTGACTTCGTGCCCCTGTCGACGGGGCCGGTCCCCCTGACCGAGGTTGAGCCTGCTCAGTCCATCGTCCAGCGCTTCAACACCGGGGCGATGAGCTACGGCGCGATCTCCGAGGAGGCCCATGAGTGCCTTGCCATCGCGATGAACCGCCTTGGCGGCAAGTCGAACACCGGTGAGGGCGGCGAGGACCCGGCGCGCGAGACGGCCCTTCCAAACGGTGATTCCAAAAACTCTGCGATCAAGCAGGTGGCGTCCGGGCGCTTCGGCGTCACGAGCCGCTACCTCTGCTCGGCCGTCGAGATTCAAATCAAGATGGCCCAGGGTGCAAAGCCGGGGGAGGGTGGGCATCTGCCTGGCAAGAAGGTGTGGCCATGGGTCGCGCGCGTGCGCCGCTCGACGCCGGGCGTCGGGCTCATCTCACCGCCGCCGCACCACGATATCTATTCGATTGAGGATTTGGCCGAGCTGATCTTTGACCTCAAGAATGCTAATCCGTCGGCGCGCATCTCCGTGAAGCTGGCCTCAGAGGCTGGCGTCGGCACAATTGCGACTGGCGTGGCCAAGGGCGGTGCGGGCAAGATCTCCATCTGTGGCTCCAACGGAGGCACCGGTGCCGCGCCGCGCGACTCCATTTACCATGCCGGGCTGCCCCTCGAGCTCGGACTTGCAGAGACCCACCAGACGCTGCTCGCCAACGGTCTGCGCTCCCGCGTTGCGCTTGAGGCTGACGGCAAGCTCATGGATGGCCGTGACGTCGCAATCGCCGTTCTCCTCGGGGCTGAGGAGTTCGGCTTCGCGACTGCGCCACTCATCACGTTGGGCTGCCTGATGCAGCGCGACTGCCAGCAAGACACGTGCCCTGTGGGGATCTGCACCCAAAACTCGCGCCTGCGCGGGCACTTCACGGGCAAGCCCGAGTATGTGGTGAACTTCATGACCTATGTGGCCGAAGAGCTACGCGAGATCATGGCGCGCCTCGGCTTCCGCACGGTTGACGAGATGGTTGGCCATCCCGAGTGCCTGCGGCAGGTGGAGGTTCCGGGCAACTGGAAAGCCAACGCCTGCGATCTCTCAAGGATCCTTGCGCGCGCGACAAACGTCTACGGCAAGGACGTGCCTGGGGCGGCGTCTCCGCACTTCCTGCCGAAGATGTCCTATAACTTCGCGCTTGACAAGACGCTCGACTCGACCTTGTTTATCCCCTACACGCAAGGTGCGCGCGCACATCTGTGCCCGATCGCCTTCCATGCCGACATTGCCAACGTCAACCGCTGCGTCGGCACGATGCTGGGGTCGGTCATCACAAAGGCCCATCCTGACGGCTTGCCTGAGGGCTCCGTTAGCATCGAATGCCGTGGGTCTGGCGGCCAGAGCTTCGGGGCGTTCTTGCCTGCTGGCATCACGATCAACATCTCAGGGGACGCGAACGACTACTTCGGCAAGGGGCTGTCTGGCGGCATTCTTTCGGTAGAGCCACCGGCGGAGGCAACGTTCAAGTTCGATGAAAACGTCTGCGTCGGCAACGTCGCCTTCTATGGGGCAACCTCAGGTCGCGGGTTTGTGAACGGCCTGGCAGGACAGCGCTTCGGCGTGCGCAACTCCGGTGCCACGCTCGTGGTCGAGGGTGTGGGAAACCATGGCTGCGAGTACATGACCGGCGGCGTCGCGCTGATCTTGGGCGAGGTTGGGCAAAACTTCGCAGCTGGTATGAGCGGTGGCGTGGCCTATGTCTACGATCGCTTCGGCACGCTGGATGCCCGCTGTAACAAGGACATGGTAGAGCTGGCAAAGCCGAGCGAGGCCGAGTTCGCACAGATTCGCTCGCTGATAGAGGAGCACGTGAGGCGCACCAAGAGTCCGCGCGGAATCAAGCTGCTGTACCAGTTCGATGACGTCAAGCGGCTGTTCGTCAAGGTCATACCGATCGAGTATCGGCGCATCATCGAGCGCGCCGAAGCCTTTGAGGCTGCTGGCTCTGATCACGCCACGGCGGTCGAGCAGGCCTTCGAAGATATCAGGAAGGAGAGTTAGTCATGGGCAAACCGGGAGCTTATCTTGAGATAGATCGGCATAGTCACGATGAGCGCAACGTGCGTGAGACGCTGCATGACTATGATGAGTTTGCGTTGCCCCTCAGTCTTGAAGAGCAACGCGAGCAGGCGAGTCGCTGCATGATGTGCGGCGTTGCCTTCTGTCAGACCGGCGTCTCCTTTGGGCGTGCCCGGGTGTCGGGCTGCCCCCTTCACAACTTGATCCCCGAGTGGAACGACCTCGTATGGCGGGGGCTGTGGCATGACGCTGCGGCCCGCATGGCGCTCACGAACCCCTTCCCTGAGTTCACCGGCCGAGTATGCCCGGCGTTGTGCGAGTATGCGTGCAACCTTGGTTTGCATGATGAGCCGACGACGATCAAAGATGACGAGCGGGCGATCTCAGATGTCGCATGGGAGTCATCTGACCCAGTGGTCGCCCCCTTGCAGCCGCCGGCTGCCGGTGCTCCGCGCGTTGCCGTTGTCGGCTCTGGCCCATCGGGTCTCGCTTGCGCATGGGAGCTTGCGCGTCGGGGGGCGGCGGTGACGATCTTTGAGAAGAGCGATCGCGCTGGCGGCCTGCTCGTCTATGGCATCCCCAACATGAAACTTCCCAAAGACGTCGTGGCCCGTCGCATTGCGCAGATGCAGGCGAGCGGCATGGACTTCAAGCTTTCATGTGATGTCTGCGACCCGTCCGTGGTGAAAACCCTCGAAGGGTTTGACGCTGTCGTGGTCGCCGCAGGGGCAGGTGAGCCCCGCGCGCTCAAAGTGCCAGGCGCTGATCTTTCTGGCGTCCACTTCGCCGTCGACTTCCTCACCTCCGCGACCATGGCGGTGCTGGGCGGGAAGGACCCTGAAATTTCGGCCGCCGGCTTGGACGTCGTTGTTATCGGTGGTGGCGACACGGGCACGGACTGCGTTGCCACTTCCCTGCGCCAAGGGGCAAAAAGCGTGCGACAGTTCGAGTTCCTCCCCGAGCCAGGCGAGACTCGTGAGGCCGTGGGCAATCCTTGGCCAGAGTATCCTTCCGTGAAGAAGACTGATTACGGGCAGCAGGAGGCAGAGGCCCTGCAGGGGTCCGATCCCCGTAGCTGGGCTGTCGACACCCTTGAGGTCCGCAGTGATGATGGTGCTGTGAGCGGCTTGCATGTGGTCTCTCTTGACTGGTCCGATGGATCGCCGAAGCGCATCGAAGGCTCTGACCGCGAGATTCCTGCCCAGCTCGTCCTGCTCGCAATGGGCTTCACCGGCCCGCGGGCGGATGTGTACACATCATTGGGCGCCAAGGTTGTCGAGTTCCGCGGGGGCGTGCGGCCTCAGCTTGCAGACGGCACCGAGTATCGGGTTGTCGCCTCGACCAAGAAGGGCGTTGCGGCGCAGGTTCCAACGTTTGCGACAGGCGACGCGCGCAACGGCTCGACGCTGGTTGTGACCGCCATGGCAGACGGGCTCGCCTGCGCTGCTGAAGTTGCCTCTGAACTTCATCTTTAGTGGCCCTTGGAGTCTTCGCTGCTGCCTTCGGGCGACGTTGAGCTTGAGGGCAAGCTCAACGCTTTTTCCCATACGGATAGCATTGCAGGTCAAAGGGGCATTGGAAAGAGGCTGGATCTCGGCTAGCCCTCAGGGACGCCGTTGTAGTTGAGGTGGCCGGAGAGCGCTATGAATGTTTGGCGGTCGTCAGTGGTAAGCGCCTTTGCTAAGCGCTGCCAGAGGTCAAGCGCCCGATGGTAGAGCTCGGGGAAGCTCTCGTTGCGCCTGCGGCCGTCGGCCGAATCTTTCCATGCATGATTTGCAAGGTTGGCGGACGGGCAGTCGGCGGCGCAGCTTATGTGGTGAGCCATGGCCCTGAGATGGGAGTGCGGCCTCACAAGGCTTTCAAGCTGGGCGGCGATGCGCATCTTTGGGTTTTCCGCTGGGTCCACAAGACGGTATGCGCGCTCATAGTCGGCCGTGCAGCCAGCATATTCCCTGACGCCAATCGGCAGGCTGAACACTTGCAAGGCGACTTGGGAGAGGAGGGCGCCGGCAACGCGGTCAATGCGCGCAGTGCGGGCGAGGAAGGAGGCTGTCGGGACGTCGGCGACGCTGAGCCCGCGGAGCTGGGCAAGCATCCAGACGTCGATGTCGCTTTCGATCACGGCGTGAACCTCGTCTGCGGCGTCAGACAGCCCGGTGCCAGCTGACGTCAGTTCGTGCTGCTCGGCATAGATGAGCGGATGAGCGCTGCTGTCCAGAGAATAGTGGCCGACGAAGCCCAGCACGAAGGCGAGGCCAATGTGCTCGTCGCACTCAGGCAGATGGCTGACGGCTGCCCTCATTGCCCAGAAGTTCTCCACGACGTGGTGGCCGTGCATTGCAAAGGCGAGCCGATGGCAGTTTGAGGCGGTGCGAGGCAGCGCGCTGAAGCAGGAGAAGAAAGGGTCAGGCCCTTGATTTCCCAATAAGAATGCGAGGAGCTCCTCCTGTGTGCTAAGAATGCCTGAAGGCAAGCGCTTAGAGGCTTCCTCACCAAAGAGGTGGTGTGTGATAAGTGCTGGCATTGCTCATCCCTTTCTGGGTCACCGAATGTGCCCACAGATCTCTATGGTAGCTTACTGAGGCATTGAGTTGTCGCTTGGTTGGGTATCCTGAAGGCAGTTTGAAGGACTTTTATTGAAGGAGGGCTCTCATGCAAGACATAAAGCAGAGCAAAAGTTCAGTCATGCTTGCAGGTATTGTCTCCATCCTGATGGGCCTTTTGTTTTTTGGCAACCCAGGTGGGGCAACTGTTGCGCTTACGCGCCTGATAGGATGGATAGCCATCATTTCTGGTGCGCTTGCGGTTGCATCTGCGTTTCACAATCAAAATCCGATTGGCTCATCGGCAGACCTTTATATTGGTATCGTGGCTCTCGTGTTCGGCTTGTTTCTCGCGATGCAACCGGCTTTTTTTGTGGCATGGATCTTTGTTCTCATTGGCATCTTTGTGGCGATTGAGGGATTCCATATGCTTATGGTTTCTAATATGAGTCGCGCTGCTGGCATGTCTGGTGCAGTTGCCCAGATGATCCTTTCCGTTATCGTTATAATAGGTGGCATCATTATCATTGGCTCGCCTTTTACTATGGTCAGCATCGCTGGTGCTATCGCGGGCATTTTCTTGGTGATCAATGGCGTCTCAGAGATCGCACGCGGCATAAAGATGTAGTGTACGATTTCTGTCTAATCGAGCCTTCCCCATACGGTTCCTGAGTAGCCTGCGCCTGTTTGATAGTGGATACCATCTGAGAAGAGCTGGTGGTACTGTAATATTTGAAGATCAGAGGCAAGCTTAGCAGCTCCACTAGAGGAACTGCTGGTCTCTGAAATATCATGCCAGGTACCATTGGCGTCTTGATAACCAAGCGCGTTTATGGCAGGTACATCAGTCGTTTGCATCACGAGCTCGGCCTTCTGATAGTCTGTCAGGGGCATGCCGATGAGCTGTGCCAAGTCCGCAGCGAGATAATTGGTGCTGCTTATCTCTACGTTGCCTGTCGTAGCACCGGCCACGTCGTAGTTGGCGTAGATCATATAGCTCGTCGTATGAGCGCGCTCCTGGTGTACAAGGCCGTTGTCGTCAGGCGTGAGCCAGTCGTTGTAAAACGACGCAATCGATGGCTGGTGGTCGCCGAAGAAGACAAGGACCACAGGCTTATCAAGCGTCGAGAGCTCCTCGACGAAGCTCTCGAGGGCGCGATCCGACTCGTCGATGAGGGCGAGGTACTCATTGAGCTCACTGTTGTCATAGCCGTCGACGTCGTAGTCCTTCATCATCGAGGCGGGTAGAGCTCCCGTGTCATAGCCGCCGTGGTTTTGCATCGTAACATCAAGGATGAACTGGGAGTCATCGGTGGAGGTGAGCTCTTCGTAGATCTTGTCGTAGGTTGCTTCGTCGGTGACCATGTTGCGCAGTTTGGAGGCTCCTGTGAAGTCTGAGATGTCAAGAAAGGTGTCGAAGCCAAACGTCGGGTACACGACGTTGCGATACCAGTTGGTGGCGAGGTTCGGGTGCATCGCAAGCGTGTCATAGCCTTCCTGTTTGAGATCGGCAGCGAGATTTTCGACGCCGGTCATGTCGTAGACCATGTAGGGATAGACGCCTGAGCCCATGTAGGCCATAGAGCAGCCGGTCAGGAACTCCCACTCTGAGTTGCAGGTGCCGCCGCCGAACGGTGAGACATACAAGGTACCCTTCGAGAGTGCCCCGTCAAAGGAATTAAACCAGTTCGGCCCCGTGTAGCTGCCTGCCAGGTCGTCATAGATCGACAGGTCGGAAAATGACTCATTCATGACGAAGACAACCGTGGGCTTGATCTCGTTGTACTGGGTCTCTGCGGCCTTTCTCTCCTCGGTGGAGCCGAGGGTGGCGTCATAGGTCGCGGCATAGGAGCTCAGCAGGTCCTTTGCCTTTTCGTTGGAGTAGTCTTCGGGCTCTTTGGGGCTGAAGGACTGCACCTGTGTGAGAAAGGAGCTTACGAAGCCCTCGCGCCAATAGCTGTCGAGGGGGATCCAGGCGTTGTACCAGATGCCGAGGTCATTGGCAAAGCTCACGTACTTAAAGCCCACAACGGACCCTGCGATGATGGCCGCGCCGACAACGAGGTTCACGACGACGCAGCGCGCTCGGTGTCCTCCCTTGGTGACCAGAGGGGTGAGGGACAGCAGCAAAACAGTGGCGGCGAGTAAGGCCAGCGACAGCAGCACGCTGCCGTTGAGGATATAGGTGTAGCCGCCTCCCACCGCCGCGGCTGTGCCGAGTGCGAGCACGTCGCTTGCCATGATGGGTGCATCGCGGAAGGTCACGACAAAGTACTCAGCGATGCCTGCGATCTCAAAGGCAAGTGCAGCTATGGCTGCGCCGACTCCCGAGCGCTGGAACAAGAAGTGAAGCGCGAGCATCATGATGAAGATGATCACAACCTCAAGGCGCAGACCCTCCCAATAAAAATCGGTCATATACGGATTGGAGGGAAGCTCTATGGCGATGAAGGTGAGGTAGGCACCGACGAGCAAAAGCCCGAACTCGAGTATCTGAGGCAGTGGCCGGTGCAGCGAGCCGAGCTTGGCCCGGATGTGGGCGTTTCTCAAAGAGACGTATGCGCCGATCCCGAGAGCAACGGCGCAGCAAAGCTCCTGAGGAAAGATCGCGTTGATAAGCGAAAGCCGATCATAGATACCAAGGAAGATGAGCAGCGCAAAGAAGCAGAAACTCCAGATCCAATTTGATATCGGTGGCTTAGCGGGCACCACACGACGAGACCCCACTCCGCACGCAGCGCAGATATAGCAGGCGACGAGTCCAGCCGCCATGACAATGACGATGGAAAGCATACATCACATCTTCCGAGAAGAAAAAGTCAGCAGATAGGTTAAGAGTAGCGGAAAGACAGCTGCGAGGCTCCTTTTGAGACAAGATGCCCACATATTTATCGGTGAATGTTGATGTATTTATCGGATTTGAAGAAAAAACAAGGGACGACATTGAGTCGCCCCTTGTTTACATGCAGGCTGGAAGCTGCCCTTACACCCAGAAGAGCATCGCGTTGTAAGAAGGCACTGGCCAATAGTCTTCGCTACAGATTTCCTCCATGGCATCGACCTCGCTGCGCAGAGTAGCCATCGCCGGGACGACAGTGTCCCGATAGGCATCGTCTTGCGCACTTGGATCCTCGATTGCATGGGCTGCAGCGTTTTTCTTCTCGAGGGCATCGGTGGCTGCTGAGATCTTCTCCATGCCGTCGGTGATCGTCTGTACGGTCTTCTTCTCAGAGGTGGCAGTGATGCCGATCTCGGCTTTCGCGGCTACAGAGGCTGCGAGGTCAGAGCTGTAGGTTGTCAGCGCAGGCAGGTACATGCGGTGAGCCATCGCAACCATCGTGTTGGCCTCGATGTTGAGGAGCTTGGCATACTGCTCGGCTGCAGCGACGTAGCGGGCACGCACCTCGGCCTCGTTGAGTACGCCGTAGCGGGAGAAGAGGTCGATGTTGGTCTGCTTGATCAAACAAGGCAGCGCATCAGGCGTCGTCTTGAGGTTGGGCAGGCCGCGCTTGGCAGCCTCCTTCTCCCACTCGGGGGAATAGCCGTTGCCCTCGAAGATCACGCGCTTGTGGTCGCGGAAGTTCTTCTTGACCCACGCAAGCGCATGCTCGACGAACTTGTCAGCGGGCACATGCTCAAGGTCGTTTGCAAAGCGGTCGCACTGCTCGGCGACGGCGGTGTTCAAGACGACGTTGGGGTCAGAGAGGTTCTGCTGGCTGCCGCACATGCGGAACTCGAACTTGTTGCCGGTGAAGGCGAAGGGACTCGTCCGGTTGCGGTCTGTGTTGTCACGGAAGAAGTTCGGCAGGGCTGGAACGCCAAGATCCATCTCCGTCCTGTCAGGCGTGTGGATCGAGGTGTCGTGCGTCAGCGCGTCGACGACAGGGGAGAGCTCGTCGCCAAGGAACACCGACACGATCGCAGGCGGCGCCTCGTTGGCGCCCAAGCGGTGATCATTGCCTGCCGAGGCAACGCTTGCGCGCAGGAGGTCGGCGTGCTCATCGACCGCGGCGACCAAAAACGACAGAAAGACCAGGAACTGGAGGTTCTCCTCCGGCTCGTCCCCCGGCTCGAGGAGGTTTTGTCCGTCAGCCGAGATGGACCAGTTGTTATGCTTGCCCGAGCCATTGACGTACTCGAAGGGCTTCTCATGCTGCAGGCAAGCAAGGCCGTGATGGGTAGCGAGCAGCTTCAACTTCTCCATCGTAAGCAAGTTGTCGTCAATTGCGAGAGAGCCTTGCTCGAAAATCGGCGCGAGCTCATGCTGGGACGGCGCGACCTCGTTGTGCTTGGTCTTCGCTGGGACAGCCAGTTTCCACAGCTCATCGTCAACTTCCTTCATGAAGTTGTTGACGGTCGGCCGTATTGCGCCGAAGTAGTGCTCCTCAAGCTCTTGCCCCTTGGCGGGCATGCAGCCAAAAAGCGTGCGACCCGTCAGCACAAGGTCTGGCCTGGCGGCGTAGTCGTCCTCTTTGATCAGGAAGTACTCCTGCTCCGGGCCGATGGTGGTGATGACACGATGGGGCTCGTGGCCGAAGAGCGCCAAGACACGCTTGGCCTGCTTTTCCAGTGCCACCTCAGAGCGCAGCAGCGGTGTCTTCTTGTCGAGTGCCTCGCCAGTGTAGGAGATGAAGGCCGTTGGGATGCACAGGACCTCGTCTTTGATGAATGCCGGGCTCATCGGGTCCCATACGGTGTAGCCGCGCGCCTCGAACGTGGCACGCAGGCCACCCGAGGGAAACGACGAGGCGTCGGGCTCGCCTTGGACCAGCTCCTTGCCGGAGAAGGCCATCAGGACTGTCCCGTCTCCGCGAGGGTTGATAAACCCGTCGTGCTTCTCTGAGGTGATGCCCGTCAACGGCTGGAACCAGTGCGTGTAGTGCGTGGCCCCGTGCTCAAGTGCCCAATCCTTCATGGCATGAGCAACCTCGTTGGCGATGTCGAGGTCAAGGGGATCTCCATCCTTGATGACCTGCATGAGCTTCTTGTATGTAGGCTTGGGTAGTCGCTCCTGCATGTCGGCGTCGGTGAAGACTAAGCTGCCGTACTCCTTTGACACACGATCCGTGCTCATTCGCACCCTCCCTGATGACTTCCTCGGAAGACGTCGGCGCGTCTCCCCGCAGTTATCCTTCGCCATAGCATACGTGTATCTGCCACGCATCTACGCGAAGCCTATGAAAAAGATAGACGTCACATGTTTCGGGGAGGTGAAGACGAGGTATCGAGAAAAATGCAATTCCTTTGCGACTTGGCATGTGTAAAGGCGGCGCAGAAAGGAAAAGCGGCGACGATGCTGCGAAAGAGATTGGCCACTCACGTGGCTTCGGCAGCGGACTCACCCTAGAATGGGCGGGGACACCTTAAAGCAAGAGGAGAGAATAGCTATGGCAGAAACCTCAGCTGACCCTGCGCGCCGCACCATCGCCGTCATCGATGGCAATTCGCTGATGCACCGCGCTTTCCATGCGATCCCCCCGACGATGACCGCTCCCGACGGCACGCCGACCAATGCGATATTCGGCTTTGTCTCGATGTTCATCAAGATGATCGAGACCTTCCATCCCGACGGCGTGATCTGCGCCTTTGACAAGGGCAAGCCACGCGTGCGTATGGAGATGTTGCCGCAGTACAAGGCCCAGCGCCCGCCGATGGATCCGGCGCTGCATGCGCAGTTCCCCCGCGTGAAAGAGCTGCTGCATTCAATGGATGTGCCTGTGGTGGAGCTTGAGGGCTGGGAGGGAGATGACATCCTCGGAACCCTTGCAAGGCGCGGTGAGGATGCCGGCTACGAGATGTATCTCATAACCGGGGATCGCGACATGTACCAGCTCTCGACCGAGCACGTGAAGATTGTCGGCACCAAGAAGGGCCTCTCTGACGTCGCAATCATGACGCCGGAGTCAGTCGAGGACCTCTACCACGGCGTCACGCCCCAGCTGGTACCAGACTTCTATGGCCTCAAAGGCGACAGCTCGGACAACATCCCTGGCGTCCCCGGCATCGGTCCCAAGAAGGCCAGTGCCCTGATCGTGCGCTACGGCAGCCTCGATGGGGTTATCGCCCACGCTGCAGAAGTCAAGGGCAAGATGGGGGAGAGCCTCCGGGCTCACGTGGATGACGCGCTCCTGTCTCGCAAGGTCGCCACGATTCGCAAGGATGCCCCCCTTGACGTGAACCTCGCCGACGCCAAGTTCCCCACGTTCGACCCGGCAGAGGTTAGGCGCAGCTTCTCTGAGCTTGGGTTCACCGGCATGACGCAGCGCGTGCTCGCCCTTGAAGATGAGGCAGGCCAGTCGTCCCAAGCTACAAGCGGCGCAGCGACGCCCGCAGCCTCTTATTTGCAGGTGCTTTCTGGCGAGGAGGCGCTGCAGGCGGTCTTTGAGGCAGCCGGCTCGGATGCATGGCTCGGTCTCGCAACTGATGATGGCCGTGAGGCCGATGCCTTGTTCGGCAGCGGCCATACGCTGTGGGCAGCCTGTGAGAAGGGCCTCGCTCGTCTTGAGGGCCCCGACGCCGACGAGGCTTGCGTGCGGCTCGTCAAGCAGGGCAAGCTTGCCGCCGCCGACGTCAAGGCGCTGCTTCATGGCATCTATCCCTATGACTCGTCCGAGCCAGCTGCGATCAGCGCCGCCGATGTCGACCCTGATCGCATCTTTGATGTGGGGGTGGCCGCCTACCTGCTTGACTCGGCCCGCTCCGACTTCTCGATGCCTGCTCTCATGGCCGCCTTTCTTCCGGAGGTCACGCTGCCAGAGGTCACAGACGAGCTGCCTCAAGCGGCCGTGTGCGCCCTTGGTGCGCGGCTCCTTGTGCCTGAGCTTGCCCGCCGCCTGAAAGACGATGGCTCGGACAAGCTCTTCCATCGCTTGGAAATGCCTCTTTTGCCGGTGCTTTTGCATATGGAGCGCACAGGCTTGCATGCGGACAGGAGCGTTTTTGCCGAGCAGTCCTCGAGTCTTGGCGCTGAGATGGATGCCATGATCAAGCAAATCCACAATGAGGCAGGAGAGCAATTCAACGTGGACTCGCCCATGCAGTTGTCCCACGTTCTTTTCGATGTGCTCGGCCTTCCCACGAAGGGGCTCAAGAAGACTCGCCGCGGCTACTATTCGACCAACGCGAAGGTGCTGGCAGATCTGGCCAGCGACCACCAGATTGTGGCCGACGTGCTTGAGTACCGTGAGCGCGCAAAGATAAAGTCCACCTATCTTGATGCGCTTCCGGAGCTGATTCGTGGCGACGGTCGCATCCACACCACGCTCAACCAAACCGTCGCCGCCACCGGACGCCTTTCCAGCTCTGATCCCAATCTTCAAAACATCCCGACGCGCTCTGAGCTGGGTCACCGCGTGCGGCAGGCGTTTACAGTCCCTAAGGACTGCGTGTTTCTCACCTGCGATTACTCGCAGATAGAACTGCGCTTACTTGCGCATCTTTCAGGCGATGAGCATCTCATAGAGGCGTTTTGCGAGGGGGCTGACTTTCACAGGCAGACGGCGGCGCGCATCTTCGGCGTCCCCTTCTCGCAGGTGAGTCCACAAATGCGCAGCCGTGCGAAGGCCGTGAACTTCGGCATTGTCTACGGGCAGCAAGCCTTCGGACTTGCCAGCTCGCTTAAGATTGGGCGTGGAGAGGCGCAGGCCATGATTGATCGCTACTACGACGCCTATCCGCGCGTGCGCAGCTTCCTCGACGAGCAGGTCGCGCTTGCTCACAAACAGGGCTGGGTTGCGACCATGTACGGCCGCAAGCGTCACATAGCCGAAATCCACGCGAAAAACCGCCAGCTCGTAGCCTTCGGTGAGCGCACGGCGATGAACCATCCGATGCAGGGCAGCGCCGCAGACATTATCAAGATCGCAATGGTACGCGTCGAGAGGCGCCTGAGGGAGAAGGGCTTGGCGAGCAAGTTGGTGCTGCAGATCCACGATGAGCTGGACTTCGAGGTGCCCGCAGGCGAGATCGAGTCACTCTCTGCCCTTGTCAAGGAAACGATGGAGGGGGTCGTTAAGCTCAAGGTGCCGCTGATTGCTGAGGTTTCCTACGGGTCGAATTGGGCCAAGGCAAAATAAGACCGTTCGACCACCGCCTGCCCTTCCTCTTTTCTGCCACATGCCTGAAACGTGCTCCAAACATGGCCGTGCGATGCTGTGAGCACAAGGCCAAGACATGAGAGAGAGGGACGTGATGATCTATCAGCTGACGGTGTTTCTCCCCAACGAGCCCGGCGCCCTTACTTGCGTGAGCCGTACGCTCGGCGAGCAGGGGATCCAGGTTCTTGCGCTGATGGTGTCAAGCATGAACGAGGCTGCCATTGTGCGTCTTGTGTGCGACGACCCCGAGCGCGCCTCAGAGACGCTCACGGAGCGTGGCTACTATCTGACGGTGGCAAAGGTGCTGGCCCTTGAGATCCCCGACGTGCCGGGCGGGCTTGCGACGGTGCTGCAGCATCTGGTCAGCGTTGACCTCAACGTCGAGTACGTCTACTGCTGTCCGCTTCCCAGCCACACGGTGGATATCGTGGCCGTCTCTGGCGACCCGATCGACATCAAGCTTCATCAGGCGGGCATTGTGGGGTTGAGCCAAGATGCGCTCACAGCTGCAGACGCTCATGACGCATAGTCTAAGCCATAGGCTAAACTAGCAACAATGACAGCTGCGGCTGCGAGGCCCATGCTGTCGCGTCCGATGATGCTGACGATGTGTGAGGGAGGCCGGGTTGGCGAAAGAAAATCTTGGCATAGCTTCTGCCTCCGCGTTGTCTGCGATTGGCGAGCGCAGCGTGGGCGGCACGCTCGCAGCCCTTTTGGCGCTCACGAGCGACGCGGTCCTCGTCTTCGACGGAGCCGGGCGCGTCTTGCTCGCGAACGACGAGGCCGAAAGGTTGTTTGACAAAGACCATGCCGGGCTCATCGGGACCGACATCCGCACGTTCTTCCCGCCTGCGCCAGGCGTGGCGACGGATGCCCCTTTCGAGCCGTTGTCGCTGCCCTTCCCGCTTGACGGCAGGAGTACCCCTATCGCCAGCATGGCCTCCGATGGCCATCTGCATGAGGTTGTAGTCCGCTGCGATCGTGTGTCTGCACCCGGGCAAACGTATTTGCTGGTCGCCACGACCGCCGCAGCCGCCGCATCGGAGCGCGAGCACGATCGCCTCGTCGACGAGCTGTCGCGCGCCAACCATCGCCTCTCCGGAACGCTCAAGATCGTGCTTGACACGATAGACTCAGAAGACGTCAGCACGCTTTTCGACAACGTCTTGCAGGAGATCTCCGAGACGCTGGAGGCGACGGGCACGCTGCTGTACCTTGCGGATCGTGATGGCTACCGGCTCTGGGGCGTGAGCCAGGGCCTGCAGAAGGTCCACGCCCCCCGCTTTTTGCCGTATGGCGGCAGCGCAGGCAAATGGGTGAGCCAGGCGGGCGGCACGTTGATGCTCAGGGTGATGGAGCCGACGGTCGAGGAGCTGCGTCGGGGGCACCTCAGCTCACGACTCGTGCTCGATGAGGGCACGCGCCAGACGCGGCGCCTGCCCGTCTCGCAGCTGCCGCCGCTCACAAGCATGCTGGTGTCCCCTGTGTGGTTCAGTGACCACATGATCGCCTTGATCAACGTTGGTTGGGACAAGACGCACCAGCTGCGTCGCGATGACGCCCGTCTACTCGACGCAGTGGGGCACTACCTGTCGGTGCAGCTTGCCGGCGCCCTCACGACGCTGCGGCAGCAGCGTGGGGCTGAGCTCGAGAGCGCCGTCGCACAGGTACATCTCGTGCTGCTCAATATCGTGGCCCAGGAAAGCGAAGACATACCAGGGGAGGCCGAACGGCAGATCTTCTCTGCCGTGTCATCGGCCCTCTCTGCTGACGTGGTCCCTGTGCGGGAAAATCCCTATCAGCGTGAGACGGTTGTTGCCTCCTTGCCCCATGCGGGCGAGCGCGCCTTGCCCATGGGCATCGACCAACTTGAGGCAAGCCATCCGCTTGACGCCTCTGTCGTGCCGATAGGCGTCAGCGATGAGCTTGGCGCTTGGCTTGGGCAGATGGGAGAGGCCGCACAAGGAGCGTTCGTTGACTTCGGAATGTTCGTCGGGCAGCGGAGATGCCTGCTTGTGCTGCGCTCCCTCGAGGAGGAGCCCCTCGATGACATGGAGCTCCAGTTTCTGCAAAGCCTTGTCGAAGACGTGCGAGACGTGACGCATGGCGCCGAGGCGAGTGCCCATGACCGCTATATATCCCAGGCCCTGCAGACGGGCATGCGCAACGAGCTACAGCAGGTCGATGGCATTACGTCACAGGGAGTCTATTCGTCGGCGACGAAGGCGGCCTTTGTGGGGGGCGACTTCTACGACCTCATCTGTCTTCCCGAGCATCGTGGCTGCATCATCATGGGGGATGTGTCGGGTAAGGGCGTAGAGGCGGCGTCAGTGTCGGCCGCCGTCAAGACCGCGCTCGGCGCATATTCGTGGGAGGGCCTGCGGCCTGCGCGCATGGTGAGGCTGCTCAATGAGTTCCTCCTTGGCTTTTCGCGACTTGAGACATTCGCGACCTTGTTTGTGGGCATCATCAACCTCGAAAGCGGGAAGCTGACCTATTGCTCGGCGGGCCATCCCCCTGCAATCATGGTGCGCGCGAAGACGGGCGACCTCGCGATGCTCGACGTGCAATCCGGCGTCGTTGGTGCCTTCAAGGACATGGACTACCGCAATGGCCAGGCCAAAGTCTCCCCGGGGGACGTGTTAATGCTCTACACGGACGGCACGACGGAGGCGCGCGCGGTGGACGGCTCCTTCTTTGGGGAGGAGGGCCTGCGCGACGCATTGGTGGAAGAGCTGCCGCGCGGCTTCAGCGGCCTCCTCGATCGCCTTCTCACGCATTTGGACGACTTCACTGGCCGCAATCTCGACGACGACGTGGCGATGGTGGCACTGCGCTTCGACGAGGTCGGGAAGAGCTTGAGTAAAGAGTAGGACCGCTCGTGCGAAAGATTAGCGAAGGACTGGGCCCAAACGCTGCATTTTCGAGCGATACGTTTGTTTTTAAAGGCTCTTTTTAGCTTTTGGCAATGTCTGTGTTATGTTTGGCCATGGCGGGGAACAATCACACTATGCCAAATGATGCGAACATAGCCTTGGTGCCAGTGGAGCGTGACCTCGACGTGACCAGCGTCGGCGAGCTGCGCTGCTCGATCGACCAACTCATCGAACGCGGCTGCTTGCGAATCATCCTCAACATGGCAGCAGTCGGCTATATCGACTCCGCAGGCATGGGCCTGATCATCCATGAGATTGCGCGCATGCGCTCAGCAGGGGGACTGTTGTCGCTTACCAACGTCAGCCGCCCTGTTCTGCGCTCTCTCACGCTGGCACGGGTGATCGACTACGTACCCGTTTCCGTCATGGGCGCGAAGCGTGACATCCCAGAGCTCGACCCGAGCGTGCAGCCCCTGTGGCGCTGGGCCTTCCGTGTGGATGCCAGCGACCTTGCGGCGACGCGGGCCAAGGTTGCCCGCCTGCTCGATCGCATCCCCTTCACTGCCGATGAGCACTTTGACATGGCGCTTGCGGTCGGCGAAGCTATGGGCAATGCCGTCGACCACTGCGGAGGCACCTCGCTGGTCAGCATTGCCGGCTTCCCCGACCGTGCGATTGTTGAGATCAGCGACTGCGGTTGTGGCTTCAAGGAGCCTGCGGGGCAAGGCGTCGCCGTAGGGGAGTGGGACGAGCGCGGCCGCGGCATCAAGCTCATGCGCCTGCTTGCGGACTCGGTCAGCTTCAGCCGCAAGTGCGTGGGGACGGGCACCGTCGTGCGCCTCGTGAAGCTCGCTGACGGCAGGCGTGCTCACGACGCGAGAGAGACGACAGGCTAGGCATTAGCACTGTGGTTTTGTTGTAGTGCACCAGCTGCTTGAGCCAAAAAGTCTTGATTGCCACTTGCATAGATACGGCCCATCGCGTATATTATCCCGTGCATTGCGGGCTTAGCGCAGTTGGTAGCGCGCCACCTTGCCAAGGTGGAGGTCGCGGGTTCGATCCCCGTAGCCCGCTCCATGTTTGTCCGTGGTCGGCTTGTCCCGGCCTTTTTAGGTATGGCTGGCGAAGTAGCCAAGTGGTAAGGCAGGGGCCTGCAAAGCCCTGATCCCCAGTTCGAATCTGGGCTTCGCCTCCAGCAGTCTCGGGCGTCCGCCTCAGCGGACGCCTTTTTTGTGCAGTCGGCTTTGGGAGGCCCTCGCGGTCGGAGGCCTCAACGTCCAGGGCGTATCCTTTGAGGGCAGGGACAGGCCGGCATATAGGAGGAAGAAAGAATGCCTGTGGGTGGACCCAACGCGCCTCAGCGTGAGGTTTATTTGGACTTCGCCGCCGCCACGCCGGTGGATCGGAGGGTGCTTGCGGCCATGCAGCCCTATTGGTCCGCATGTTTTTATAACCCTTCGGCGCCCTATGCGCCGGCGCGGGGGGCGCGGGATGCCTATGAGCGCGCCCGCAGCAGCCTGGCCCGCCTGATCGGTGCCCGTCCTGACTGCGTCGTTCTCACCGCTGGCGCGACCGAAGCCAACAACCTTGCATTTGCGACATTGTCTGAGGACGGCCATGTGGTCGTCGACGCCATTGAGCATGAGAGCGTGCTTGCCTGCGCCGCCTCTCACCCGCGCAAGACTGTTCTGGTGGCCCCGGATGGCCGGGTAGACCCGGAAGACATACGCAGGGCGATTCGCCCCAAGACGGAGCTCGTCTCGGTGGAGCTTGCCAACGGTGAGATAGGCACCATACAACCCGTTCGCCAGATAGCTTGCATCGTTGCTCAAGAGCGCGCGAGAAGGCTCGCTGCTGGCCAAGACAGGCCCATCTGGCTACACACTGACGCTTCGCAGGCGGCCGGGGCGCTGTCGGTAGAGGTCTCCTCGCTCAACTGCGACCTGATGACGCTCTCGGCGGCGAAGATCTACGGGCCCAAGCAGGTCGGGCTCCTCTGGGCTGCCGACGACGTGCGCCTGCGGCCGCTGATAGTCGGCGGGGGGCAGGAGTCAGGCCTGCGCTCCGGCACGGAAAACGTTGCCGGCGTGGTTGGCTTTGCGCAGGCGCTTGAGCTCGCAACGCGCATGCGGGCCGAAGAGGTGCCGGAGCTGCGCAGGCTGCGCAACCTTTTGCAGCGGCGTCTTGCTGAGGAGTTTCCGTGGGCAGTGTTCTCCGGACCTCGTCAGGACAAGCTGCGCCTGCCAGGCCTACTCCATGTGTCGTTTCCGCTGCTCGACGCGCGCAGGCTCGTGATATCCCTTGAGCGCCGCGGCGTCTACGTGGGCACAGGCAGCGCATGCGCGGCAAGCCGCATGCGCAGCTCGCACGTCCTCGACGCAATTGGCGTCCCGCGCCAGGTCGCGCAGGGCAGCCTGCGCATTACCATCGGCCGCCCGACGACCGAGGAGGATATCCGCTATGCGGCAGATCAGATATCCGAGGTCGTGAGCGGCGAGGTGAGGCGTTGCGGTCTCACGGACCGCCAGCTCACAGAGGCCGGGCGCGCAAGCTACAACGACGCCGTGCTTGGCGGTTCGCGACAGACCGGGGGCCTCCTATGAGCGCGCGAGTCTTCGTCGGCCTCTCAGGCGGGGTCGACTCCTCGCTTGCGTGCGCCCTGCTGGTGGAGCAGGGCTACGACGTCACGGCAATCTACATGCGCAACTGGTCGCGCGACCTGCCGGGTTTTCGCTGCCCGTGGGCTAATGACCTGGCGGATGCCGAGCGCGTCGCCGTGACTGTCGGCTGCGATCTGCTGGTCTGGGATTTCGAAAAGGAGTACAAAAGCACCGTCGTTGACTACCTTGTCGACAGCTATCGCCGAGGCTGGACGCCAAACCCCGATGTGATGTGTAACCAGACCGTGAAGTTCGGGGCGTTTGCCGAGCGCGCCTTCGCGCAGGGGGCAGACTTGATCGCAACCGGCCACTATGCGCGCACACGTCAGCTCGCCTCCGGTGCGACCGAGCTTTTGCGCGCCAAAGACGAGCACAAGGACCAGACATATTTCCTGTGGAGGGTGCCGGGGGAGACCTTCAAGCGCGTCTTGTTTCCCGTGGGGGACTTTGCAAACAAAAAAGAGGTACGTGCCGCATGCGCTGCGCGAGGCCTCGGCGTTGAGGGCAAGCCAGACTCGGACGGCATCTGCTTCGTGGGCCCGGTTGGCATACGCACGTTTCTGCTCGACAGCCTCAAGCAGCGTGCCGGGGATATCGTGGAGTGGGAGACGGGGCGAGTGCTCGGACGACATGACGGAGCCTTCCTTTTCACGGTTGGCCAGCGCCGCGGGCTGGACCTAGGTGGCGGCCCAGCGCGCTACGTCGTGGACGTCGACACCAAGGCCAACATCGTCTATGTGACGTCAGATCCCCAGAGTCCGGCTTTGTGGACGGATCGGCTGCAGCTCGCTGATGCACATTGGCTTTCGAGGAAAGTCCCTGCTGCGGGCCGCTACCTCGTGCGCAGCCGCCATACAGGCAAGCTGCGAGAGGCGCTGGTGAAGCCAGATGGCACGTCGTCGGTAGAGGTCATCCTCCCTCAGGCGATGAAGCGTGTCGCCTGTGGCCAAAGTGCCGTCATCTATGACGGTGAGGTGTGCCTTGGAGGCGGCATCGTCTGTGGACCTGAGCCTGTGCACTAGCCTGCGACTCCATTGCCGTGGGAAAAATAGCATTTTTAAGTGGTCCTCAACGGCCCTCTTGAACTCCGACTCATGCGATTTTTAATGTGTGTATTCGGCCGAAAAACGCATACATCTGTCAGTTAATTGCATTACTTATTAGTATAATTATTGAAGTTTCGCATCTTTATTTGAAAATCACGTATAAAAATCTCCTATGTTGGTAAATATAGCAATATATATCCAATTAGTTATATCGACGTAGCGCTTGGCTGGACCTCTCAGACTTGCTCCGGATCTCCCAAGGTTTGTGCCACTTTATGATGCGCGGTCGTTCTCGGCACATGCGTATACGCGTGTACTGCAGTGACACGTCGGTCGACTATGTCTGGCACAGGAGGTGTTGCCATGCGTGCGTATGCAATTGGTGAAGTGAAAAGAGGAATTGCTGTGTGCGGCGCCATCGTGGCGTTCTGCGTACTTTTGCCAGGAGCATTGGGCCCCATCATCTGGGTGGCGTGCTTCTGCGCCATCGTTGCCGTCTTTTTCGCTGCAGCCACACGGATTATGGCTGCAATACGACCCTCCTCCTCGGTGCCCGTGGAGCTTGACAGTTCATTTAAGCCCAAGGTCTCTGTGTTGGTGACGAGCAAAGACGAGCCTGCCGACGTCGTGATCAGCTCAATCAAGGCGTTGAGAAAGCTCGACTATCCGAACTACGAGGTCATCATCATCAATTCCAACAGCAGCGACCGTGAGAACTACGGGCAGATCGAACGCTATGTGCAATCATGCCCGGACAACTTTCGCTTCGTGCATGTGGACAAGGTCCATGGCTTTAAGGCAGGCGCCCTGAACTTCCTCAACGCCCACTGCGTAAGCAAAGATTCCGTCATCGAGGCGGTGGTGGACTGCGACTACATCGTCGACCCGGACTTCCTCAACCGCACAGTCGGTTACTTCAAAGACGAGCGCGTCGGGCTTGTGCAGGCGCCGCAGGACTACAGCCGCGTCGACGGGCGCAACGCGGGGCTGTACTACGAATACCGTAGCTTCTTTAGCATGGTCATGCATCAGGCCCAGCGCCTCGGCCTCGTCTCGTTTACCGGGACGATGGGCCTCGTGAGGACTTCCTTGGTCCGGCGCGAGTCGGGATGGAACGAGGAGTGCATCACGGAGGATGCTGAGGCTGGCGCGCGCATTAACCGTGAGGGCTACATAGGTGTGTACGTTGATGAGAGCCTCGGCAAAGGGTACATGCCCTTTGACTATGGCAACCTCATGCGGCAGCGCCGCCGCTGGGTGTACGGCAACATGCAGGTATTGGTCCAGAATTTCGGAAAGGTGCTGCACGAGCGGAGCCTTAACCTCCGCCAGAAGCTGGCGTTCGTCACGCAGACAACCGCGTGGTTCCAGCCGGAACTCATGGTTGCGGCGCTTTCGGTGCTGTCCCTACTTTCCTGGCGCATTAGTGGCGTGAGTCTTTTTGCGAAAGCTGGCGTGGCCATGCTCAACCTCCTGGCTATCTGCCTCATTACCTCGCTGGTGACGTTTTTCGTGGGGCTCCGGCATGAGGCGAGTCTTGCTGACCGTGCAAAGGCCCTGCTTGCCCACTATGGGCTTCTCTCGGTCATGTCTACTGGCTGGTTGTTGTGGCTCGTGGGCTATCGCATGGGCTTTGCCGTGACGAAGAAGGTGCCAGACCAGCACACGCGCTCCAGCGTCCCCGCCGGCCAGGTCGGCCTCATCGTCTTGTTGGGCTTGAGCGTGCTTTTGATGCCACATCAAAGCGTGTTTGCAGGGGGCGGCATTGCCGCCGTCGCCACAGCAATCTTGGCCTTCTTCTCCGTGCTCTACACGAACCATATGTTCTCGCAGTATGAGAAGGTGGTTGAGCCTCAGCCGGTCGCCCACGCAGTGGTTGCGCAGTCGGCCCGCGAGCCCCGCGAGCTTCTGACACAGGAGAACGGAGAGCTTAGATGAGAATTGCACTGCTTGCGCCCCTATGGAAGACGGTTCCCCCGGCGAAGTACGGCGGGACCGAGCTCGTGGTCAGCAACCTCGCTGATGAGCTCGTGCGCATGGGGCAGGACGTGACGGTGTATGCCTGCGGCGGCTCGAGCACCACAGCTCGCCTCGTGCAGGTGATCGACCGGCCGCTGTATGACATAGTCGGCGGCTTTCGCTTCGACTCGGTGCCCTTCAGCGACCTTGTCGAGCTTAAGATGGCCTTCGACGGCGCGACAAAGGGCCAGTTTGACGTCATCAACTACCACATGAACATGAGTCTAGCGCCATTTGGCAGCTATTGCCCCGTGCCGATGGTCTCCACCAACCACAGCAGCATGGCACCTGACAGCAAGCAGCTTGCAGCTCTTTCCGGCGAGAGCATGTACGTGTCGATCAGCAACGCACAGCGCAAGCTTGCCCCAAGCCTAAATTACGTCGCGACCATTTATCACGGCATACGGACCAACACCTTCACGTACGATTGCTCAAAGCATGGGAATTACCTGCTATTTCTGTCAACAATGTCACGCGAGAAGGGAGCCGATCTCGCCATTGAGATCGCGCGGCGCGTGGGCATGAGGCTCATCATGGCAGGTAACATCACTGACCGAAAGTTTTTCCGGAGCCTCGAGCCTCAGATCGACGGTGACCAGGTAAAGTTCATCGGTGAGGTGGGCCACGCGGAGAAGAACAAGCTCATGAGGGAGGCTTATGCTTATATCTTGCCCATGCGCTGGCAGGAGGCCTTCGGCTTGACGATGGTGGAGTCGCTTGCATCGGGCACGCCTGCGATTGTGTTTGACAACGGGGCCGCTCATGAGGTCATCGACGACGGGCACACTGGCTTCATCGTGAGCTCGGTCGAACAGGCCGTCGAGGCTGTGGGCAAAGTGCCTGAGATCTCCCGAGCCGAGTGCAGGCGGCAAGCAGTGGAGCGCTTCGACGTGTCGCGCATGGCGCGCGACTACCTCGACCTCTATCAACGCTTAACAAACCATTGACCTTACATGCAAGCATTGCGGTTGCACTGCGCTTTTGCACCTGCGTGTGCCGGCTTGCGGTTTACGATGACGATCCCCGTGCAGACAAGCGCAAGGGCGGTGATGATCTGCAGAGGGGACGCACCGGGATCCTCAGAAAGCAGTAGCGCTGAGAGGATGACGCCGAACACGGGGTTCATGAAGCCGAAGATGACGACGCGTGACACGCTATTGTGCTTGAGCAAAATTGACCAAAGCGAATAGGCCACGGCCGAGATGAGCGAAAGGTACAGTAGCAAAAATGGCGCGCCTGCCGTCTGAGGGGCAATGTGGCCTCCGAAGAGGCCGCCGAGCGCTGCCAGCGAGGTGCCGCCGAGCAAGAACTGCCAGCCTGAGAGCAGCACCGGGTCATGTCGGGCTGAGAAGGCCTTGATGAGGCAGGCGGACGCTGCGGCGGCAAGCGTTGAGACGAGCACGAGCGCCGCTCCCAAGGCATGGCTGTTGGCTAAGGACAGGTCGCTCGCGGAGCCTGAGGCGCTGCCGGCAATGCTGATGAGGGCAACGCCTGCAAACCCCGCAAGACAGCCTGCGACCTTGCGTTGCGTGAGCCGCTCTTGGCGAAAGACGAGCGCTGCCATGAGTACCGTGAAGAAAGTCCCCGCGCCCTCCACGATCGATGCCGTCGCTCCCTCGGTCATTGACACTCCCGGGTAGAAGAGCGCGTACTGCAGTGTGGTTTGAAACAGCGAAAGCACAAGCGCTGGAGCAATGTCAGCCTTGTGCAGTAGAAGCGGGCGCTTGCAGATGAGGCTTGCGGCCATAAGTACAAGCAGTCCGGAGAGAGAAAACCTCACGCCTGCGAAGAGGATCTCCGAGGAGATGTCTCCTGTAGCGATGGCAAACAGGCGATTGCCTATCTTGATGCAGGGAAAGGCGCTGCCCCACAGAAGGCAGCACACGCCTGCGCAGACGACGATGCCACAGGTGCTGGTGAGCCATTTGCGCCGAAGCTCGCCTGCCGTGCTTGCGCCTGTGCCCACATTCCTGCGTGAGCTGCGCTCAGCTACTCCCATGGGCGCTACTGTGCCTTCGTTAGCACGTGCTGCTCAAGGAAGGCAACGGCTTGGCGGAGGTCCTGGTCATTGGGACGGTCCTTGTTGATGCCGCCTGCCAGCTTGAGGGGGCCGAAGCTGTCCCAAGCCTCGCAGCCGAAGGTGCCGAATACCTCACAGCCGCGCTTCGCGGCAAGCGCCTCGAGCGACGCTGCAAAGTTTCTGCTGTTCTTGCCGCAGGTATAGATGAAGAAGACCTTCTTTCCCGGCTGGAAGGTCCGCTCCGCGAGCTTGCGGACGTCTTCATAGATCCTGCCGTAGGCGACGCCTCCGGCAAAGCCGACGCAGTCGAAGCGGTCGAGATCGATCTGTGCTGTGGCGTCGATGTCAATGGTTGTCAGGTCATGAGCCGCTGCAAGCGCCTCGACCACTTTTTTCGTGTTGCCATGATGGCGTGAGGCGTAGGCGATTGCTATGGACATGAGACCCCTCTCATTTCTTTTGTAGGGGCTCAAGCTTATCATGAACGCTGCTAGTCGTGGTTGTATGAAGGCAATATCAACAGTCGCAGGCCTTTGTGAAACATTTCAGATATAAAAACTTCTGCCTAAAGACTTGTTCTTGATCGAATACTTTTCTATACTGCGTTCGCAATGAAGACTTTCTTGACATACACCATCATGGGCATGCTCAGGCCTGGGCTTGCGGCGTAGGCGCCGGTGAGCCTGGGCTTTTATGCGGCGTGACAGGGCGTCACGCGTCTTTTGCTCATCTCATGATGGAATGGAATTCATGATAGAACTAAAACACATCACCAAGACGTTTGCTACGCATGCCGGTTCTCTTGCTGCGGTGAATGACGTGTCGCTGACCATTCAAAGCGGCGAGATCTTCGGCATCATCGGCGAATCGGGCGCTGGCAAATCAACGCTCGTTCGCTGCATCAATCTGCTCGAGCGGCCGAGCTCGGGCTCTGTCGTGATCGACGGACACGATGTCACGGCGCTTTCTGGGCGCGCCCTGCGCGGCCTGCGCTCCGAGGTGGGCATGATCTTCCAGGGCCTCAGCCTCTTTCAGCAGCGCAGCGTAATCGACAATGTGCGCTTCCCGGCGACCCTCAACATTGGCAAGGCAAGCGAGAAGTCGGCTGCCGACCAGCGCAAGCGGGCCCGTGATCTGCTTGGGCTCGTCGGGCTCGCAGACAAGGCCGACTCTTATCCCAACCAGCTTTCCGGCGGGCAGCAGCAGCGCGTCGCAATTGCCCGCGCGCTAATGACCCGTCCGTCCATTCTGCTGTGTGACGAGGCCACCTCGGCGCTTGACACGCTGACGACCGGCCAGGTCCTCGATTTGCTCGCCCGTATCAAACAGGAGATGGGCGTCACGATCGTCTTGATCACACATTCGCTTTTCGTCGCGCGCAAGATCTGCGGACGCATCGCGGTCATGGAGGGCGGCCGCGTGGTAGAGCAGGGCAGCGTCAAGTCTGTCTTCGAGCATCCTCAGGCCAATGTCACGAAGGCGCTGCTGGGCATCGAGACCGGCAGGGAGGTGGCCTGATGGATTCCGCTGTACTCTCTGCGTTCTTTGCAAAATACGGCTCCTTGCTTCTGAAGGGCACGATCGACACTATTGTCATGGTCTTCGGCTCGACGCTCGGTGCCTATGTGATAGGCGTACCCCTCGGCGTGCTGCTGTGCGTGCTTGCCCCTGACGGCCTCAGGCCCCATCGCGTGGCTTCGGCTGTGCTCGGCTGGATCGTCAACATGGGCCGCTCCATACCGTTCATCATCCTGTTGGTGTTCCTGATCCCGGCGACGCGCGCCATTGTCGGCACGAGCCTCGGCGTCCCGGGTGCGATTGTGCCGCTCATCGCGTCGGCTGCGCCTTTTGTCGCGCGCATGGTGGAGCAGTCCATAGCCGAGGTCGACGGGGGCCTGATCGAAGCCGCCCAGTCCATGGGTGCGTCGACCTGGCAGATCGTCACGAAGGTGTATCTGCGCGAGGGACTGCCCTCCTTGCTGCGTGGGCTGCCTATCACAGTCATCACGCTTCTGGGCTACTCGGCCATGGCCGGTACCGTCGGCGCAGGCGGCTTGGGAGACATCGCGATCCGCTATGGCTACCAGCGCTATCAAAACGACGTCATGATCGCGACCATCATCATCCTCGTGATCATGGTGCAGATCATCCAGAGCCTCGGCAACCTACTTGTCCGCAAGCTCGATCGGCGAATGCACGCCTAGCGTGCATATATGAAATGTCGCGGCGAGGCGCGTAGTTGCTCCCGCCTGCCAAAAAAGTACCGCAATTAGCATGCTTTTGCACTCCATGACACTCGGTAACCGGGTCGTTTGCCTCATTTGTGCGGTGGTTTTTCGTACCGCGGGGGGGCGAGCGGTCTCAAGACAGACGACATAGTAAAGGGGAATGACACATGAGTAAGAATCATCACAGCAAGCTGGTGGCCCGCAGGTTAGTGGCCCTCTTTGGGGTAGTTGTTGCCGCGGCGCTCGTCTTTGCGCTTGCCGCATGCGGTGGCACGTCCGCTTCCAGCACCAGCACAGGGTCCGGCTCGACGTCGGCGGCATCGTCTTCGTCGTCATCCGATGACAAGGTCATCACCGTGGGGGCCTCTCCCTCGCCGCACGCGGAGATCCTCGAGCAGATCAAGCCGACGCTGGAGGCGGAAGGCTACACGCTCAACATCGTTGAGTACTCCGACTACGTCCAGCCGAACGAGGCCTTGGCGCAAGGAGATCTTGATGCCAACTACTTCCAGCACAAGCCCTATCTCGACAACTATAACTCCGAGAACGGCACTGACCTCGTGTCCGTGGCTGCGATTCACTTTGAGCCGATGAGCATCTACTCCAACAAGCACGACTCTCTGACGGACATCCCCGACGGAGCCAAGATCGCCGTGCCCTCTGATGCCACTAACGAGGCGCGCGCCCTGCTTCTGCTCCAGGACAACGGCATCCTGACGCTCAAGGACGGCGCTGGTCTGGACGCGACCGCCAATGACATCGCAGACAACCCACATAACGTGCAGCTCGTTGAGACCGAAGCGGCCAATGTCGCCCGCACGCTCGACGACGTTGACTTCGCCGTCGTGAACGGCAACTATGCGCTGTCTGCGGGCCTCGATACGTCGAAGACGCTCGCGAGCGAGGCCGCTGACTCCGAAGCCGCGCAGACCTATGCCAACATCATCGCCTGCCGTGACGGTGACCAAGACTCCGACAAGATCACCGCGCTGGTGAACGCCCTTGAGACACAGGAGGTCAAGGACTACATCAACGACACCTATAAAGGCACGGTCATTGCCGTGTTCTAGGCCTAGTTATCGGACGTCTGCTCTTAGCTGCCCACTATCAGCCCTTCGCGTCGCTCGACGATCTGCGAGGGACTGGGGGGGCTGCGAGGGCCGTTTGTGCAGTACAAGAACAAGGGCGTGTCATCCTGCAGCTTCTTCTCAAAGTCTCCGCCGAACACCTGTGAGAAAAGTCCTATCATCTGCTCACTTGTCTGCTAGCTGGCTCTGCGGCTGGCTTTTTGCAGGACCTTGATCACGCGTTTTCGTACATACTCTAATCTCCTGTGCACAGCTCTACCGTGACGAAGTCACCATGGCCGTGAGCGGGCGTGGATTGAAGCTAGCCTGCATCAAGGGGCTTCGCAATCTCAAACAGGAGAATCTCGATGAACGCGAAGATCACAATCTGGTCTTCAAAGAGCTCCGTCGCGCTGTCGTGGTTGATCCATGGCAGCACGACGGTGACGCTTGCATGGCGTGCGAGGTCGATCTTCCGGTCCATCGTGACCAGAAAGACGTGCCCTCCATGTCGGGTGATCGTGTCGATGTCTGTGGCGTCGCTGCCTCGGTCGTGGTGTCGGTGCTAGCGCTTGCGCGCCACGACGACCTCATGTCTGTGGCCTCCATCGTTATCGTCTTTTTGATGGGTGCGATTCCTGTTGCCCTGCCTGCGGTCATGACGATTGTCCAGGCCGTTGGCGCGACGGGTCTCTCCAAGAGGGGCGTGCTGGTCACGCGCCTCGATTCCGTTGAGGACGCCTCGTCGATCGACATGTTCTGCTTCGACAAGACGGGTACGATCACTCAAAATCGCCTGTCGGTGACGGGCTGCGTGCCATGCGGGCCCTACAGCGAGGCTGACGTGGCGCGCATGGCTGCCCTCGCCTCGAGACGTGAGGAAAACGATGCGATTGACGAGGCGATCATCGAGTACGCTGACAAGGGGGCTGTGAGCCTGCAGGGCTACGAGCAGCTCTCATACCTCCCCTTTGACCCGGCCAACAAGCGAACTGAGGCCGTCGCGAAGCACGCGGGGGCCTGCTGGCGCATAGCCAAGGGCTCCCCCAAACCATCGTCTCCCTGTGCCTTGGGCCAGCTGGGGGCATCGACGAGCTTCCTGCTGCTATTGGCGCTTATTCTGTGAAGGGCTGGCGGTCGATCGCCGTTGCGGTGCGCCGAGAGCCACAGGGCGTACAGATGCAAGGAAAAGAGCTGCTGGCAGATGTGGAGTGAGGACAGGAGGCTCCGCGCTATGAGCTTCTCGGCGTGCTCGCGCTGTCTGACCCGGCTCGGCCTGACTCGGCGGAGATAATTGCGCACATCCGCTCCCTGGGGATACGGCCGCTGATGCTTACCGGTGACAACCAAGCGATTGCAGCTGAGATCGCATGCGAGGTGGGAATCGGCAAAGATATCCGCCGCGCAGGCGAGCTTAGGGGCCTCGATGAGAGGGAACGCTTGAAGGCCATAGGCGGCTGCGACGGCTTTGCCGAGGTGTACCCGCAGGACAAGTACGAGATCGTGAAGCTACTGCAAGACGCTGGCCACATGGTCGGCATGACAGGAGACGGCGTCAACGATGCACCGGCGCTTAAGCAGGCTGAGCTGGGCACGGCTGTCAGCGGGGCAACTGATGTGGCTCGTGCCTCGGCCAGCGTGGTTTTGACGCGCCCTGGTCTCAGCGAGATCGTCGACACGGTTGTGGCGAGCCGCCAGACGTATCAGCGCATGCTGACGTGGGTCATCAACTTTGCAACAATGACCATCGCTACCGACAATGCCGTGTCGACAAAGTCTCCCAATTCTTGGAACATCCGCTCCATCATTTCGGCATCGGCGATGCTTGGGATCTTGTTTGGCGCCGAAGACCTCCTCGTTGCCTTGTGGGGTCGCAGCTCCTTGGGGCTTCCCTATGAACAGCTATGTACCCTCATCTTGCTGAGTCTTGTTTTCAATACACAGTTCAGAATTTTGATGGTACGCGAGCGGAGGCATCTGTGGGCTTCTGTTCCTGGTACTCAGATGTTGGTCGTTAGCTTAATTACGATAGTTGCTTTTGCTTGCCTTGGTGTCTTCGGTTCCCTTATTCCTACACTTAAGATCTCACAAGTTATGTGCCTGCTTTTGATTGGGGTTGGATCAGCGCTTGTGATCGACCTCGCTAAGTGTCAGTTGTTCAAGAGGTTCGGCCTGTAGCATGTCTGCGAGTGGCGAGGGTCTTTTGCATAGGTGCACTGCACGTTTGCGGCATAGTTCAGCTGAAGATGGAAAGACCTAGGAGGCCTGCGAGGATGCCGAGCACCAGCATCGCATGTCGGTTTGGGCAAATTGCCGAGGCGGGTACCATCGCTGGGCAGACATGCTAGAAGTTGCGAGAGAGGTCACCTGTAAAGCGAAACAACTTCATAACTTTGGCGTGAGCTCAAGAAAGGCGCACCAAGTTGCTGCCATGGTCGTGCTCATGTCTGCCTTTTTGATGCGAACAGTGCCGACGAAGAGGCTCTTTCTGGGGGGCGATGGGGGCATTTTTTGCCGGGACGGTAGTGGCAGTGTGCGCGATCTTCACGCCGCTTGCTGGCCGTGTGTTTGATCGTCAGGGGGCCGCTCGCTTGTGAGAGTGATGAGCAGACTCAGCAACCGCAGAGGGCCAAAGCGTGCAAGCCGCCTGCGCTGTCTGGTCTCTTGCTTACCTGTGTTACCGCCACTATCGTGGTCGTCGTAGCCCTTCTTATCTTTCTTGTGGCGATGAGGCCCAAGGCAGCGCAAAGTTAGGTCCAAAGGAGGGCCCGAACTGGGACCGCACCGCCCCAAGAAGGGCGTGGACGAGTGTCCTACAAGTCGTCTATGAGGGCGGTCGACTTGGCATAGGCCGTTGAGCGCGCCTCAAAAAAGTCTGTCTTGACGAGGTTAGCGTTAGAGTATTGGGAAACCCATGCCATGTCAGCCGGCTCCATGCGGCTGTCCTCGAACAGAGGACCGTACCCGAGGCCGGCCCAGCGCAGATTGCCGAGGTAGCGCACATAGTCGCGGATCATCTCGCTGTTAAGTCCGGCGCAATCATTCCCAATGGCGTAGGCACCCCATTCGATCTCTTGCTCTACGCCTTCGACGAGCATGTCTCGCAGGCCATCCACAGTCTTTTGGTCGAAAAGGGCTGGCTCTTCCTTTTGAAGCTCTGTGATGATGTTCCTGAAGAGCCACAGGTGGGTGTTCTCGTCACGGTTGATATAGCGTATCTCTTGGGCCGATCCGGGCATCTTTCCATTGCGGGCGAGGTTGTAGAAGAACATGAAGCCAGAGTAGAAGTAGATGCCCTCAAGGATGTAGTTGGCCATGAGCACCCGCAAGAACATGCGCGGCCTGCGGTCGGCGAGGAACTCGTTATAGCGATCTCCGATGAAGGTGTTGCGCTTGAGCAAATGGTCGTCGTCGCGCCACTGGTACAGGATCGCGTTGCGCTGCTCGGGCGAGCAGATCGTGTCGAGCATGTAGCTGTAGCTCTGCGAGTGGACGCACTCTTGGAACGTCTGGATGTTGATGCAGAGGTTGACCTCGTTTGCTGTGATGTAGGCGCCGATGTTGGGGAGGTTCGCGGTCTGCAGGGAGTCCAAAAATATCAGAAAAGAGAGCGTCTTGTCATAAGCCGTGCGCTCGGACGCGTCGAGATGCGGGTAGTCCTTCACGTCTTGGGAGAGGTTGATCTCTTCAGGGATCCAGAAGTCGTTCATTGCCTGGCGATACCAGTCGCTCACCCATCCGTACCTCATGTTGTTGAAGTCATTAAGGTTGGTGGTGTTGCCGCCAATCATGCGGCGGTCGCGCACGTCGGCATCCCCGTGGGGGTTGAAGAGCGGCTTGCGCTTTAACGGTTGGTCTAAGTCGATGAGCATGGGTTTCTCCTTTCCCTGCGCTATGAGGCGCAGCTCTCGCATTCTTCCACCTCAAGGGATTTGCTACGCACATAGTAGATGGTTTTCACGCCTTTCTCCCAAGCGAGCACATAAAGGTCAAGGACCTGGCGCAGCGTGAAGTCGTTGGTGATGTAGAGGTTTATGGACTGCGCCTGGTCGATGTGACGCTGCCGGATGCCTGCGGCGCGGATGCTCCACGCCTGGTCGATGAGGTGAGCCGGCTTGTAGTACCAATACGTCTGCTGCGAGAGCTCGGGCGCCACGCGCGGCAGCATCATGCCCTTCTTCTCTTCGAGAAAGAAGCGCCGCATGATGGGATCGAGTCCTGCCGTGGTGCCGGCGATAATTGAGGTCGAAGACGTTGGGGCGATCGCGAGGAGGTAAGCGTTGCGCATGCCCTGGCGTGTGACCTTTGCGCGGAGGGCCTCCCATGCGGGACCCTTGTAGTCACGCTTATCAAAATAGGCGCCCGTCTGCCAGTCCGATCCCTCGAAGCCCTCGTAGCGGCCCTTCTCTGCTGCGAGGTCTGCGGAGGCCTCAATAGCGTAGCGGTTGATGCGCTCGAAAAGCTTGTCGGCGAACGCAAGATGCTCCTCGCTTTCCCAGCGCAGGTTGCGCTTGGCGAGCATGTGGTGATAGCCGGAGATGCCTAAGCCGATCGAGCGATAGCGGCGATTAGTGATTTGGGCGTAGGGTAGGGCGTAGAAGTTGAGGTCGATGACATTGTCGAGCGCGCGCACTGCGCTGCGTATGAGCCCGCGGAGGTGATCGTCATCTTCGAGCGGGATGCGTCCCAAGGTGAGACTTGCGAGGTTGCATACGACAAAGTCGCCAGGCCGCACCGTGGTGACGACGACGGTGTCCCCGTCGTCGGTCTTGATCTCGCGGGAGACGCTCTGCATAGCGCTGGTGTTCTGGGCGATCTCTGTGCAGAGGTTTGAGCAGTAGATGATCCCGGACTGTGGGTTGGGATTGGCGCGATTGACCGTGTCGCGCATGAAGGCGAAGGGGGTCCCCGTCTCTACGGCGCTCTTGAGTATCAGGCGCACTATGTCGCGTATGAGCATCGTGCGCTTCGGGATGCGCGGATCGGCGACGCATTCCCGGTAGCGCTTCTCCCATTCCTTGCCGAAGTAGTCCTCGAGTGCGTAGCCCCTTGTTACGAGGATGTCATGGGGATCCATCAGATACCAGGTCTGTCCCATGTCCTTGCGGGCCATGCGCCAGAATAGGTCGGGGTAGCACACCGCCGGGAAGACGTCATGAGCCTTCATGCGCTCGTCACCGTTGTTGGTGCGCAGCTGGAGGAACTCCGGCAGGTCACGATGCCATACGTCGAGGTAGACGGCTACGGCGCCGGCGCGCATGCCGAGCTGGTCTACCGCCACGGCCGTGTCGTTGATGACGCGGATCCAGCGAACCACGCCTCCCGCAGCCCCTTTGAACCCTCTGATGGAGCCCCCTGCCGCACGCACCTTGCCGAGGTACATGCCCATGCCGCCACCATACTTCGATACCTGCGCGAAGTTGTCTATACTGCGGTAGATGCCCTCGAGCGAGTCGGGAACGGTGTCTATGAAGCAGCTCGAGAGCTGGTGGCTGGGCGTGCGTGCGTTGGCTAGGGTCGGCGTCGCCATCGTCACCTCGAGGGTGGAGAGCATGTCATAGAAGCGCTTGACCCAGCCCATGCGATCGTCCTTCTCAAGCATTGCGAGGTGCAGGGCCACGCCGAGGAACATCTCCTGCGGGCTTTCCAAAGGCGTGCCGTCGAAGGAGCGGATGACATAGCGCTTGATAAGAAGGTCGAGGCCAGCATAGTCAAACAGCTCGTCGCGCTCGGGCTTGATGTATGTCTCGGCGAGGTCGATGTCCTCGCGCGAGTAGTGCTCGAGGATATAGGAGCCGTACAAGCCCCTTTCAGTCAGTGTGCGGACTTTCTCATAAAAACAGTTGATGCCGCGTGCAGACATCGTCTTCGCAAGCTCGCGGCTGTACGAAAAGGATAGGAAGCGCGCGGCGATGTTGGTCCAACGGGGCGCTTCCTGGCTGGTGAGCTCCACCGCGGCACGAATCAGGGCGCCAAGGCGCTCGCGCGAGTCCATGGCAGGCTTGGAGAAGGCGCTATAGCGCGAGAGCAACGCGGAGATGGGGTAGTCATTGTCAGGGAAGTCGCGCTGCACGGCCAAAATGACGCTGTCGAGCTCGGGAATGCCGACGGCCTCTGCGAGCTTGTGGCGCATGTGGCGCAACTCGCTGCGTCGGTTGCGATACAGGATGTAAGAGCGTGCCTCATCGAAAAAGCCTCCTTCCATGAGAGCTTCCTCGACGAGGTTTTGGATGGACTCGACGTCAGAGGCCCCTGTTACGGCCATCTTCTTTTCAACTGAGGCAAGGAGCCTATCCAAAACCTCAGCTTCTGCAGCATTGCCGGTGCTCGCGAAAGCCTTTGACATGGCGCGCGTTATCTTTTTTCCGTTGTAAGGCTCGACTGAGCCGTTGCGCTTGGTAATGTTCATTGGTGCCTCCAGTAGATCCATAGCGAACAAACAAAAGGTAAGCGCAGGCATGGATGGCGCTTGCCTGACCTTTTGAGGAATGATGCTCGGAAATCTCAGGACAGTGGCCTCAAAAGGCGCATCTCATAAGCAAATCTCCGTCATTAATACTATTCATAATTCATTCGTAAACAGTATCTACATATAGTTATAAATACGTTTTCTAACCACTACCTATAGTGGTGACTTGCCGTGATATTGCAGCTATAGCTAAAAAAATGCAGAGGCCGGTCCTATAGTGAGTTGGCAAGATGGGAGCCGGCTGGCATTATTGAGGGGCGCCGCATGCACACGAGGTGCTGGGCGCACGTCAAGGGAGCATGTTATGGACGTTGAAGGGTTTTTTGACAAAGTGAGCACCGTGCGCATGACCGCAGACCGCAGCGCGCTGGACATCATTGATCAGACGCTCCTTCCTAACACCGTCAAACGTATCAAGCTTCGCACAAAGGAAGAGATATGGGACGCGATAAAGAGGCTCCGCGTGCGGGGTGCGCCTGCGATTGGCGTCACAGCGGCCTATGGCATCGCCCTGCTCGCCTCGGGCATCAAAGAGAACAGCTTCGACGCCTTCTCTGCAGAATTTGCCTCGCTCAAGGATTATCTTGCCTCCTCACGCCCGACAGCTGTCAACCTCTTTTGGGCTCTTAACAGGATGGATGATGTCGTGCAGAGCAGCCATGCCCTGCCTGTCTCCCAGATAAAGGAAAAGCTCTTTTCCGAGGCCGAAAAGATTCGGGATGAGGACGTGCGCATTAGCCGCTCCATCGGAGAGATTGGCTTTGATCTCCTTGCACATCTCAAAAAGCCGAACGAGGCGATCGGCATCATGACACACTGCAATGCCGGCACCTTGGCGGCAGCCAAATATGGCACTGCCACGGCGCCTATGTACATTGCCCTTGAGAGGGGTTGGGCTGGCACTGACATGCATGTCTTCTGCGATGAGACTCGTCCGCTGCTCCAAGGTGCTCGGCTGACGGCGTTTGAGCTGCATAATGCCGGGATTACGACGACCTTGCAGTGCGATAACATGGCTTCGCTTCTTATGAAGTCCGGCAAGATTGCCGTGGTATTCGTTGGGTGCGATCGTGTGGCGAAAAACGGAGATGCCGCGAACAAGATCGGCACGTCTGGCGTGGCAATCCTCGCCAAGCATTATGGCATCCCATTTTATGTGTGTGCCCCGAGCTCGACCATTGACCTTGCCACCCCCACGGGCGATCAGATCCCCATCGAGATGCGTGATCCGGACGAAGTCACGGAAATGTGGTACAGGCAGCGCATGGCACCGGAGGGCATCGATGTCTTCAACCCAGCCTTCGACGTCACCAACCACGAGCTGATCACCGGCATCATCACGGAGCGAGGCCTGTGCCACGCTCCGTATGACCAAGCCTTCAAAGAGCTGGGCATAGGAGAATAAGACAGAAAAAAAGCGCACTCCTCAAAACGCATATAAGTTTTAGGAGAGCAGCACAGCATGGTCCATGTCACAAATTTATAAATTTATGTATCTTTGGCGCGACCATTCACCGAATGACTGTGCTGTTGTCATGAAGGGTCATTTGAGCTGCGGTGGCGCACCTATAGTTATATATAGGTAAACTTAAGTAGGCATTATTAATCTTATGTCATGCGCGCAGCTGTGCGTATGGGGAGGAGGCACCTATGAGGGGCTTCGGCATGCATTCGGTGGAAAACCTTGGCTGGATCGAGAAGGAGGCGCCCAAAGCTGGTCCCAATGACGCGATACTTGAGCCGGTCGCTGTGGCCATTTGCAGTTCTGACACCCATATGGGCCATGGCTTCGCTGGGGATTTGAAAGAGCGCATCCTCGGCCATGAGTCTGTCGGCCGCGTGGTGGAAGTCGGCTCAAACGTCAAGAGGTTCAAGCCCGGAGACGTATGCGTGGTAAATTGCTGCACCCCTGATTGGGAAGCGCCAATGCTGCAGGATCGCAATATCAACAACGCACATGACTACGGCATGATGAAGAGCTTCAAGTTCTGCTTTGAGAAAGACGGCGTGTTTGCAGAGCGCTACCACGTGAACAACGCAGACGCTAACCTTGTGCTCAAGCCCGACGATGTTAGCCTTGAGGATGCTCTGATGACTACTGACATGATGTCGACAGGCTTTCATGGCGTGGAAAATGCCGAGGTCGAGTTTGGCGACAACGTCGTCGTCTTCGGCATTGGCCCAGTCGGCCTGATGGCAATCGCAGGGTCTGCTCTGTCTGGCGCGGCGCGCGTCATCGGCATAGGGACCCGACCCAACTGCGCGAAGCTCGCCCGTGAGTTTGGCGCGACCGACATCGTCTCCTACAAAGACGGGGACCTCGTCGAGCAGATACATGACCTCATCGGCCAAGCCGACAAGGTCATTCTCGCCGGCGGCAACTGCGATTCCCTCGATCAGGCACTAAAGATGACCCGTCCGAACGGCATCGTCTCCAACATCAACTTCGTTGGCATCAATGACATTTACAAGTTCCCTGCGGCTGACTGGGGCCTCGGCATGTCCAACATTACGCTGCGCTGCGGCTTCTGCCCGGGCGGTGGCCGTCGCATCGAGCGACTGTTGCGCCTCATACAAGCAGGCCGCATCCATCCCGGCAAAATGCTCAACTACAAGTTCGAGGGCTTCGACAAGATCCCCGATGCGTTTGACATCATGGACAAGAAGCCGCGCGACCTCATCAAGTCCTATGTCGTGATGTAGGAGGATATGTTTGCTCGGCCATTCACGGTAGAGTCTCGTCTGTATCTATACTGTGTTTCATGTAAATCCCGTTGTACAGGGGCAAATCCTTGGTGCAACGGGATTTTTGGGTGCTAGCGGTAGTTTGACTTCTTTGGATGCTTTCTGTCCGATTCTCTAAAAAACTCGTGTAGAAAAAAGGATAGGCCCTTCTGGGGATCGATATCCATGAGACTATTTTGGAAATACTATTAAAAATATAGGATTTAGAAAAGAACAGGTCATAAACACACTTACTAGTAAGTCAGGAATCAGGAGGCCTAGATGGAAAGGCATGTCAAAAAAATAATAAAGGGTTTTAAGGCAATTGACGGTGCAGGAGTGCATCTTGTCCGCGTCTTGAGCAACGAGACTGTCAAAGAGTTTGATCCGTTTCTCATGCTTGACTCTTTTGACAGCACAAATCCTGATGATTACACAGCGGGATTTCCACTTCACCCACATCGCGGCATCGAGACGATTACCTATGTACGTCTAGGTATGATGCACCATCGCGATAGTATGGGTTTTGAGGACACAGTCAGCGATGGCGAGTTGCAATGGATGTGTGCTGGATCGGGTGTCTTGCATGAAGAAACTATACCGGCAGCTAAGCGTATGCTTGGTGTGCAGCTTTGGCTTAACCTCCCGCGTGCACAGAAGATGGCAACGCCGCACTATCACGCAGTTTCCCGTGACAATATACAAAATATTCCTGTCGAAGGTGGAACCATTCGTTTGCTTGCCGGTGATTTTGCTGACCATAAAGGATATCAGGCCTCGCATCTACCCCTTGATTACTACGATGTAGGAGTCAATTCCAACTCTACGGTGAAGATTCCCGTGGGCAGCGAGCGTGCCGTCATGGTATTTACGCTTGTTGGTGACGCTAGTATATGCGGGACTCATCTAAAAGAGAAATCGGCGGCTAGTCTTGTTGATGGCGATATGGTGAATATCTCAGCGGGTTTTCAACCTGCTCAAGTACTCCTGATGAGTTCAAAGGCGCTCAATGAGCCTGTTGCATGGGGAGGGCCTATAGTAATGAATACTGAAGAGGAGCTGGACAGGGCTTTCGATGAACTAAGTAAGGGAACCTTTTTGAAAGAACAAACCATAGACGATTAAGCTGCAGCTGTAGAAGATCAACCACTTTTTGGCGTCTGTATCATCGGTAAACGTTCGTGACAAAGTCACGGACGTTTTTTATGTCTCGTTATATGCTTCTAAGCGACGCTCGCGCAGCGTTTTGGAGTAATGGGCATACCTACGCTTATAGTCTTCAAAGAGGGCAAAGTTACCAATCAAAGCACTGGCGCTCGACCGAAATCTAGTGTTTTGTCATTGCTTGGCTAGATTACCTATGACAAGGAAATTTTTTTCAGTCCATCTATATCAAGTAGACGAACAGTGCCTCGTGAAAGCTCTACTAAGCCTTCTTGTTGGAAGTGTCTAAGCATTCGTGTCACAATCTCACGCGCTGTGCCTAAATGCATAGCTATACGTTTATGGGTAATGGAAAGTTCATTACTTTCCTCGAAGAGATGCTCTTGGATGAGGAATGTAGCAAGGCGCTTGTCAAAGCCATCCCACATAACCTGCTCCATAAGCCACATTGCCTCAGAAAGACGTGATGCCATAAGGCGAGTGGTATAGCTTGCTACTGCTGTGGAGCTATACATGAGCTTTTGCCATGCTGCTGCTGCTGATATGACCCAAAGGCTCGTGTCGCACTCCTTTTCCACTACTATATCGAACTGTACGTCTTTAATCATACACAGTGCTAACATGACACACACATCACCATCAAGCAGGCGCCATACAGTAACCTCCTTTCCTTGTTCAGAATGTATGTAAGCTCTAAGCTGTTCGACTGCGATGATAAAGACACCAGGACAGTCAATTAAACCAGTATGAAGGACTATTCGTGTAGGTACCGTATGCAATGTCACGGATCGTAGTAACGCATCCTGCTGCTCTTTGTTCAATTCACTCCAGAGTGGAAAACTCTGAGCCAAACCTAGAGCTCCTCGTAGGTAGCAGGATCTTGTCCTTTGTAGCGTCCGTTTGGCCTCGATAGTTCGTTGATAGAAGACATTTCCTCCTCGGAGAGCTCAAAGTCGAATACCTCAAGATTTGACGCTTGCCGAGATGGTGTAGAGGACTTGGGAATGGGAAGTACGCCCAGCTGCAACTCCCATCTCAAGACAATCTGGCCCACATCTTTATCATGCTTTTTGGCAATGGTACCAAGAAGCGGGTCATGCAATACAGCAGTTGCCCTACCCAGGGGGCTCCACGCCTCTGTCAAAATATTATGAGACTTGTTAAAGGCCCTCTGTGCTGATTGGTTAAAGTAGGGATGTAACTCGATTTGATTGACAACTGGCAAGACGCCGGTTTGTTGTCCAAGACGTTCAAGATGCTCTGGTAAAAAGTTGCATACACCAATGGATCGAACTAGCCCCATGTCCCTTGCGTCAATGAGCGCTTGCCATGCTTCTACATACTGATCAAGCCTGGGGTTTGGCCAATGAAGTAGATAAAGGTCAAAATAATCTAAGCCGGTGCGAAAAAGAGATTCTTGAAGTGCCGCAAACGCATCCTTGCGGGCATAGTAGCGGCCTGGCAGCTTTGAGGTGATGAGAAGCTCTGACCTTTTGAGACCAGAACGCTTAATTGCCTGTCCTACCACACCCTCATTTTGATAGCTAAAGGCAGTGTCAAGAAGGCGATAGCCGCAATCAAGGGCGGAGCGTATTGCCTGGACACCCTTTACCCCATTTAACCGATACGTACCAAACCCAATGACAGGAAGTCTTGTCCCATCAGCTAGCATATATAATTTATTTGATTTTATTTCCATTGATCAGCCTTTCTCGTAGATATGTTCTTAACAAGCCTTATGAGTGCTGTATACCCATAGATTTAAGCTTTTTAGTAGATGATGTTTGTTTGCGATGAGGTATGAGGTTGAGCGCATTGGTTATGGTGTAGACCATAGGTGTTATCGCGGTGAATATCATGACGAACGAAAGGTAGACATACAAGGCTCCTGACCATCTATCCTGCCAGATGTCGCGCTCTAACGGCCAGGCAACAAGGTAAAACACGCAAAGAGCGCCTGCCCCGAGGGATAGGGCATCGGTGAGGGGAAAGACCTCGCGTTTGATTAGACGTATTCCTGTTAGGAAAAATGCGAGCACCACTACGATGGGAAATAACAGCGCTACAACAAAGACAATGGCATCACGTACCACCGCGACAGCGCTGGCAGCAGTGATACCACGTTCGACTCCGAAGTACAGCAGTATTGCTTCGACGGTCCCAAGTATAGACCCTGCGGCAGCCAAAAAAGAAACCCCTAACCACAAGCTGCGGCGTTCCCTGTGCCAGCGGTACGAAAACCATATAATAGCCGTTAGGGTGATGAGAATCGCAGCGAGGATAATGATCTGCTCTCCTGCCATGGAGATCCTCTCTTGTTAAATGAGTTAAGAAGATAAAGCTGCCGTCAGCTCAGCCTAGCATGAAACTAAGCAAGAATAAGCTTGCTTCCTCTCAAGGTAGCCTGAAAAATTCGATTTGGCTATTGTTCTTGCGCTAAGAACATATCATGTGAGTTTGTATTAAAAGATGCGCCTTTCAGGCTGTTGTAACCTGAAAGGCGCAGGTGCTGGTGTATAAGAACGTGATGGTGCTTTAAAGCAAAGCCTCTACTGCCGGCTTAACAACTTTTTCGACATTTGCCGTTGGCTCAAAACGTTTGATGACATTGCCATTCCGGTCGATTAGAAACTTTGTGAAGTTCCACTTAATATCAGAAGACTTCTCCCAGTTTGGATCCTTTTCCTTAAGAATTTTAACGAGAACCGGCGTGATGGGATGGTTGGGATCGAAGCCCGCATAGCTCTTTTTGCTCTTGAGCCATGTGTAGAGAGGATCCTCACCAGAACCATTTACCTCAAGCTTGCCAAACTGTGGGAACGTAACGCCAAAACGGCCAGTGCAGAAGGTATGAATCTCTTCCGCGGTGCCCGGAGCTTGACTACCAAACTGATTGCACGGGAAATCGAGAATCTCAAGGCCTTTACCAGAGAGTTCAGTATAGAGCTTTTGCAGGTCTGCATACGTAGGAGTAAAGCCACACTCTGTTGCAGTGTTTACTACAAGCAGTACTTTACCCTTGTATTTTGAAAGAGATACATCGTTGCCGTCACGATCCTTCACGGTGAAATCGTATATTACGCTCATATTACCTCCAAAGGATGTACGAATTTACTGATGACGTGCGATATCATTAGATATCGAGGGTACTTATACCCAGAGTCGTTGACAGATGTGGCGAGTAATAGAAAATAATAGGACTAGTTATCCATATTGTGGCGTGACTGGTTTTGCAAGATGAGTATGGTTTTACATGAGACAGGTCTTAAGTACGACATTGTTTCGGATTTTTGATATTCAGGCGGTAGATGATGTCCATATGGCATGTAATGAAGAGCAACGATGTTTTAGAGAAGATGCACGCTGACACTTCTGCTGGCCTTGATGGCGCCGAAGTGCAGCGTCGCCTTGAGAAGTATGGTCCCAATGCCTATCAAGTTGCAGAAGGCAGCAGTATTTTTTCGATGGTACTGCGTCAGTTCAAGGATGTAGCTAACGTCATCTTACTTATAGCGGCTCTTCTTTCATTAGGATTGGCAATACGTGAGGGTCACGGCTTCATAGAGCCTTTGGTTGTTTTTGCCATTATTGTTATGAATGTCACTCTTGCTGTGACGCAAGAGCGTGGTGCTGAGCGGGCGCTCGAAGCACTCCAGAACTTAAATAGCCCCTCTTGCCTTGCCTTGCGCGCTGGCTCTCGTCAGCATATAGGGACGGATCAGGTTGTGCCAGGAGATATTATTTACCTTAAGACCGGAGATCTTATCCCTGCTGATGCACGTTTGGTGGAGAGCGCCTCCTTGCAAGTAGATGAATCATCTCTAACAGGGGAAAGCGAGCCTGTCGAAAAAGATGCCGAAGCCTTAGTTGAAGACGATGCTCCTTTGGGGGACCGTTTCACAATGGTATTTTCAGGTTGTCTTGTAACGGCTGGTAATGCGACAGCGGTGGTAGTAGCTACGGGCATGGCTACTGAGATGGGGAAAATCGCAGGATACCTTAATGACGAGCAGAAGATAAAGACGCCTCTGCAGGTTCGTCTAGATCGTGTTAGTCGTGCTGTGAGCTTTGTTGCTATTGTTGCCGCGGTTATCTTGCTGGCGGTGGGTTTAGGGCAAGGAGAGGATCCATGGGCGATGGCGCTTGCTGCTGTCTCGCTTGCTGTGGCTGCTGTGCCAGAAACCTTACAGCTTATAGTGACACTGACGCTAACACATGGTATTCAGAACATGGTTGCCCATCATGCGTTAATCAGAAAGTTGCCAGCTGTTGAAACCTTAGGAAACGTTTCCATTATCTGTTCAGATAAGACCGGGACTCTCACTCAAAATCGTATGTCAATCCAGAGGCTGTGGGCCCCTGGATATAAGGTTGCCAAGACAAGCGACGGACCTGTGCCTGAAGGTCCAGCACAACTGTTACGTTTTCTTGCCCTTGCGAGCAATGCAAGCATTGAGCGTGATGAAGATGGTAACGAACATGTTGTGGGAGATGCCACAGAAAGCGCCATCATACGTTTGTTAAAAAGCGAAGGGCAAAGTCAAGAGGAACTTGCCTCGCAGTGGCCACGTGTGGGTGAAGTACCATTTTCCTCAACACGTAAGATGATGACAAGTATACATCGCTGCCCCGAAGGCGGCTATATCGTGCTCACAAAAGGTGCCTTTGACAGGGTCCCTTTTGTGAAGACAACAGAGATTGCTTATGAAGAACGTCAGCGCATGCATGATTCTTTTGCCGATGATGCATTGCGCGTGATAGCTCTTGGCAGCAAAAAGGTAGATAGCTTACCTGCTGATGGTAAGTTTGAAGAGCTAGAGTGCGATCTTGACTTCGAGGGCATTATCGGTTTGCTTGATCCTCCCCGTCCTGAGGCGACTAAAGCAGTTACAACTGCACGCAATGCGGGTATCCGCACGGTTATGATTACAGGTGATCATGCTGCAACAGCCACAGCTATTGCACGTCAGACTGGCATTATGCAAAAAGATGAGATTGTTATCACCGGACAAGAGCTCTCTCGGATGAGTGATGAAGATCTCGTAGAGAATGTACGGTCTTATTCTGTCTATGCGCGTGTGTCACCGGAGGACAAGATCCGCATTGTTGAGGCTTGGCAGGAAAACGGAGAGGTCGTTGCCATGACGGGTGACGGCGTTAATGATGCTCCTGCGCTGAAGGCTGCCGATGTGGGTGTTGCGATGGGACAAGCTGGTACTGAAGTAGCCAAGAGTGCAGCAGATATGGTCTTAACCGATGATAATTTTGCCACCATCATATCTGCCGTACGTGAAGGCCGTAATGTCTTTTCGAATATCCGCAAAGTGATCTATTTCTTGTTGGTGTGCAACCTTTCAGAAGTTGTTCTTATGCTTGGGGCCCAGTTGATGGGCTGGGGCATTCCTTTGTCTCCCGTGATGCTGCTACTTATTAATGTCTTGGGAGATGGCGTGCCTGGCCTACGTCTTGCACAAGAAACAAGTGATGAGCGCATTATGGGGCGTAAACCTATTGGCCGGCAGGAGAGCTTCTTTGGAGGTGGTATCCTGCGCGTCATTGCTATACAAGCGTTTACCTTCACTGTGGTCGGACTTATTGCCTATTACAATGGAGTGTTTGTTCACTTCAACAGCGGCGTTGCTCCATCCCAAGAGCTTGGCAGCACAATGGCTTTTCTTGTTGTATCTTTCACGAGCATCTTGCACATCTTTACGGTGAGGAGCAGGGTTTCTATTTTTAAGCGTACAATACAAGATAACATGCTTTTGCTCTATGTAGCCCTCGCTATGATGGCGCTCTTTGCGATCATGGTTATCATTGAGCCCGTGGGGGCTATCTTTGGTCTTGTTCCGCTTGGGCTATCGGACTGGGTGCTTGTTGGTGGGCTTAGTATTATCCCAACTATCATTGCAGAGTTTGTTAAGCTTTGGGATAATCGATGCGAGCGTCAAGAATTCAAGCAACGCCTCGTGCATCATGAGTGTGAAGAAGAACGATAGCCCTATGAAGTTTGCTTTTATTATCATGGGAGACTTCGGCATTGACGGTGACTACGCTTCGGTTGACCTGTAGGATATGTCACGCAGCTACCTGAGCAGGACGAGCTGTATAAGAAAGTCTTTGGTTAACGCTGATTGTCTATCTGCATATCTAGTATATGTATATAACAAATAAAAACTCCCCGGGGCTTCCGGGGAGTTTTTATAATACAAACCCTGCGCCAAAGCGCAAGATAAGAACCTATGCGCGGCCTTTTACGAGGTTGATGAGCGCTATTAAAATGATCGAGCCAATTAAAGATACGAAAATGGACCACAAATTAAATCCCGTGACACCATGAGAGCCAAGCAATTCCATGACAAACCCGCCAATGAGTGCTCCTATGATGCCAGTTACGATGTTTTGCACAAGCCCGTGGTCTGTTTTCATAACCATGGCGGCAATCCATCCAGCGAGCCCTCCTACGACGATCCATGAAATAATACCCATGTTGCCCTCCTTTCTGGAGTCAAATGATGCTGCCCTTGTTTTCAAGTAAACGTTCTCATACTTTTATCTTTCCCTAAAGCGAACATTAATTGCTAGTAATTTACTAACAATTACACTGGGCAAACCATGAGTGTGAAAAAATAATTTCCTGCAAACTGCAAAATAACTGTAAACGCTAGGTAATCAAAGTCTTTAGCTATTGAGACTTTGGCTATTTTAAGCAAACGCTGGATAAGCAGGTTAAAGGAATTAAGTAGGCCTCGATCGTCCGTCAGTGCTTTTTTGCTGGCCTTCTTGGCTGTTTTTTGCGGGTGCTTTGTGTCTTGAACTGATCTGATAAAACAGAGATTGTGCCGTCGGATTCAAGTATGGCCATGTCGATATCGCTGAGTTTGTCAGCACCATGTTCACGCAGAGCCTCCATGAGCTCATCTTGCGTAAGCATAGCCTCTTTCAGGGCATTTTTTTGAAGCCTTCCGTGCCGTACAAGCGTGAGCGGGGAACCTTGTAGTGTTTTTGCAAAGCGTGGAAAACGGTAAAGCCAATGTTTGAAAAGCGAATCCATGACAAAAAGTGTCGTTGCGGCTACAAGGCCGCCTCCTAAACTCGCGTCAGGGCCTACCATGGCATTTTGCACGGCGTTTGAGATAAGCATAATGAAGACAAAATCAGTGATTGAAAGCTGCGCTACCTCTGTTTTGCCGAAAACATGTATGCAAGCAACGATGAAAAGATACACTGTCGCTGTGCTGCCAGCTATCGAGAGGTAGTGCAATAGTGTCGATATGGTTGTGCTCATATCGCTTGCCTTCCTGTTGTTCTTAACTCTTTTTATCTAATGGCATTGCCATGTCTCAAAGTTAGATACAGCTTTTTCGGAGGCATTTTTCCGCTTGCAGGCAACGTCATCGTAATTTTTAAAAAGAATCAAACAAATATAAGGAGATATACCATCATTTTTTGCTAGGTCGTTAAGGACTGCTATAGCCTTTTGTTTTGGCATGCCCTTGCGATAAGGGCGATCCTCAGTAATAGCCGAAAAAATATCTGCAACAGCCATAATGCGTGAGCCCATGGAAAGATTTCGGGCATCAAGCTTGAAAGGATAACCTTTGCCGTCAAGTCTTGCATGCTGATCTAGATTATTGCCCTGTTCTAGGCGCCTGAACGGCTCAGACTCATCGCTATCGATAGCTCCGACGTCGTGAATAAGCGCAGCTACTATAAGGGAGCGGTCCGTTTCAAAGCTTACATCTAAAGCTTCAGCAATCTTGTGTGAAAGATATGCTACCTGCCGGTGATGACCTGACATCTCTGGACTTACAAGATCAATAGCTTTCGTGAGGCAGCCAACTAGTGTGTAGAGATTAGTAAAATGGCTTGTTTGGTCGAGTTCCATAAAAGAGCTCTCTTTCGTCAGAATAAAACAGTTAGTTCGCTAAAGGATGACGTTAATGTTTTGTAATCTCATATCAGGGCGTTCAGATTAAACTTCGAAACGATTTATAAGATCCTTCTTCTCGTTTGCTCTGTAAATGACTCCTTCTGCTTTAGTATAGCTGCAGCTATATAGCTGGCAAGAAAGGAACATAACGTGACAGGTCCTAGCGATAAAGGACTCAAAAAGAAGAAAATTTGCATAAAATCAGTTGTTTGCGCCGTAGGCATCTGTCTTGCAGTGCTTGTTGCTGCAGCTGTTGTTATTTTGTACATTACTCCCGTGCCTGCGGCCTTGTTCCTTCGCTCTCAGTTTGAAAATCCAACAGTATCTAAGCTGCCTACCTATGATACTGACGATATCATGGTGGAGCGTGATATTACGTATCCGTCATCTCTGGCACAAAATACACTTGATCTTTATTTGCCAGCAGAGCATAGTGCATCGACGCCTGTTATCCTTTGGGCGCATGGCGGTGCATATGTTGGCGGTGATAAATCTGATATCAGACAATACGCATCCTGCCTCGCAGCCGACGGTTATGCTGTTGTCTGTATAAACTACGAGCTTGCACCTGAAGGAACCTACCCTGGTCCTCTGATCCAAATGGGAGATGCGTGCAATTGGATAGCTTCTGCAGGCAGCAAAAGAATATTCGATGCGAACCTCCTTGTGATTGCAGGTGATTCGGCTGGCGCACACCTTGCTGCCCAATATGCACTCATACAAACATCAGCTAGCTATGCTGCCAAAGTCAATATCGCACAGATGGCTTCACCTGATTCGCTTAAGGCAGTTTTGCTCTTTTGTGGTCCCTATGATATGTCAACACTTGGAGTCTCACAAAGCCCTCTTGTGAACTACTTCTTATCCCGAGCGGGTTGGGCATATTTTGGTACGCGCGATTGGTTTGGTCGTTATGGGCAGCAAATAATTATAACTGACAATGTTACCTCCTCTTTCCCGCCTGCCTTCATTACGGACGGCAATACAGGATCTTTTGAGAAAGATGGGAAAGAACTGGCACGTAAGCTGAAGAGCCTAGGTGTTGAGGTTTCACCGTACTTCACTCCTATTTCTGAGGGAACTACTGCACATGAGTATCAATTTGATATGACTACTACTGCGGCACAGGAATCCTATGCGCAAGTTTTGAGATTCCTTGAAAGGCACGTCGGCTAAACAAGTGTTTGCCGAGGCGGGTAGGTCAGCTGGCGTCCCGATATCCTAGGACGGAACACTTCTTCATGAAATGAAATCAAGGAATGCATCAACTTGAGCCTTAAGCGACGACTCATCTTCAGAAGAGAGAATAAGCTTGCCTGAAGCCCAAGACTCACCTGAAAGAGCTATGCCTGTTTCATGATCACGCATGACGTCAGCGCCGACGAACTCTAGCAGCGCGTCGAGGGACGCACGCATTCCTGCGGTTGCAGTACGGCCGCCTGCGCCGGATACGGTCGTCTTGGTCCCGCTGATCACAACAGAGTCGCGGCCCTTGCCCGGTAGCGGCCTGCTGAGCCAGTCAACAAGATTTTTGATGTGGCCAGGAAACGAGTTGTTGTACTGAGGGGTCACAAACCATAGGCCGTCGGCGTTGCGAACCTCGTCACGGACGCGCGCCACGCTCTCGAGTTCGGGGTTCTCGAGGTCTTGGTTCATAAAGGGCAGGTCCTTGTATTCGAGGCGGCTGACCTCGGCGCGTCCTTCCAACAGCGCCTCGACTTTTTGTGCGAGCTGCTCGTTGAAACCATTCTTGCGAAGCGTTCCCACGGCGAGAAGTACGTGCTTGTCTGACATCTATGTTCTCCTTTTCGTTTTGCCTCGAGGGCACCTTCTAGACATACCCGCTCAAGCGGCAATCCTTGTCTTGCCGCGGATAAACCTCATTTCTTTTGCAAGCCAAACGCAAAACTCGTCATTGAGATGGAGCCAAAGTTTTGCAGGTCGTTGTAGACCTCTGCATCCTCTTGCTGCGTCGCGCCTAATATCGTAGGAAGCGGCAGGAAGTGATCAGGTGTCGGGACAGCCCATAATGCATGGGGCAGGCTTCGATAGCTGAGCACCCTCTCGTAATCGTGTGCTGTCACCGCATCGCGTATAGATGCGCTAAATGCAGTCGCCTTCGCAGTGCCATGAGGGCTGTCTGGCTCAAGGGCGCGTAAATTGTGCACGATGTTGCCAGAGCCCATGAGCAAAAACCCTTCCTTTCGCAGTGGGGCTAGGCGTCTGCCGATCTCATAGGCATAGCGAGCATCCCGAAGCCCGTTGACAGAAAGCTCTACCACTGGTATGTCCGCCTTTGGCAACATGTGATGCAAAGGTGTCCAAACGCCGTGGTCGATTCCCCAGCTATCATCTACTGAGACGTCAGAGCCGAGAAGATCTTGCACACGTCGTGTAAGCTCTTTGCAACCAGAAGGATGATAGGCGATCGCATACAACTCGGGCGGGAAGCCATACATATCATAGATTTGCTTAGGTTCTGGGCTGCTTTGTACGAACGTTCCGCGGGTGAACCAGTGCGCAGATATCGCCAAGATCGCCTTAGGCGCACTTGCATGGATGCGCTCGCCAATACTGTGAAGGGCCCGTGCGACATCATCGTTGCGCAGTGCCATCATGGGGTCGCCATGCCCTACGAAAAGAGCTGCTTGCGTTTGAGTCTCCATTTAAGTTCCTTTGTTATACTTAGTCTTAAATATATACTATACTTATTGTACTGAGAAGACCTAGATTAAAAATACTGTTTTTTACCTGTACTTAGTATTTTATCTAGTACCTATGTTGAGCTGGACAGGGGAGTAGGCAATGCCAAGTCAAATGCCAAAGAATTTCGGTATATGTCCTTTTGTGACTGTGCAAAAGCTGCTGCAAGGGAAATGGTCGATTGTGATTATGCATCACTTGAGCGGAGGGAAGCTGCGCTTCGGCGAGCTTCAAAAGCGCATGCCAGACCTCACGCATTCGACGCTTTCTTTGCAGCTCAAGCAGCTTGAAAGAGAGGGATTGGTGAAAAGGGAAGTGTTTCCTGAAGTTCCCCCTCATGTGGAGTACTCGTTGACAAATATTGGTAAAGGATTTCAGCCGGTGCTCGACAGCATTGAAATATGGGGTAACACCTACATTGCCTATTTGCATGGGAGGGAAGCCGATTGAGATATGGGAGCGCCGCTTGTGCAAGCAGCTCCGCCTCTGGTCGTAGACAGCGTGACGGGTTGCCCTATGCGGGTATAAGAACAGTTGAGTTGTGGAGAACTTGGAATAAAAAAAGGAGACCGTCATGAACATGGAGCAGCTTGCGCGCATGCAAAAAGGAAAAGGTTTCATTGCTGCGCTTGATCAAAGCGGCGGAAGCACACCGAAGGCCCTCGAGCTTTATGGCATTGGCCGAAATGCCTACAGCTCTGACAAAGAGATGTTCGACCTCGTGCATGCCATGCGAACGCGTATTGTTACGAGCCCATCGTTTACCGCGGAGCACATCTTGGCGGCCATTTTATTCGAAGATACGATGAACAGGCAAATAGAGGACGCCTACACTGCGGACTACCTTTGGTATAAGAAGGGCATCGTGCCCATCTTGAAAGTCGACAAAGGTCTTGCGCCCGAGGCGAATGACGTGCAGCTGATGAACGACATCCCTGCATTTGACAAGCTGTTGGGCAGCGCTGTCGATCATCATATTTTTGGGACGAAGATGCGCTCCGTCATAAAACATGCAAATCGCCAAGGCATACAGGCGATTGTTGACCAACAGTTCGCCTATGCGGAGCAGATATCTGCTTTTGACCTGGTGCCTATCTTGGAGCCAGAGGTTTCCATCCTCAGTGAGGATAAAGCTGATGCCGAGGCCATGCTCAAAGAGGAGATCCTTGATCACCTTGATAGCTTGCCTGCAGACGCTAAGCTCATGCTTAAAGTATCCATTCCAAGCGTCGATGGCTTTTACACTGATGTCATGCAGCGCAAGCAGGTGGTGCGCGTGGTTGCCCTTTCCGGCGGCTACAGCAGGAGCGAAGCGAATGCGCGCCTTGCCAAAAATCCTGGCCTCATCGCGAGCTTCTCACGGGCCTTGCTGCAAGGTCTGACCGCCCAGCAAGATGACGCGACATTTGATCGTGTGCTCGCGTCTTCGATACAGGAGATCTATAAGGCCTCGGTGGTAAAGTAAGACGATACAAAGTCCCCTCGGCAAGCAGGAGGAGTCCCTCCGCCAAGGGGGCTTATCTTGTTGATGTCCTGCCGGTCGTAGGCTTCAGTCGCAGCACTTAATTGAGGGAGCGTTCCAGCATCATACGGCTTGCATCAAGCAGTGCGATGATCTCCTGCTGTTTTTTGCTGTCAAAGCGATAGGCAGGGATAGATATGCTAATGGTATAGGTGATCTTGCCAGCTTGTCGGATTGGTGTCGCCACGCAATTCACAGCAGTGGTGATTTCTCCCCAGTCGAACGCGATGCGCCTTGTGTGCACGTCGGCGAGCTGCTACTCGATTCTATGCAGCACAGCTTAAGCCGCACGAGGGGCTTGTGATCATGGATACTCCCGGCAACGGCCCCTCCTCAGTTGGTGGCATCATTGCAGGAGGTTGCCAGATTGTAGTCTTCTCTACGGGGCT
>ENA-UOOI01000402-UOOI01000402.1-fermentation-metagenome-genome-assembly--contig:-NODE-402-length-56078-cov-8.679346_pt1 | contig 56078 bp, 54 predicted proteins | sample MGYA00245779_ERZ724027 | MGnify/ENA primary metagenome ERZ724027 (study PRJEB28704, sample SAMN03018318) | fermentation metagenome | biome: anthropogenic terrestrial biome; feature: soil; material...
TACCATTTGGCACATTGGCACTCATAAATACTGGTGGTATTTCTCCATCTTCCAAGCTCATGTCAAGTAAAGTCCAAAAAATTTTTTTAAATTACAAAAATTTTTTTGCATTTTTGTTTGTCTTGCTCATACATTTTCCTCCATTTTTAATAATTCATTTAGACCGAAATTCCATACAATTTCAATTTTCTTTTCTTTGGAAACAATCACATCCTTAATAAAGTATTTTATAAAGTCTTCGTTAAAATCTTCCGGTTCACCATAATTCAAGATTATATCTGCACTGTGATTCAGTTGTTCAGAAGTTTCTGTTGTTACTTCCTCCATGCCGCGCTCAAGTGTTTCGATTTTGTTGACTATCTCTGCACGCTTACTATCAAGCAATTCTCTTGTGATTTTTCCGTTCTTAAATTGTTCGTACAAATCAAATCGCTTTCTTTTAAGAACCGCGATTTCATTTTCTGTAGTCTTTTTTGATTTTATCTTTTCTTTTGAATGCAGTGATTTATATAGTTTCGCATTGTCCAGCATAACTTCAAACTGCTTTTTAAGTATGGTTTTCACTACATCGTTAAGTTCTGCCTCAGCAGTCCATTCATCAACACATTCATCTGATATGTGTGAATTTCTCATACAGCATACAACCCTGTTCTCTTTTGATCTGCTTCGTTGCATTACATATCCACATCCTCCGCATCGGAAAATACACGCTCTTCTATTTTTTGTTCGTCTTGAAAACTTCTTATGTTCAATCTTCGAGTAAACTCGATCAAATAATTCTTGAGAAATAATCGGTTCATGATGATTTTCTGTAACAAATCTGTCTTCTTCCGGCATAACTTCTACACTTTTTTCATCACAGGCTCTGGTTCTTCTGTATTTGCCGGATATCATTTTACCTGTATACCTTTCATCAAGCAAGATGCTTCGAACAGTGTGGTTTGTCCAAATATTATGAAATGCTCTATCCCAATTTCCGGGCATCCCGTTAATTTTTTTATACACTGATGGAATCGGGACATCGTCCTCATTCAATTCTTTCGCAATATCCGCTATTTTCCACCCTTCGTCTGCCCTTTGGAATATCTGTTTGACAATATTTGCAGCTGTCTCATCAATGCGTATTCCATATTTACCATCTCGTATGTAACCATAAAAAGCGCTATGAGGAGCGTATTTACCTGTTTTCATCATAACTTCTTTTGCAGAGCGTATCTTCTGAGACAAATCCTTACTGTACATTTCATACACAAGATTTTTTATAACAACATCTATACCCGCTGTTCGACCTATTAAATCCTTGCTGTCATAATTATCATTAACAGATATAAATCTTATGCCCATTTCTGGAAATATGTGTTCAAGATAGTTCCCAACCTGTATATGATCTCTTCCAAAACGCGAAAAGTCCTTAACAATCAAACAATTATATTTCCCCGTAGACAATGCATTTAATACCTTTGTAATACCTGGTCTTCTAAAATTAGTTCCCGTGTAGCCGTCGTCAGCAATTTCATCAATTATCAAGTCTGCATTGGAAAAGTTGTCAGCTATATATCCGTCGAGCAATTCTCTTTGGTAACTAATACTATTACTTTCATCATCGCCTTCGTCATCCAAAGAGACTCTTAGATATTTAAGAATTCTTATATCTTTGTTATTATCCTTCATACTGTTTTTCTCCATTCCGGAAGTGTATCAACGGAAAACTTCCATGTAATTTCAATTCTGTAGTTGTCATAAACTGTAATTCGGTCTATAATATATTCGACCATTTCTGATGTAAGATTTCGTGCGGACTTATATTTTTTGAACTTATTTAGCCACTCATTAGGCATAAGCATTTTTTTGAATTTTTCGTATTCTGCCTCATATGCCGAAAGACATTCCTGTAATACACTGATTGTGTCACTATATTTTTGGCGAGCAAACTTAAATTCGTCAGCTTCGATTAGTTCTTTAATATAATCCTCAAACAATTCAAACCTATGTTTTTTATTTAAGTCTATTTCCCTTTTGGTTGTACGGATTTTATTCTCATAGGATTGCCTACGTAATTTAATTTCCTTATCACCATTAATACCGGAAAACACTTTATTCAGATCCAATGCACTTGATATATGACCCTTTATTGAGTTAAGAACAACATCCTTTATATCATTTTCTCTTATTGTAGCTTTAAAATCGCACAAATCAGAATAGAACATTTTTTTACTGCAATGGTAGTATCTGTATTTAGTTGTTGGTGAACCATTAATTTTCATAGCACTACCACAATGTCCGCAATACAGCTTGCCTTTGAAAATATTATTAGCGTTTGGTTTGGCTTTTGGAATATACTCTGCTTTTCTTCTCGCCAAAACTTTTTCAAAAAGGTCATCACTAATAAACCCTTCATGAGTATTTTTCACGATTACCCATTGAGACTCCGGTACTTTCACAAGTTTTTTTACTCCTGTCTTTAAAAATTCAGACTCAACTTTTCCTTGCGCCATATGTCCTGCATAAGCATAATTGCTCAGGATATTTTTAAGAACCGTAACTTTCCACACATTATCCTTTTCACCGGCATGTTTTTTTATTATGCCCTTTTTTAATTTATAAACCGATGGGATATCTATCCCTTCTCTCGTTAATGTCTTACAGATTCCTAGCATAGACTCTCCGTTTGCATACATTTCGAATATTCTCTTTACATTTTCTGAAGCTTCAGGATCAATGATAAGCTTTCTGTTTTCATCAAGCAAAAATCCATAAGGTGCATATGTACCTAAAAACTCACCCTTTTTCATCATAAGTGCAAAGGAGCTTTTAACTTTTCTCCCAATGTCTTTTGAATATATGGCATTAATGATATTTTTAAATGGTACAATCATATCATTGTCTTTGATTTTGTCATAAGTGTCATAATTATCATTTACTGCTATAAATCTAAGACCTATCATCGGGAAAAGATAATCAAGATATTTTCCTGTTTCTATGTGTTCTCTGCCAAATCGGGATAAGTCCTTTACAATAATACAATCGACTTTTTCATTTGAAACATCATACATCATATCCGAAAACCCCGGGCGATCAAAGTTTGTTCCGGAATATCCATTATCTTCATAAACCTTATACACGGTTATTTCGGGATGCTTTTCAACAAAGTCCAACAAAAACGCTTTCTGATTTTTAAAAGATGCATGATTTCGGCAGCCCTCCTGCTCTTCACGAGAAAGTCTTACATATATTGCTGCACTAAACTGTCTGACATCTTCGGTAGCCAACGGAGTGTTGTCAATATTTTTTCTACTTTTTCTTGCCATTTAATTGTTCCCTCCTATCCTGCCATAATCATATTCGCCCTTGTATTTTCAACCGTATCGAGTATCTTGCTGATATGTTCAAACTCGCTTTGATACTTAAAAACGATATTGATGCTATTCTTGTTAATCACATAGATTTTATCTATAAGCATAACGAGCATCTTATGCGTGAGCTTTTTCACCTCACCAAGTTCTGTAAAGACATTCATCCATTCGCACATCTCAAGCACATTGTCTTGCATCTTAGCCTTTTCCTCATTGAGTCTTAAAATTGCCTCTTCAGCAGTACGAATTTGTTCATCGTATATTCCTTTGAAATCTTTGAATTCCTCTTGCGTAATAACACCATCAAGCAAGCTTTGGTGAGTGTAAAAAATATCTTGCTTACGTTTTTTTATCTCAGCTTCCTTTTCTTTGATAAGCTTATCAATTTTACTTTGGTTATTACGGGAAAGTTCCGATTTATTCATATTTTTAACTACATTTTGCAATTCAATTATCGTTTTTATATGAGCGTTCAGTGTTTGAAATACCATTTCATAGATGGCTTCTTCACGGATATTGTGGTTTGAGCACTCCCCTGTTGTTTTTTGAGTCCCGCACCTGTAATATACATACTGTGAGTCTTTATACTTTGAAACTCTGCGAATCATAGAATTCTTACAATCAGCACAAAAAAGCAACCCTGAAAAAATATATGTATCCGCATTTTTGCTTGAGTTTCGAGTATCTCGCATCATAATTTCATTTGCAGTATCAAACATAAGCTTACTAATAATTGGTGGATGTGAATTTTCTTTTATAGCCCAATCCGATTTTTCCCGTTCAACAAGTTTTTTCACCTTATGACTTGCAGTTGTCGTTTTACCCTGAATTAAAGTTCCGGTATATATCTCATTTTTCAGTATACGTTGTACTGAAACATGAGACCACAACCCCTGGTTTTTACCCGTTTGAAATCCTGTCAGTTTCGATCCCATATACTTCTTGTATTCGGCCGGAGACAAAATGCCCAAATCATTCAGCTTGTCCGCAATTGCTGATGGACTCATACCCTCAATCTTCCACTGAAAAATACTGACAATATTAGGTGCAACAGTTTCGTCAATTATTATTTCATGCTTATTTTCAGGTGATTTTAAGTATCCATAGGCAACAAAAGCACCTATGTACTCTCCTTTTTTTCTTTTTATATCCAAGTGACTTCGTATTTTTACCGAAATATCTCGAAGATAGATATCATTTACCACGCTTCTAAAGGAAAACATCAATTCATCATTGGAATTCATTGGCTTAACAGAATCATAATTATCATTAATCGCAATAAGTCTTACTCCCCACTTAGGGAATAAATTCATTGCATAAATACCTGAGCCAATATAGTCACGCGAAAAACGAGATAAATCTTTGACAATAACACAGTTTACCTTCTTTTGTTCGATTGCCTCAAGCAGTTTGGAAAAACCGGGTCTGTCAAAGTTACTTCCGCTATATCCGTCATCAACCATTTCACAGACAACATCGACATCATCTAATCCAGATGCATATTCCAAAATCATAGCTCTTTGATTGGATATACTATCGCTTTCAGCCTTGTCATCGCCGTCATCACGAGATAAACGCAGATATATAGCCGCTTTATATCTTGTCTTAAGCATTTTTGACATAAAAAAACCTCCTAACTACATAATGGAATTAAAACCCATTATTAGCTAAGAGTTTGAGTGACAAGAATATTCAATTTCATAAATTACATTTTATATTATAACACATTTTTTTATAATAGTCAATTGCTATGTACGTAATTTCTATGTATTATAAATTTTTTAAATATTCTGTAAAACAATCTTCTAAAGTGCGACCATTGTTTGAGAATGATACTTGAACAATGTATTCTCCGCATTTATAGCATAATGGGTTTTTTATTTGCTGAACAAAGCTTTCAATTCGTTTTTCTTTATTAAGCATAGGATTGATAACTACATCTTTAATGTCAACAAGGTCATTTTCATTTATTTTACTTCTTGTATTCATAAAAACGTTTACCTCCATAAATTTAATCATGTTGAAACGCTCCTTACCGGTTTGGTTTTCCGGCATAATGCTAAAGGTACCGTATTTCTCGAATACCCTCGCACTCCCCTGCATCCGCACGAGACACTGCCATAGTGCAAGTATCATTATCCTTCATATCGTCTTGGCAGACAAATCACCACATTTGTTTTACAGGCAAATATTTATCGCAAGCGTATTTCCTGATGTGCTCTTATATGAATTATGTTTAAGGAGCGAGTTATTCAGTTGTCAAGGAACAGTTACTCTTTAAAAAATTAAAGAGTAAAAAGATTTTATAATCTTTAGCAAAAACACTTTATCAAATGCTTTTGCTAAAAATTACAAAGTAGGGCTCTCTCTACAATTATTTATGTCACTTAGGGGGTTTAATAATCTCGTACAAGAGAGAGCCCTGTTATTTTTAAGCCACCTTATACTTCAGAATAATCTCTATTAATTTTGTTTTAAGATACTCCTGCAAATCAACATCAATACCTATGAATTCATTACCGTCAGCATCATATAGCTTTGTAGAAACCAAAGTATTAATGTACGGTTCGTAAATTTTTACTATTTTATTTATTGCAACTTCATCTCCTGAAACAGCCTTTTTTATAAGTTCGTAATTCAAACCTTTAGTCATCTCTCTTCATCCCCTCTATCATTTTTTTCAAAAGTTTCAATGCACAATTACGATGATATTGAACCATTTGTCTGCTCATAGACATAGCTTGTCCTATTTCAAAATCCGTTAATTCTCCCCAATACTTGAGAAGAATGATTTCACGGTTTTTCTTTTTTAGCGACAACAAAGCTTTATGTAATAATTCATCGTGGATCGTTGCATCAAACAACGATGTTGTTATAGTCTCCCTGAATACTTCATATTCATCCTCTAAGTATAGTTTTTCCTCATCTGCCTTTGACATTTCTGAAAAATTAACTACCCTTTTTGCCAGATTTGTTCTACTACGCTTTCTGTACTTAAGTTCGTTTTCCAACCCTTTTGTAACACAAGCATCAAATTTAATGATGACAATTTCTTCTTTTGAAAGCATTTTTTCACCCCCTTTCGTCGGGGGATTAAAACTGCTCCCATTAAGATAGTGCAGCTGAAGCGAAAAAAGCAAAAGATTTGAGAAAAAAATTTTATTTTTTTTAAAATTGCTATCATTTTTGTGCAGATTCTCCTAAAAATTATTAGTCTGAACCTGCTAAGGCGGTGCACGAATATCACATAAAACAAAAAGGGCAATATAATCCCGAATTATCGGATTTATATTACCCTTTAGAATCATTTTATTAAATTGTTGACTTAATAAATGTATGTAACCGCCGTAATCTACATGCATATACTACCCCGCATAACAAACGCTTATAATACCTCTGCTATGCCAGGCCGACGGATTAAATGCTTTCAAGCTGAAGCATTATAACTTTCTATGTCGTGATAAATTTAATTTGAGTATTGATGCTAATATGGCCATTGGAAACATACCTCTCTATCTATTATTATCTTTATATTCAATAAAATCTTCAACCATTTTTAATATGTACTTTTGATCGTTTTCTTCCATATAACTCATTTTCAATATTACACTGTCGGTTATAATATTCTTTTTAATATCGATACTGTCTACAAAAAGATAGTCCAGCGTTACATGGAAATAATTAGCTATATCCTTGTATACATATAACGAACCTCTCCTGTTGCCGGTTTCAATGGCTGAAATGTAATTTGATGTTACACCTAATTTTTCTGCTAACTGCGCCTGTGTCAAATTACTTTTTGTTCTCAATAGTCTGATTTGTCGAGCTGCATTTTTATACATCATTCTGTTCACTTCCTCATTATTATTTTATATTGATATCGAATAAAAGCGAACATACAAATATGAGGTTTAAATTCATACAATTTGCAGACTTAATATAACCTTTTGATTTATAAACATTAAAAAAGTTATATTTATTCATAAAATTATAATATATAATTATGCATTTTGATTCAGCACATCACACTTTTGAATTAAGAGGCAATAATATGTATATCCGGAAGCTGCGCATGCATACATAAAAATAAAAAAGGTAAAAGCTTACCTGCAAAGCCTTTACCCTTTAATTATGATAAAAATTATTCAAATTTTCATGTTATTATTTAAAGCCACCACTTGCCTATCGCCTATTTTTTCATTCAAATATCCATCTTAACATGCCGGAATTTGAACATCACAGTTTTGTTCCACACTTTGGACAATACTCAAAATCAGCATTAGCATCATAACCGCATTTACAGCATTTTTTATATTGATCATTGCAAAAGGTTGTTTCCGCTTCGAGATCATCCGATGATATTGTCATCATTTCTCCGTTTTCAATTTTTCTTCCCGTTTCGTGATTCAAAGAAAAAACTTTGCCGCAGCTTGAACACTCAGCATAATATTGTTTGGACCATTTAAACAGCGGTATAAAAAACAGTGACATATACATATAAGTACAAGACACTCTGTATCGGCAATACGCACCGCAAGACTTGCAAATATTCATACCGCCACTGTCATAGTTAATCTCTTTCCTTCCGTTTGAAATACCCATTATAAAAAACATATGCCTTTTACTCCATTTCTATTATCTAAAGAAAAGGACCTGTACAAAGCACTTGCTAAATACAGGTCTTCCGTTTGTAATTTATTTAAGTAAATCTTTAAATGCCTTACCGGCTTTGAACGCTGGAACCTTGCAAGCTGCAATCTGAATTTTTTCGCCGGTCTGAGGATTTTTACCTTCTCTTGCCGAGCGTGCTCTGCTTTCAAATGTTCCAAAGCCAACCAACTGAACTTTATCATCGGCTTTAACGGCTTCCTGAACTGTTTCAACAAATGCATTTAAAACTTTTTCTGCATCCTTTTTTGAAACTTCAGCTTTTTCAGCCAATGCCGCAACTAACTCCGTTTTAGTCATTTTTAAACACCTTCCCTTCTTCCAAATTCTACAAAATATTATACCACAGAATCGTACATTCTGCAATACAAATTTATCGTGTCATCGGCAAAACTGTGTAAATTTTATGCCATGTAAAAAGGGCTTGTACATATCGCACACGCCCTAAAATCATTAATTTTTATTTATGATTTCTATCATTTCTGCAGGTGTCACAACAAACGACTTTTCAGGGAAATGTTTTAGGTTCCCTGTTACTAAGTATGCATCTACAGTTTTTCGCGATTCCATAACGATTTCATAAAAAACAGCATCGTCCGGATCCGGGAAATATTCATCCAACGGTGTTTTGTCAACATAAATTGCCTGCTTTTTTATTTCGTTTACCAGGTTGATTACCGCATCAATAGGAAAACGAAATTTCTTTCGGCTAAGGACCTCAAGATATTCATCAAGGATTTCCTCGTTAACAAGCATATTTATATTCCCTACTAAAACTTCTCTTAAAACCTGTGCAGGCATAGAATCGTTTTTCAGCATAGCAGATACAATAACATTAGTATCTATAACAGCAAAATACTTCATACGCCTACCCTCTCGTCCTGCGTTCTGCTCTGAATGAGCTTATTTCAGAATTTATTTCATCAAGAGACATTTTATCCATACCATTATCTGATGCGCTCTTATTTAACTCTTCCATAAACTCTAACGCTTTACTTGCGCTATAATCTTCTTTTGGTAGTACCATTGAAAAAGGAATACCATTTACAGACACAGATCTTTTCAGGAACATTCTCATTGCAGTCGAAAGGTCGATACCAAGTCTGTCGTACAATTCAGTCGCCTGGTTTTTTAAATCATCATCAATTCTAAATTGAACAATTGAAGTTGCCATATTAGTTACCCTCCTAATCAATATTATACTTCTTTGTATTTCAATTATACTATATTGTATTGCAAATGTCAATAAAAAGTGCGTATTTTTAGAATTTTTCATAAAATTAAGGTTCTTAAAACTAAAGGGACCTGTGCCACAATGCACAAGCCCCAAAAGTCAATTAAACTTTTTTAAGTTGTTCTAAAACATCTTCTTTGGTCCAGTCATCCGGAACTTCAAACCAGCGATAAATATTATCTTGTTCTGCTTCATCGCCTTCCATTACAATATTAACGATTTCAACAAGAACAACCTTATGATCATTTTTTATCACTTCGGTGATATTATCCAGAGCAAAGTTCCGGTAAGCACCTTGTCCGAACTGCTCATCTAAAATGTTTTCAACCTGTTCAACCTGATTGTCTGCATTAAGACAATAATAGTTACCTGTCATCATCTCAAGATACGTCTGTGCTGACAAGATTTTATCATACATTATTACATCTTTAGTCATTTTGTTCTTCTTTACAGTTTAGAATGGCAAATCATATGCTTCATTTTGTACTGAGGCATTAGACATATCATTCTTAAATAACTTTCCTTTTATAAGTTTGAGCAAAGTCTTTTTTGCACCGTGCTTTTTTGAATAATCCATAATAGTGCAAAGAAATTCATCAGAATACTCTTGACAAATCTCACACTCAAAACTTTTTCCAACACAGCCACCATTATTACGATATGTATATGGAATATACGAAAGATATCCACATCCACAGCATGTGCAGTGTCTGTATTTTCCCGATATTATCTTTTCATAAAGTTTTACATAGTTTTCTAAAAAATATTTTGATATTCTTTTGAACTTATGTCTGTAGAAAATAATTAGAATTATGCCGTCTTTATTTTCATAATAGATGGGCTTAACCTTTCTTATATTTTCCACAATAACACTCATAAATTTGTGATATTCATTAAAATGTTTTAAATTAGGATTATAAAAAGCACATATTACTTTCTTATTACGCATAAATTATCCTCCAATTATCAGGAATTGTATCCTGCTGCAAGTAAACTGCCGAGTCGCTCTTCCCAATTGATGTCATCTTTTAGCAAACTTTTTGTTGCATCCTTAAGTTGTCGCACTGCCTCGTTTTTATCTACAGGAATATTTGCATCTTTAATGTCCCATACATGTGGAACATTAAAACAAAGCATCATACAATCACCATCGATATGTTCCCACGGCTTATCCTCATCATAAAATATAAAATCCCCTACTAAATTCGAATATACGGATGCATACACCATATCGTTTCCGAGTTTAACTTCAGCATCCTCTAAAATCATATCATATATCTCATAGGGATTTAGAGCTTGAGTGCACATACTCTGAAAAGTTCTTTCCTCCGGATTAACCTCCAGTTTTTCGCAAAGAAAATCAAAATGCTCATCTGTCACCGTATCGGTTGCAATTTCTTTTTTGATTTCTTCTGTCAACTCAACCTCATACATTTTGCAAAAATAATTAATTATTTTCACAGGATCAAAGTCTTTCTTAGAAAACATTGCACCCTGCTCATATACACCATATTCAATAACCATAAATTTTTCCTCCTTTTAAACATGACAATCTACACCAATGATAACGGTATCATCCGGTATAGAATCAATAAATTTATCTAAATTTCTTCTCCAAACAATATTATTCTTTCGAGTTTGCTTTTTAATATGCTTTTTCGACTTACCATAATGCCATGTATATTCTTTTTCATGATATCCGCTGTCATCCAAATAGCCATACGATATATTTGGATATTTAAAGGTATCGTTAAGTTCCATTCTTTTCAGATATTTTTCCAGTGTTTCACCTTCGATATACAAGATATTATTATATGCAAGTAGCTTGTTGCCACGTTTGTAATAGCAACTATTTACAGGAAAAACACCCGTTTTGAATTCCTCTTCAAATTTGTAAAAATCTTTTTTAGCACATTCAAATCTCCAATCGCGCATAACTTGCCATTGTATATCTTTTTTTCTTGCAGCAGCTACCCAATGATAACCATCCGGAGCTTCATATTCTTCGTCTTTATTACACCAGCTGCGTTCACCGATAGAATATTCCGCGCAATCGTTCTTCACAAGGAACATTCTAGGCCATCTGCCTCCGATTACACACCAATCGTAAAATGCTTGTGGATTATATGTATAACCGTAGCCTTTAAAATCTTCGTTATAGCTAACGCTCTTATAATTCTCTGCAAAATCATCAAGAGTCTTATATATCTTTTTGTATGGATAATTCAAGACTACTGACATCTTTTTTGCTTTTTTTGAGCGTTTATCATGCTTTAACTTCCCGAAGTTCTTTTGATATACTTTTCCGTCCTCATGAATAGCAAACTTCCCGTGGAAAATCCAATCATCAGCGGGTAAAATCCTACCGTCAGGAAGTTTGATGCAATCTGTTCGAGCATTTTCGTATTCTTCCTGTAAACTTTCTGTCAAATCCTCAAATTCAAGAAATTTAGGATTTTCCGTTTGCTCGTTATAAGGCTCCATTTTTTCATACATTAATTCATACACCTGTCTTGCAAATTCTGTTTTTAATCCGTTTAACATACGGATATTTATATCAAGCATAGTATTTTTTTCATTCTGCTTTTGTAAATCGTTTAAATACTTTAGTTTTTCTTCAACAACCATATCTTCAATCGGATTCGCCTGCAATTCAGGTACTTCTACCGTTACCAAAGTTATAAAATGCATAATTTATTCTCTCCTTTTTTTAAACAATAATTAAAACAATTAAGTTCCTTTTTTACTTCTTCCGCTATCATATCAATTTCAGAATCAGACATTTTTTCGTCCTTATCACCATGGTATCTCTTGAAAATGGATTTCACTTCATCCTTAAAGAAAAAGTCATCTGACGGTTCAAAGTCTAAAACAGTCCTTTCCTGATTGATAATAAGCTCCGCATCCTCGGCTGCAGTACAATTACTACAACCGTATCTTGCGCACTTATCGCTACAGAAATCCGTAGTTATTTCTCTTCCTGGAATTGCATCACACTTAAAGAAAACTTCATACATTCTTCTATGTGTCATACGAACATCAACTGCATGACAGTAATCAAGAAGTGATGTTATTTTATCCAGTTCTATCTCACTGTATTTATATCTTTTATTTGCTCTTTCAAGCATTTCCTGATACTTGTCCATCTTCATTCTCCTTTTTTGCATTAATTTCGTATTTTAAAAGTCCATACATAGGTTCCAACATACACTTAAGATTTTCATCGTCAACACAAAAGCCATTAGCAAGTGTCATCGGTTCTCGCCAGATCCATCCGCCCATCACATAAACAGGTGTGTAGAATCTTGCATATTCCTGCATAGCAAGTGAATCGCCATGAACAACAACTGCAGGTATACCGAGATATGACAACTGTATATATGCCATTCTGGCGCATCTGATATCGTTGTCAACTGCAAGCACACACATATTCTGTGACGGATTATAGTGATTCTTATAAAGCGAATTTGCTGCAGCAATCACCATAACACCGCTTCCGCAGGTTGGCTCGCAAAGTGTGACATAACCTTTTTCTTCTATCTCTGTACACTTTGATCCAAGCATCGCTTCAGCCATGAACTCAGCAATATGTATCGGAGTAAAAAACTGTCCGTTTCTTGAATTGCTTAAGTTGAGACTATGATATAGCTCACCGAGCAAATCAGAACTGTACAAGCTCTGTTCAAGGGCATTCACTACCATTGCGTGAAGCTCAACAATCTTTTGAAGTTCTTCCTTACTGTACTTCTTGATTGTCTGCATGTAAAGTGATTCTCTTTCGTCGAAGTGCACTTTATCGACAGCATTACTGACAGCACAAGAAGCGATTGTAAGATAGTCATCAAATACTGTTGAAATGCCGTGTCTGTATCCTATGCTTTCAATTAACTTTATCATTTCTTTAACTCTTGTGTCATGACTGACATAAGTTCCTTTTTTAGCCATATACTACCTCCGTTAAAATGCACAGAATGGCGCCAAAAACTGACGCCATTCTCACATAGATTATAATAATTCTTCTTTTTTCTTGGATAAAAGCATATCATCAATACCTTTATTATGGTCCGGATTGTTTTTATCCCATTTCCATTTCGTTGTCTTTGTTTCAAAGCCAAACTCGCTGATCATATTCGTAAGCTTGATTGCAGCTTTAGAAACATTTTCATTGACAGTCTTATCCATATCGAGGCACTCGTAAACCTTTGTGATACCGTTTCGTTTCATAACCTCAAACGGTTCCTTCAAGGAATCTATGCACCCGGTACCGGCAACAGCAATAAATGTTCGGCCTGAAAGTGCTGATGCAATATCTGCTTTCAAAGCTCCTTCAGTAACAAAAACTGCATTTTCATCACACGGATTGCCAACAAAATGAGCAGGGCTTTTTGAAGACACACCTTTTTCTTCATCAACACTTGAAAACCATATATATTTAGTCTTACGACCTTTTTCATCAACAAATGGTTTATCAAGGCGAATCTGAAAGGCCTGAATCATTCCCGATAGAGTTCTGTATGGAATAAGTATTCCTGAACAACAGGATTTAAAATTTATACTCCATACTCCCTCTGTCTTTTCAAAGAATCCGGGAACCCCTGCAATCGTACATCCTTTTTCAAGAAGTATTTTTGCAAGTCTGTCAAAGCCAAAAGCGGGTGTGCTTCTGTAACCGTTCTTTTCAATCTGCTCTAAGGTAAGCCCTCTTGCCAGTAAATCCTCAACATGCTTATTGGTGAGTGTCAGCATAGAAAGTAACATTTCATATGTCTGGTTTCTGTCATACACCGAAGCAAGTTCAGAATTAGTCGGTAAATCTGGCTTTTCTTTTTTTCTTGACATTGCTTTATAGTCCTTGGGGTTAGCATCGCCGTAGAGAATTTCGCAAATCTCACGGTAAGCTTCTGAATTGGAAAGTCCGTGTGCCTTGCCGTAAAACGCAATGGCTCCGCCGCTTTCACCGCAGTAGTTGCATCTGAACTGATTGCGTTCTAAGTTCAAATTAAGCTTTCCCCTTGTGTCGCCACAAAAAGGACAATCGGCATATACACTTTTTCTACCAGGTCTTCTTATACGAAGATTTAAAATGTTTGCGATATCCATTATGTCAAATGGCAAATCATATTGATAATCAGACATAATCTTTCGCCTCCTATGCTACATATCTAACTCCAAAAGTAAGTTTTCGGAATCTCCTTTCAAGGTCATGTTCTTTAAGCCATTTTTTAGCTTTATCCTCACTTTCGAACTGCTTGGCATAGTAGGTGCTGTGTGTGGAATATACACCGCGACGAGTAAGTTTACTAAGGTATCCATAATCTGTTGTAATCGCATAGAATTCCTTTAGTCTTTCCTTTTTCACTCGCGGCTTTTTCTCTCGCTTCAAAACATCTTCGCAATTAAAACCTATTGATATATGCAGCTTTTCTTTACCTGAATACTCCTTTATAAGTTCATCAACTTTTTTAAGGAAAATATCAAGCTCCGCCGAATCTTTGATAGTCACATCATGAACTGAGTGCACCGCTGTACCCTCGCCATAATAATAAACTATACCTTTCAGATTATGCTTATACAAAAGCTCTTCATTCAGTTCTTCAAGTGTCTTTGCTTTTTTAAGACCGTTTTCAAAGAATCTTACAAAGCATTCATCATCCACCCATTTGCCGTTTCTGACAAAATGCTGATTGTAACCGCTTGGAACATACCCTTTAACCTTGGTCATTAATGCTTCAGGAGTTATTGCAGGATTCTCTCCGCTTTTTGCGTAGATAGGAAACCAGCTTCTTTCCCTTCTCCAATGACCGCAGTATGTTGTATCCCAACAGTTATTGCTGCCGGATAGTATCAAAGGTACTATCCGGCCATCATTTGTCTTAATGAATTCTCTGGCATAAACAATTTCATAACTCAAGATTCTTCACCGCCATTCTCGCAGTATGGGCAGCGCGGGTGAATATGGAATTTTGAAACAATATATTCATTTCCGCAATTTCCGCACTCACAAAGAATCGGATGCTCCGTATCCGGGTTTATCTTAAGACAGTAGCAGTCTTCCATATCCGGATTAATCTTCTGAGTTCTGACATATGCTTTTGCCAAATCCGCATTGGGTGCTTCAATGTAAACCTTATCTGTTATTGTCCAGGTACAGGGGATGCAGTAAGTATTCGTTACCTCTTCGGTACCAAACAGAACGTTCTCAACCGTCTGCATAAAGGAATCAAATTTTGCTTTAAGATTTTTAAGCATCATATGTCCCTCCTTATGCAACTTTTGCCTGTTCTAAAAGGAACATAGCACCGGCTCTTATAAGATTGTTTTTTGCCTTACTTGCATGGTACTGAACGCCCTGAGGTCTTTCCTGAGCAAGCTTACCTAAGGTTTTGCCTTTGTCGATACCGTAATCAATGACAATTTCTTTTGCAAAGTCTACTGTCATTTTCTTAAGGAGTTCTTCGACAGGCATATCTGCAGTTAACACAACCTTTTCTTCTTCCTTTGGTTTTTCCTCGGGTTTAGTTACGGTTGTTGCCTTTTCTTCAGTTCCGGTAGTTTTTCCGGCTTCTGTTCCGTCGCCTTCTTCTACAGGTGCTCCGTCTTCATCCGGATTTGGAAGTGAATCGTCTCCAAGATCGAAAGAAATATGAACACCGGCATCAACGATTGTCTGGTCGTTTGGAAGTGCGATATCGCAGAACTGTGTACCAAAGCCTGCATCCTTAAGCGCTCTGCCAAGTGCTGCAGTTTCAGCGCTCTCTACAAAGTTAAGACCGAATTTCTCGTTAGCATCATCTTTGTATCTTGAAGCAAATCCATTAGCAAGGAAGTTATCATCAGCATCATTTTTGTCTGTATAAACACGGACTTCAAATGTTGCATACTCCTTATTAAGTGCCTTTGGAATCTTGACAAGCTTTCCCTGTGGATACATCAATCTGAACCACAGCAGACGATACTTGGTATCGAGGTAAAAAGAAACACCTTCTTCGGTCTTTTCTTCTCTGAGATAGTCTTTAGGCTCAAAGCCCTCTACCCTGTTTAATGCCTTTACAGCATCGTTTACATCGTATAACATTTCTTTTAATTCATTCATTACATTTCATCCTCTCAAAATTATTTTAAATATCTCCGCCGCATACGGCACAGTAACCGCCAAGCAACTTATCATCCCAAAATTTTTTTATGATTTCTTCCGAAAAACCTACCGCATCAAAAGTTTCAAGTTCAACATAGTCCCTATCTATTCCATGCTCTTCGGCAAGTTTTTCAAAAATAGGATCAATATCGAATGTACCGTCCTCAAGCAGGACAGTTGGCTCATCAACTTTGAAATATTCTCCGTTAATAAGTGCAACGTCCCGCCAACGGTAGCTTCCGGAATTACATTCACAAAAACTCATTTTGTGTCATCCTTTCCGCTAAATTCATCCACATACATTTTGATTCTTTCGGCAAGCTGTGTGTTTCGCTTTGTGCTGTCATTCTTATGAATTCCTGCCATAAGCGCACGCTTTTCACCAATGAGAATTACTTTTTTCTTTGCTCTGGTTATGGCTGTATAGATTAAGTTTCTTTTCAGCATAATGTAATGGCTCATCATAATCGGAATAATAACTGTGCTGCACTCTGTGCCCTGTGATTTATGTATTGTCATTGCATAAGCAAGATCAATAATCTCAAGGTCACGTTCTGCGTAATCTGCACGGACACCATCCGAAAATTCAATGATAGCGTGCTTCATTTCGTCTTCATCACGATAGACAGATTTAATAAAGCCCACATCACCATTGTTGATACCATTTACATTTTTAAGCTGAATAACCTTGTCATTAAGCCTCATCTTATTACCATCGCAAAAGAGTTCATTATGCTCACCGGTAAATGGATTTATTATTTCTCTTATAACCTCATTGATATTCTTTACACTTGTTTCTCCCCTTGCACGGAAAGGTGCAAGAACCTGAACATTGTCAATGCCATTGGCATCAACCTCTTCCAAGTAACAATGTTTGAGAATTTCTAGTGCTTCTGTATCAGAGTCTGCAGAAATCAAATTAAAATCACTGCCGTAGAGAAGCTTTGTTCCATTTAATCGTATCTGCTCAGCATTTAATGCTATCCTGCTTGTTCCACTTTGTCGAAAAACTGTATCAAGCCTTGTAACCGGTACACACTCAGAACGCAAAATATCAAAGAATACATTACCTGCACCAACGGATGGTAACTGGTCTGCATCTCCGACAAAAACAATTCTTGTGTTCGGTCCGATACTTTTCATAAGCTTGTATGCGATGCTTAAATCAACCATAGATGTCTCATCAATAACAACAAGACCTTCCTCGATTTCCACATCACTTTCAGCTTCATCAGTGTTAAGAGCAAGCGCAGAATGTATAGTTCTCGCTCCGGGTATTCCGGTACATTCTGCCATTCGTTTTGCAGCTTTTCCCGTAGGTGCTGCAAGTAGAATATCATCACGTCCGGTCAACGCCTTATACACATCAATAACAACCTTAAGAACCGTACTTTTACCTGTTCCGGGACCACCGGTTATTACTGAAAAATTATTGCGAAAACACATTTTCACTGCTTCGCTCTGTGCATTTGACAGCATAATGCTTCTGCGTTTTTGCGCCGCTTCGACAACCGAATCAAGGTTCGGATAAGCAAATGACTTGACAAATGTTCTTGCTGCAATCATCTTTGCAAGCTCAACCTCAGCTTTAAACATATACGGTGAATATATGCAACCATTATTGTTTACAAGAGTTTTAGCACGAATCAATTCGATGAGGCTTTCCCTTATCTCTTCATGAGTAACCGAAATATTCTTCAGGTCATCATTAAGAAGGTCAAAGCACTTATCTCTTAATTCCTGCTGGTCCATAAACACATGGCCTTCACTCTTCATCTCGCCGATGATGTGCTTCGCTGCAGCTTTGATACGCATCTTGTCATTGGGCTTACATTTGATTTTTCGAGCGATACTGTCTACCGTCTTAAAACCAAATCCCGATATGTCACATAGCTCAAAAGGTCTTTCATTAAGAACCTCCATAGCTTTATCTCCGTATCTTTCGTGAATACGCACTGCTTTGTTAAGCGTGATTCCAAACGGTGATAAAAAAGAAACAATGTTTCTTAAGCTTTTGTTCTGAGCATATGAATTTACAATCTTTTCGATTTTTTTATCGGACAAACCTTTGATTTCAGCAAGTCTCGTTGGTTCGTTTTCAATAATCGAAAGCGAATCCAGACCAAATCTATCGGTTATCTTTCTTGCTGTTATTTCGCTGACACCGGCTATAAGACCGGAAGATAAATAACTGATGATACCTTCAATACTTGCAGGAATGATTTCGGCAAAATGTTCAATTACAAGCTGTACGCCGTATTTTGTTGTCTGCCACTTTCCCTCAAGTTCAAGGTCGATAGAGTCGGTTGCCGGGATACCATAGCCAACAGCTGTGAATCGGATTTTTTTATCCTTATACACAAACTTGCTTCTGGCATCCTGCGGAACGGAAGCTTCATCATCCGTCTTGAACGCAGCAACGCAATAACCGGTTGCAATGTTCTCGAAAATCTTTTTCTCAAATGTGCAAACCAAGTTAATCACCTTCTACTTCTATCGTTATTTTCACCTTCGGTCCTTTCACAATATCTCTGTAGATGATGTCAATGCCGAGTTCCTTTGCCACTTCTATTTCGCGTCTCATTCCGTCAGAAATAACATCACCACAAACTACCATGAGTTTGCATATTTTGAGCAAATCAAGCCCGAATTTAAGCCCTAAAGCTCTTTCTTCGGGATTATGATCGTCAAGATATTCCGGCAGAATTGCGTGAGGTGCTATTGCACGGCAATTATAAATCTCTGACACGACTTCCATCTGTTCTCTGGCCTTAAGCATATTAAGTCTCACTCCTTCTGCTGTATCAGCTCCGAGAGGAGAACAAATATACACCAAGTCCTTTTTCTTATTAATCATACTGCTTTCAGCTCCTTTACACTTAATGTTCGGCTTTCAGTCTGGGAAACATATTCGTCATACACATCCCTGTGGTGAATAGCCATCTTTTCCAATGCTTTTGTAAGTATTCGCACTGATTTTCTTGGCTTGTACGTAACAAGGAATTTTCTTCCCGAAGCAGACAGTTCGCTTTCTGTGAAAGCACCCATCTCCTCAATAATCGGAATAGAAATTCTCTTGATTTCATCGTCAAGCCTTCTGACATCAGCATCGAGCTTACTTTTTTCTTCCTTGAGTTCAAGATATCTTGCGAGATCCGAACCCATACTTGCGGGCAATGTTTTCTTACCGAGGGACGGATTTGCATCTTCGAGGTACATTTTCAAACACTGCAGTGCCAAATCAGGTTTACCTGCAAATTCCGGCTCTACACGCTTTTCAATATATTCCTCCCAGAAATATTGTTCCGCCTCGATAATCTCATCCTCAAACTCCAAATCGCGTTCGACATAACGATAAGCAAAATCATTTTCGCTATTTCCCCAAAGACAAGCAATGTACGCAAAGTCAAGGTTTATAACGGCCATATAATGGCGGATTTGCAATTCGTATTGGTAAGGGTACTTTTCCCCTGCCCAGGCATCTTTGTTCTGATAATTTGTGGTCTTGCACTCTAAAATTCCGGTGCGACCATTCTCATCAATAACAAATCTGTCCACGTCTGCACGCATAAATGGGTACAATGGATGAGAAAACATTTTTTTGACCTCAAATGCTTTGAGGCCGGTCTTTCGTGAGAACACTTTAGCAACAAGGTCCTCTAACACATGTCCCATTTCCTTTTGAAGCCAGGTTTCGTCTTCCGCGTCACGGAGAGGTTTAATACCTAACTTGTCATAGTACAGTTCGCGATTACATCTGAAGTGTGAAACTCCAAAGATAATGGACACATCACTGCCGCCAATTCCGCCTCTGCGATAATCAAGCCATTCTTCTTCGGTCAGATTTCCGGTTTCAACTACAACTTCAGGCTCATATGTACCTCTTGGCATAATCCTCTACCCCCTTACCATTTAATCTCGCCGGGGATATCAAACTCCTGCCATTTGACATTTAAAGCCCTTGATACAGTCTCTTCCATCTGTGTTACTCTGACACCGCTTTCACCCGCACACTGCATAAGGAAAACAACCTCTGCAATTCCATAATAAATGTCATGTGCTGTGCAGAATCCTGTGCCGTGTACTGCATTGAATTTTTCAAGTGCAGGTACACCGTATTTTTTTGGAATTCCGATTTTAGACATAACACCAATCATAGTGTTTGAAGGATTCTTCACAGTAACTGCAATCAAGTTTTCAAGCTTACCGATTGCAAGGTCATACTGAGAATAAAGCATTGACAGCTTTCTTTCAAAATCCTTCATTGTTGCTCCATTCTTGTGCTCAAGTTTAAGCGGACTTCCAAGAGGAATGTTCTTGCCGTCAACAATTAGTGACGGATAGAGATTAGCACCGCTGATACCTACATCCGACGTTGTAAGTCGAACTGATGCTTTAAGCTCATGACACTTAACAGAATGCATCGCAAGTAAGCCTTTATAGGTCTTTACAAGCTCATCATTTCCGTCAAGAGACCATACTGCCGTTGACATCGAATGGTCAAAGAAGCCGCCTGCATAGTTGACATCATCGAAATTCTCATTCAGATAATCTGAGGTCTTTGTGAAAAGCTCATACATCTCCAAAATCGAATAATCACTTTTGTCTCCACCATGCACTGCTGAAATCTTGTCATCAGACACCTTTAAAAGCGCCTGTCCGTCTGCAACCTTAAGGCAGTGGTTGAGTATCTTTGCAAATACACTTCTGTCCACCTTTGAAAGTGCGTTACCGGATATTCTTGCACGCTCTAAGATTGTCTTGATCGCACAGCTTCTTACCGGGATACATTCTCTTCCGGCACGAAGCACAAGCTGTGTACCATCTAAGGTATCCTCAATAATTTCTTCCTTGCCCATTACCCTGTAGCCATCAACAATTGCCTCGGTTCTCGCCGTATCTTTTACCAACGCCTCGAACCTGAGATTATTTGAAGCTTCTATCTTCCAAGTAGTCTTATCTTTTCGACTCTTTAAGAAGCTCAAAAAATCTCCCTCTCCTGCAAACGACTGGAAATAACCGTCTGCATAAACCTTTGTTTCATTCATGTGGATTACCACCTTTCAAAAAAATTTTATTTCTAAACGCCCTAAGGCTTTTTAGACACAAAAAAAGCGGAAACAAACGAATCCTAAAATTGGATTACATTCATTTCCGCTATTAAGTACAGTTACCTGCATAAAACAAAAAAGCCAACAGTTACTACGCCCAAATGGGCATAGTTATACTGTTGGCATTTATTACAATCGCAACATCTAGTATGCTAAGACTTTTTGGAAAAAGTCTCGGGAACCTCCCACGCACAAATCAATTAACAATTGTATTTTAACACAATATATAGTGTTTGTCAAGTAGTTTTATTCTATATATGCTATTTCTATCCGAGAAGAACAACATCTTCCGGATTATTGGAATCGTGAAACAAGTCAGATACGCCTTTTATATCTTCTATATCGTCTGTAAACAGACAAAAAAGTGTGTGATAGGCGTTACCTTCATCATCGCTTGTTATTAAAACGACTTTATCGCCATTTCCCTTATCCACCTGTTTCCTACAAGCTCCTAAAAGTTCTTTAACCGTTATCGACATGCTCTTCTCCTTCCTCCTGGTTTTCACAATAAAGTACATCGTAAGTTCCGGGCAAGGTTCCAAAGACAGCAACAACTTCCTTCTTCTCCTCATCCCACATTGTCAAATAACAATTATCCTTATCGATTTCATCCTTTTCTATGATTTCCAGGTATTCCTTTTTTGTTTCTTCATCAACCGGCTTTTCAAGATGATAGACAGTTTTAAATCCCTTAGACGCAAGAGCCATACAACCGTAGCCCTGGCTAATAACATCTTCGAATTTAAGTTTGCCATCCTCATCGTAGCAGTAATTACTGTTTTCGTCACGAACTATAGCGTGGTTATGTACCTTGCCACATCGTTGACAAAAACGATATTCTTCACCGGTTCTGTAGTAGTAATCAATGGAGTAAACGCCACCGCATTGACTACACTTTTCATAACTAATTACGCTTCCCATTATTATAGTCCTCCTCCAAAATCAATGGCTTACAAACAAACCCATAGCTTTCGAAACCCTCTTCCTCATTACCTTTTGATACGGTTAGAACATAATCATTCATTCCTATGAATGAATCTACATCTTCATCAGGTTTGTATCCGATTTCTCCGGCTTCTTTGACTTGATCTAAAAGCCATTTATCAATTATTTCTTGCTTTTTTGTAGCAATCATTGATGATACTACATCCTCACCATCAAGTATTCCGAGATAGTTCTGAACATAGCAAACATAGGTAATGTCTTTCTTATCCATTTCTAGCTCCTTATATGTCAGTAAATTTTCTTATAATTCTTTCAAGCTCATCCTTAAGAACACGATTGTTTCTCTTGAACTGCGGCATAAATGGTTCATCAGTTTCGTACAGTAAATGTCTGTAGAAGATAACCTTTTCTATAATAGTTGTGTTGTCTTTGAGACACTTATTCAGGATGTTATACGAAGGAGCAATCTCTGACATTGCCCTGGTTTCTTCTCTAAAAAACTCTTTATCTTCTTCGGAAAGATTATCTCTCATCCAATCCTTAACACGAACTAATGAGCCTTTCGGATGGTGACTTTGTTCTGTACTGAAATTGTACTGAAAACCGTCTTTGTCATCGGGACACACCCAAAACGGATACATCTTGCAGGTCCTGGGCTTTGCATCCTGAACACTGCAGCGCTTACCGTTAAGAAAGATACAAGCTTTATCCTTACCGGTTACTTTGAGAGTGAAAATTGGAAACTCTACATCTTCAAGCAAAAACATTCTGGTATATTTCTCGTAAAACTCAGAAACAGTTATTCCTAAATGTTTTGCAAGATAATATCCATCTTTTGCCTCGATAACAACTGCGCCTTCTACATTACGGCAGCAAGCTCCGCATCTTATGCAACGAAACCTCACCCTGTCTGAAAGTTCAACTTGTTTAGAATTTTTAATCTCATACATAGTTTCACTCTCCATCTTCCAGAAGTTCAGCATCGCTTGGTTCCCATCCGGTAAGCTGCGCTTTTTCTTCATTTTGTGCTTTTGACATTTCAGCCACTTTTGAAATAGCACCTTCAATGCTTTTTGCTTCAACCACTATACCGCCGGTCCTTGTGATAGTAACATTGTACTTCATCGTCAGTCCTCCCTAAGCATTTCGAAAAAGTCTTTTTCGTAAATTATTTTTGTGCCGTGTTTTGACGCATCTTCTAATTTTCTCGCTCCGGGTTTAAATCCAACAACCAGAAGGTCCGTTTTCTTTGACACATTTTTCTGCGGATTACCGCCATGCTCTTTTATGAGCTTCTCAACTTCGAATCTTGAGAAAGACGATATGTTTCCGGTTACAACAATATTTAATCCTGCAAGAGACTTGACTGCGTTCTCCTTGACATAAGGAGATTCAAACAGTTTGAAGCCGTCACAAAAATCCTTGTTATTTGTTGCAACAATACTTCCGTTTATCCATCTGCCGACATTATCCTGTTCTTTTTCATTCAGTGTAACACCAATGAGGTCGGATCTTTTTTTCTCGGATAGAATAAACGGTAAAGGACAAATATATGGTCCGTCTTCGCTTTCAGGAAGTGCTGCCTTAAAATAGAACTCATTTGTTGTAGTGTTGGCTATATATGTGTATTTAGGCACTCTGTTAAGCACACTTCTCTCTGTAAATGTGTTTATAACATAATCGTACACATTATCTTCTTCAGGGAAAAGAGCACTTTTGCCTTCGCCATCAAAAACAAATATAATTCTGTCGCCGTTCCATTCTGTTGCAAGAAAATATTCAATTGTACTGCAGGCAGCAGAACCATCGTGATTATTTTCTTCAAATACTCCAAAATCCAGATACTCTTCTTTCCCTGGATTAACACATAAACATTTACTCATAAATCATTCCTCCTCTTCATTTTCTCCGCGATAGTCATACCAAATTGTTTCCACGGTTTCTGCCAGTACGTCAAAGACATTGCAGCAATCACTTACATAACTGTCGCCATCAGAAGAACCGCATATTTTGTCTCTGAATACTTCAAACCAATTGTTGTTCGAAAACACAAGACTGTACTTTGGATCCTTATCCTCAATGATTTCATATAAATGAGTATCATTTTGAATATATGGGCACATTATGGAATAAAAACTTCCACTATTACTCTTGTCTTTTACATAAGCAACTTCGTCATTTGTCTTTTTATCAATGAGATTAACAATGACATCTCCATTTGCCATAACCCTGTATTCAGAATCCATAGAATATACTTCTGCGATAAGTCCGCCATACCAGGAATAATCACAATAACCGTCAATGATATCCTGATTGAGCTTAATTGTGATGTCTCCCGGTGGCAAGGTTCTTTCTGCAAGTTTAAGACGCATTACTATCTCCTGGATTCTGTCGAATCCTTCAAGGTTTATGTTTTGTGTCTTAACCCTCATTTTTCTTCGCCTCCGCCATCAGCGTCGCTTTAAGTTCCTTTAGTCTGTCTGCTATAAAAGCACTGCTTTCAGGATATGATTTATATTCGTTCTCGCTCATGCCATATCTATACACAGGAGCAGAATACTTTCCACCGTAGGTGTTATAGTTTTTGAATCTGGTAACATAAATCACTCTGTTATTTGGAAACTTAGCCTTATATACCTGAACATTAAGTTCCGGAATATCAAGCCATACGCCCCAGCTTTCATAGTCATCAAGAAACGCCCGACGCTTATCACCATTGCTCAATTTGATTACTTCATCTTTTGTCAGAACTCTGACATTTTCGTTTTTTACATTCATTCTCAAAACCTCCTAAAATTTTAATTTTGTTTGCATTTGATACCGTTGTGTCTATACACAATCATAGGCATCTTCTCCTTTCTTAAAATTTATATAAAAAGCGGTTGCCCACTTTTAAGCAATAAAAAAAGCGGAAACAAACGAATCCTAAAATTGGATTACATTCATTTCCGCTATGTAGTACAGTTACCTGCATAAAACAAAAAAAGCCAACAGTTACTATCCCCAAATGGGCATAGTTATACTGTTGGCATTTATTACAATCGCAACATCTAGTATGCTAAGACTTTTTGGAAAAAGTCCCGGGAACCTCCCACGCACAAATCAATTAACATTTGCATTATAGCACAATATATTGTGTTTTGTCAAGAATATAAAACTATATATTCTTTTGTTGCGGTTTGATTTCTTAAATCGTAAGTATATATTAGAAGACAAAACAGGAGGTTTTATATTATGATTATAGGAATTGATCATGGCAACAAGCAGGTGAAAGTGTCGCATAAAATTTTCACATCAGGATTACTGGAAAATAATATCCCGTTTCCCCTATCCTCGGATTCGCTCTACTACAACGGTAAATATTATGCATTAACAGATGAAAGGATCCCCTATATGCGTGATAAGACCGTTAACGAGAAATTCTTTATTTTAACTTTGTTTGGAATCGCTTACGAGCTTATGTATTCAAACAAGTATGTTCCGGGAATGACGGCAGAAATTCAGTTAGGTATAGGTCTTCCCCCAGGTCACTTTGGAACCTTGTATGAAAAATTCGAGAAGTATTTTACAAGAAGTGAACCTATTTCCTTTGAATTTAATCAGCGAACATTTAATATTGTTATTAAAAGCGCACATGCTTATCCTCAAGGATACGCTGCAATAGTCCCTATTCATTCTAAAATTAAACAGTATCCTCGTTCAATCATTATAGATATCGGTGGATACAGTCTTGACTATTTGCAGCTTATAAACGGCAAAACAGATATGTCTGTGTGTGATTCTCTGGATATGGGGGTTATAACCCTCTATAACGATATCAAATCCAGAATTAATTCGAGCGAAGATTTGCTCATTCACGAAAGTGACATTGATGCAGTCCTTCAGAACAAACCGACGGTTTTTGAAGAACGAGTTAAGAAGCTTATTGAAATGCAGTCAAAAGAGTTTGTAGAAAAAATCATAAATTCATTGCGTGAGCGTAAGATTGACCTTCGGACAAGTCATGCTATTTTTGTCGGTGGCGGTTCCCTGCTCTTATCTAAATACATAGTAGCATCTGATAAAATCGCAAGTCCTGATATTATCGATAATCTGACTGCAAATGCTATCGGTTATGAATCGTTATTACGAAATGAATTGGAACGTAGAAGGTGATTGTATGACAAACAAAAAAACGCCTGAAAGGTTTTGCATTCGATTTAACCTTTCAAATCCGGAACATCTTGAAGTCGTAAACATTCTCTCAAACAAAGGGAGAAATGCTGCAAGCTACATAGCTGATGCAATTTTGTGTTATGAGAAAAGTAAGCAAGGCAACTTTGGTATTTCATTTTCTGATGTAGTCAAGGTTTTAGAAATGAACTCTGGTTCATCAGAAACTCACACAAATACAGAACTTGTTGACGAATCAGTTGATTTTGATGAAATTGCTGATGATTTAGCAGGATTTAAGAAATAATAAAAATCTTATTGTCAATGAGCGATATAAATTATATAATATATATAGAAAAGAGGTGCAAACAAATGCAAATTTACGAACGAATTTTTACTAAAGGCACAAAAATACAATGTAAGTTTTTTGACACTTCATTTCATCCTGGCTATATAGGTGCTGAGTATTCGATCGGGTATGATCTTATTACTGCTCTGACTTATAACAGAGAATACATAAGCGGATTATTGTCTAATTTAATCCGTTCATATATCGGATACCTAGAAAACCCTACGGAGATAAATCGTCATTCCTATGAAAAAGATATTTATATGATTGATGAATATTGCATATATTTCCACGAACTTTCAATTGTTTTACTTGCATTAATAAAAGACGCTTACCCCGATTATTCTAAAAATAATGGAAGAGTGCTTACAAAACACATTTCGCATAATGTATTAAAAGAAATATTAAATGAACTTGATATTATACAAAGTATGAAATCTGTTTCAGATACAATTTATCTTCCTTTTTGGGATAAAGTAATGCATTATTTGCTTGACTGGTATGAATCATATATTGCAAACATAAAAAACGATTTATTGAGAATGATAACTTCCGAATCAAATCGTGTCGGTCTTGACAGATTATGTGTACTCTCTGATGACAGAATAAAATTTTATGAGGAAAAAGAATGGAAAACACGTTTTTCAGACGGATTAAAGATTCCTGACAAATCAAAGCTTATTTTTTCTAACTGTGAGAATAACGAGACTGCGAATGTATGGAAATCCATTATGATATGCAAAACTAACGAACTAATGTATTACGACCTAATTTTATCTTTGGAATACAATCTACCAATTAAGATGTGTAAAAACTGTAATGCCCCATTTATTCCATCAGGAAGACCTGATACACTGTATTGTGACCGAATAATGCCCGGATTTAAGTGCAAATGCTCTGTAATTGGTTCTATAAATGTTAAAATGAAAATGTACAAAAACGCCGACTCAAAATGTACAATTCTGGCAAGTCGTTTCTGAATAGAGTATACTCTATTCGGGAGTGATGAAAATGAATTACAGAAAAGACATTTATGAGAAGGTGAAATTTATGCTTAAAGATGATACTAATGTAAATATTAACTGTTCAAAGCTCGCTCGTCAGTACGGCTGTGACCGCAGAACAGTCTCTAAAGCCATCAATGCTGTGAAAAACAATCTACCCCAGCCGAAAGTAAGTAAACCCAGAAAAACCGATGGTTTCGAGATGATAATAGAAGAAAAATTAAAAACCGGTGCTCCTGCTATTGCCATCTGTAACTACCTCATAAAGCATCACGGATATACTGGATCATATACCACAATTAAAGACTTTGTTCGTAATCTTAATCTTGAAAAACAAAAACAAGCAGTTATCCGTTTTGAAACAAATCCCGGCATTCAGGCTCAGGTAGATTGGAAAGAATCATTGAAATTCAAGACACAAGACGGAGATACGATAAAATTCAACGTCTTTTTGTTAATACTCGGCTTTTCAAGAACTAAGTTTCTTTGTGTTACAGAAACACGAGATTTGCATACTGTAGAAGAATGCCTTGTTAAAGCGTTTAAATACATAGGCGGAGTACCTCATGAAATCCTCTTTGATAATATGCGTTCAATAATTGATAAGGCACGTACACAGTACAATGAACCTGTTTTTAATGATGAATTCAGCATGTTTTCCTCTGATTGCGGGTTCACTCCAAAATCCTGTGTGGCATACCGTCCCGAAACAAAGGGCAAAGTTGAAGTTACTGCAAAGCTTGTGAACAGATTAAAGGTTTACAGCGGAGACATAACTTGTTTTGATGACATCAGAAAAATAGCTGCAGAGCTTAATGAGCAAATCAATTCTGAAAAATGTCAGGCAACAGATAAACCACCGTTTGAATTACTTAAGTTTGAGAAACCATACCTGATACAAACAGACCTTAATATTCTTTCGGGATATTTCAAGGAAACGGTTACAAGAAAAGTTAGTGTCGAGTCTTTGATAACCTATGAAGGCAGAAAGTATTCAGTACCACCTAAATATATTGGCAAATATGTAGAGGTTGAGGATGATGGTACAGGTTTCAATATTACCTTCAACGGACACTTCATACGCCATTGGGATAAGACGTCAAAGCTTACCAATTTTAATCATCATGACTATATGGAAATTGCCAGATGAAGTTTGCTAAAAAGGCTTTCCGATGATGAAATCACAGCTTGCAGATTTAACAAGTCTACGGTTCATAGAGACGAAAACAAACATTATCTTCATCGGCTCAAGCGGAGTAGGAAAAACACATCTTGCTACAGCAATAGGAATTGAGGCAGCGAGTCAAAGAATATCTACATATTTCATCAATTTTGCCAAACTGATGGAGAAATTCAAGCAGGCGGCAAAAGAAAATCGCGTAGAGCAAGTTGTTAAGCATTATCTCAAATACACAGTTTTGATAATTGATGAAATCGGATATCTTCCGGTTGATAAAGCTGCAGCATATGGATTTTTTCAACTGATAGCGGCAAGATATGAGTTCAGACCAACCATCCTTACGACTAATCAATCTTTTGCGAAATGGTCCGATGTTTTTGGAGATGCAGTAATAGCAAATGCAATCATTGACAGGTTGGTACATCATTGTGAAATCATTAAAATCACGGGGCACTCCTACAGGGTAAAGGGCCGAAATATTTTTGATGAAGACTCTGAAACCAAGAACTAATTTTAATTAGGAGGCGAATTTCTTCGCCTGGTAGTTATGCAAATGCATATGACGGATTATTCGTCATGGGCAGCAGAGCTGCTCGTATACCCTTGATTAATATCACGGAATATGCTACCGCCGAAATTGTGCATTTTCACTTGCCCTTTTTGTACATTTTCGCTTGACATTTACAGATGCCATCTAAATTGTCCCATTTTTATGCGGTTTTTGAGCATTTTTGCAAAAATCCGAGTGAGAAGTAAACAGTAGATGCCACCCCCGTTTGCACAGGACTTGAACGGGAGACACCTTGAAAACAGGGCGTTTTTCAATGATTTTGCGAAAGGTCAATAGTAAAGAAAACATAGACATATGCAGTAATGGCAGTAGAGTGAAAAACATGGTTAATTTCAACATATATATTGCATTTTATAATAAAAGTAAGTATAATAAGATTAATACTATCTTATCGGAGGTAAATTATGAAAAGCTATTGGATATGGAATTATGGAGATTATGAGATATTTCATTCAAATCGTGTTAATGCACGCAGACAGGAATTTGGAGTTGATTATCCTGTTTTGTGGAAATACTATGATGTTGACAGAAATGTAAAATTCTACGCAGAAATCGAAACAGAAACAGATGGAAATATCAAACTTTTTTTAAACGGCAAGGGATATATATTAGTTGACGGGCAACGGTATGGAGCTGAAATGATTATATTACTGAAAAAAGGAAAGCATACACTTCAAATATCCGTTGTGAACCTTACAGGACTTCCGGCAGCATATATAGAAAGTGATGTATGCTCAACAAATAAGGAATGGTACACATTAGAAAATGGTGCAAAAAAGCAAGTAGGCTGTGATATTCATTATGATTGCTACGAAAAAAATCCTGAAGTTTTTCCGTTTGCGTATGAAAAAAAGTATCCTGTATTAATAAAAAAACAGGATAAAAGTATTTTATATGATTTCAAAAAAGAGATTTTCGGATTTTTATATATAAATTGTGTTAAAGAATATGAGAATATCCATGTAAGCTATGGCGAATCTTTAGAAGAAGCATTAGATGTTGAAAACTCAATACTATTTGAAGATATATCAGGTGAAAGCGGCTATAAGCTAAGACAAAGGGCATTTAGGTACATATATTTAACAGGTACAGAAAATCCAAATGTTTATGCGGAGCTTGAGTATTTACCTATTGAGTATAAGGGCAGCTTTAGGTGTGATGATGAGGATGTAAACAAAATTTGGGATATGTGTGCATATACATTACATCTTAATATGCGTGAAGTATTAACTGAAGCAATAAAACGAGATAGATGGCTTTGGGGCGGAGATGCGTATCAAGCCTTTAAATTTAATAATTATTTATTCTTTGACAAAGAAATAGTACGCCGGTCCACTATTGCTTTGCGCGGCAAAGAGCCATTTAATGAGCATATAAATACTATTACGGATTACAGCTTGTATTGGGTTATAGGTTTACATGAGTATTACGTTACATACGGAGATATTGAGTTCATAAAGAATATTTATGACAAGGCTGTTTCGTTGATGGAATTTTGTGCAACACGCGAAGATGAAAAAGGCTTTATTGTCCAAAAGAATAATGACTGGATATTTATTGATTGGTCTGAGATAGATAAGGATGGTGCGGTTTGTGCGGAACAAATGCTATATATTGCTGCAAATCAAACAATGGTCGAGTTGTCAAAACTTGCGGGAGCAAATCCTGACGTCTACGAGAAAAAAAGTAATAAGCTAATAGAAATGACTAATAAGCTTTTTTGGAATGAGGAAAAAGGAGCATATATTGACTGCTATGAATCCGGAAAAAATCATATCTCCCGACACGCAAATATATTTGCGATTTTATATGGAATTGCAAGCGAAGAGCAAAAAAATAAAATTATTGAAAATGTGTTGGGAAACAATGAAATCACAAAGATAACAACGCCATATTTTGAGGGCTTTGAGCTTGATGTTATGGGAAAAATCGGACGGTTTGATTACATCGAAAATATGATAAAAACATATTGGAAGGGTATGCTTGATTTAGGTGCGACAACAGTATGGGAAGAATATAATCCAAGCTTGAGCGGAACACAGCACTATGAGATGTATGGCAATAAATATGGAAAGTCCTTGTGTCATGCATGGGGAGCATCTCCTATATATCTTCTCGGGAAATATTACCTTGGTGTTAAGCCTACATCAAGCGGATATGAGACATTTGAGGTTAAACCTTATTTGGGTGGTTTTAAATTCATAGATGGTGTTGTACCTATTAAAGACGGAAGTGTAAGCGTGAAAATGTCTAAAGATAAATTAAGCGTTATAGCGAATAGAAGCGGTGGAAAACTTGTTTGGGAAGATAAGTCGTATGAATTGGAAGCTAATAAAGAATTTAATATGAACATTTAAACCGTTCGGATATTCCTTGAACAAACACCTAAAAAAGGTGACATCAGCATAAGTCTATGTAAAAATTACAGTAACAAACAGCCTTGCTACAACAGGATTTGGACGAAAAAGCTCACAGGTACAAAATATGGAAAATCCTCATGGGATCTATTTCGTACATGAAAGCCAGAAATTGTGGGGCTGTAAAAAAAGTCCCTAAAACAGACAAAGATCTCATTTGTTGGGATCTTTGTTTCGTTTTAGGAAAAATCTTTTATTTTTGGGTACAGCAAACAAAAGCAAGCAAGGGGCAATCCCTCATTTTGTGTAAACCTCAAATTTGGCTCCAAAATGATAATATAATCTAAGTAAATTTTCTGGGCTGAAAGCCGGATTTAGGCTTTCAGCCCTTAGCTATACTATAGCATAAAATTATCGGCATGTCAAGGGCGCCCTCGTAAGAGGGCGTTCATTTTACCCTTGATTTGGCGGCAATTTTATGCTACTGCGGCAGTCTGTCAGCAAAAAATATCTCAAGCTGTGAGTGAATTTGCCCCCAGTCCTTGCGCTTGCCTGTCCACTTTTTCGTAATGTCTATCATGGCAAGATAGAGCATTTTCAAAAGGCTGTCGTCCGTCGGAAATACGCTTTTGTTTTTTGTCACCTTGCGTAGCTGCCGATTAAAGCCCTCTATCGTATTTGTTGTGTAAATCAGCGTTCTGACGGCTTCCGGATATTTGAAATATGTTGATAAATTTGCCCAGTTTGATCGCCATGATATTGCGATTTTGGGGTATTTACAGCTCCATTTTTCATCGAAACTGTCGAGTTCTGCAAGTGCTGTCTGCTCATCAACAGCTGCATACACTTTCTTTAAATCAGCCATCAGCGCTTTAATATCTTTGTATGATACAAACTTTGTTGTATTGCGTATTTGATGAATAATACACTGCTGAATCTCTGTATTAGGATATACGGCTTCTATCGCATTTGTAAAGCCTGTAAGTCCGTCAACACAAGCTATCAGAATATCCTCAACACCACGGTTTTTTAGGCTGTTCATAACTGAAAGCCAGAACTTTGCACTTTCATTTTCACCAACCCACATACCGAGGACTTCTTTAATACCGTCCATATTAATACCTATTGCAATGTATACAGCCTTTTTGATAATCTGTCCTTCACTGCGGACGTGAAAGTGTATTGCGTCCATAAATACAACGGCATAGATTTCCTCAAGCGGCCTTGACTGCCATTCACGTACCAGAGGCAGTATTTTATCCGTTATTCTGCTTATGGTGGTATCGGAACACTCAAGCCCGTAAATATCCTTAATATGAGCCTCTATATCACTTGTTGTCATTCCTTTGGCATACATTGATATTATTTTTTCCTCAATGTCACCGGTTAAGGTTGTTTGATTTTTCTTAACAAGCTGCGGCTCAAATTCTCCGTTGCGATCTCTCGGAACTTTAATTTCTGTTTCTCCGAAACTCGTTTTAAGTGTCTTTTTAGAATAGCCGTTGCGGCTGTTTTCGCCTTCTTTGTTGCGATAATCATATTTGGTGTAGCCGAGCTCGTCATCAAGTTCTCCATCCAGACCATTTTCAAGCATTTCTCCGACCATCATCTTAAATACGTCTTTCAGGTCATCAAAACTCTTTACGTCCAAACCTTTCATAATATTGCGCAAATTCTCTTTGCGTTCTGCCTCTTGCGCCCGTTCTTCGGGGCTTAATTTGTACCTTGGCATATTAAAAACCTCCAAAATGATATTTTTATTATATATCATTGGAGTAGTATAATATAAATAGAGTCGACAAACCCCAAAAAATCTGATATAATAAAATAAATCAGAAAGAGGGAAAGAAAATGTCAAAGTACAGCAAAGAATTTAAAGAGGAAGCGTTAAAGCTATCCGATGAAATCGGAGTCAAGAAGGCAGCACTGCAATTAGGATTACAATACTACACGCTTGCGGATTGGAGAAAGGCTCGTAAGTATGCAAAAAAGCATACTGTGGTTCTGACAGAAAACGAAGCTCACGCCAAAATATGCGAGCTTGAACGTGAAAATGCAGAGCTTCGCATGGCAAATGAAATATTGAAGGACGCTCTCGGTTTTTCGCAAAAGACCGGAAGAGGTAAAAACAGCTGAAAGGAATTCATACGAAGATTTACATCGAAAAATACATCTTCAAAACGTACCCTTTCGAGAAGATTATAAAGCGTTTCTCTGCTTAATGTGTTATAGTTAATGTACCACTAAAAACTTTTCACAAAGGAGTTTCCGTATATGAATACTATAACACAAGACATGAGGTTTAATTTAGTTTATATTAAAGTGAATTTCAAAACTTAAAAAGGAACTTGATTTAAAAGTTTTTTGATTTTTTGAAATATATTTTATTGCGGCAAAACAGCCGCAGCCGAAGATTCAATGCTACTCACTGTTTTCGCCGCTTTTCTTTCGATATTATGGCAGTACGATTGTTGTTCGCCGCATATTCGACTGCCAATTCAGCCGGCTCCACATTTATTTCTATTTATATAGTTTCTCTTCAATAGACAAACGATTAAGTGCCGCCAAATATACACCTGCACTCCAGCCCATCATAGGCGGTGTTTCATATTCGCATCCAACAACAACGCTGCCGTTGACAACATCGTACTTTTCCCACAAATTACCTGTTTCATTAAATACCTTATCTGCAAGCCTAATATATTTTTCTGCTATTCTTTTCGCTTCTTCTGTATATCCGTATCTATCAAAACCAACTATCGCAATATATTGTAAACAAGCCCAACCGTTAGGGTAATCCCATTGAAATATACCCTCAACATCGTTTTTCTCACAGGTCAATATTCCGTACTCGGATTCCAATCTATCTAAGTTCTTTATCATCGCTTCGGCATGTCTTTTCTCGGCAAGTCCGGCAAACAACGGATAAAACGATGCAGCTGAAAAAACATTACTTTGCTTTCCCGTGACAATGTTATAATCAAGCAGCACTCCCTCGCCGTTATCCATTTTTTCAAGCATTAAAGCTCTACGCTTTTCAGCGCATTCGTTCCATATTCTCGCCTCACCATTTTTTAATTCATCTGCGAAAAATTCCATATTATTCTCCATCATAAACAGCAGAGAATTGAGATCAACCGCCGCGAAATTGTATCCGTCATAATCCCATCTTGGATTCATATCCCATCCGCTTTCGCAGTTACTCATATAATGCCGCACAAGATCGTGTGTGGGAATATCAGGATTTAACCCGGTGCGATTTGCACATCCTGCGGCAATATCTCTATATTCATCTTCTGACAGCTTGCCATCATCGTCATAGTGATTAAGCCCCATATCGGAGCAGCGTTTCGCCTGCCAAAATTCATATTCTCTTTTAAGTATTTCGTATGCCGAAAACAACCAAACCATATCCTTGTAGTATTCATACACATCTCTGACCATACAACTCAAAAACGGCGGCTGTGAACGATTAAGATAGTATGTTCTGTTCCCGTTCGGCATAAAGCCGTACTGATTGACCAAATACAACATATTGTCAACATTATATTTTGCCTGCTCCGCTCTGCCGTCAATAATCAGACCTATGTTAGTAAAATATGTATCCCAATAATACATTTCATCAAAATGCCCGACTGCGGGAACCGTGTACGGGTACGGCAACCCTATCAGCGTACCATCGTCATTTGGATTATACTTTATACACTTGTCCCAATTTTCACTAATATATTTTTTGACTTTTTCTGACATAATCAACCTTCCCCTTCCGCAATCAGCAATCCCGACTGCGGAACATCAAATACTGCAATATCTTTAATATCCTTTATACCGCTTTCAATATTTGCGCCCATACAGTCGCAGATGATATATTTAATTTTTCCATTTCCTCTAAGTGCAATAAAGCTCTCGCCTGTTCCGTTTACGGCAGTCAAATTTCCGCCCGAATAATCCACAATATTTCTGCTGTAGCACACACATATCTTCTTTCCGTTAAGCTCCGCCTCTGCCATGGAATAATTCGCTTCAGGATTGTATATTTTCAGTTTTCCGTCCAACAAAACATTTTGGTTTTCAATCCAAAAATCAAGCCAAAATTTAAGAACGCTCCGATGTTCTTTCGTTATTTCCGCCAGCTTTACAGAAACCTGCGGCACGCCGAACAGCACAGCTATCAGCTGTTTTGAAACACTCTCGTTTGTTTCATCTGCGTTCCATGTTATCATATCCGAATGAACCGCCGCTTTGCCAGAGGTCATCCTTAAATCAAGAACTCCCACACGGTTAATAAACGCGTCTAACGCACAGTCGCCTACCCGAATCATATTGCCGTATTGTGTAACGACAGGGCCAATGTAACTCTGTCGAAATTCAAGTATAATATCGGGATTGGTTTGCTTGAGCCTTGCGGTTATCTCGCTCAGCAGACATTCTATCGCATCCTCAAGTGAGTCAAAATCCCTTTCCGCACTTACCTTGTCGGAGTACTCCGTAAACTCAAAGGCGTCGATAAAATCAAGTTTAAATCCGTCAAGCTCCCATTCCGAAGCGGCTTTTTCATATATTCCCGCCAGATACTCGCGCACTTCGGGAAAACGCGGGTCAAGACAGTTCTGCTCGTTTTCCTCGCTGTCAAGATATTTACCTTGAAAATGTTCCCATACATCTGAACGTCTGCCTACATATGGAACAGAATACCACAGTATAACCTTCATTCCGATGTTATGAATTTTATCAATAAATGAACGCATATCTTTTATTTTGTGTTGGCAAACCTGCCAATCGCCGCAGTATGAATAACCGCCGCCGTTATTATCCGTCTGCCAGCCATCGTCTATGATAATGCTTCTCATACCAAGCTCATACGCTCTTTTGCATTCCTCAATCAATTCATCATCATTTATGTTCTGATGGTAGTTATACCATGTGGAATACATCGGCATACGGGCGGCGTCGGGGACGACCTGTTTCCCTTGTCGCATACGCTCCGCCGCCGCTTTAATCGCCTCGTAAAACGGGATTTTGCGCTCATCTATTATGATTTGCGTTTTGTATTCAACAAGCTGTCCGACAGGCTCTGCAAAGAATGAAACCCTGCAAAGACAGCTTTTACCCGCTTCCTCTGATCCTGTGCTGATCTCAATCGGCGTTTTTGCGTCTGTAACCGACAATGTAAACACATTGCTGCCGTCCTGTGAAATAACAGATTGTATAGGTATCCCGGACGCAAGACGCGACTTGGAGACCTGATGTTCGGGCCTCCAGTCGGGTAAAATATTCCTCACAAGCCCGCATCCGGAATTCCATACGGAAAATGCACCGACGTACGGAATATTAAATTCAACTGTTATTTTTTCAGGCGAACACATCTTTCTCGCACAAAAGCGTACATCGTAAACAGTGATATTGTTTTCACAACCGCACGGTTCCACCCGAAAGCTGCCGTCTGCATTTTTATTTATCACTTTTATATCCAGCATTTTAATTCTCCGTTTCAGAAACAGCCGTTATTTTTATCTTATTATTTGTCGTGCAGTCACCGCCGATAAAAATATCAAACTCTCCCGGCTCAACACAAAATTCACCTTTTCCGTTATAAAATCCAAGTTCTTCTGAGCCCAGCTCAAAAACAACCTCTTTGAATTCGCCTCGCTTCAGTAAAATTTTTGAAAAGCCCTTCAATTCTCTTACCGGCCGTGCCATAGTCGCAAGCAAATCTCTGACATAGCACTGTACCGTCTCTTTTCCGTCATATTCGCCCGTATTTGTAACCGTAACCCCGACCTTGAATTTTTTCCCGTTTTTCAATTCTTCCAAAGTCAGAGCGGTTTTTTCGCACCGAGCCTCCGAATACGCAAATTTTGTATAACTCATTCCATACCCGAACGGATACATAGGAGTCGAACAGCAATCCAAATAATTACTTCCTTCACCATAATACCCCATACCATTTCTGGGCATTGTGTGATAGTTATAATAAATAGGAATCTGCCCTGTACTTCTTGGGAATGTTATCGGCAGCTTACCTGATGGATTCACCTTTCCATAAATAATATCGACTATACTTCGTGCGGCACATGTCCCTGCTTGCCACGCATATAGTATTGCGTCAAAATATATATCCGCTTCCCCAAGCCCTATTGGCCGTCCAAAGCAAAAAACTCCAATCACTTTTTTTCCAAGTCCTTTTATTCTTTTGGCAAGCTCCAATTGTTCCTTTGGCAAATCAATGTTCGCAAGACAATTATTTTCTCCGCTCACTCTATAACTCTCTCCAAGTGCGAGAATCACGGTATCAACATCGCCAAGAGCGGGAATAATATCGTCCCACAAGTAATTGCTCTGCGGGAAAACCAGCAGTTCCCGTCCCGCATATTCCTCAAAAACCTCTGCGATACTCTTTACCATACGAATATCAAAATCCCACGTCCAACTTCCAAGGAGCGAACGCTTTTCATGCAAAAAAGGGCCCAGCAAAGCAATCTTTTTTGATCGGTCAAGCGGTAAAACATCTTTATTCTTCAAAAGTGTTATAACCTCATCAGAGCATTGCTTTGAAAGCTCTAAATGCTCTTGATAATCGATTTTCTGCCGTGTGATAAACGGATGCTCAAATAATCCAAACTTCTCTTTTATATATAACACACGGTACACCATTTTGTCAATGGTTTCTTCACTGACCTTCCCTTCAGCAACCAACCCACTTAAGTAATCTATATAGCATCCATCTACCATATCCATATCAAGTTCCGCATTGGCAGACAATGCAGCCGCTTCTTTTCTGTCCTTTGCAACCCCCTGAGTTACAAGTTGCGCTACAGCAGCCCAATCACTGATAACAAACCCCCGGAATCCTAACTCGTCTTTTAGTAAGTCATGCAATAAATACCGGCTTGACACAACAGGCTGACCGCTTATTTCGCTGAATGAATTCATCACCGTTGCAACATCAGCTTCAATCGCTGCCTTAAACGGTTTCAAATAGTAATTACGCAGAGTATACTCACTAATCTCTGCTTTGCCGTAATCACGGCCGCCCTCCACCGCGCCATAGCCCAGATAATGCTTTGCGCAAGCTGCAATGGAATCTCCTTTTTTATTATCCGCATTCTGAAACCCGCGAATAACCGATTGTCCCATTTTTGAAGTAAGATACGGATCCTCACCAAACCCTTCAATACATCTGCCCCATCTCGGGTCGCGCGAAATATCTATCATGGGCGAAAACGTCCAATGAACACCATCGTTTGCAGCCTCATAGGCAACAGCACGGTATGCCTTTTCGACAACATCGGGATTAAAGCTCGCTGCCGCTGCAAGCGGGACGGGCAAAACTGTACGGTATCCATGAATAATATCGCGTCCGAATATTAACGGGATATGGGAAGGCGACTCCTCTACGGCAATTCTCTGCAACTCGTTCAACTGATCAATGATAACTCTTTGCTGCTCATCATTTCCCGCCGTTGCGCTGTCCGCAAGGATAACGGAACCGACACGGCCCTTCCGAACCTCTTCGCACAACAGTTCAAAATCCCACAAGCCGGCTTGATTAAGCTGTCCGATCTTTTCTTCCAAGGACATAGAACGAATTTTATTAGTAATTTCTTTCAAACACATAATTAAAAATTCTCCTTCTCCAATTTTGCAGCACTTACTTGAAATGTATACTTAAAATTTTTCTCATCAAACCGATATTTTGGCAACAGCTCCGGACCGCAGCTGTTGCTGCCGATTCCGCTCACTTTGTAATCTATGCGCAAAACAGTCTCTTTTCTCGGCGTAAGCTCAAATGAATGCGCCGCATTTTCCAAATTCGCCGCTGTGAAGTGGCCGGCGGAAAATTCTACCTGTTCAGCAGCACGGACTGTCAGTACATTCCCGCCCTCTTTTACGGTGATACGCTTTACATTGGTATGATTGCCGTGTTCCTGCGGGCGAATATACGGAACATATTCATCGGAGGCAGTTGTATTGTACCAACCCATCTTGACATGAGCGCACAAATCAATATAATTTTCTCCATTTCCCATTCCGTAATAGCTGATGTTTTCGCTTCCCGCAGTCAGCAAATATTCTGCGCCGAAACGCGGCAAAAACGGCGCATTTTCGCGAACCTTTCCGCTGATTTCGTGCAAAATTGTCCCATCCGCCGCGATGGTATATTTTACACTGAATTTCACTATCGGTGCTTTCGACCGTGCGGATATATTACATCGGCTCACGAACACCGCTTTGCTGTCTGTAACCTCGGTTAAATCCGTGCTGTAACAGTGCATAGAACTTAAATTCAAGCCCTCGTTGTTGCGATAGTTCTCATAATAGGTTCCCCATTTCAGCTTGATGCTGCGGTCATTGTCGGTGGGCGCTCTCCATACACCGAAGGTCGAACGCTCCGCCAGCCATTCCCTACCGTTGCAGAACATACTTTCAAATCCGCCGTACATCTTGTTAAAACGGTAAGTAAAGCTTTCGCCCGAAACCGTAATAAACTCCTTATCCTCATCAACGGCAATTGTACCACCCGGATGCACAGTTAAATTCTGCGGCTTTTCAAGCAGGATAAACTGCTTAAACGAGGTTTCATACCCCGCCTTTGCCCAAGGCATATTCTCCGACAACGAAAAGGCAACATTCAGATACGCCCCCTCATTGCAGCTTATTTCGCCGAGCGGTATTTCCAAAACCATGCTCTCTCCTGCAGGTAGGTTCAGCTTTTGCGTCAGAAGCCGTGTCTGCTTTCCATCACAGTCGAGCGTAACGGTCACTGTTTCATCCGCTGTGCGGAAGCGGTAGTCGCTGCTGATTTTAATTTTTCCATCACCTAAATACTCAGCAAATAAATCGGCATAATTCTGCTTGATGTTCAAACTGCCCGCCTTAAATGAGCGGTCGGGAAATACCAAACCGTCTACGCAAAAATTCCCATCGTGCGGAATTTCGCCAAAGTCGCCGCCATAATAGTATTTTCCGTCCTTTTCAATCACATGATCAGCCCATTCCCACACACAACCGCCTATAGCATTTTCATATTTGCGGAAAATCCGCAAATAATCCTCAATACTGCCCGGACCATTTCCCATTGCGTGTGCATATTCACACAAAAATACCGGACAGTTTTTTTCTTCCATGCAAATTCTTTCCCATTCGTCAATACTCGGATACATACGGCTGTACACATCTACGGCGGCCGATTTTCCTCTGTACGGCTCATCCGTATTTGGATTTTCCAGCAAACACGCTCCCTCAAAATGAATCAAGCGGGAAGCATCGCGCTGCCGTATCCAATGCGACATCGCATCATGGTTTCTGCCGTAACCGCTTTCATTGCCGAGTGACCAGAAAATTACGCAGGGGCGGTTCTTGTCACGCTCTGCCATGCGGCGGATGCGCTCCACAAACGCTTCCTCCCATTCCGGCATTTCACAGAGCCAATCCATATGGTAGGTCTCATAACCCGGTCCCCCGCCGAAACGGGTTGTAAAGCCATGGATTTCAATATCCGTTTCGTCAATCACATAAAAGCCCAGCCTGTCGCACAGATGATAAAACTCAGGTGCGTTCGGATAGTGCGAGGTACGGACAGCATTAATATTCAGCTTCTTCATTTGAAGCAGATCGTATTCCATATCCTCATAAGAGGTCACATATCCCTTGGTCGGATGTGAATCGTGACGATTGACGCCCTTGAGCAATACGCTCACGCCGTTTATCAGCAGCTCGCCCTTGGGCGAAATCTGTATAGAGCGTATTCCCACAGGCTCGCATATGACTTCACTGCCCATTTTAAGCAAAAGGTAATAGAGGTTCGGAGTTTCCGCCGTCCACTTTTCTGCATTTTCAATCTCAAACTCCGTCTTATTAAGTCCGCCATCAAGCCTATTGCCATGCAAATCCAGCAATACCGTTTCAACATTTCCGTCCCCAACGGTTTCCAAATCCAATGTGATTTTTGCATCGTTGTAATCGCCTGAAAGCTCAGTATGTACAAAGTAATCGCGGATATGGTTTTTATCCCTTGCCAGCAGATAAATATCCCGAAATATGCCGCTTAGACGATAGAAGTCCTGATCCTCCAAATAGCTGCCGTCACACCACTTTGCAACTAAAATACTGACGGTATTCTCACCCTTTTGCAAAAACGGTGTAATATTAAATTCGGACGGCAAATGCGAGCCTTGTGTGTAGCCCGCCTCCTGCCCGTTGATATATAATAGCATACAGGGAGCGACTCCCTCGCAGCGAAGATAAACCTCCTTGCCGCCCCAGCCTTCATCAATCGTAAATTTGCGAGAATATACCCCCACAGGATTGTCCGTCGGCAAATACGGCGGATCAACGGGGTACGGATATTCCAGGTTGGTATAATGAGGAATATCATAGCCGTGCATCTGCCAGTTGGACGGCACGGGAATCGTTTCGCTGAATGTATATACAGGCTGAAACACCACCTCCTCAACGTCTGTCACGCGGGGAAAATATTGAAATCCCCACTCGCCGCCAAGCATTTGCCGATATGGCGTATCACCCTTACCTTCAAGCGCTGCTTTCTCGTCCGCATAGGGTATATAAAACGTCCGTTCCGGTTCACGGTTAATCGATAGCAGAGATGGGTTTTGTAAAAGCTCGTCTAAATTTATCATATCCTATTCCTTTCTCTCCAAGCCAATTTCTTAATTTATTGTTCTATCTATATCCCTAAAAAATCCCACGAACCGCCTCATCAGCCAAGTCCGCTGCACGATAATCCGCTTGCTGATTCTCCTTCGCCGCACCGACGGCGAGGGCGTACATTCCGCCTGCCTTTGCCGCTTGTATTCCCGCATCCGAGTCCTCGATAACAAGGCAGTTTTCATACGGCACGCCGAGCCTGTCGGCGGCAATGAGAAACACCTCCGGATCGGGCTTGGACTTCTGCGTATCCAGTCCGCAGCTCACTGCATCGAATAAGCCCGCAAGTCCCGTCTTTTCCAGTATCAGCGGGGTGTTCTTGCTCGCCGAACCAACAGCGGTTTCGATGTTTTTCTCCTTCAAAAATGCAATAAATTCAAACGCACCGTCCAATACTGCACTTTTATCCAGATTGGCAAGAGAAGCGACGTAGATATTATTTTTGCGCTCTGCAAGCGCCGCCTTTTCCTTGTCCGAATATTGCCTGTCTGCCTTTTCCAGCACTACCTCCAGTGACGCCATACGGCTCACGCCTCTTTGGCGCAGATTGTCCTCCCGCATAAAGCCGGTTATGCCTTCTTCCTCCGCAAGCTGTTTCCATGCCTGATAGTGCAATTCGTCCGTCGTTACCAGCACACCGTCCAAATCAAATATTACAGCCTTTATCATAGCTTTGCCACGCTCCATTCACTGCCGTTTATCTCAATTTTGTAAACACTGCCTTTGTAGCTTATTTTGAATTTTATTGACTTCCACGCTTTCGGCAAATGCGGATTGCAAATGATTTCGTCATCCTTGATTTCCAGTCCCGCAAAGCCGAACACCGCCACCATCCACGCGCCGCCCTCTGATGCCGGGTGTGTGCCGCCAATATAGATAAGCCCCGCCCATTCCTTGCCGCCTGCATGTAAGTCTGCTTCCGCCGACTTTAAAAAGAACGGATAGGCAAATTCCGCATCGCCCGTTTTGCAGGACAGCAGCGAATACATACACGCCGACAGAGATGAGCCGTGTTCTGTCCGTGGTTCGTAATATTTAAGGTTTGCCCGCTTGGTTGCATCCGAAAATTCATTAGGCAGCATGGCAAGCATTGCCACCACATCCGCCTGTTTAATCACCTGTGTATGGCTTGCCACGCCGTAAGCGCCGCCCCAATATTCCTTCGGGTCAAGCAGACGACCCCGCACCTCGTCAATGCTGCAATCCTCCAACGCAAAATACCCGTCAAACTGTTCGATAACGCCGTCTTGATTCGCTTGCGGAATATATATTTTTTCCGCCAAATCCGCATATTCCCGCCCATTCAAATACTTTGCCGCCGCACGGAACACGAACTGCGCCATTGCGTTGGTGTAGGCGTTGTTGTTGACCCGCTCGTGGTATTCATCGGGGCCGATAACATCATGGATTTCATAAGCTTCGCTGTCTACCTTTTTCAGCAGCAGGGAACGGTAAAACCTCGCACATTCCCGCAGAACATCATAGCCGCCCTCGTCCAAAACGCTTGTATCGCCTGTAATACGGACATACTTATCCAAGGCGTAAACTACCGCCGCCGAGATATGCACCTGCTTATCCTTGAAAAACGTCCGCATGGGTCGTTTGGTGAACACATCCACCACATTGTAGTCGGAACATGCGTCGTAGCCACCCTCCTGACTCTCCCACGCATAAAATGCGCCGTCCCAGCCGTAAGCCGCCGCCTTTTTCTTTGCGCCGTCAAGCGTGTCAATGCGATATTTCACCAATGTCTGCGCAATTTTCGGCTCGGTATAGAGGTAATAATCCAGCATAAACATCTCGGTATCCCAAAACACTGCGCCCTTGTACACCTGCCCCGAAAGCCCGCGCGCGGCAACAGACATACTCTCGCTGTGGCGGGGCGCAATACAATTCAAGTGATAGATAGAATAATTCAAGGCTTTTTCTGCCGCTTCGTCACCGTCGATTTCTATGTAAGAGGTATCCCAAATCCCGTGCCATTTGGCAATGTGCTTAGCCTTTTCCTCCGCATAGCTGTCAAGAGCGGCAATGTCTTTTATTTCACCCGCCGTCACAAGTATTTTGCGGCAGATTTTGTATTCCTTTCCAGCTTCGGTTGTAAAGCAAATATTGCGGGCAACAGATTTTTCCCCAATCGCAATTTTTTCCGCTGCCTTAAACTCATATTCCGCCGTTTCCTGCGTAGCAATATGCGTTCCTTTTTCGTGCGTAACCGCCGAAACAAAGCAAGCTCCGTCCTCGTATTCGCAGACCATTTGCTCCAAATGCGGGCCGTTGATGTCCCACACATCGCCGTCAATTTCGGTATGTACGCAAACCTCCGCCGCATATCCTGTCTGCACCGTCAAACATTGCAAAATTAAATTTGGATTTTCCTGTGACACCATGCGCCCCTCGGTAAACTTCACGCCGCCTTTGGCGGTTATAAAACAGGTTTCTCTATTGTATACACCGTCGTAAATGTTCAAACTTACGCTGTGCGCCGAATGTTTGCTTTCGGGCAAGGTCAGCGTTTCACCGTCCACGTTCAGCTCCGCAAACAGCCCGTTGGGGGCGTTGACCGGCTCACGCCAACCGTCTCCCGCCTGGTCATACACACCGCCGAGGTTAATCGCAGGCATATACTCCTTTCGGTACTCGCACAGCGTACCCCGCACGCCCATCGCTCCGTTGCCGGTCAGGAACATATTGCCGTGATGCGTGTAATCTTCTTTGTTGTAGCCGTCTGTTATAATATTTTGTGTTTTCATTTTACTCTACCTCACTCACTAAAATCTCTCCGAAAGCTACATTCGCCAGCGTCAAACAGCAGTTCATGATTACCGATTATTAACTTTCCGCATAGATTTGATTTAATCTTTATTTCGGTTTCATCCCAAAACACTTCAATTCCTCTGTGTTTTGCCTTTGCCCATGTCAGCCCTTCCAAAAAGCACGGCTGAATCGTGACCGCATCTGCCCCCTCACTAATATGAATGCCTGCAATATGCTTATAAAACCACAGTTCAATCTCGCTGTACATATGATGATTGCAGGATTCTTTCATATCCCAATTCTCGCAGAGGGTTGTCATGCCGTTGTTCATCCAGTACGCATAACTCGGATATTCCGGATTGACACACATTTTATATATCGTATCCGCAAAACCGTATTCGGAAAGTGCGCTGAAAAGATATTTCATTCCCAAAATTCCACAGTCAATATCATATCCCTTTTGCGCAAGAATTTCCGATAAATGTTTTGCGGCCAGCGGTTTTTCCTCCTCGGTATATAAATCCTGATAAATTGCACAGGAAATCGCTGTAGTGTTATTCCCCAAATAAAAATCGTCCTCAATAAACTTCCTGCGGAAAGTCGACTTTATCTCGTCTGCCCGCTGTGCATACCGTGTTCCATTCTGATGCAGCAGCTTAGCACACCGCGCCATTATTTTATTGTCCATATAAAAATACGCGGTATCTGTAATCACCGTAGGGCAAAGCTCTGCCCCCTCCGGCGCACACCAGTCGCCCAGTCCAAAGCAGACTGTGTTATCCTCCGACATGCTCTCCATAAATCTCATGTACAACTCCATGCTGTCCCACATTTGCTCCAATACGCTCATATCACCGGTGTAATAATAAATATAATATGGCAAGTAGATATACAAACTGTCCCATGCAGGGCCGCTGCCCCAGTTGTACCCCCAGCCGCCCGTCGGCGCAATGCAGCAAATCTGCCCGCTCGGCCGCTGTGTGTCTTTGATGTCCAACAATATTTTGCGGTACAGCGCTGTCATATCATAATTCATCAGTGTCTGCTCCGCCGAAATCAACATATCGCCTGTCCAGCCGTTTTGCTCCCGCTGCGGACAGTCGGTAAATATCCCGTGCAGATTGGTCAGTGTAGACTGCCGCGCCGCTCTGTGAATTTGATTCAGCATATCATCACTGCATGAAAATTCTCCGATAACAGCAACATCGGTGTGCAGCATTTCGCCCACAAGTTCAAATTCTTTCGGTGCACCTGTTACCTCCACAAACCGGAAGCCGTGATACGCAAAGCTCGGCGCCCATTCCTCCCAACCGTCGCCGCTCATGATATATTTGTCGGTATGCGTTTCCGCGCCGAGGATAGTGTTGAGCCGTTCGGGAGCAATGGAGCCATCTTCGTGCAAAATCTCGCTGTATCGCAAGGTAATCTCTGTCCCCCGCGTTCCTTTTGCCCGAATCCGCGCCCATCCGCTAATGTTCTCTCCAATATCATATACATTTTGATTGATGCGCTTTGCTTTTAATCTCTTTGTCACCCGAATGGGAGGAAAATCCCGCTCCTGCAATATTCCGCCCGGGCTACGGCAAATAAAAGCGTTCGTCCATTCGCTGTCGTCATACTGCGGCAAGTTCCATTCCTTTTCGTATCGCCTTGCATCAAAAATCTCGCCGCGCCTTGTTTCGTTATATAGCACCGCACTGTCCGCTGTTTTCCATGAAGTATCGGAATTGATTTTCTCCTCCGTTCCATCCGCATAGGTAATGTTCAGTTCCAGCAACAGCTTCGGATGATGCAACCATGCCGGTTTGTAGTAGTCCCATCGGAAATATGTAACGAAGTACCAACCGTTTCCCAAAATACAGCCTATGGTATTAACATCACTCGACAGCAGACTTGTTACGTCATAGGTATTATAATATAGGCGGCTGTCATATTTACTGATTGGCGTAGTAAGCACCTCATCGCACACATTTTTTCCATTGATATAGCAGCAGGCAAGCCCCAAACCGCAAATGCGCAGCACAGCGTTTTTCACATCTTTTTTCAATGCAAAAGTTTTCCGAAACAGCGGTGCGGGCTTTATTTCATTGCTGTCCTCTCTAGCTATCCATTTCGCGTGTTCAAACATAATAAACATCCTTTTTCATACAAAATATATCACTCAGAACATTCCTTTAAAGATATAAAGCTTACCTGTAAAAACCGCAGGGTATGGTTACGGGTTCTTCCGAATACTTATCCCCCTCCGTACAGAACGAGCCGGAGTCTGTTCCGTCCAAAACCGCGGGAACGCAGTGCAGCGGTCCGAATGTATTTCTTCTGGTCAGCATAAGCTCAATCTCGATTTGATTGCACGGTTCAAGCTCCGCCTCATACGGCTGCCATGCAACTATTGCCCCGTTGACCTTTACAACGGCAGCCCCGTACATACCCTTAAGACGCAATAATGATTTTTCCTTAACCTCGCAGTCAAAAATATACTTTAATTTACCCCCGTAATACGGAAATCCCTGTTCCCTTATATCGCCAAGCTTTAGCTTGCTCGGCTTTTTGCCAATCCTGTTATTATATACGCCGAATTCACCGAGAACATACACCGCCTCGACATTAAAATCATCCGAGTACATCGCCTCAAGCATCAATGTATTTGTCCCCTTGCGTATATGCACCTTTATCTTCTTAAAGCACGGGTCAACCCACCAACCGCATTCCTTGCCGATTTGCTGCGAATTAAATGTCAATTTGCATCTTTCGGGCTGTTCAACCGCAAGAAATGCATCGGTTTCTATCTCCGATTCAAAGCAGTACTCAAGCCGTACCTTAAAATAATCCTTAATCCCTCTCTTTTTAATATACCACGGCTGATACATTGCGCCGCCGCGGTACGGCAGCTTACATTCGCCGCGGATAGCTCTGTCAATCTTCAATACGTCCCCGCGGAAACACTTATCTTTAAACTTGCATGTCGCCATATCCAAAACAAGCACATTCGGTTCATCCGTTTCATATTCAAATTTTTCGGGGACAATGACCTCAGGCAGGGCTTCTGCCGCTACCGCCGCCCCTTCTTCCGCCGCGGAAACTCTGTACAGCCGCATTTCTCCGGGATGCATTTGAATCTCATCAAACCTCGGTACATACATGCTTGCCCCCGTCTTCGGAATCCACTGTTCCGTCGCGCCCTCGGGCATAGTAATGCTTCCCGAGGCGGGATTTTCCGCATCAACGTTGAGAAGCATAATATAATAATCGCCCTTTTCGTCCTTTTTCACCGAGGTAAATATGCTTTTATTATCAACCGTTACAATCCGCGTATCATAAATCGACTTCATATCCGAGCTTCCCTTCGGAACCTCGCACGGCAGGGCGTCTATATACGACGGTGCTTCGTCCGCAAATACAACACTGCCCCCGCCTGCTTCAAATTCCTTTAAAAGTGACAGGGTTGTACTTCTCATCGTAATCATCGCAGGAATAATGACCCTGCTGTATGACACATTTCCCACATACAATCTCCCTTGCTCAACCCTGCCCAATCTGAACAGCATATCCTCGTCGCCGTAGTCAAACTCTACATTATTTTCCAGAAGCACGCGGCATAATTCAATATGCTTTTCATCAATTTTCTTTAAGAAATCGTCCGTAGTATTCAGCCATTCCGCCCATCCCTTATAGATACAGCACCACATGCTTTCAACGGGATTTATCACCAGCGTTTCACAGCAGCCCTCGCCAATCGACGAAAAAACTGCAAGCCGCGCGTAATAATCCTCTAAATAACGGTATTCCTTATACCATGCGGACTGAAAGAATATACTTCCGGGGCAGTCGCGCTTGTTCTCGCCCGCCATTGTGTACCAGCTAAGGTGCGGACATCTTAAATTTATCCCAAGCAAAGCCTGCCAGTCGCCGATATGCTTGTAATCCTCAAAGCTCATCTGCCACCCGCTGCAGCCGTAAAGCTCTGAGAGTAATTGCTTTTTACCCGTCTGCCTTCCGACGGACGAAAGCTGCTTTACCACATGATAGTTATAATTTCTTCTGCCGAGTATATCAACCCCCGGGGACTGCATAAGCTCATAATTCCTCATCAGAGAGCCGTTCGGTATCGTCTGCGCCGACAGCGAGTCCTCGTGCAGCATATGTCCCGTAAGCTTCATATTATAATCGTCGCACCATTTAGCAATCGGCTTTACAAAATTATCGAGGAAAAGCCGCTGTATCGTTTCGCAATAGTGCCATTTTACCTGTGACACCCGATTTCCGTTTTCCAAAAGGAACAACTGCGGCAGATAATCTTTGAGGTCATACCCCCACATATCAAGGAAAACATCAAAAATCGTCTCTGTATAAGGCGCACACACGCTCATCTCAAGCCCGTACCTCATCGAATTCATCATCATTTCGCCCCTCACGGGCTCGTCGGTAAAGACGCCCTTTATCGAGGTTCCCAATCTCTGCTTGCAGTGGGACGCATACTTTTCGTGCGTACAGCGGATAAATTCCTCGGTGGCTGATTTTTTCATGGTGTCAAGGTATGTTGTTCCGTTATAGTTGGAATCCGGCTGACCCTCGGCAATGTCAAACCATATGATATCTCCCTTTATGCTGTCTTCGGGATATATGCGTTTAACGTCGAAAACAGACACGCCATCAAGCCTGCACGAAAAGGCGGCGATAACATTTCCCGACCACTCGGGCCTTCCCGTATTCATCCGTATAAACTTTATACGGTTTTCGCGCAAAGCGGTTGCCTTTCCGCCGGCAGAGCCGGACGGCCATCTGTCCTCGTCATAAATCCACGCCTCAAGCCCCTGCCCTTCGGCATAGTCGGCACAGCTGTTGATAATATCAAACCATTTTTCCCCGAGATACTCGGTTTCAAGGCCGACGCGCGAATGTATGAAAAAGCCGCCGAACCCCATGGCTTTCATAACGTCGACCTGTCTTTTTATCTCCTCTTCCTCTAAGCTTCCGTTCCACGCCCAAAACGGCTTTGCACGGAAATGCGCAGAGGGGTGTTTAAATTCATCTCTCAATACCCTGCTCCTCCTTCACGCCGAAAAACAAATATCAAAATACCGAATGCGCGGAAGTAAGCTTCCGCGCACCGTTATTGTTTTACGAAATACTTATCATATTTTATTTATAGATATAACACGATTTCCATACCGCATATTCGGCATAAACAATCATGACAGAGCAATTCGCCCCCGCATCATCAAATGCCGCCACATCTGATATACTGCCCTTGTAAATATTGTTTTTTCTGCCTTCTCTGTCAAACACCGTGATAGTTATGTTGTTTGCGGGATATGCCTCTTCAACGCTTCCGCCCTTTGTATAGCTGATGTCTATTGTCCCGTCCGTGTACTTATGCTTCGCATAGCCAAATGTCATGCGCATTCCGTAAAAATCGTGACCGTCCTTTGTAAATACCTTGTTGGTAGGCGTCGGATAAGTCTGTTCATCTCTCCAGTCATAGATCTTGCAATACGCGCTGACTTCATTTGACGCATCAAGCGTATATATCAGCATATCGCCCTTTTCTATATCGGCGTCCTGAATTTTTACGGACTGATTCTGCTCATTAACCACATCAGAGGATATCACATATTCCACTTTTGCGCCGGCCTTCCAGCCCGTCAGAACATCCACCGCAAAACCGTCCTTATCGATAGATGTTACAATGCTGTCAAACATGATATGGTCGCTCGTGGCGAAGGTGTTTGTTATCTCGGCAATATTTACAATCAGATCGCTTACACCCGACTCTACCGATGTCTTATAGGCTATTACTCCCGTCTTATTCTTAAACGATTTCACACCGACAGAGGATGAAAACATTTTGTCTGTCGCGGATTTAATCAATTCCTCATTCGGAACCTTGAACATGACGGTATTTTGATTGAAAGTAATCGACTTACCTATAATTCCTATCCAAATATAATCCGAGTCATCATTTACGGCAGTAATTCTGAGTGTGTTGTCCGATTCATTTTCGCCGTGATAAGGGGTGTCTATATCAATAATTTCACCCGCTTCATTCAATTTATACCTTATCGCTCTGGTCCGTACGCCCGACGGCTTACCCGGGAATTTGTCCAGCTCTGCCTGAGAGTTGGCAAGGGCGGTTTCCCACGCCGATAAGATGCTGTCATTCCTGTACGATTTGCCGTCTATAACAACCCTCTTCGCAAGCGTAAATGCCTTAATTCCCTCGCTTTGTGTATAAAGCCTCATTATAACCCGATTGTCAAGCCCGGCCTTTACGCCGTGAACCATATAATAACCGAAGTTATAATTGTTGCTTCCCACGGCATCCGATATGCCCGCAACCTTTCCGTACATATTCAGCAGGAATGTCATATTCTGTGACATAACAAGCTGGTTTTTGAATATCGGATAATATTTTTCGTCAACCTCGTATCGGCTGTCGTCTATATTGATATATCTCTTTCCGTCCACAGTCCCTTCGCCCATGTATACGCCTTCCACGGTAGAATTGCTTATCCACACCTCAATCCGCTTTTCGGGATTTTCAAATACGGATAACACGGAATCCTTGCCAATCGCCGAGAGATTCATTTCATTTCCGCTCTCGCCGTAGATTATCGCCGCTATATAATTGTCGGATATATCATAGACCTTTTCCGGGTTTGCCGAATCGTAAAACCTCTTCGCGTCAATATCAATATGCCCTACAACAACGGTCTCGCTGTGGCACACAATGAGTGTATCGTATGCCCCGCCCGACGAGCGAAGCGCCGTGACGGTTCCTTCGTCCGTCCCGTTGACGAGCCCTGCAACATTGGTGTCCGCACAAATTCCGTTGTAAACCACCGCCGCGTTTTTCTCTATGCTCACGGTGCGTTTTTTGCCGCCCTTATCATAATACGTCAGATTATAATTATCGTCAAAGCCCGCAAGATTGTCGGCGGAAATCTCCAAAACATCGCCTGCCTTCGTTTCATCCAAAATGAACGCAATCGTTTTATCCCCGTCGGTCGGCTCGGTATAATATGCCTTAACCCGACGGCCTATAAAATCGACATGACCGTTGTAATCATATACGACCCCATCTATCATAACGGCGTCGTCAAGCGCCCCGTCGGGGTAAATCGAGGTTTCGTTGACGGTTTCCAGCCGTCCCTCTGCCGCATACATACCACGGTATATGTTAAGGAACGATTTACCCGATTTTTTATACAGGCTCTCCCCCTTATAGGGCAGCATATTCATCACGACGGTGTTTGCCGCGTTTGCCAAAAGCACAATCGCATAAATTTTTGTGAGATTTTCGCTGTCGGACATGCCCTCGTGCAGACGCAGCTGCCTTGCCACCGTCATATATCCCGCAGGATATCCCCCGCGGGTCTCGGCATAGCCTCTGTACCCCAAAACTGCAAGCATCATCTTGGTTGCCTCTTCCAATGTGATGATATCATCGGGGCGGAACATTTTTTCGCTGTCAACATTCAATACACCGAGTTCCGTCAGATTATTTACACTCGCCGCCGCCCAATGCGAGGACGGCACATCATAATAATATGCCCTGTCCTCACTCGTCTTTGCATACTCATCAATTTTCATAAGCCTTGCCGTGTACACTGCGAAATCCGCACGGCTGACTTGATTGTCGTCATCATTATCCGTCTTCAAAACATCGAGGTACTCCATAAGTGCAACCGCTTCTTTAACATTTGAAGAATATTCGACCGCCGCAGAGTCTGCCGCGTTCTCGGGTGCCTCTGCAAAAACCGCGCCCGGCAGGACGACGGCAAGCATCGTGATAAAAGCAAGTAATCTTTTCATGTTCATTGGCTTCCTCCATAATTATTTGAAATATTCATCGGTTGTTATTCAGCAAAGAAAATATAACAACCGACGCCTCTGCTCTTGTGGTCACATTCTTTGGGTTAAAGTCATTATTTCCGTTGCCCTTCAGCACCCCGGTATTCTTAAGATATTCCACGCTCTCCTTGGCATAGTCGGAAATCTCGGCGCTGTCAATAAATTCGGGCTTTGCCGTCTCCTCTCCGGAAATGCCGAGCTTCTTCAGCGTGTTACAGATTATGACCGCCATATCCTCGCGGGTAAGCCCTTCGCCGACGCCGAAGCTGTCGCCGTGTCCGCGGATGATTCCGTTCTCATAGGCCGCCTTTACCGCGTCATAGTACCAGTCACCGTGTTTTACATCACTGAACGCCATATCATTATCCCGTGCCTGCATATCAAAGGCGGTAACAATCATCTTGACGAACTGCTCTCTCGTAACTGCGTCATCGGGCTTAAAGCTTCCGTCGCCCATTCCCGACAGAACTCCTCTTTCCGTCAAATCCGCAATCGCCTCAATCGCCCATGGCACATCGGCAATATCGTTAAAAACGTTCACCCTTGCGCCGATGTTTTCGGGCGAATCGGCGCGATAGTCCCCTACAATGGGGGTGACTGCGTTCGCGCTATCGCCCCTGACAACACCGCCACCGCCGCCTCTGCCGTCGTTATCGGAAGAATTTTCTGTCCCGACCGCAGTCCTATACGCACTCAAAAGCGCGCCGTATGTATCGAATTTCCTCGACATCAAGGCGTAATAAACCTTAGAATTGTCCGTCGCCGTGCCTATGCCAATCTGTCCCGAAAAATCCTTTATCACATCGGTTACATCACCGACACCGCCCGGATGCTCAACCGTCGCAAGTACAACCGCCTCGGCAAATGTCTCGTCGAATGAGGCTTTGATATTCTTCCACTTTGCCTCATCCTCGGCGCACTCGCCCAGAATCGCCGTCACCGCGCTTTGCAGCCGTGTCTTTACCGCCTTCTTCATGGATGAATTTCCCTTTTTGTAATAGCCGGCGGCCGCCGTATCGGTTAAATCCAATATTTCGAAGTAATCCGCAAGGTCATCGATTTTTCCTTCGGATATCGCCGCAATCGCACAAGCCATATCAAAATACTTTTGCGTGTCCTCAAGTGTAGGCGCCGCAACGGGCATTTTCGTCTTTAATCCGTAAAAAATCTTTGCGGGTGCGGAGCAATTTGCCATATCATAAAACTCATTGGAAATACCGAGAACCGTCCAGCGGCCGTTCATAACACCTGCCGCATCGCCGCTTGAATTTGCGCCGAACAGCGCCTCTATCGCCGCCTTGTTGTCCGCCGCCGTAATATAGCTTATAATCTCGGCGTCATTATCGGTATTTCCCTCATAATCAACATACACCGAATATTCTCCGCTTGCACCTGACAGCTTAGCCTTGATGCTGTAAGTGCCGCTTGTCCGCACCGGAACCTGTGCCGCGAATGCCACCGCCGAAATGTCGCCATTGTTGAGGTCTGCCATGGTTTTGCCGGGATTAAGGATAATTACGGACACTTCCTTTACATGTGCCGACATATCAATATTCCCCGAAATAACAACAAGCTCCTTTTCCAGGTTGGTTTCTGTCTGCGCCGCGAATGCCGAAACGGAAATCATGTTCAACGTAAGCATCAACGCAATTATTTTTTTGTACATTAACATTATTCCTCCAGTTTTATTTAGTGCCGTTCAACTTTGAAGATAAACTCCGAAGAAAGCTTTTGTTCCTTCGGAGTTTACACGCCTCATTCCGAAATTACTTGCTCACACTTCTTGTCACGGGCTCCATGCTTTCAAAGCTCTTCCATACAAACGCCGAAACCTTTGTATGATTCGCGACGTCGGCGTCGGTAAAGGTACATGATTTATTGATATCATTGCTGTTTTGAGCCGCCATCACCCTTCTGTAATCACACTTAACAAGCCTGTTGTCATCATACGCCGCATATATGATAAGATAGTCCTTATCAGCCGCCGTATTTACAATGTCCGCACTGACAGTGGCTCCGCCCGTCGTTTTCTCAAGCTCGAGATTTGAAACCTCGGTTATCGCATCGCCTGTTGTAAACGAGCCGGTCAAATTCTCATAATCCGCGCCCGAAGCCGTCTTTGCCCCCGTTATCGCAATATTATAGGTTTGATTTGCCCCCGCAAGCGTATTAAACGTAATCGTGCCTGTCTTTGTGCTGACATCATAGCTTGTGGTATAATCGGTAAACGCGCCGTCGTTGATTGACACAAGTCCGTCAAGGCTGTTGTTTTGCAATCCGCCGTCAAACTCAAAGTTTATCGACTTGATTGTCGATTTATGCTCGCTGAGAGAATAGTCGGTATTGCCCAATAAGTCGGTTGTGCTTATACCGCCGATTATATTCGGGCTGTAGGTGTTTGTGACCTTTATTCTGTCTATGCCCAGATAATAGTCCCTTGAAATAGCGCCTGTCGGCTGTAATTTTATATCCTTGATGCCCGTGATTATGTTAGGCCGTAATTCGCCATTGTTTTTACAAGCCGGAGTCTTCTGAATTGGATCACCGTTATACGATATAGTAACCTTATCGCTGTCAAAATCAAATTCTGTCAAAAGCTTCACTTGCGATGTCAAATCTTTAGATATCGACCATGAATCTCCTATTGTAACCTTATTGTTCCAAACAATTGCTGTTGTCCACATATTATGATTAGCCCGACAAATGGTCGGTCACTGAACCTTGAAAATTCAACATAACA
>ENA-UOOI01000405-UOOI01000405.1-fermentation-metagenome-genome-assembly--contig:-NODE-405-length-55834-cov-60.618710_pt1 | contig 55834 bp, 57 predicted proteins | sample MGYA00245779_ERZ724027 | MGnify/ENA primary metagenome ERZ724027 (study PRJEB28704, sample SAMN03018318) | fermentation metagenome | biome: anthropogenic terrestrial biome; feature: soil; material...
CCGCGAAGCGGCGTGTTTCAATGTTCTCTCAGGCGTCGGAGGCTCTGCCTCCGCTAACGCCGTGAGGTTATCTATAACATGCCGCAGAGCGGCGTGTTTCAATGTTCTCTCAGGCGTCGGAGGCTCTGCCTCCGCTTACGCCGTGAGGTTATTATAACATAAAACCCAAAAATAAAAATCTTCTTTCCATGCCTGGAAAAGAAGATCCTCATCTTGATTCTTTCGATTTTTAGACATCAACCGGGAATACCGGAACGATTTTCATTCCGACAGAATTTCCCGATTACGGTTTCGTCAGGAACAGCAGCGAATTGGGCACCGGGCGTTCCTTCCCGTCGGAGGGCCTGTTGCGAAGAATCAGCGTGCTGCCGCCGGCATTCCGGCTCAGCAGGGTGGCGGAACCGCCCGCATCCAGGTTCCCGGCTTCCACCGCGCCCATATCCTTCATGATCGTAGCCATTTCCTGCAGCGTTACGCCCGTGGAGTAATTGGAATGGCGTCCGTCGACCATGATAAAAAATACGGTCCCGTTGGCCCGGATCCCCACGCCCAGGCGGGGAGAAGACGTTTTTTGATCGATGGATTTCTGCGTTACGGCCGCGCCGTTTTTCACCAGCAGGGTATCGTACAGGCCGATGGCGTTCTGAAGCTGGGGCTTGAGCTGTTGATATTCCTCGCTGGAGGCGATGAGCGGGGTCCCGTCTTTTTCGATCCCGAAGAAGTTCCAGCGGTAAGCCCGGGAGGAGACCGTCCCCTGCAGCTCCACGCCGTCTTTCACCACGACGCCCCAGGGCTGATTGGTGGTCATGTTGTACATGTCTCCGTTGATGGCGGCCACCACGGGCTTGCCGTGGGCAATGGCCGCGTTTGCCTGATCCCGCACCGTGGCGGCGCGGTAGCCGCCGGCGTAGGTGCCGTCACCCGGCGTTCCCACAGAAAGGCCGATCTGTCCCGCCGAGGGGGCGTATTCCAGCATGAAGCATTCGTTGATCTTGTTGCTCCGGTTCGTAAACGTAAACTTTGTTTCCACCAATCCGGGCGCCACGGTTCTGCTGTAATCGCGCATCAGCGTGGTCGCCACCAGATTGGTCAGCCGGATATCGCCGAATACGGGGGAGGCTGTGGCGGCGGATACGGCGGAAAGCTGGATGACGGCCAGCAGGACAGCCGCGGTGGACAAAAGCTTCCGTTTGATCTTCCGGGATGGGGGATTCTCTTGCTGATTCATTTTCTGCATATTTCTCCTTCCTTCAGATATCTTTATCTTAACACTGACAGGAAGATTATGTCAACCAAAAAGCGCCAATTTTCCTGGAAAAAAAGGATGCTAATTTTTGGAAAATTTTACTGGAGTCAAAAATAAAGGCAGAGGGCCGGTTCGATCGCTTCTTCCCGATGCCGGGCTGCGGGAAGCGAAGCGGCTCAGGCCGTAAGACGAGAGCCGCAAAAGCTTTATTTTCCGTCGACAATGTCCTGCAGGCATTTCATCAGATCATCCATCGTGTACAGCTTTACATCACGCTTCAGGATTTCATTTTTCAGGTCGATGGACAGGGACTCGAATTTGTCGCGGATTTTAGGGTCGACATAAGACATAAAAATCACCTCGGCCTTATGTTGCCCAATTTCAGATCAAAATCATTCCGGCGATTCCACTTAATGTTCGCGAACCCGGATTTATTTCTTCCCCAGAAGTCACGCTGCTTGACTTTTTTATTTTTTTCAGCTATATCAGTCATAAATGAAAATCGTATTGCATATTCATGAACTGGAATAGATTCAACATAAAAATGGGGGACGTTTATGATTTCAAAAGTTTTTCTGCATTTCGTGGATGGTTCGTCGACTTCGTTTCATCAACCGGGTTATCAGGCACAGTTCCTGTCGGAGTTATCCAATTTCCTCGCAAAGAATAAGATTCACGCTGCCTTGTACGGTTCGGTAAGGTTCAGAAAGAACGCGGTGCTTTTTAAAATAAGCGCAGATCGGAAGATCAATCATGGACATGTTCAGTATTATTTCAGCGCGCCGTTATATTCGGCAGGGTGGAGGCCTAGAAAAGGGAAGAGAAGGGTTTTCACCGTATCTGTTTATTAATTTAGGAAAGGATATATTCCCGTTGGCCAATGAGAACAGGAGCTGCGCCGTGAAAAATGGCTTGGCAGACGCTTTACAATGCTGTCCCGCGGTGTTATTCTAAAGTTACACTTAATATGCCGAAGCTTGTGCAGACGAGAGGAATGAAAAAATATGAATTGCTGCTGGTGCACCATTACGACGGAAGATCTGGACAAATCCGTAGAATTTTACGAAGAAATGATCGGGCTTTCCATTGCGAGGCGCTTTTCGCCCGCCCCGGGCACGGAGATCGTTTTTCTGAAAGACGGCAACGGCTTCGAGATCGAGCTGCTGAAAAACTGCCGGCCTGCGGGACCTGCAAAAGAGGGCATCTCCCTCGGCTTTGAGGTAAAATCGCTTGCCGATATGCTCGCCCTGGTCAAATCCAAAAATATCGCCGTTTTCGGCGGACCGACAAAAGTGCCGGGCTGTTCTTTCTTCTTTGTGAAGGACCCAAACGGTGTTTCCATTCAGTTTGTGGAGAACGGCCGCTGATCCGAAGAAATCATACAAGGCAGAGAACCCCGCCGGATTTATTTCCGGCGGGAGATCTCAATTTTTAATGGTTAAGGACTGACGAAAATGGATCGAAAGCTCAAAATATGGCTGTGGCTGTCGATCGTCCTGACCGTTGCGGGCGCGCTGTTTTTATATCCCATCGGCACGACGGCGTTGAACTGCATCTTTATCGCAGTCAAAATCGGGATGGTTTCCGGTTTGCTTGTCCTCCTGTTTCAGAAAGGGAAAGCCGGCCTGCTTATTTGGGCCCTTTGCAGCGCGGGCGCTGTTGTCATGACGATTGCCAAGTGGAGCATCGCCGGGAGAGCGTCTGTTTTGTTCGCGGTCAGCATCCTGGTGGATGTCTGTATGCCTGCCGGTGCATATGCCATGCTGAAAGGGAAGAAGAAGTAGCTGCTCAGACACAGTGTAATCGGTATTCGGTTATCCTGAAACGAAGGAAGCGGGTAGAAATTTCTACCCGCTTCCCTGGTTTGGCTGCCCCAAAAAATCTTTTCCCTGAGATCGATCGCCCTGAAAGCTGTCGCATAAGTTACACCTTGAGTTGCCGCACGCGGAATTTTCACAAGACCTTGAGGAAGAGCCGTCCGGGAGATATCTAAATTTCACCGCTACATATTGTTTTACGTAATTGCAGTATTCTCCAATTCGCTTGTCACTGATCATTCTTTTCACTCCTTCGTTATCTTAATTATAGCATGATTGTAAAGGGAAGGAGTGGGGGATATAAGGGAAGGTTGCCAAACGCGCAGTGCTTATCATGCTTCAATATTCTCTCAGGCGTCGGAGGTTTTGCCTCTCTGCGCCGTGATATTTGCAATTATAAGAGGAATTGCTGTAAGATAATCGTGAGAGCTTTATTTTTCGTGCTGAAAGTCTGGAGGGATCGGTAAATGATTGGAGTATCGTTGTTCGTCGTCGTGGCCGCCGTAGTGATTCTGGCGGCCGTAATCGGAGCCATAGCGCTCGCGGTTCATAAGGATCATGAGTAAGATTCGGCCCTCCACCCGCTTCGGCGGCCGGGAGGGCCGTTTTTTTCATGAAATTTAAATCTTGGCGCTATATTCTATTTACGATTCTTTCATGTTTTTTTCAAGAAAGGATGCCATACTCATTTTATGGCAGTTCGAGATGAGATGCATCTACGCGGGGACGGCGATAATGCTCATGAACTCTGAGAAAGTCCGGAAAGGTTTGGCAAATATGAAAACAATCAAACGGTACAAAGATAAAATCGCCCTGCTGATGATTCTCTGCCTGGCAGGGTTCCTGTCGGCGTACCATATTCAGGACCAGGGTTACAGCAACGAATTTTATGCCGCAAGCGTAAAAAGCATGCTGGTAAGCTGGAAGAACTTTTTCTTCGTCTCTCTCGATCCCGGCGGATGGGTCACGGTGGACAAGCCCCCTGTTTCCCTGTGGGTACAGGCCGCCTTTGCGAAAGTCTTCGGATTTTCCGGCTGGAGCATCCTCCTTCCGGAAGCGCTTGCGGCCGTTGCGAGCGTCCTGATCCTCTATCATATCGTCAAGCGGCATTTCGGCGCGGCGGCTGGGCTGCTCTCCGCTCTTGCGCTCGCGCTTTCGCCGATTTTCATCGTGATCAGCAAAACCAATAATACGGACTCCGTCCTCATCCTGTTTATGCTCCTGTCGGCGTGGGCCATGTCCGTTGCGGCGGATACCGGAAAGCTGCGTTATCTGGTCCTTTCCGCAGTTCTGCTCGGCGTCGCCTATAACGCAAAGACGCTCGAAGCTTTTCTGATTCTCCCCGCGCTTTTCGCCGTTTATCTGTTCGGCACAAACCTGAAATGGCGCACCCGCGCATGGCATCTCGGCACGGCTTTTCTCGTGCTGGCCGTCGTATCGCTGTCCTGGTCCGTCCTGGTGGACCTGACGCCCGCGAGCGAACGGCCTTACGTCGACAACAGCACGAGCAATTCCGAGCTGGAGCTCGCCATCGGCTATAACGGGATTCAGCGCATTACGGGGCAGAACGGCGGCAGGGGCGGGAGCTTTGCACCGAAATCCCGTGATGCTCAAACCGCTTCCGGCGAGGCAAAGGACGACGGGGCCCAGGGCAATCCGTCCTCCAGCCCTTCGGCAAGCGGCGGCGATTCCGAAGAAAGCCCCGCACCCGGCGGATTCTCCCGGAATTCTTTTGAGGAAGGCGCCGGGTCGCCGCCTTCCGGAATGAACGGCGGCAGCCCGGGCAGAGGCTTTGGCGGAGGCAATTCCTTCAACGGCGGCGGCAGCGCAAGCCCGCTGCGCATGTTCAATACGACGCTCGGCGGACAGGACAGCTGGCTGCTTCCATTCGGGCTTTTTACCCTGCTCGAACTGATCCTCCGCATGCGCGGGGAAAGCGACAGGGAAAAACGCCGGAAGCTCCTGTGTGACCTGCTGATGTGGGGCGGGTCCGTCGTTACGATGGTCGGGTATTTCAGCGTGGCGAATTTCTTTCACCCGTACTATATTTCCGCGATGGCGCCGTTCCTGGCCGCGCTGGTCGGCATCGGGGCCGTGGAAATGCGGGAGCTTTACCGCCGGGGAAAAGCGTCCGGATATATTCTGCCCGCGGCGCTCGCCGCGACGCTTGCCGCGCAGATTTTCATGCTCCGCTCCTATCCGTCCTTCGCAAAAATTCTGATCCCTCTCATCGCCGTCGCTGCCGGGGTCCCGACGCTCCTGCTTTTTGTTCTCAAACCGCTGGGGAAGGGGTCCGGCAGGCTCGGCACCGTGTGCATGAGCGTCGCGCTTGCAGGGCTTCTGATCGCGCCGGCTGTATGGCTGGGCTATTCCGTTTTCACCAACAACATCAATTCGTCGATCCCGTCCGCCGGTCCCTCCGCTTCGGAAGCTTCCTTTCCCGGAAACGCCGGGGGCTTCAGCGCGGGGCCTGACGACGGCGGAGATGCGGGGCAGGGAGACCGCTACGGGGATTCCGGCGAAGACGGAAACCGTCCTTCCGGGGAAGAGGATGCCCGGAGCCCGGCGGGGTTCGGGCAGCAGGGCGGCGGTATGCAGAATCGCTCGGGTTCCAGCGAAAAGCTGATCCGCTTCCTGGAAGCGAACAACACCGGCGAAAAATGGCTGATTGCCGTACCGGACGCCGCCGAAGCGGAGCCGATCATCCTCGCGACGGGAAAACCGGTCATCGCCGTCGGCGGGTTCAGCGGCAACGACAACACCCTTACGGTTGCGAAGCTTGAGGAGCTGGTGGCATCCGGGCAGCTGAAATACTTCCTTTTGAGCGACGGCGGGCGGGGAATCTCCAACAGCGAGGTGACCTCCTGGATCAAACAATACGGAACCGCCGTGGATTCCGCCGAATGGAGCGATTCTTCTGCTTCCGGCTTCGGCGGCCGCGGAAATGCGGGCACCCTCTACGATCTTTCCTCCTATCGGGCTTCTGTCTGAGAATTCCTCGGAGCCGCGTTCCGCGTTTCCTTCCAGTTCAAATATGAATGTCCAAGCAGTAACCACGTCAGAACTTGTTGATCAGCATCATGGGTGTCTTTGGTGGTTGGGTGGCGGATGGTGGTGGATTCCGATTAAATGGTTATTTTTAACTCTCCCTGCGTTGATTTTTGCAATTTTTGGTCATAAAAAGCAGAAAATCAAGCAGGAGACCCATTCCAAAGCTATCTGCCAAGATTGCGGGCATAGATGGGAAATTAAAGAATAGTACATAAACCCCCTCTTCGATTTGGCGGAAGAGAGGGTTTATGCAAATTTTCTTCACCTTTAGCGAAAGCATCCCCGCAAGCTTAAAAAGGGCGCGCCGTCCATCACTTGTTCCGCCTTTATTCCTCCCGCATTTTTCCTGCCTTCTATTCCAATGCTGAAACTGCGCCGAAGGAATCGCCTGCGCAAAGCAGAATATGGTGTACAAAGGCCGGAAACGCCAGCTTTGTAAAAGCAGAAAAATTTCCTTGCAACGTGCGGGAAGATCAATTATAATCTATGAAAAGGAGCTGGACGTAAAATGGACGATTCAAAAGCATTGCATGCGATTCTTGACAAGCTGGGCAGCTTAGAAGAGGGGCAAAAGGCAACCGATGCTCAACTGGATAAAATCGGGAACAGGCTTTCCAAAATCGGGAACAGGCTCTCCAAAATCGAGAACAGGCTTTCTAAAATCGAAGAAGATTCCGAGATCACCCGAGGCGGCGTAAATACCCTGTTAGACTGGGCCGAAAAAGTACAGGTCCAGGTCAGCATCCCGCTTTACCGGAAAGGGCAGGATTGAAACGCAGACCAGAAAGAATAGAGAACGGCTGAGGCGAAAGCCCCGGCCAACTATGGTTAATATAGATTTTAGATTTTCTACAGTGCAAACAAAGAAGAGCCGCATGGATACTGGATTTTCCAGCATTCATGCGGCTCTTTTCTGGTCGGAGTGGCGAGACTTGAACTCACGGCCTCTTGACCCCCAGTCAAGCGCGCTACCAACTGCGCCACACCCCGAAATTGACAACGCTAATTATTTTAGCATATCCCTTTTTAAAAATCAATCTCTTTTCAGAAAAAAAGGGTAAAATATGTTTTTCCGGGGAGCCGGGCCGAAAAGCCCGGAAAGGGCGCGGGGGCGACGCGCCCTTTCCGGGCTTTTCGGCGGGGAGCAGAGATCCGGCCTGGAATCAGTGGGAGAATACGGATGTGATGGATTCCCACAGGCGGGCGAACACCTGCTGAACCCGCTGGAAGAACGTGGTGCTTTCCTCCGCCTTTTCGGCGTCCTCCGAGCCCGCTTTCGGCTCATTCACGCTGATTTCCTGCGTCCTCAGGACGATCTGAAGGCTGGCGGGCGAGGGGTTTTTGGAAGAGGTGAAGGAAACGGCGGGCGCCGCGGGATCCATCTTCAGCAGGTTGTTTTCGTTTTCGTACTTGTCGATTTCCTTATTGATCGTATTCTGGATCGTGTCGTTCGCTTTTGTGACCGTGGAGAGGTCGCCGACCCCGTCCAGGCTTTTGCGCAGCAGGGCGATCAAGCCGTTCAGCGTTTTCTTGGTGCCGCTGTCCAGCTTTTCCCCGCTCGTTTTCGTGAGAAGCTCCAGCGACGTCAGGAACGACTGGATGTCGGTCAGGCTGCCGGAGATGCTCCCGGTCATGGTTGCCAGGTCCTGAAGGGTCTGGATGGAGCCGTCGCGGTATTTATTGGCCGTGTCGTTCAGCTTCTGGATTTTCTGGACCGTCGTGTCGCACTGGTCGATCAGCTCCTTCAGGCTGTTCGACGCGCTGCCCAGATGCTTCAGCAGGTCCGAGGCGGGCTTGGCGCTGTCGTCGAGCAGGTTCAGGTATTCATCCAGCACATCCATCGAGGAATCTTCCAGATCGATCAGATCGTCCGCCGCCGGGACGGCATCTTCCAGAAGCGGCTTCAGGGCGCCGATGGAATCGTTCAGTGCCTGCAAACTTGTTAAAGTGGTTGCACTTTGGCCGATCAGCATCTGTATGGCGAGTGGAAGTTTTGAGGGATCCCCTGCGGCACCGCCCTTTATCTGCATCAGGGTTGCCCCAAGAGCATTCGCATTCGTCGACAGCTCGCCAAGCTGCCCTTCCAGATCGGGCAGAAACTTTTTCAGGTCGTCGATCAGCTTCTGCGCGGACTTCGTCTCGGATTTCAGGTCCTTGCGCAGCTTGTCGCGGTCGGCGGCCGTGCCGTCGGCGTCGTCCAGCAGGTCGGAAAGCTCGAGCGCGTCGCTCCGTATTTTGCTGATGTAGCCGGAAAGCGAATTCAGCGTGGAGGTGGTGGCCGAAACCGTATCGACCAGATCGTTCACATCCTCGTTGACGTCAGCGACAAGCTGCTGGCCGCGCTGAAGATGGGGGACCAGGGCGGCCATATGGTTCGTCACGTCGGTCAGGGATGCGATCGACTTGTCCGCGTCGTCGTACACCTTCCCTTTCGAGGAGCTGATCGTTCCGCGCGCGTCGTCCAGCGCCGAAAGCCCCGACTGCGTCTCGTTCAGGCCCTGAGACATGCCTTCCAGCGTCCCGAGGATCTCGTCGACGCTGTCGTGGACCGAGTCGAGGGAATCCTTGACCTTGTCCTTGTCTTCCTTCAGGTCCTTGATCTTCTGGAACTGCTCCAGCGTGCCCGGAACCATCAGCAGCACGATCCCGGGGGTTTCGAAGCTCTTTGTCCCGATGCGCATCGTGAAGGTCTTTTCCTCGCCGGGGATGGCGGCGAACAGCACGGCCCTGTAGTCGCCGAGGGACTGGATCTGCGCGCCGGGGGCCTCAATGCTCAGGGTGTCGGACATTTTGATATAGGTGCCCGCCTGAAGCAGCATGTTGTTCTTATAATAATCGGAGACATTTTTGTTCGGGGTGGCTTTCACGTCGATCTCCACCATGCCGGAGGCACCGGCAAGGCTCTCCGCTTTCGCGGGAACGCCGTTCAGCTTGTAAGAGACGTCGAAATTCCACGGCAGGGCCGGCGTCGTGCCCTTCGGGGTGCATTCGTAATAAAAGCGGTCCGTGCCCTGCGGCAGGCTCCAGCTGACGGAATCCGCCGAAAGGCCCGGCTTTGCTTCGTTGGACATATTCGTGACTTTCTGATAGGAGCCGTAATCGGTGAAGCTCCGGTTCCCGTTCAGGCTGCATCCCTTCACGATGCTGACCTGTTTGGATTTTCCGTAATAGTCGAGCGTGACATAGACCGCTTCATCCGTTGTGACGGAAGGCGCCGCCGCCTTCGCAGGGGTGGAGCACATCGGCGCCAGAATGGCCGCGGCCACAACGCCGGCCAAAACTCGTTTTGCTGTTTTCATTTTAAGATAACCTCCCTTTCCTCTCCGGCTTTCGTCCCGGCGGGGCCGGGCTGCGGGTTTTCCGGGCCGCGCCGCTTTTGAGTTTTCTGCATGTGACGGAAGATCGGTCCGTCGAAAACATAGAGGAGCGCGGGCAGCATAAACACCACCAGAAACAGGCTGAGAATCGCGCCCCTGCCGATCAGGTGGCCGATGTCCGCGATGGCGCGGATCGACGACGTCATTTTCAGCACGTAGCCGACGCCGGCCAGAATCGTGGCCGAGGTCAGAAGCGGGGGAGTGGTGATCGCGATCGCTTTCAGCGTCGCTCCCCGGCGGTCGAGCTGCCCGCGGCATTCCAGATAATTGTTCGTCATCAGAATGGCGTAGTCGACCGTCGCGCCGAGCTGGATGCAGCTGACGATGATGTACCCCATGAAGATCAGGTGCTCCCCGTAAAGGAACGGGAACAGCATGTTGATGAAGACCGCCACTTCGATCGGGATCAGGATCAGGATCGGGATCAGGAAGGAGCGGAACGTGATCATAACAACGACCGCGACGCTCAAAAGCGAAAGCGCGTCGACAAACGAGTAGTCGCTCGTGATGGTCTCCTTGATGTCCTGCGTAAACGGCGTGGTCCCCACGACGTACGAATTTTTCGGGTAGTATTTGGCGACGATCGACTGGATCTCATCCGAAGCTTCGAAGGCCGCGGCGCTTTCCTCCTTGGTTCTGGTATAGACCAGCATCCTCGCGCAATTCCTGGTGTGGAGCTGGCTGACCGTGCTCTCGGGCAGAAAGCTTTCCGGCACCCCTTCCGGCAGGGTGTCGGCCAGTGAGGTGACGCTTTTTATGTACGGCCGGCCCTTCAGCTCCTGTGAAAGCTCCTTTTCCTTTACGATGGAGGTGTTCGGCACGATGACGAGCATCAGGTCGCTGCGGCCGAACTGCTTGTTGATCGCCTGTTCGTCCTCGTACACTTTGGTGCCTTCGCCGGCGCTCACCGACTGCCCGCCGTACACAAAGCTCGTCATGTCCTTTCCGACATAGGCCGGCACGGCGATCAGGAGGATCACGGCGAGCACGGCGTAGCGGATTTTGAACACCCCTTTCGCAAAGCGGTCGAACGGGGGAAGGAACGGCTTGTGCGCCGTCTTTTCAATCAGGTGCGCCCACCGGATGATCAGCGACGGCATCAGGAACAGCACGGTCAGGACGCTGATGAGGATCCCTTTTGCGAGGACGATGCCCATGTCGAAGCCGATGGCGAATTTCATCAGCGACAGCGCGATGAATCCGAAGAAGGTCGCAAAGCCGCACGCCAGAATGGATTTGGACGAATGGCGGATCGCGTTCGTGATCGCCTCGGTCAGATCGAGCCCGGCTTCGCGCTCCATCGTGAAGGAATGGATCAGGAAAATCGAGTAGTCCATGGCAACGGCCAGCTGAAGCACCGAGGACACGCTCGAGGTCAGGAACGAGACCTCCCCGAGGAAGATGTTCGTGCCCTGGTTGATGAGGATGGCGATGCCCATGACGAGCAGGAACAGCACCGGCTCGAACCACGACGTGGTGGTCAGGCACAGGAACACGATGATGATGCCCACGCAGATGATGGTCGCGCGGAGCATTTCTTTTTTCAGGTTCTCGCTCAGCGACTTGTTCTGGATCGCGGCGCCGATGATGTGGCCCTTGCTGCCGGTGATCTCTTCGATGCGGTCGATCGCCTGGGACGTCTTTTCGCTGCTGTCCCCTTCCTTGAAGGTGACGTCCATGACCGAGTAGCCGTTTTTGTAGTAATCCTCCAGATCTTCCTGCTTCAGGAACTGTCCGGCCTGAAAGACGTCGTTTTTCTGGTCGCACCACATCACAAGGTCCACACCGGGGACGGCGGTGATGCGGTCCTTGTATTCCTTGGCCTGATACAGGGAAACGTTGTCGATCATGACGCGCGCGGTGCCGGGATAGCCGAATTCGCGCTTCATCATGCTCAGGCCTTGCTGGGACTTGGCGGTCGACGGCAGGTATTTGGTCAGGTCGTAGTTGATGCCGACATAGGAATTCAGAAAAACGCTGACGATCGTGAGAATCAAAAAGGTGATTTCGATTTTTTTCCGTTTTTGAACGATAAAGTCCACGATGGAATGAGGATGCTTTTCTTTCTTCAACGGTAGCTTCATTTGCAGCACGCTCCTAGTGAGTCAGTTTTTTCGGAACCGGGTTCCGAAAGGCGGCGCACGGTCACCCGGCGAGTATTTTTTTCACGCAGCGGTAAAGCTCGGGCTTCACGTCGTCGATGTCATAGGGGCTTTTCAGCACGAGGGAATTGTAACAGACGGCCCCCACCATGGAAACGACGATAAAAAGGCGCCGCTTCGCCGTTTGGGCGTTGCTGCCCGACAGCGAAAAATGGCGCAGGAAAATCTGTTTCGCCTCTCCGATTTCCTCATAGTTCATGGCCTTTTCGTACAGGCCCCACGAAAGGTTCTTGTAGATCAGCGAAAGCAGGTTGCTGTTCTGCTTGAAGAACTCGATCAGGTAATCGATAAAAAAGATTACCCGGCCCGTAAAATTCATCGGCGACTTCCGGTCCTGCTCGGCAAGCGCTTTCATGGCGTTCTCGAACACATACGCGCTCCTTTTCAGGATGATTTTTTCGACCAGGTCGTATTTATCCTTGCAGTACAGATAAAAAGTCCCTTTGGCGATCCCCGCGTGCTTGACGATCTCGTCCACGACGGTTTCGTTGACCCCTTTCCGGGAAAAAAGCTCAAAGGCGGCGTCGTACAGCCTGTTCCTTTTCAGTTTTTTGTTTTCCGATGCTTTTGTGCTTTTCAGGATCCCGCACTTCCTTTCCGCCATTTGAAATTCCATAAAAATGACCGATAGTCATTTTTCAATTGAAATTATAGTGGTTCCCAGGGAAACTGTCAAGGGATTCCTTCCTAAAGAAACCGAAGCTTTTATCCCATAATTTGGTTATTTTTTTAACAGGCTCGTCCCCCAAAAAGAAAATTGCGCGGCTTTTCCGCCGGTCTGATCCGCGCAGGCGCACGGCTTCCTGCATATAATGGGAGAAGAAAAAGGGGGCGGAGCCTGTGGAACAGGGACAGGGAAAAAAGAAAACGGAAAAGGGCCGGTCTCCGGGCGCTTTCCGGCGGATATGGGGCGATTTCGCCCTTTGGACCAGGACGTTCGTCGTCTGTGTGGTGGATGGAAGGAAGGATTTTCCGTATGTGACCAGGCGGCTGTTTCAGGTGCCGGTCGATTTCTGCGCGGCGTTCACCCCGTATTACGGCGCCCGGAAGGCGGGGCGCTTCGCGGCCCTTCTGACCGACTATCTGTTCGGCATGGCCCGCTTTCTCGAAAAGCTGAAGTGCGGCGGGCCGGTGCCCGGCGACATGCGCCAGGCGTGGTACCGGTCGGCGGGCGCTCTCGCGGAGTTCCTGTCCGAGCTCAATCCGCTCTGGAACCGGCAGGCCTGGCAGAACTCGTTCTATCGGCACCTGACGCTGACGGAAAAGCAGGCGCAGGCGCGGCTCCGCGGAAAGCACGAGGAGGAAATCGAGGCCTGCAACGGCCTGAGCGCGCTGACCGGCGAGATGGCGGACCGGATGACCCGGGGAATTGCCTTACAGTTTGAAAAAAAGAATCCAAAATAAAAAAACTTGTCTTTCAAAAGGCAAGTTTTTCTTTTTCCGCGCGTTTCCCTGAAAGGGGGAACGCATATGAACAGGGTGAAAACGGCCGTCGCGTGCTTTTTCGCGGCGGTTTCCGCGTGGCTGGGGGTTCTGGCCGTGCCGGTCTACGTTCTGGTGCTGGTGAATCTGGCGGATTATTTCACCGGCATCGCCGCTTCGGTCTTCCGCAAAGAGGCCGTCAGCTCGTACCGGGGCATCAAAGGGATCGTCAAAAAGGTCTGCATGTGGCTTCTGGTCGGCGTGGGCGCGGCGGTGGACTGGATGCTCCTGTTCGCCGCGCAGGTTTCGGGCGCTCCGGCGCCGTTCCGGTTCTTCACGGCGTCGCTCGTCGCGGTCTGGCTCGTCTGCAACGAGATCATCAGCATCCTCGAAAATATTTCCGAGATCGGCGTCGGCCTCCCGCCGTTTCTGGTGCGCCTGGTCAAGGGGATCCAGAAACAGGCCGAATCCGGCGCGGACGGCATTTCCGAAAAAAAGTGAATCATGGGCGGAAAGAAGGCCCCGGCGATTTCGCCGGGGCCTTCCGATTGTCTGTTTTCTCTGCCGGTCACAGCCGGAACTCGTCCTCGTCGTGCTCCTCCAGCGGAGGAAGCGCGTGCGGGGTGCGCTTCAGCGGGTCGTAGCCGAACCCGCGGCAGCTTCCGTCTTCCCCCGGCTCAAGCTTCAGCGAGCAGGCGGGTTCTTCCTCATCCCCGCTGTTGTGGCTGCAGTAACCGCAGTTTGCCTCGATATGTTCTCCGAACAGATTTTTCTTTTTATGAAATAATTTTTGGAACAGCACTTGATTTCCTCCGCTTTTTTATGCCGTGGTATTTTTTATATGATTACAATTATAACATTTCTTTTTCCGGAATTCCAGCTTTTCTCCGCCCACCGAAAAGAGCAGCGCCACGCACAGCAGAATCAGGGCCGCCGCGGCCGCCGCGTTTCCGGAAAGCTTCGGGGAAAGCGGGCTCGAGGTATTGCTGAACGCCTGCACGGATTCCGGGAAAATCTGGAACAGGATCGCCGCGATCAGCGCGGAAACGACGCCCTGCAGGAACTGGTGCAGGAAAAAGCGGGGGCGCGAGAACTCGATTTTCGTCAGGCAGGAAAGCACCTGGAAATGGACGCACAGGCCGCCCCAGCCCATGGCGAACGCGTACAGCGCCGCGCTGCCGCCGAGGGCCGCGATGTCGAAGCACCCGCCGGTGACTTCCAGCAGAACGGAGAGCGACGCGCCGCAGACGGCGGGGGGAAACCCCAGGCGCAGCAGGAAACGGCCCAGCACGATCGCCGCCCCGGTCTCCCGCAGAAGCGAGATCAGCACGGAAAACAGGATGACGAAGGCGCACATGTTCATCGTCCCTTTGGCGGCGTCGATCGTGGAGTTGATAAACGGGGAGGCGGACGTCTTCCGTTTCGGCCTCTGCGGCGGGGAGCCGCCCGATTTTGCGGCGGCGCCGAGGAACACCCCAAGCAGAAGCGCGGCCAGAAGCTGGGCCGTCAGCAGGATCGCCCCGGCCTCGACGCTGCCCAGAAGGCCGAGCCCCACCACGCTGATGACGAACGCGGGGCCGGCGTTGACGCAGAAGGAAAGCATGCGCCCGGCCTCCCGGTCGTTGATGCTCCCCTCTTCGTAAAGCGCGGCGATCCCGCGCGCGCCCACCGGGAAGCCGCCGATCATGCTCATGAAGATCGTGGCGGCGGAGCAGCCCGGCAGATGAAACAGAAACCGGGTCGCCGGGCTGAGAAACCTGCCCAGCGACTCGGAAATTCCCGATTTTACCAGATAGGTGGAAAGCACCATAAACGGAAACAGCGACGGCACAAGGATCACAAGGCAGTATTCCAGCCCGCGGGCGGCCCCCCGGGCGGCCGCGGCGGGAAAGAACAGAAGCCCGCCCGCAAAGGCCGCGGCGAAGACCGCCGGGAAGATTTTACGAAAGCGCATAGCGTTCACCTCAAAACAATGTATATGTCCGTTTGTGATTTTTATTGCCCCGGATGCATAAGTTTAGAGGAAGAAACAAAAAAGGAACGGGATGGATGCGATGGACAGCAGAAAAACTCCGCCGCCCGAAAAGGGGCCGAAAACACGCGTCTGGCAGATGCCGTCCACTCTGCTTCCGGGCAGCTTCCGGCTGGAGATGAGCGGCAACCGTTCGGCCGTCATGGAGGGCTGCGGCGGGGTTCTGGAGTACGACGGCTCCACCGTGCGGGTCAGGGCCGGGAAAATGGCGGTCCGGTTCCGCGGCCGCAATCTGGAAATCAAATGCCTGACCGCCGATTCCCTTGTCGTCGAGGGCTTTATCAGCGCGGTCGAATTCATCACATGAGGTGCGGCGATGTTTTCATTAGCTCTTGTCCGCTGGCTGCTCGGCTGGGTTGAGTTCCGCATTTTCCCCAAACGGAAGGGGAACTGCGAGCGGTTTCTGAATCTTACCGCGAGGATGGGCGCCGGGCTTTGGAAAATCAGGCGGTCCGATGAATATTTTTCCGCGGCGGTCAACGCGCGCCAGTACGCCGAGCTTTGGCCGTGCGCGAAAAAGGCCGGGGTGCGGCTGCGCGCGGGGAAGCGCGGCGGCCTTCCGTTTCTCATCAACAGGGTGACGGCCCGCAAGGGGATGGTGGCGGGCGCCGTCGCCTTTTTCCTGATCCTGCACGTGTTTTCGCTCTATGTGTGGAGCGTGGAGGTCAGCGGCTGTAAAGAGATCCCGCAGGAGCAGGTCATCGGCGCCGCCCGGGAGCTCGGCCTTGCGCCCGGATCCCTGAAAAGCAGGGTGGACGCCGAGGCGCTGCAGCAGCAGCTGATGCTGAAATTTCCGGATGTCGCCTGGCTTTCCGTGAACACGCGCGGCAGCGATGTCGTCATCGTGCTGGAAGAAAAGAAAAAGAACCCCGAAATCGTCACCGAAAACAAGGTCGCCAACATCAAGGCGGCGGAATCGGGGCAGATCCTGCGCATGGAGGTGTACCGCGGACAGGCGCAGGTCAAGGTGGGCGACGCCGTCGTCAAGGGGCAGCTTCTGATCAGCGGGATCGTGGAGAATGCGGACGGAAATTCTCAGATGGTGCGCGCGTCGGGACGCATCGTCGCCGCGACGGAGCGGAGCTTCACGGCCCGGATTCCCTTGAAGCAGACGGTGGAGACGGATGAGGGCCGCCGCGTGGTCCGCCGCAGCATCCGGGTCTTCGGCGTGGAGCTTCCGCTCACGCTGACCGCCGCGCCGAAGGGGAATTTCAAACGCGAGTACCGCCGCGAAAACGTCAGGGGCGTCACCGGGGTTCTTCCCGTCTCCCTGTTCACGGAAACGTGGACGGAGCGCACGACGAAAGAGGTTGCGCTCACCGAGCAGCAGGCGCGGGAGCAGGCCGAGCGGAACCTTTCGGAAATGCTGAAATCCCTTTCGGACACAACGATTTTGTCCAGCGAAAAAAAGGGAGAGGTCAAAGACGGCGCCTATGTCCTGACCTTTACCTGCAAGTGCGAGCAGAATATCGCTGTTGAATCAGAAATACTGTTTAAATAGCTGAATTTTTGTCTATAATTTTATTACATTTTTAATGACGAAGCGGTAAAATTATGTTATAATAAATACAAACTTGATAGGAATTCCAAAAGGTGATGCCATGTTTGAACAAAGGATCAATATAGACCGTATGGAGCAGGCCGTTGCACTTTTCGGAAGCTTCGATGAAAATATCAAACTGATCGAAAACGAGTACGGCGTCAGCATTGTCGGGCGCGGGGCGGAGATCAAGGTTTCCGGCGAAGCCGAAGACGTCGCAAAGGCGGTGCGCGCCATAGAAAGCCTTCTGGCTCTGATCAACCGGGGAGAAGCGCTCAGCGAACAGAACGTGCGCTACTGCATCTCCCTTGTGAACGAAGGAAGCGAAGGAAAAATACAGATGCTTGCGGGAGACTGCATCTGCATCACCGCCAAGGGAAAACCTGTAAAGCCGAAAACGCTGGGGCAGAAAAATTACTGTTCCCAGATCAAAAAGAACACCATTACGATCGGGGTCGGCCCGGCCGGAACGGGGAAAACTTATCTGGCGGTCGCGATGGCAGTCACCGCGTTCCGCGCACAGGAGGTCAACCGGATCATCCTGACCCGCCCGGCGGTGGAAGCCGGCGAAAAGCTGGGGTTCCTGCCAGGCGACCTGCAGCAGAAGGTGGACCCGTACCTGCGTCCCCTTTACGACGCGCTGTTCGACATGCTGGGCACGGAGACCTACCAGAAATACGTGGAGCGCGGGAACATCGAGGTGGCCCCGCTCGCCTATATGCGCGGCAGGACGCTTGACGACAGCTTTATCATACTGGACGAGGCGCAGAACACGACCCCCGAGCAGATGAAGATGTTCCTGACCCGGCTCGGATTCAATTCCAAAATGGTGATCACCGGGGATATCACCCAGATCGACCTGCCGGACGGGAAGCGCTCCGGCCTCAAGGACGTGATGCGTGTTCTGAAAAACATAGACGACATCGCACAGGTCAGATTCAACGAAAAGGATGTCGTCCGCCACAAACTGGTGCAGGATATTATCAAAGCGTATGAAAAGAATGAAGAGAGCAGGCGTTAATCGATGGAAAAAGTACGTGTGATTATAGAAAACAAACAGAAGACCGTGAAGATCCCTACGGGGCTGCGCATGCTGGTGCGCCGCTGCTGCAACGCCGTTTTGAGGATGGAGAATTTTTCCTATCCGGCGGAGATCAGCGTCACGTTCGTCAACAACGAGCAGATTCGCGAGCTGAACAAGCAGTACCGCAGCAAGGACATGGCGACGGATGTGCTCAGCTTCCCGATGGGGGAAGACGGCGTTTACGATGAAAACCACTCCACCGGCGCGAAAATCCTGGGGGATATCGTGATCTCGATGGAAAAAGCGGTGGAGCAGGCGGAGCTTTACGGCCACAGCCTGGAACGCGAGGTCGGCTATCTGACGGCCCACTCCATGCTGCATCTGCTGGGCTACAACCACGAAGACGGCGGGATCGAGCGCGTCCACATGAGGGAAAAGGAAGAACAGGTGATGGTGCAGCTCGGCCTGCCCAGCACCAGCAGCTATGTCCTGGACGAGGATGAGGAATAGACGCGGGATGCGCTTCCTGAAAAGCCTGAAATACGCTTTCCGGGGGGTCGTTTACTGCATCAATAATGAACGGAATATGCGGATTCATACGATGGCGACATTGTATGTGTTTGCTTTTTCGTTCTTTTTTGACTTGTCCCGAGTGGATTACGCGGTGCTGTGCCTGACCTGCGCACTCGTCATGATGGCCGAGATGTTCAACACCGTGGCCGAGGAGCTTTCCGACATGGCCGCCGCGAGCTATCACCCGGTGGTGCGGATCGTGAAGGATCTGGCGGCCGGCGGGGTGCTGGTGTGCGCCGGCTTTTCCGTCGCGGTCGGGGTCTGCCTGTTCTGGCGCCCGGCGGTGCTCTGGCGGATCCTCCGGTTCTTTTTGGACAGCCCCCCGCACCTGCTTCTGCTCGCCGCGGTCACCGCGCTCGGCGTCGTCTATGTTGCCGCCGGCCCGCTCGGCATCCGCGATTTTCTGAAAAGGCCATCCCGCTTTTCCGGCGGCGTTCCGTCCGTGCGGCGCGGGGATGAAAACGGGCCTGAAAAATAACGAAAGAGAAGGAGCACCTACTTTGCCACAGAATAAAAACGGGCAGGCCGCCCGAACGGCGTTTATCGCCATCGTCGGGCGCCCCAACGTGGGGAAATCATCCATTCTGAACCGCCTGCTGGGGCAGAAGGTCGCGATCGTCAGCAGCAAGCCCCAGACGACGCGCACGCGCATCATGGGCGTGCTGACCGAAGGGGAGACGCAGCTTGTCTTCCTCGACACGCCCGGCCTGCACAGGCCGCGCACGCGCCTTGACAGCTACATGGTGAAGTCGGTGGAGGAATCCGTCGCCGGGGTGGACGCGGGCCTTCTCGTGGCGGAATCGGGCGCGCGCGTCAGCCCCACGGATGAGGAGCTGATCGAGCGGTTCCGGTCGCTCGGGCTGCCCGCGGTTCTCGCCATCAACAAGATCGACACGCTTTCCGACAAAACCGTGCTGATCCCCCAGATCGCCGCTTTTTCGGAGCGGTACGATTTTACGGCCGTGGTGCCGGTTTCGGCGCAGAACGGAAACGGGATGCAGGAGCTTCTGGATGAGCTGAAAAAGCTCTCGCAGCCGGGCGGCCATCTCTTCCCGGACGACACGCTCACCGACCAGCCCGAGCGGGTCCTTGCGGCGGAGATCATCCGCGAAAAGCTGCTGCGCCTGACCGGCGAGGAGGTCCCGCACGGCATCGCCGTCTTTGTGGAACAGATGAAGTCCCGCGGGGACGCGAGCGGCATCACCGATATCAGCGCCACCATCTACTGCGAAAAGGACTCCCACAAGGGGATCATCATCGGAAAGGGCGGGGCCATGCTGAAAAAGGTCGGCTCCTACGCCCGCGCGGACATGGAGCGGTTCTTCGGGTGCCGGATCAACCTTCAGCTCTGGGTCAAGGTGCGGGAGGACTGGCGCAACCGCGAGAGCCTTCTGCGCTCGCTCGGATACGATGACAGCTCGTTTCAGTAACATAAAAATGATAAAAAATATGTCATAATCTGGCGAACGTTCATATATTTTCCTCTCATACCCGCCTCTCTCCCTGCAAATACTTTAAGTTGAGAATTCAGTCTGGGAGGCGGGAGAATTGGATGAAAAACAGGCCTGGAACGAGTTTCGCGACACAGGCAGCGTACAGGCATATCTGCAATACGCGCGGCTGACCCAGACGAAGGATCAGCCGGCACAGGAGACGGTTCATGCAAATCAATACCGAGGGTTTGATCCTGATGGAGAAAAGCGTGGGGGAGAGCGACCGGCTCGTCACGGTGCTGACCCGGGATGAAGGCGTTGTGCGCGCGTTTGCGCGGCAGGCCAAAAGGCTGAAAAGCAACAAGCTTTCGTCCACGCAGCTTCTATGCTATTCCCGCCTCACGCTTTACAAGGGGCGGGATAAATACATAATCGACGACGCCTGGCCGATCGAGTCTTTTTTCGACCTGCGCCGCGACATCGAAAAGCTGTCCCTCGCCCAATATTTCTGCGAGCTGGCCATCGCGCTGGCCCCCGAAGCAGCCGAGGCGGGGGACTTTTTGCGCCTGCTGCTCAACGCGCTTTACCTACTCGCGAAGGGCAGGCGCCCGCCGCTGCTTTTGAAAGCCGCGGTCGAAATGAGAATTCTGGCGCTCGCGGGCTATATGCCCGACCTTGTCTGCTGCCCGGGATGCGGCTGCTACGAGGCGGAGCTTATGTATTTCCTGCCCCGGAGCGGGCATATCGAGTGTTCGGACTGCTACGCGCCGTCCGGCGAACCGGCGGTTCCGCTCGGCCGCGGCGTGATGACCGCGCTGCGCCATACCATTTACGCCGATTTCGACAAGCTGTTCTCGTTCCGCCTTCCGGAAGAAGGGCTCCGTCAGCTTGCGGCGGCGTCGGAGCAGTACATGCTCTGCACGGTGCAGCGCGGCTTCCCCACGCTGGATTTTTACCACAGCGTCGCGGATGGCGGGGCGGGAATTTCGGCCCCTCCGCCTTGATTGCGCGCGGCTCGACGCATTTCCCCAAAATCCGGCCGCGGTCCGGCTGTATGCTGGTCTCGGGTATGAAAAATCGGGGGAGGCCGCGTTTGGCGGCGAGATCTTTTTCTGATTTGAAAAGCCTTTGTGCCGGAACGCCGGCGGCATTCGGCGCGCTTCTTCAGGCGGGCGGATTCTCTGAAAAAAGAAAGGATTGCTTATGCAGCTTGAAAAATACCGGCGGCACGCCCATGCCGTCGAGCTGGACAAAATACGGAAGCTTCTGGCCGGCCAGACCGCGTGCGAAGACGCGGCCCGGCTCGCGCTTTCGCTGGAGCCTTCGTCATCCCCCGACACGGTGCGCAGGCTTCTGCAGGAAACCGACGACGCGTTCGTCATGATGGCGAAATTCGGCGCCCCGCCGTTCGGGGGCCTGAAAAACATATCGAACGCCCTTCGCCGGGCGCAGGCGGGCGGCACGCTGAACCTTGCGGAGCTTCTGCAGGTCGGCTCGGTGCTGCACACCCTGCGCGGCATTGTCGAGTGGAGAAAAAGGGGAGAGGGGGTCAAGACCACGCTCGACCCGCGGTTCGAGGTCCTGTCGCCCAATCAATACCTGGAAAACCGCATCGCCTCCGTCGCCGTTTCGGAGGAAGAGGTCGCGGACGGGGCGTCCCCGCAGCTTTCGGCCATCCGGCGCAGGATCCGCGCGGCCTCCGCGCGGGCGCGCGACCAGCTCGACCGCATGATCCGTTCCCCGGCTTACCAGAAATTCCTTCAGGACCCGATCGTCACGATGCGTTCGGGCCGCTTCGTCGTGCCCGTGAAGGCGGAGTGCCGCGGCGACGTGCCGGGGCTGGTGCACGACACCTCCGCCAGCGGCGCGACGGTTTTCGTGGAGCCGATGGGCGTCGTGGAGGCGAACAACGAGGTCCGCGTCCTGCTTTCGCAGGAAAAGGCGGAAATCGAGCGCATCCTCGCCGAGCTTTCACAGGAGGTGGGCGGCTTTGCCGACGGTATTCTTGAAAGCGTGGATGCCGCCGTCGGCCTGAACGTGATCTTTGCGAAGGGGGAGCTCGCCTACCGGATGAAAGCGGTGATGCCCGCCGTGAACGACCGGGGGAAGCTGGTGCTGCGGGGGGCGCGCCACCCGCTGATCGACCCGCAGAAGGTCGTGCCCATGGATATCGAGCTCGGCAATTCGTTCGACACGCTCGTCATCACCGGGCCGAATACCGGCGGCAAGACCGTCACGCTCAAGACGATCGGCCTTCTGACGCTGATGGCGATGTGCGGCCTGATGATCCCGGCGGGGGACGGAAGCGAGATTTCCGTGTTCGACAAGGTGCTGGCGGATATCGGGGACGAGCAGAGCATCGAGCAGTCGCTCAGCACCTTTTCCGCGCATATGACGAACATCATCCGCATGATCGGGGAGGCGGACGGCCGCAGCCTCGTCCTGCTCGACGAGCTGGGCGCGGGCACCGACCCCGTGGAAGGGGCGGCGCTCGCCACGGCGATTCTGGAAGCCCTGCGTGAAAAAGGCGCGAAGATCGCCGCGACGACGCATTACGCCGAGCTGAAGGTATACGCCCTTCAGACGGACGGCGTGGAAAACGGGTGCTGCGAATTCGACGTTGCCACCCTGCGGCCCACCTACCGCCTGCTCATCGGCGTGCCGGGGCGCTCCAACGCCTTCGCGGTCTCGCGCCGGCTGGGGCTGCCCGCCGCCATCGTGGAGCGGGCCGGGGAGCTCGTTTCCGGGGAGAACCAGAGGTTTGAGGATGTCGTCCAGAGCCTGGAGGACAGCCGTCAGAAGCTGGAGGCGGAGCGCAGGGCCGCGCAGGAAAAGCGGGCGCAGGCGGAAGAGGACAGCCGCGCCGCGGAAGAATCCCGCAAAAAACTGGAACAGGCGGCCGGGCAGGAGATGGAAAAGGCCCGCCGGCAGGCGGCCCAGATCGTGGCGCGCACCCGCGCGCAGGCCGACGCCCTGCTCAATGAGCTCGAGGAGCTGAAGCGCCGGAAGAACGGGGCGCTCACCGCCGAACAGAAGGCAAAGCTCAAGGCCGGGATTCGGGCGATGGAAAACGCCTCCGACCCGGTGAGCGAAAAGGAGAGCGGCCCCTATGTGCTGCCGCGTCCGCTCAGAGCCGGGGACGAGGTGGTGATCGCCGACCTCGGCACGACGGCCACCGTGCTGGAAGCGCCCGGCAAGGACGAGAAAAAGGTTCTTGTTCAGGCCGGAATCCTGAAAACCCGGATTCCGCTGTTGAACCTCCGCCTGGCGGAGGGCGGCGCGAAAAAGCATAAGCCGCGCCGCGGCGGGACGCGGAACGTCCCGAGCCGCGCCCAGGCGCCCGTCGCAACCGAGGTCGACGTGCGCGGGCAGGATTCCGAAGAGGCCGTCATGAACGTGGACAGCGCCATCGACGCGGCCGTTCTGTCGGGGATCCCCCAGCTCACGATCATTCACGGAAAGGGCACCGGGGTGCTGCGCAAGGTGATCCAGCAGCATCTGCGCCGCCATCCGTCGGTCCGTTCCTTCCGCCTCGGCGTGTTCGGCGAGGGGGAATCCGGCGTAACCATTGTGGAGATGAAATAAATCGCCCCGAAGGCCCGCTGAACAGGCCTTGGCCCAGGGGCCTTCCGAAAGGAGCCAAAAATGAAAAAACCGGTTTCGCGCGGCGCGGCCGCCGCGATCTGCATCGTTCTTGCCGTCCTTGTTCTGGCGGGCGTTTCCGCCGGCCTTCTGCTCAGGGACGACAACCGGGGAAAATACAGCCCGCAGCCGTCGGCAAAGCTTTTGGAGCAGGTGGCCGAATCCGCGCTGACGGGAAAGGAGGCCTCGGTTTCCGAAGAGACGCTGAACGGCTTCGCCGCGATGTGGATGGAGAAGCGCGCCCCGTCGCAGGCCAAAAAATCGCTGAAGCTGGAACAGGCGGTTTTCGACCTGCGGGATGACGGCACCGTCGCGGCCTATACGCCCGTCACCTGGCACGGAATCCATCTGGGCGTCACGTCGCTCTCTTCGGTGACGTTCGACAAAGAGCGGAAAAAGCTTTTGATCGACGTGAAGGAAACCCGGGTCGGGCGGATGAAGGTGCCCGTCAAAAGCTTCCTGAAGCGCGCGCTCAAGGGGCGCCTGCCGTCCGGGGCCGCGCTCGACGGGGCCCGCGTCAGCGTGGACGCCTCCCTTTTCGAGTTCGAGCCGGAAAACGTCGGGGCCGTGCTCCGCGTGACGGATATCCGGGCCGAAGGCGGCGCGGTCAAAATTCTGGCCGAGGGCGGCCTGAGCCAGGCCGGGGAGAAGCTCCGGGATGAGCTTGCGCAGTGGCTCGGCCGCTACGGGGAAAAGCTCTCCGGAGAAATCTCGTCGTATTTCGGCGCCGGGAAATAATTCTTGACTTTCGCGGGGAATTGTTGTATAATCCATACCTGTAAAGTAAATTGCTTTACAGCGGATGCGGGGGTGCGGTATGGCAAAAAATCTGGAAATTTCACTGTTGCTGGATTTTTACGGAGATATGCTCACCGAAAAGCAGCGCGAAGTGATTGAATACTATTACAACGACGATTTGTCCCTGGCTGAAATCGCCGGCAACGAGGGGATCACCCGGCAGGGGGTGCGCGACTCGATCAAGCGGGGGGAATTTCAGCTTCTCGATATGGAAAAAAGGCTCGGCCTTGCGCAGCGTTTCCGGGAGATGCGCGCCGGGCTGGAAAAAATCCACGACGCGGCGGAGCGGATCCGGGAGTACAACGACCAGTTCGTCTTTTCCCGGGAGGTTCAGTCCGATGCCGGGCTGATTGCGGACACCGCGCAGAAACTCTGTGAAGAATAGGCGAAAGGACTTGATTCCCCGTGGCATTTGAAGGACTTGCGGAAAAGCTCGGCGCCGCCTTTAAAAATCTGAAATCCAAGGGCCGGCTGACGGAAGCCGACGTGAAGTCGGCGATGCGGGAAATCCGGCTGGCCCTGCTGGAAGCCGACGTCAACTATAAGGTTGCGAAGGAGTTCACGAACAAGGTGATGGAGCGGGCCGTCGGCACCGAGGTGATGGAGAGCCTGACCCCGGCGCAGATGGTCGTCAAGATCGTCGACGAGGAGCTCACCGCTTTGATGGGCGGCGAGCAGGCGCGGCTGAACATGGCGTCGAAGCCGCCCACCGTCTTTATGCTCTGCGGCCTTCAGGGTGCGGGCAAGACGACCCACGCGGGCAAGCTTGCTGCAATGCTGAAAAAGCAAGGGCACCGCCCCATGCTGGTGGCGTGCGACATCTACCGCCCCGCCGCGATCAAGCAGCTTCAGGTCGTCGGCTCGTCGGCGGGCGTGCCGGTGTTCGAGCAGGGCACCGAGAAGCCGGTGAAGATCTGCCGCGCGGCGATCCGCCACGCGCGCGATTACGGCAACGACATCCTGCTGATCGACACCGCCGGCCGCCTGCAGATCGACGAGACGCTGATGAAAGAGCTCGAGGACATCAAAAAGGCCGCGGAGCCGCAGGAAATCCTGCTGGTGGTCGATTCCATGACCGGCCAGGAGGCGGTGAATGTCGCGAAATCGTTTGACGAGCGGCTCGACATCACGGGCGTGATCCTCACGAAGCTCGACGGCGACACCCGCGGCGGCGCGGCGCTCTCCGTGCGGGCCGTCACCGGCAAGCCGATCAAGTTCGCCGGCACCGGCGAAAAGCTCGGCGACCTGGAGGTGTTCCATCCCGACCGCATGGCCTCCCGCATCCTCGGCATGGGCGACGTGCTCACGCTGATCGAGGATGTGCAGGGCCAGGTCGACCGCAAGGCCGCCGAAAAAACGGCGCGCAAGATGCTTCAGAACAAGCTGGACTTGAACGACCTGCTCGACCAGTTCGCCCAGATGAAAAAGATGGGGCCGATCAAATCCGTCCTTTCCAAAATCCCGGGCGTGGAAAAGCAGATCCGCGACGTCGACATCGACGACCGCATCATGGACCGCTCCGCCGCAATCATCCTTTCGATGACGCCGCGGGAACGCTCCGACCCCGCGGTCATCAACCCCTCGCGCAAGCGGCGCATCGCCGCCGGGAGCGGCATGAAGGTGGAGGACGTCAACCGCCTGCTGCGCCAGTTCGAGCAGATGCAGAAGATGATGAAGCAGATGAAGGGCATGAAAAAACGCCGCTTCCCCGGAATGCCGGGCATGCCGTTTTAAAACAGGAGTTTATTCCGAAACAAGAATTCATCCGGATGGGAGACCCCCTTTCCGGTGAAGAAATACATGAAGAAATTGCTGGAGGTTACTAACATGGCAGTAAAAATCAGACTGCGCAGGATGGGCGCAAAAAAGAACCCGTTCTACCGCATTGTCGTGGCCGATTCCCGCTTTCCGCGCGACGGCCGTTTCATTGAGGAGATCGGCTACTACAATCCGCTGGAGGAGCCCTCCGTCGTCAAGGTGGACGCGGAAAAGGTCAGCAAATGGATCGCCAACGGCGCCCAGCCCACCGATACGGTAAAGGCTCTGTTCAAGAAGCACGGCGTACTTTAAAAGATCGGAGGAATCCCTTTGATGAATGATCTGCTTGTCGCGATTGCCCGGGGCCTTGTGGAAGACCCGTCCGCCGTCCGCGTGGATGCCGACGAGCCCGCCGAGGATGGCACCGTCGTGTACCACCTGCATGTCGCGGAAAACGACATGGGCCGGGTCATCGGGAAACAGGGCCGCATCGCAAAGGCGATCCGCGTGGTGATGCGCGCCGCCGCGACCCGCAACAACGGGAAGGTTTCCGTCGAGATCGACTGACCAAAGGCTGCGGCGCGGCGCCGGGAACGGTTTCCGCCGCAGCCCCGTTTTTCAGCCGTTTCCGGACATTCTGGCGGCCGCGTTTCTGCGGCTGCTTTTTTGTTCGGTTCATGATGATCAGACAAGGAGCCGGGAATATCATGCTGAAACAATATCTGGAAGCAGGAAAAATCGTCGGAACGCACGGCGTGAAAGGGGAGCTGCGCGTGGAGCCGTGGTGCGATTCCGCCGGGTTTCTCGCGCAGTTCCATACGCTTTACTGGGACTGCGGCGCCGTTCCGGTCAGGGTCCTTTCCAGCCGCCCCCACAAAAGCCTTCTCCTCGTCCGGATCGAGGGGGTAAACACTGTGGAGCAGGGCGACGCCCTGCGCGGCCGGATCCTGTACCTGGACCGCCGCGACGCCCGCCTGCCGGAGGGCCGGTGGTTTATTCAGGACATGCTGGGCCTTTCGGTGCGCGACGCCGACACCGGAAAGTGCTACGGCACGCTGACCGACGTGCTTCAGACCGGCGCGAACGACGTGTATCAGGTCACGGCGCCGGGCGGAAGGGAGTACCTGATCCCTTCCATCCCCCAGGTCGTGGTCAGGCGCGACCCCGAGCGCGGGATCATGCTGATCCGGCCGATGAAAGGAATTTTTGACGATGAGGATTGATTTGCTGACGCTTTTTCCCGACGTGTGCGAAACCGTCATGGCGGAAAGCATCGTCGGCCGCGCCCGCAAAAAGGGGGCGCTGCAGGTCTGCTGCCATCAGATCCGCGATTACGCGCACGACAAACATTCCCGCGTGGACGACTGCCCGTTCGGCGGCGGGATGGGGATGCTGCTGATGGCGGAGCCGATCTCGGAATGCATCGAAGACCTGTGCGAGCACCTCGGGAAAAAGCCCCACCTGATCTATATGTCGCCGCAGGGCGCGGTGCTGACGCAGCAAAAGCTCAAAGAGCTATCCGGGTATCAGAACCTTGCGGTCCTGTGCGGCCATTACGAGGGCATCGACGAGCGGATCATCAGCCGTTATGTGGACGAGCAGATCTCGATCGGCGACTATGTGGTGACGGGCGGCGAGCTGCCGGCGCTGGTGCTGGCCGACGGCGTCAGCCGCATGATCGACGGCGTGCTTTCCGACAGCGCCTGCTTTGAAGAGGAGAGCCATTTCCACGGGCTTCTGGAATATCCGCAGTACACGCGCCCCGCGGACTGGCGCGGGATGGAGGTTCCGCCGGTGCTGCTTTCGGGGCACCACGCGAACATCGCGCGCTGGCGCCGGCAGCAGGCGCTCCTCCGCACCGCGCGGGCCCGTCCGGACCTTCTCGGGAAAGCCGGGCTTACGGAAGAGGATCTGGAATTTCTTCGGAATGAAGGGGCCCTTTTCCGGGAAGAATAGGAAGGAAACGGTTTTGTCTTTCCGGCATAAAATAGAGTATCATTTCGGAACCATGTTAGAGGTTACAAAAGTTTTCAACAATAATGTCATAATGCACAAACAGTGGCCAGATTCAAAACCGGGAATAGGTCATCAATCCAAAATATTGGTATTTTGTTGACGATGCAACGGATTGTGATATAATAGCTGTATCTAATGGAAATATTGTCGTTTTAGAACGGTATCATTGATAACGGGATTTTTGATTGATTTTACTTAGGAGTGGATTAGAATGTGTGTCAAAGAAGTACTGGTTCAGAATCAGGTGGGCCTGCATGCGCGCCCGGCAACCTTTTTTATTCAGAAAGCGAACGAGTTCAAGTCCTCGATCTGGGTTGAGAAAGAGGAGCGCCGCGTCAACGCGAAAAGCCTTCTGGGCGTTCTGTCCCTCGGCATTGTAGGCGGCACGACCATCAAGATCATCGCGGACGGCGCCGACGAGCAGGAAGCGGTCGACAGCCTGGTTGCTCTGGTTCAGTCCGGCTTTACGGAATAAGTCCGGCCGGCGCGGCACCGCTTTACGGCGGTGCTTTTTTTGTCTTTTCACGGGAGGAGGGGAAGGCGGTTGGACGACAGCCATAAAAAGGAACTGCGCGCGAAGGCGATGCGCCTTCCGCTGAACCCCGGCGTCTACCTGATGCACGACAAGAGCGGGAAGGTCATCTACGTCGGCAAGGCCAAGGCGCTGAAAAACCGGGTGAGCCAGTATTTCGGCTCGGAAAGGAACCACGACGCGAAGGTGCGCCGCATGGTTGCGAGCGTCGAGGATTTCGAGTACATCCTGACGGACAGCGAGTTCGAGGCGCTGGTGCTCGAATGCAGCCTCATCAAGCAGTACAGCCCGAAATACAACATCCTGCTCAAGGACGACAAGGGCTATCATTATATCCGCATCACCCGCGGCGACTGGCCCAGAATCTCCGAAGCCAAGCAGCTTCTGGACGACGGCGCCGAATACCTCGGCCCGTATATCAGCTCGTGGTCGGTCAGGCAGGCCGTGGACGAGGCGCTGAAGATCTTCCGCCTGCCCTCGTGCAGCCGCCGTTTCCCGCGGGACATCGGCAGAGGGAGGCCGTGCCTGAACTATTACATCAAGCAGTGCTGCGCGCCCTGCCGTGGGAAGCTCACGTCCGAAGAATACCGCGAGGCGGTCGCCGAGGCCGTGGATTTCCTGCGCGGCGGCAGCGCGGATTCCATCCGCCGCCTTACCGAAAAGATGGATCGCGCGTCGGAGCGCATGGAATACGAATACGCCGCAAGGATCCGCGACCGGATCGCCGCGATCCGGAAGATGCGCGACCGCCAGAAGGTCGTCGCGGTCCGCGTGCCGGAGCAGGACGTGATCGCCCTGACGCAGGGGACCGAATCGGCCTGCGTCGAGGTGTTTCGTTTTCAGGGAGGGCGCCTGTGCGACCGCGAGACGTTTTTCCTCGGCGAGGTCGGCAGCCCGAAGGCCGCGCGCGGCGAGTTTGTGGAGCGCTATTATTCCATGCGCGACCGGATTCCCCCGCGCCTTACGCTGGACGGCCCGGTGGAAAACGCCGCGCTTCTGGAGGAATGGCTTTCGCACCGGGCGGGGCGCCGCGTCCGCCTGACGGTCCCGAGAAAGGGCGAGCAGGCCCAGCTGGTGGAAATGTGCCTGAGCAACGCCGCGGAGCAGCTGGCCCAGCAGACCGGGCGCACGGGGCGCGAGGCCTCCGCGCTCGACGAGCTGGCCCGTCTGCTCGGGCTCGCCCAGCCGCCGGAGTACATCGAATCCTACGACATTTCCAACCTTGCCGGCGGGGACAACGTGGCCGGCATGGTGGTGTTCCAGAACGGCAGGCCGCTCAAATCCGCCTACCGGAAATTCAAGATCAAAAGCTTCGAGGGGCAGGATGATTACGCCGCGATGCGTGAGGTGATCGAGCGCCGCCTGGAGGAATACCGGAAGAACCGGGAAAGCGGCGAGGGCTTCGGCCGCCTGCCCGACCTGATCCTGCTCGACGGCGGCCGCGGCCATGTTTCCGCCGTGCGCCCCGTCCTCGAGGAGCGCGGCCTTTCGATCCCGCTGTTCGGCATGGTGAAGGATGACCGCCACCGTACGCGCGCCATCGCCTGCGACGGCGGGGAGATCGCCATCAATTCCAGCCGGAGCGCCTTTACGCTCGTCTCCACCATTCAGGATGAAGTGCACCGCTTCGCCATCGGGTATCACCGCCAGATGCGCAGGAAGAGCACGATCTCATCTACTCTGACGCAGATTCCGGGCGTCGGGCCCGCGCGGGCGCGCGCCCTGCTGCGCCATTTCCGCACGGTCTCGGCGGTCCGCGACGCAGATCTGGCCCTGCTGGAATCCGCGCCCGGCCTGACCAGGCCGGCGGCGCGGGCCGTCTACGATTATTTTCACCCGGAGGACGGGGAGCGGGCGGGGAAGATTGCGGTTGACAGTTCCGGCGATTAATGGGATAATAAGAAGACAGTTCGTGTGGAAAGGTTCGGTTTTTCAAGATGCGCATCATTACGGGAACCGCGCGGGGGCGAAAGCTCGCCGCCTTGGAAGGGGAAAGGGTACGGCCCACGCCGGAACGGGTGAAGGAAGCCCTGTTCAGCATGATACAGTTTGATTTGGAGGACAGGCGGGTGCTCGATCTGTTCGCCGGCTCGGGGCAGCTCGGGCTCGAGGCGATCTCCCGCGGCGCGCGCCAGGCCGTGTTTGTCGACGCTTCGCGCGAATCGGTCGGGGTCGTGGAAAAAAATATTGCCGCAACCGGCTTTTCCGACCGCGCGTGCGTGAAGAATCTCGATTTCGCCTCTTTTCTGGCGCGCGAGCCCGGCCGGTTCGACATTGCGTTTCTGGATCCGCCCTACCGCACCGGCCTGCTGCAGCGGGCGCTGCCCCTGACGGCCGCGGTGATGAACCCGGGCGGAACCATCATCTGCGAGCATCCGGCGGATGAGGAGCTTCCCGGCGCCGCGGGGGATTTTGTCCGGGTGCGTTCCTCCCGCTACGGTAAAATTCTGCTGACTGTGTTTCGGCATAAGGACGTGAGTCAATCATGAAAATAGCGATTTGTCCGGGCAGCTTCGACCCGGTTACGCTGGGGCACTTAGATATCATCAACCGCGCGTGCAAAATCTTCGATCACCTGATCGTCGCGGTGCTGATCAATCCGGAGAAGCATACCAGCTTCACTGTCGAAGAGCGGATCGACATGCTCAAACGCTGTACCGAAGGCATGGAGGGCGTCGAGGTCGTCGGCTTCGAAGGGCTTCTCGCCGACTATGCCCGCATCCGCCACGCGACGGCCATCGTCAAGGGCCTGCGCGCCCTTTCCGATTTTGAATACGAGTTCCAGATGGCGCTGACGAATAAAGAGCTGAACCCGAAGCTGGAAACGCTTTTCCTCGCCACAAGGGCGGAAAATATGTTCCTGAGCTCCAGCGTCGTCAGACAGATCGCGAGCTTTAACGGAGATATTTCCAATTTCGTTCCGGAATGTATTCTGGACGACATCACCAAACGTCTGTGTTCGGGAGGGAAAAAGCCATGAGCGTAGAAGATTTAGTGGATGAGCTGTACGAAATGGTGGACAAGGCGTGGAATCTCCCGCTCAGCGGCGGCCGCACCGTTCTGGATGGGGAAGAGGTCAGGCATATCCTGGATGAGATACGCGATTCTCTTCCGCAGGAGCTCCGGCAGGCCAGGGCGATCGTTGCGGACCGCAACCAGATCATCAGCGACGCCAAACGGGAGGCCGAAAGCGTCATCCGCGTCGCGGAGGAGCGGGCCAGAGCTCTGGTGAAGCAGGATGAGATCGTCAAGCAGGCGCAGTCCAAGGCGAACGATCTGATCAGCCAGAGCCAGGTGAAGTTCCGCGAGATGCGGCGCGCTTCCAACGATTACATCGACGACCTGATGAAGCGCACGGAGGATGCCCTTGCGGCGAACCTTGCCGAGCTGCGCAAGACCCGCAGCAACATCAAGGCCTCTCAGCGAAACAGCCAGCAGCCCTAAGTAACCTAAAAAAGAATCCTGGGCCGCGGCGCGGAATTCCGTGCCGCGGCCTTTTTTGTCGTCCCGGCTTTGCCGGGGCGCTTTTTTTCGGAAGTGGGGGAAAGCGATCGGACCGTTTGGAGTCAAAAGCTTCCAGTTTTCCGACCGGGGCCCGTTTTGGGGAAAAAATTTTGACCTTTCACCGAAAAATCGGGATAATTTTATGACGATTTTGTAGAATTTGTGCTTTTTCAGCCGCATTATTTCTAAAAAAATATATTGCAATTTACCGGCAGGTAGGCTATAATTTACTTAAAAGTGGTGAAAGGTGGGGGCAAGTAGTGGAAAGTGGATTCTCTTCCCCGAAAATGCCCCAAGGAAGCATATTATGTTGATCGGCGAATACCAGCATAATATCGACCCGAAAGGGCGCGTGATCATCCCGGCCCGCTTTCGTGACGACCTGGGAGTCCAGTTCTATGTCACAAAGGGGCTGGACGGCTGCCTTTTTGTCCTTTCGCCCAAGGAATGGGACCGCCTTCAGCAGAAGATCATGGCGATGCCCATTTCGAAAGCCAGGGGCCTCCAGCGCTTTTTCTTTTCCGGCGCGGCGGAAGTGGAGCCGGACAAGCAGGGGCGCGTGCTGATCCCCCAGAAGCTGAGGGATTACGCCCATATCACGAAGGATGTCACCGTGATCGGCGCGTCGACCAGGGCGGAAATCTGGGATACCGGCCGCTGGACGGAATTCAATTCCGCCCTGACGGAGGACAGCATAGCTGAAGCGATGGATATGCTGGATTTTTAACGATCTCCATGTGTGCCCGCATTTGAACGGGAGAAAGGCGGTGTTATTCAATGGAATTCCGGCATCGTCCCGTTCTGTTTCGGGAAACCATCGAATCTTTGAACATCAGGCCGAACGGCGTTTATATCGACGGCACCGCCGGCAGCGGGGGACATTCGAAGGCGATTGCCGAGCGCCTTTCCACCGGTGCCCTGATCTCCATCGACCGCGATCCGGATGCGGTTGCGGCCGCGGCCGAACGATTGAAGGATTTTTCCTGCGCGATGGTCCGTCACGGAAATTTTTCGGAAATGGACCGCATCGCGGCGGAATGCGGGGTCACCCAGGCGGATGGGGTGCTTCTGGACATCGGCGTCTCCTCCTATCAGCTCGATAATCCGGAGCGCGGATTCTCCTACCATTCCGACGCCCCGCTGGACATGCGTATGAGCCGCGAGGGGGTCTCCGCCGCGGATCTTGTCAACACCATGACGTGGCAGGAGCTGGCGCGGGTCATCAGCCGTTACGGCGAGGACAGAAACGCCGTGCGGATCGCGAAGGGGATCGTCAAGGCGCGCGAGGAAAAGCCGATCGCCACCACGCTCCAGCTCGCGGACATCATCCGCCGTTCCGTTCCGGCCGCCGTGCGGCGCGAGCCCGGGCACCCGGCCCGCAAGACCTTTCAGGCGCTGCGGATTCAGGTGAACGGCGAGCTCGACAACCTTTCCCGCGGGCTCGACACGGCTTTCGAGCTGCTCCGGCCGGGCGGCAGGCTCGCCGTCATCACCTTCCATTCGCTGGAGGACCGCATCGTCAAGCGCCGGATGAACGACTGGTGCACGGGCTGCATCTGCCCGCCGGATTTTCCGGTGTGCGTCTGCGGGCGCAAGCCCAGGGCGGAGCTTCTTTACAAGAAAGGAATTTCGCCGTCCGAGCAGGAAGTCGCGGAAAATCCGAGAAGCCGCAGCGCGCGGCTCAGAGTGTGTACAAAACTTTAAAAAAATACGCCCGTCCAAGGGGCACACGATAAGGGAGTGGACTCATGTCACAGCGCAATGAAGCTTATGATTTTTCTTTGTTTGAACAGAAGCCGAAGGAAGAACGCGGAAAAAGAGACAATATCATTGAACTGTCCAAAACGCAGCTGAAACAGAGCCGAAAGGCAAAAGTGCGCCCTGTGCGCGCGATCGCCACTTTTCTTACCATGGCTGTGATCGTGGGCATTGTGGGCACCATGGTTTACGGGCAGGTGCAGCTTACCGAGCTGACCGAAGAGCTCAACTCTGCCGCCAAACAGGCGGAAGAAGATAAGAGCGTCTATACCCAGCTGAAGATGAAGTCCGATTCCAAGCTCTCGCTCCAGGCGGTGGAAACTTACGCGGCGGACAAGCTGGGCATGCACAAGATCAGCCAGAACCAGGTGAAGTGCATCAGCCTGTCCCAGGGGGACAAGGGCGAAGTTCTGCAGAAAAGCTCGGACGGCTGGTTTGCGTCTTTCTGGAACACCGTACAGAACCTGTTGTCATAAATAAAACACCTGGTCAATAAGTATTAGTACCAAAGTCTTTCGAGGCGCTGGTGCTGGAAAACCGGAGAGTTGAGAGATGATCTTGACTCTCATTTTTATAGCGGGCCCGTGCGCCCGGAACGGTGGGGGATATTTATGTCAAAGGGAACGACCATTCGGATGTGGCGCAGGACGCTTTTTGTTCTCGTGATTTTGATCGCGGTGGGGTTCGGCGCCGTGATCTTCAGCCTGGTGAAGCTTCAGCTGGTGGAGGGCGAAAGCCTTCAGCAGCGGGCCATCGACCAGCAGCTCAAGGATACGACGATCACCGCGCAGCGCGGCACGATCTACGACTGCAACATGCAGTCGCTGGCGGAAAGCGCGACGGTCTGGACGGTTGTTCTCGAACCCGCTTATCTAAAGGATGACGCACAGAAGGAAAAAGTTGCGGAAGGTCTTTCCAAAATCCTTGGGATGGATAAGAAGGAAATTCTGGAGCATACGAAGAAAAAAAGCTACTACGATGTGCTCAAGCGCAAGGTGGAAACGGATGTCAAGGACCAGATCCTGAAATTCAAGGAAGAAAATAAAATGGGAAGCGGCATCCGGCTGATCCAGGATTACAAGCGGTACTACCGCTTCGGGGCGTTCGCTGCCAACGTGATCGGCTTTACGGGCACCGACAGCCAGGGGCTCGCCGGCGTGGAGGCCTATTACGACAAATATCTGAGCGGCACCGCCGGGCGCCTTGTCACGGCGAAAAACGCCATCGGAACCGACATGCCGTTCCAGTACGAGCAGAAGGTGGACGCACAGGATGGGTACAGCCTGGTGCTGACCATCGACCAGGTCATCCAGCATTTTCTGGAAAAGAATCTGGAAGAGGGCCTCATCGCCAACAAGGTCGGGAACCGGGCCACCGCGATCGCGATGGATGTCGATACCGGCGCGATCCTCGGCATGGCCGTCAAGGGGGATTTCGACCCGAACAACCCGCTCGTCATCGCGGATAAGGCCGAGGCCGCAAAGGTCAACGCCATGCCCGCCGGAAACGACCAGACGGAAGAGGGCAAAAAACAGAAGGAAGCCAAGGCCAAGGCGACGAATGACGCCCTTCAGGCTCAGTGGCGGAACAAGGCGGTCAGCGACACCTATTACCCCGGCTCCGTTTTCAAAATGGCCGTCGGCTCCATGGGGCTGGAAGAAGGGGTCGTCAGCGAGAACACGCCGTTTTACTGCAGCGGCTCGGTGAACGTCGCCGGAACCACCATCCACTGCTGGAGAAAAATAGGCCACGGAAGCGAGACGTTCGTCCAGGGCGTGCTCAATTCCTGCAACCCCGTTTTCGTCCGGCTGGGGGAGATGCTCGGCCCGGACCGCTTCTATAAATATTTCTCCGCGTTTGGCCTGACGGAAAAAACGGGCGTCGACCTGCCCGGCGAGGCGGGCAGCCTTTACTATACCGCTCAGCAGCTCAACCCCGTGGAGCTGGCGACGGAATCGTTCGGCCAGAACTTCAGCATCACGCCGATCCAGATGGTCACGGTCGCCGCCGCCGTGGCGAACGGAGGGTACCTGGTGCAGCCCCATATCGTCAGCCAGATCATCGACAGCGACGGCAACATTGTCAAATCCATCTCCCCGAAGGTCAAGCGCCAGGTCGTCTCCAACGAGACGTCGCGGCGCATGAGCGCCATCCTCCAGCAAAACGCGACGGTCGGCACCGCGAAAAACGGATATCTGCCCGGCTACCGCGTGGCGGGGAAAACGGGGACATCCGAGAAGGTCGCGGACTATATCGCGGGCGGCAGAAAGAAGATGGAGTACATCGCATCCTACTGCGGGTACGCGCCCGCGGACGACCCCAAGGTCGCCCTGCTCGTCTTCTACGACGAGCCGCACGGCGACAGCTACTACGGCAGCGCGGTCGCGGGGCCGGTGTTCGCCAAATCCATGGAAGAAATCCTGCCCTATCTGGGCGTTGAACACAAATACACCGAAGAAGAGCTGGCAAAGCTCGACATCAGCGCGCCGAACACGGTGGGCAAAAAGGTCGGCGAGGCCAAGGCCGCCGTGCAGAAGCTGGAGCTGACCGCAAAGGTCTACGGCGGCGGCGGCACGGTTCTGAAGCAGATTCCGGAGCCCGGCAAGAGCATTCCGAAAAACGGAACGGTGGTTCTCATCACCGACGCCGAAAACCGGTCGAAGACGGTCACGGTTCCCACGCTGACGGGCCTGACGCTGTCCGAAGCGAACCGCGCTGCCGCGGAAGCGGGCGTCAACATCAGCATTTCGGGCGCCGCGCTCACCACGACAAACGCCCACTCCCGTTCCCAGAGCATCCCGGCGGGGCAGAAGGTCGAGCCCGGCACGGTGGTCGAAGTCGGCTTTATCGAGCTGGATCAGGTGCAGTGACAGCTAAGGAACCGCGGTTCTTTTCCGCCCCGGACTGCGTCAAAAATCCCTCGTCGGCTGCGCGCATGTCATTGAAATCATCGGTTCCCTAAGGAGGAGTCAACATGAATGGTTCGGAATCTTTTTATAAAACCGTGCCGGCCGTGCGGCTGATCGTGATGGAGCATCCGGAAGCGGCCGCGGCTCTGTGCCGGATCCTGAAGGAAAGCGGCTACCGCACTTCCAGCAGCCCGGATTTCGGGGAGCCGCCCGCCTACCTGGTGCTTCCGCCGTCCCGTCTGGGGGAGGTGCGGGGGGAAACCGTGCCTTTCGTCCTTTCCGCGGAGCGGGAATGGCCCGGGTTCCGCTCGGAAAAGTTTGCGCGCTGCGTGATCGATTCCGCTTTTTCGGGGGACCGGCGGAGCATCCCCGCGGAAAAGCTCGTCACCTATTCCGCCGAGAGCGACAGCGCCGATTTTACCGCGCGGAACATCCGGAAGACGGATGAGGGCGTCGTTTTCGAAATCGTCGGCGTCGGCGTGATCGGCCGGGTGCGGCTTGCGGATGAAAAGCAGATCGAGCCCTGTCTGATCGCGGCCTGCGCCGCGGTCAGCTGCGGGATTCCGTTCGCGGATGTGCTGGGCAGCCTGAACCGGCTTTTTTCGGCGGAAGAAAAGGTTTATTCCGAAACGGCTTTTGGGGTATCGTAACCTCACGGCGTAAGCGGAGGCAAAGCCCGCCTGAGAGAACGTTGAAACATGATAAGTTTTGTGTATCCGGAAACTTTGCCGTGTCAAAACGGCAAATCTGCTTTCCATCATGTTATAACAACCTCACGGCGTAAGCGGAGGCAAAGCCCGCCTGAGAGAACGTTGAAACATGATAAGTTTTGTGTATCCGGAAACTTTGCCGTGTCAAAACGGCAAATCTGCTTTCCATCATGTTATAATAAGAATCATAAATAGATTATAAAGAAAAAACGAAAAAGGTGGAACAAGTTCATGGCGGAGACGGAAATACTGGCGGCGGCGCTGATCGCGTTTGCAGTCACCGGAATTTCGGGAAAATGGATCATCCCGTTTTTAAGAAGGCTTCATTTTGGGCAGACTATTCTGGAAGACGGCCCGAAATGGCATAAGAAGAAGCAGGGCACGCCCACGATGGGCGGCCTGATGTTCATTTTGGGAATTCTGGTCTCCGCGCTGCTCTGTGTGCCGCTGTATTACCGTTCGGCGGGCGGGAACTCGCTGGGCGCGACGGAGAGCCTGCCCATGCGGATGAAGGTGTTCGGCGGCCTGGGCATGGCGCTGTTCTTCGGGGCCGTCGGCTTTTTCGACGACTATATCAAGGTGGTCAAAAAGCGCAACCTCGGCCTGACCGCACGGCAGAAGCTGGTGCTTCAGTTTCTGGCGGCGGGCGCCTATCTTGCGTCGCTCTATTTCTCCGGGGCCGGCTCCGCCACCATCATCCCGTTTGTCGGGAGCGTGGATCTCGGCGCCTTTTACTGGCTGATCGCGCTGTTTGTCATTGTGGGCGTTGTCAACGCCGTCAACTTCACCGACGGGATCGACGGCCTGAATGCCTCCGTCACGTTCTTTGTCGGCCTTTCTTACCTTGTGATCGCCGGAATCCTCAATCTTCGCGGCCTTGGCATTGTATCCGCGGCGCTTGCGGGGGGATGCCTGGGCTTTTTGTTTTGGAATTTCAACCCCGCGAAGGTCTTTATGGGCGACACCGGCTCGCTTTTTCTGGGCGGCATGGTGTGCGCGCTGGCCTTTGGAATGAACGTGCCCGTGCTGCTTCTGCCGCTCGGGATCGTCTATCTGTGCGAGATCCTTTCCGTGGTGCTTCAGGTTTCTTATTTCAAAGCCACCCACGGCAAACGGCTGTTTAAAATGAGCCCCATCCACCACCATTTTGAGATGTGCGGATGGAGCGAAATCAAAATCTGCCTGGTGTTTTCCGCCGTCACCATCCTCGGCGGGGCCGTTTCGATCCTCTGCGTCGTTTACGGCATTTAAAGCGGAAGGAACGGCAGGCTTTGACAGATTACGAACTGTGACCATGATATGATTATTTTTATGGCGGGAGGGATGAAAATGCCGAACGAAGCGGGAAGATTCGCAAACGGAAGGGAAATTCCCCAACAAAAGGGAAAGAAGGCCGCCGCAGACGAAGGAAAACCGATGGGCGCATACCGGCGGGTCCGTAAAAAATTTCATCTTTTTTCCGTGCGCTCCGGCCTCGACATGCCCTTCCTTTTCCTCGTGCTCATTCTGCTCGTCATCGGGCTTGTCATGCTGTTTTCGGCGAGCTTCGCCTATGCGTACTACAATTTCAACAAGGACAGCTATTACTTCATCACCCGCCAGGCGGTCTTTGCCGTTCTGGGGGTGGTCCTGATGCTGGCCATCTCGTATTTCGATTATCACCATCTTCATAAATTCGCGATCCCCCTTCTCCTTGTCAGCTATGCGCTTCTCGTCGTGGTGCTGTTTCTGCCGGGCACCAAAGATGTCCACCGGTGGATCGATCTCGGCGTCTTTCAGTTTCAGCCGTCGGAGATCGCGAAATTTGCCCTGACGCTCTGCTTCGCGCACCTGATTTCGATCAACTTCAAGCGCATGGACACGTTCCGGTACGGCGTTCTGCCGTATATGATCCTGCTCGGCATCACCGTGTTCCTGCTGGTTCAGGAGCCGCATGTTTCGGCCGCCGTCATCGTCGTCGCGCTGGCCGGCATGATGATGTTCATCGGCGGGGTCAGGCTGCGCTGGTTCGGCGTGGCGTTCGGCGCCGTCACGGCCGGGATCGCGTATCTGGTGCTTTTCGCGTCGGAGCTGGGCTATGCGAACGACCGCATCGTCGCGTGGCTGGACCCGTTCACCACCGACAAGGCCCTGATGGCCGACACCTGGCAGACCCGCCAGTCGCTCTACGCGATCGGTTCCGGCGGCCTTCTGGGGCTTGGCCTGGGGCAGTCGCGCCAGAAGTTCCTTTATCTGCCGGAGCCGCAGAACGATTTTATCTTCGCGGTCGTCTGCGAAGAGCTCGGGTTCATCGGCGCGCTCATCATCGTCATCCTGTTCGCGCTCCTCGTGTGGAGGGGCGTCACGATTTCGCTGAAGGCGAAGGATAAATTCGGCATGCTGCTCGGGATCGGCCTGACGCTCCAGGTGGGGCTTCAGGTGGTCCTCAACATCGCCGTCATCACGAACACCATCCCGAACACCGGCATCAGCCTTCCGTTTTTCAGCTACGGGGGCACATCCCTGATCATCCTGCTGGCGCAGATGGGCGTGGTGCTTTCCATTTCCCGGACATCCGCGATTGAAAAGACATAGGCCTTGCTTGAAAATCGGGGAACCGGCCTGTCCGGCACAATTTATCGTCATTCTTCAAGCAGGGCCTGGGAGGAAACGCAATGAAATTACTGTTTGCCGGGGGAGGAACCGCCGGCCATATCAACCCGGCTCTGGCGATCGCCGGCTACATACGCGAGAAGGAGCCGGATACGCAGATCTTGTATATCGGCGCGAAAGGCGGGATGGAGGAGCGGCTCGTGCCGGAGGCGGGGTTCCGTTTCAAGAGCATCGAAATTTCCGGCTTTCAGCGCAAGCCGAGCTGGAACAACCTGAAGAAGAACGTGAAGACCGCCGTGCGCATCCTCACTGCCAGCCGGGAGGCGCGAAGGATCCTGCTCGATTTTGCCCCCGACCTGTGCGTCGGGACGGGCGGCTATGTCAGCGGCCCGGTGATCCGCGACGCGATCCGCATGGGGATTCCGTCGGTGATCCACGAGCAGAACGCCTACCCGGGCATCACGAACCAGATGCTCTCGAAAAAAGCGTACCGCACCATGCTGGCGGTTCCCGACGCGCAGAAGTATCTGAGCAAAAAAGCCGACTGCGTCCTGACCGGGAACCCGGTGCGGCAGGAGATCCTCCGCGCGGATCGCGCCGAAGCGCGCCGCGCGCTCGGATTGGACAGCCGTCCGCTGATCCTTTCGTTCGGCGGGAGCCTGGGGGCAAGGACGATCAACGAGGCGATGGAAACGCTGCTGCTTTCCAGCGCGAAAAATCAGAAATACCAGCATATCCACGGCTACGGCCAGTACGGGCGCTGGCTGCCGCAGGCTTTGAAGGAAAAGGGGCTCGACCCCGCAAAGGCCAAGAATATCGTGCTGAAGGAATACATCAGGAACATGCCCGAATGCCTGGCGGCGGCCGACCTTGTGATCTGCCGCGCGGGCGCGATCACGCTGAGCGAGCTGCAGGCGCGGGGCAGGGCCTCGATCCTGATTCCGTCGCCGAACGTCGCCGAAAACCACCAGTACCACAACGCCATGGCGCTTGTGCGCCGGCGCGCCGCGCTGATGATCGAGGAAAAGAACCTGACCGGCGAAGCCCTGTGCAAAAAGGTCGAAAAGGTGTTCGCGCTGCCCGGCGGCACGAAAGAGATTGGCGCCAACGCCGAAAAAATGGCAATTATCGACGCGAACGAACGTATTTACCGGATTATCCGGGAGATTCTGGCACGCCGCGCATAATGCCCCAGTCACACATCACCCTTCCAATTGCATAGTATAGCAGTGCACGACAGGTAAGAAAGGGTGTTTGATGTGGCAAAGCTTTTAATAGAAGGACATCATCCATTACAAGGCGAAATTCTTGTTCACGGAGCAAAAAACAGCACTCTGCCCATTTTGGCGGCGTCGATGCTCTGTAACACAAAAACTGTGTTACATAATTGTCCCGTTTTGTCCGATGTGGAGACCTGTGCCAAAATCCTGCGTTATCTCGGCTGCACCGTGACCCGGAACGGCGGGGATCTCACCATCGACCCCTCCGGCATCTGCCACAGCGATATCCCGGACCACCTGATGCGGGAGATGCGTTCTTCCATCGTGTTTCTGGGGGCGATCGCCGCCCGCACCGGCCGCGCGAAGCTCTCGTTCCCCGGCGGCTGCGAGCTCGGCCCCCGCCCGATCGATCTTCACCTGGCGGCCCTGCGCAAGATGGGGCTGGAGATCGTGGAGGATCACGGATGCCTGGAATGCAGCGTCCGCGACGGCTTAAAAGGCGCGAACATCGGGTTCTCCTTCCCGAGCGTCGGCGCCACGGAGAACGTGATCATCGCGGCGTCGTGCGCGAACGGCGAAACCGTCATCACCAACGCGGCGCGGGAGCCGGAAATCTGCGACCTTGCCGATTTCCTGAATTCCTGCGGCGCGAAAATTTCCGGCGCGGGCGGCAGCACCATCGTCATCGAGGGGGTCAAAAGCCTTTCCGGGTGCGAACACCGCGTGATCCCCGACCGCATCGCCGCGGCGACGTATCTGGTGGCGGCCGCGATCACCGGCAGCACGCTCGTCATCAGCAGCGTCATCCCGCGCCATCTGGACCCGCTCGTCCCCGTGTTCGAAGAGAGCGGATGCACGCTCGCCTTTTCGGGCGGGAAACTGAAGATTTCCGCGCCGGAGCGCCTGAATCCGGTGAAGCGGGTCAGGACCATGCCGTACCCGGGATTCCCGACGGATGCGCAGGCGCCCGTCATGGCGATGACCTCGATCGCCGACGGAACCAGCGTTTTTGTGGAAAATATCTTCGAGAGCCGATATAAACATGTGGGGGAGCTGCTCCGCCTCGGCGCGAACATCAAGGTGGAGGGACGCGTCGCCGTCGTGGAGGGCGTCCGGCGGCTTTCCGGAGCGCCCGTCGAGGCACCGGACCTGCGCGGCGGGGCCGCGCTTGTCATGGCGGGCCTTGCGGCGGACGGCATGACTCAGGTGAGCGGCCTGAAACATATCGACCGCGGCTACGAGGCGATCGAAAACAGCCTTGCGGCGGTGGGGGCCGTCATCAGGCGAGTGGAATAAAAAAATACCCGGAGGTTTCAATGCGATGACAAGAGAGAATCGGCAGCGTACCGCACGGCGCCCGGAAGCTTCGCCGCCCGCCGCGCCGCGTCATGTGGAGGGGAGCCGGGCGCCGCGCGTCAGGGAAAAGCGAAGGCGGCGCCGGCTGCGCTTCTTTTACTTCTTTCTGTTTCTGACGGTGCTTTCGGCGGCGGTCGTCCTTTCGCTGACGGTTCTCTTTCAAATCGACACCATCCAGGTGACGGGCAGCTCCCGCTATTCTCAGGAAGAGATCGTCAAAGCCAGCGGACTGAAAACGGGGGAGAATCTGTTCCTGACCGGGACAAAAGGGGCGAAAGCCGCTTTGGAGGCAAAGCTGCCCTATCTGGAAGACGTGAAGATTTCCCGCCGCCTGCCCGCGAAGCTGGTGATTCAGGTGAAGCAGGCCGGCGTGGCGGGCGCCGCGTCGTTTCAGGGGCGGTATGTGCTCCTGTCGGATTCCGGTAAGGTGCTGGAGCTTGCGAACCGGGTTCCGTCGGGCTGCACCGTTTTGAACGGGCTGGCCTTCTCCTCGGCTGTGCCGGGGAAGCAGGCGGCTTACAAAAGCAAGGAGAACCGCGATCTTTACAGCCGCGTCATCGGGGCGATCCGCGAAAACAAATTGGACAAGGTCACAAAAATCGACATCAGCAGCCCCTACCGGATCCTCGTGGAGTACGACGGCCGCATCACGATGAACCTCGGGAATTCGTCCGACCTGGAGTACAAGCTCCGGTTCGGCAGGAACGTCCTGAAAACCAAGGATGAAAACGGAAACAAAAACATCGGTGACGAGGAAAAAGGGGTGCTCAACCTGAGCAGCGCGAAGGACGACGACAGGGCTTATTTCGACCCGGGCGCATCCGTTTCCTCGCAGCCGTCATCCGGAACGTCGTCCGCGGCAAATTCTTCCTCCCGGTAGGGGGAACAAAGCGCACATGCGGGCCGCGGGGAGGCCCGGCCGCACAAATTCGGCGAAAAGACAGGATGTTATTGAAATTAATCTGGAAAAGTGTTAAATTATTAGAGAGTAAATTCAGCTTGCCTTTCTAAATCATTCAGAATATTCTTTTTTCAGATAAAAGACAGGAGGATGCAGCAGATGCCTTTCGAGATCGACAATGAAGAGAGCGTTGTGCAGATAAAAGTGGTAGGGGTCGGCGGCGGCGGCGGCAACGCGGTCGACCGGATGGTCGTCATGGGGGTTCAGGGGGTCGAGTTTATTACGGTCAACACGGACAAGCAGGCGCTGTTTCGTTCCAAGGCCATGCAGAAGATCCAGATCGGGGACAAGGTGACGCACGGGAAGGGCGCCGGCTCCAAGCCGGAAATCGGGCAGAAGGCCGGGGAAGAGAGCCGCGAGGCCATCGCGGCCGCGCTGCGCGGCAGCGATATGGTGTTCATCACGGCCGGCATGGGCGGCGGCACCGGCACGGGCGCCGCGCCGATTGTGGCGGAAGTGGCGCGAGACATGGGAATCCTCACCGTCGGCATCGTCACGAAGCCCTTCGCGTTTGAAGGGAAACGCCGTATGGAGCAGGCCGAAAGCGGAATCGCGGCCCTGCGCGAGCATGTGGACTCCCTTGTTGTCATCCCCAACGAACGCCTGAAGCTCGTCAGCGAGCAGCGCATCACCCTGGTCAACGCATTCTCCATTGCGGACGACGTGCTGCGGCAGGGCGTGCAGAGCATTTCGGACCTGATCAAGCTGCCCGGCCTTGTCAATCTCGATTTTGCGGACATCTGCGCCGTCATGAAAGACGCCGGCTACGCCCACATGGGCGTGGGCCGCGCTTCCGGCAAGGAAAAGGCCCAGCTCGCCGCGAGCATGGCGATTTCGAGCCCGCTTCTGGAAACCTCCATCAACGGCGCGAAGGGCGTCATCATCAACATCACTTCCTCGCCGGACATCGGCCTCGACGAAATCGAGACCGCGGCGACGATGATCCAGGAACAGGCGCATGAGGATGCGAACATCATCTGGGGCACTGCGTTCGACGAATCCATGGACGACGAGATGAGCGTCACGGTTATCGCGACCGGGTTCGCCACCCACGACGGGACCCCGGCCCCGCCGCCGACAGCCGCCAAATCCTCCGCGGCGGGCGCGGGCGCTCCTCCGGCGAAAAAAACGCCCGAGAAAACGACGGGGCTCGACGAGGACGATACCTTTACGGACATCATGTCCATTTTCAACCGGTGACATAAAAAATAGAAAAGAGCAGGACCGGCGCGGAAAAACGGCCGCGCCCGGCCCTGCTCTTTTTTGTATGATTTTGGAAGCGCCGGAAAAGATAAGGGTAAAATAGATACAGTTTTTCGGTGCTTTTTTAAGCGGTTTTCAAATCCGCCTGATAAAATTACTCTGTTTTAAGGCAAAAAGGGCTTAATAAACCGGATATTTCGCAATTTTGAACAATATTGCCCGGAATGTTTCGGATACTCTTGCAATCTCATTCGATTGTGATATAATAAGGAGCGTAATAAAACCGGGAAACAAAATTGGAGGTGGCATCGTGAAACCGGACCCTTTCGGTGGAGACTATCGAATACGGAATCAATTTGAGCGCGGTGCCCGCCTTCCGTTTTGCAGGGGGGCATTGCGCGCTGTGTTAGGAGCTGAGCGCAATGTTGTCTTATTACAAAACAATAGACGGCCGGATTCAGCGGATCGAAACGTCTGAACCCGGCTGCTGGATCAGCTGCGTTTCGCCGGGTGACGGCGAAATCAGCGGGCTGATCCGCGATTTTTCCATCGAGCCGGATTTTTTCCGCGCCGCGATGGATGAAGAGGAGTCTTCGCATATCGACAGCGAGGACGGAAACACCCTGATCGTCATCGACATCCCCTCCGTGGAAAAATCGGAGAGCGGGCTCGTTTATACCACCATGCCGCTCGGCATCATCATGACGGAAAAGAACGTCATCACCGTTGTGACGAGGCCGAATCCGCTGATCGACGAATTTGCCGGGGGCGCGGTCAAGGGGGTGCAGACGAATCTGAAAACCAGGTTCATGCTGTACCTGCTGCTGCGCGCGACGGCGCGTTACCTTCAGCATCTGAAACAGATCGACAAGATCAGCAGCGCAGTGGAGCACGAGCTGCGGAAATCCATGAAGAATTCCGAGCTGATCCAGCTTCTGGATATCCAGAAATCTTTGGTCTACTTTTCCTCTTCCCTGAAGGGGAACGAGATCACTCTGCAGAAGATCATGCGCGGCCGCACGGTAAAGCTTTACGAAGAGGATCAGGACCTGCTCGAGGATGTGCTGATCGAGGTCAAGCAGGCCATCGAGATGTCGAGCATTTACCTGAACATCCTCTCGGGAACCATGGATGCCTTTGCTTCGGTCATTTCCAACAACCTGAACATCGTCATGAAGATATTGGCCTCCATCACGCTGATCATCTCCATACCGACGGTGATCAGCGGCCTGTACGGGATGAACGTGCCGGATCTGCCGATGCCGGTTTTCTGGTTCCCCACGGTGCTTTCGCTGGTGTGCATGGTCATCGCGTGGTTTGTGCTTCGGAAGAAGGAAATGATGTGAAAATCAAAATCGGGAGCCGCATGCGGTTCCCGATCTTCTGTATCCGGCGGCGTCAGAGGAGCAATTCCGCCGCCTCCGGAATCTGGGCGGGCCGTTCCACGGCGATGGGAGCGTTCTCCATTTCGTGCGGCCGAAAGCCGTAAAGGCAACCGATAAACGGAATCCCGTTTTCCTCGGCGGCCTCCTCGTCGAAGCTCGTGTCGCCCACCATCACGGCCTTTTCCGGCTTCAGGCGCTCCAGCAGGTTTTTCAGGCTTGCCTTTTTGCTGTTGAAAGCCTTGTCCAGCGGTTCGATGTGGTCGATCTTGTCCGTCAGGCGGATCGCGTTCAGGATCGTGGAAATATAGCGGGAAGAGGAATTCGAGCAGACCGCCGTTTCCCAGCCCTTCCCGTGCAGTTCGTCCAGCATCTGGGCGCTTCCGTCATAGGCGGCCGCAAGGTGCAGGTAGTCCTTTTCCACTTCCGCCACCCGCTTCAGGTAACGCCGCTGCGTCTCCTCATCCGCGCCCGGCAGAAGCAGCGGCATATATTCGCTGGTCGGCGCCCCGAACACGGACTGAATCAGCTCGGGGGTCTGGGCGTGCCAGCCGAACTCCGTCTGAACCATCCGGTGGATCTCCACGGCGTAAAGCTCGGTGCGGTTCAGCGTGCCATCCAGGTCAAAAACGATCAGTTTTTTGGATTTTCCCATAGCGTTAACGTCCTCTCTTTACAGCATTTTCAACTAAGATGCAGAATTGATTTCTGTTCCTCCCCCGCCGAAGGCGGGGGAGGAACAGATCCAGGTTCGCGGTCATAAATGGAATTGCACAGGCTTTGTATGGTTTCATTATAGCTTGTTTGGCCGGGGAAAAGAACTGAAATTCAAAAAACTGTCAAATCACCAGAAACGGATTTGCTTGTGAATAACTATTGAAAAAGCTGCCCAAAATTCGGCGGCTTTTCCGGGCCGGGCGCCCGGTTCAAAACAGGAGGGAAGGGTTATTTTGGAAAGAATCCGAATCGACAGCGCCGAGCTGCCCGAACGGGCGAAGGAGCTGAGGGCCGGGGACCAGATTCTGCTTTCCGGCACGGTTTACACCGCGCGCGACGCGGCCCATAAACGGCTTTTCGCCCTGCTGGACGAAAACCGTCCGCTGCCGTTCCCGATCCGGGGCGCGACCATCTATTACGCCGGGCCGACCCCGACGCCCCCGGGCATGCCCGTCGGCTCCTGCGGCCCCACCACTTCGGGCCGCATGGACCCTTATACGCCGCGCCTGCTGGATCTGGGCCTCGCGGCCATGGTGGGGAAGGGAAAGCGTTCCCCAGCCGTGTGCGACGCGATCCGGCGAAACGGCGGCGTCTACCTGTGCGCCATCGGCGGCGCGGGCGCTCTGGCGGCGCGGTCCATCCGGTCGCTGGAAGTGATCGCCTTTGAGGATTTGGGATGCGAATCCATCAAAAAACTGGAATTTGAGAATTTTCCGCTTGTCGTTGCCATAGATTCTATGGGCGGCAGCCTTTTTGCCGAGTAGAACGGAACGAAGGGATGATACTATGACTGAACTGCTGATCCGCCTGTTCGTAAAAGATTCCGAACAGGTTTCGAACCCCGACGTGCGGGGGCGGTACGGGAAACTTTCCGGCCTTGTGGGGGTGGGTACGAACCTTCTGCTGTTCGTCGTCAAATTCCTCACCGGATTTTTCTTCCACAGCATCGCCATCATGGCGGACGCGGTCAACAACTTCTCGGATATGGCGTCGTCCCTGATCACGCTGATCGGCTTCAAGCTTTCGTCGAAGCCGGCGGATGCCCAGCACCCGTACGGCCACGCCCGCATGGAATACATCTCCGGCCTGATCGTCTCCTTTCTGGTGATGATGGTCGGCGTTCAGCTGGTGCAGAGCTCCTTCGGGAAGATCCTGCGGCCGCAGCCGACCGGGTTCGGCTTCGCCGTCGTGGCGATCCTGGCGGTTTCCATCCTGCTCAAGCTGTGGCAGTCCGCCTTCTATGCCAAAATCGGGAAGAAGATCGACTCCACCGCCCTGCAGGCGAGCTCGCAGGACAGCCGCAACGACGTGCTCTCCACCGCCGCGGTCCTTCTTGGCGCGCTTGTCTCCCGCTATACCGGCCTGATGCTCGACGGCTGGATGGGCCTTGCCGTCGCGGTGTTCATCATCGTTTCCGGCATCCGGCTGATCATCGACACCACCAGCCCGCTGCTGGGGCTTGCGCCCACCAAGGAGTTGGTCCGCGAGATCTACCGCAAGATCATGTCCTACGACGGGATCCTCGGCCTGCACGACCTGAACGTGCACAATTACGGGCCGGGCCGCTGCTTTGCCTCCGTCCACTGCGAGGTGCCGGCGGACGAGGATATCATGGTCAGCCACGACATCATCGACAACATCGAGCGGGACTTCCTGAAGGACCTGAACATCCACCTCGTCATCCACCTCGACCCGATCGTCACCGGCGACGAGCGCACGAACGAGCTGAAAGGGGTCGTCGCGGGGATCATCCGCGAAATTTCGCCGGACATCACCATGCACGATTTCAGGGTGGTGTGGGGCACGACCCATTCCAACCTGATTTTCGACGTCGTCGTGCCTTACCGGTTCCGCATGGCAGACGATCAGCTTCAGCAGACGCTGGTCGACCGCATCCATCAGATGAACCCGAATTACCACGCGGTCGTCGTGGTCGACCACACCTATGTCCCCAAAATTTAAGATCGCCGAAAATGATGTTTGATACTTGTTTTTTCTTTCATTTTGTATTACTATAATTTTAGCACTTTACAGGATAGAGTGCTAAAATTATTTTTATAGAAAGGGATCATGGATATGAAGCAATTCAAAGCGGAATCCAAACGATTGATGGATTTAATGATTCATTCTATTTATACTCACCGCGAGATTTTTCTGCGCGAGCTGCTGTCGAACGCCAGCGACGCGATCGACAAGCTGTACTACCGCACGCTGAAAGACGGCGACACCGGCCTGAACCGCGATGATTTTTACATTGAGATCACCCCCGACAAGAAAAAGCGCACCCTGACGGTCGAGGACAACGGCTGCGGCATGACGAAGGACGAGCTGGAAAACAACCTTGGCGTCATCGCCAAAAGCGGCTCGCTGAATTTCAAAAAGGACGCGGACCCGAAAGAGGACATCGACATCATCGGCCAGTTCGGCGTGGGGTTTTATTCCGCGTTCATGGTCAGCGGATGCGTCACGGTGTACAGCCGCGCCTTCGGCAGCGAAGAAAGCTGGTGCTGGCAGTCCAGGGGGGCCGAGGGCTACACCGTGGAGCCCTGCGAGAAGGAAGGGCACGGCACCAGAATCGTTTTGGAGCTGAAAGCGAACACCGGCGACGAAAATTACGACGAATTTCTGGATTCCTACCGCATCCGCGGCATCGTGAAGAAATACTCCGACTACATCCGCTACCCGATCCGCATGGATGTGGAAAAGACCCGCAAAAAAGAGGGAAGCGGCGAAAAGGACGGCAAAGACGGCAAAGACGGCAAAGACGAGTACGAGACCTACACCGAAAAAGAAACGCTGAACAGCATGGTGCCGATCTGGCGCAAGAATAAAAACGAGGTCACCGAAGAGGAATACGAGCACTTCTATCAGGACAAGTTCTACGATTACGAGAAGCCGCTGAAGATCATCCACAGCAGCACCGAGGGCCTCGCCACCTATCAGGCGCTCCTGTTCATCCCCGCCAAGGCGCCGCTCGACTATTACACGCGCGAATACGAAAAGGGCCTTCAGCTTTATTCCAACGGCGTCATGATCATGGAAAAGTGCCCCGACCTTCTGCCCGACTATTTCAGCTTCGTGCGCGGCCTGGTCGATTCCCAGGACCTTTCGCTGAACATCTCGCGCGAAATGCTCCAGCACGACCGCCAGCTCAAGCTGATCGAGAGCCGGCTGGAAAAGAAGATCAAGTCCGAGCTGGAATCCATGCTTCAGAACGAGCGCGACAAGTACGAGAAGTTCTTCCAGAACTTCGGCCTCCAGCTGAAATACGGGGTTTACTCCGATTACGGCCAGCACAAGGACGTCCTTCAGGACCTGCTCCTGTTCTATTCCTCCAGCGAGAAGAAGCCCGTCACGCTCAAGGAGTACGCCGGCAGGATGAAGGAAGGCCAGAAATACATCTACTACGCCGGCGGCGAAAGCGTCGCGCGCATCGACCAGCTTCCCCAGACGGAGCTTCTGCGCGACAAGGGGATGGAAATGCTGTATCTGACCGACAATGTGGACGAGTTCGCGCTGCGCGTGCTCGGAAAGTATCAGGATCACGAGTTCAAGAACATCTCCTCCGACGACCTCGACCTGGAAACCCCCGAGGAGAAGGAGGAGCTCAAGAAACAGGGCGAGGAAAACAAGGACATGCTCGCCTTTTTGAAGGACTCGCTCGGCGGGAAGGTCAGGGATGTCGTCGTCTCCACGCGCCTGAAGACCCACCCGGTCTGCCTTTCCAGCAACGGCGCGATTTCCCTGGAAATGGAAAAGGCGATCAACGCCGTGCCCGCAGGCGAAAAGGTGCAGGCCCAGCGCGTGCTGGAGCTGAACCCGGCCCATCCGGTTTTCAAAACCCTGTGCGGCCTCTATTCCAAAGACAGGGAAAAATTGAAAAAATACGCGGAGCTTCTGTACACGCAGGCCCTGCTCATCGAAGGGATCCCGGTCGAGGACCCGGTGGCGTTTTCGAATCAGGTCTGCGAGCTGATGACGGAATAAAATTTCTGCGCGGCCGCCTGACGGCCGCGTTTTTTGTTTTGTGCGGCAGCGCGCTTTCTGTCTTGCCAAAGCGGGTCGGCTGTGCTATGATAGAAAAAATTTACAGTCTGCGGCAATTCCACTGATGATTGCGAACCCGGAGGCGGGGAGGCTGGAAATGCCGCGCTGATTGCGCGCATCATTTCAATTATCGGAAAAGGGGGAGCGGGCATGGACAGAAAACAGAAGCAGCGGCTGATTCCCTATGCGCTTCAGCAGAAGCTGCCGGAACTGGTTCTGAAAAACGCCGGCGTGGTGGATGTCTTTTCAAAACGGGTCCGGAAGGCGGATGTCGCGATCCAGGACGGCGTCATCGTCGGCGTGGGGGACTGCCGCGGGCGCGAGGAGCGGGACCTGGGCGGGGCATTCGTCGCGCCGGGCTTCATCGATTCCCACGTCCATATCGAGTCGTCGATGGTTTCCCCGCCCCTTTTTGCGGAAAAGATCCTCGCGCACGGGACGACCGCCGTCGTCGCGGACCCGCACGAAATCGTGAACGTCGCGGGCGGGGCGGGCATGGAATACATGCTTTCGCAGACTGAAAACGCGGGGGTCCGGTTTTATTTCATGCTGCCGTCGTGCGTCCCCATCAGCAGCATCGAGCATAACGGGGCGGTGTTCGGCGCGGACCGCATGAGAAGATTCCGCGGCCACCCGCGCGTGCTGGGTCTCGGGGAGGTCATGGACTGCCCGGGGGTCCTGCGGGGCGACGGCGGCCTGCTGGAAAAGATCGGGCTGATGGAGGGCGGCGTCATCGACGGCCACGCGCCCGCCGTGCGGGGCCGTGAGCTTCAGGCCTACCGGCTCGCCGGCGTGCAGACCGACCACGAATGCACCGATTACGCGCAGGCGTTGGAGCGGATCGAGGACGGCTTTATCGTTCAGGTGCGCGAGGGCTCGGCCGCGAGAAATCTGGATGCGATTCTTTCGGGCGCGCTGAAGGACGGCCTCGACTGCGACCGGTTCGTTTTCTGCACGGACGATCTGCATCTGGACGACGTGGTGCACAAGGGGCATATCGACCACATCCTGCGCCGGGCGGCTGCCCTCGGGATGGACCCCGTCCAGGCGGTCCGCTGCGCCACGCTGAACGCTGCGCAGCTTTACGGCCTTTCCGGCCTCGGCGCGGTCGCGCCGGGGTACCGGGCCGATCTCGTCGTGCTGGACAACCTGCGCGATTTCGGTGTCCTTCAGGTTTTTCTGGATGGGAAGGCGTGGGACGGAACGGTGGCGCGCCCGGCCGCTTTACCGGATGCCCGCCTGACGAAAAGCGTCCATGTGCCCCCGCTTTCCGCGGACCGGCTCGCCTGCCGCTGCGGGAAAAAATTTCCGGTGATTCAGGTGATCCCGGGCGAGATCCTGACCAAGCGGGTGGACATGCCCCTTCCCGGAGAGGGCGGCGTTTTTGTCCCGGGGGATGATCTGCTGAAAGTTGCGGTCGTTCAGCGACATGACAGCTCGGGCCGGCTGGCGGTGGGGGCCGTGAAAGGCTTCGGCCTGAAAAACGGGGCGGTCGCTTCCACGGTCGCGCACGATTCCCACAACCTGATCGCAATCGGCGACAACGACAGGGACATTCTCTGCGCCGTCGGAGAGCTGCGGCGCTGTCAGGGCGGGTATACGGTCTGCTCCGGCGGCCGCGTGCTGGAAACGCTTCCGCTGCCGGTCGCGGGGCTTTTCACCGACGACGCGTCGCTCGACGTCGCCGGAAGGCAGAAAGAAATTTCCGGCCTGTGCCACCGTATGGGCGTCCCGGAAAACATCGATCCGTTCCAGAACCTGTCGTTTCTTTCGCTCACCGTCATCCCGGAAATCCGCATCACGGACAGCGGGATTTTTGACGTTCTGAAAAACAAATTTCTGTAAAATTGCGCATAATGCGGGGTGCGGCACAAATAATAACACCATAAATTTTAAAAATTGAGGTGTTTGAAAATGACAAGACTGGAGTGTCATGTTGCAACCTGTGCCAACAATTCGGATCGGCTCTGCTGCCGGCCCGACATCCATGTTTCCGGCCCTTCCGCCTGCGCCAGCGAACAGACCTGCTGTTCCTCTTATGTCCAGAAGAGGGATTCCGCGACGGATGCGGTGGGATATCAGTCGCCGAACGAGTCGATGCCCATCGGATGCGACGCCCAGAACTGCGTCCATAATGCCCGCGGCGTCTGCGCGGCCGACGGAATCCGCATGAGCGGAAGCGATGCGAGCACCAAAAGGCAGACATCCTGCGAGACTTTTTCTTCCAGATAAAAAAGCATGAAAAGAGGGGTCGCGGAAAAATTCCGCGGCCCCTCTTTTCATGCCTGGAATCGGAAAGGATAGGATGCGCCGCCGGGCACATCTTTCGGCTTTTCCCGTTCGGTCAGGGTCCCCGCATCCATCGTAAGGACCCGGTTCCCGTAACCCACGGTCTCCAGTTCGTGTGTGACCATCAGGATCGCCGTCCCGTTTTGAGAGATCCGGCGGAACAGCTCCATGATTTCAGCGGTCGTCTGTGCATCCAGGTCGCTTGTGGGCTCGTCGGCCATCAAAAGAGCCGGGTCGTTGATCAGGGCCCGCGCGATGGAAACGCGTCGCAGCTCTCCCCCTGAAAGCTCCCTGGGGGATGCCTGCGCCAGATCCGCAAGGCCCACCTGATCCAACAGGGACAGGGCTTTTTCCGTGGCGTCCCCTTCGCGCTTGAAGAGGTAAAACGGAAGCCTGACGTTGTCCAGTACCGTTAAGTTGGAGAGGACGCTTTGCCCCTGCGGAACGTACCCGATTTTTGAGTTCCGGTAGAGGGAGACTTTTTCGTCGTTTAAAGATGAGATGTCCACCCCTTCGACCAGGATACTGCCGGAGGTCGGCTTGAGAAGGCCCGCGATCAGGTTCAGCAGGGTGCTTTTTCCGCTGCCCGACCGCCCGACGATGCTCACGAAATCCTCCGACGACACCGACAGATCGACGCCGTTTACGGCGGGAAAAGACGTATTGCCCCTTTTGTATTCTTTTACCAGTCCCTTTGTTTGCAACAGCATGGCTATTCTCCCTCCCGCATGGTGAGATAGGTTTCGGCCCTGCTGATTTTAATCGCGGAGTGGGCGGAAGCCAAAGGACCGACCAGAAAAGACAGAAACAGGCTGAGCGCCAGAATCCCCAGAACGACGCTGATTTGCGGCTGAAGATATGGAAGCCCCAGCCGGTCTCCGATGTAAACGTTGAACGGGAATACCACCGCGGCGGCAGCGGCAACCCCGATGATGCCGCCGGCCATGCTGGCGAAAAGAGATTCGTTCAGCAGGATTCCGGCGAGCTTTTTTCTCGTGGCCCCTAAAATCCGCAGCACGGCAAATTCCTTTTTCCGCTCGTTCGCCGTGACGGAGAACATCACCGTCAGGACGGCCGCCGCAAGAACCCACAACGCGATGGAAATCGCGTAGAGAAAAACGGGGAGAGAGCCCAGGGTGTTTGAGATCCCCGTGAACATGCTCCGCGTTTTGATGACCTGGACGCCGGAAATATGGGATCGGATGTTGTGGGCGACGGTATCCGCGTCATAATGGCTGTCGATTTTGACCAGAACGGACGAGATCGACTTTTCCGGGTCCGTACCGGAGAGAAAGCCCATTCCGGCCGCCTTCGCCCCCTGAAATAAAGACCGGATGGTGTTCATGTTGGTAAAGACGCTTGCATCCAGACCAGTCCCCGTTTTTTCCAGGCGCGCCGCAATGGGGTACTGACGGTTGAAAAACGTGAGGGATTTCCTGCCGCTGTCCGCAACGTCGCTGCCGACGACCAGCTGTCCGTCTTCCAGGTCTCTGCCGTATTTTTGTGAAATCCACGGCTGAATCGTAAAATCCGTTTCCGGGTGGAAACCGACCAGCTGAATGGGGACGGAGCAGCAGTCCGCTTTCAGCGTAATGAGAAAAAACTGTGTGGAAATCCGGGAAACCCCTTCCTGCCGCGCGGCCTGGTCCGCAATGGCCTGATCGAAATAGAAATAATTCGGCTCCCCTTTCAGCAGGATGGATTCCATGCTCTTGTCGTAATTCTGGGGAACGATAATCAGGTCGGCGCCGAACCTTTCCTGAATGCTTCTTGTGCCGTTTTTCAGGCTGACGGACAGAATGGAACCGCCGAACAGGACAAAGGCCAGCACGGCCACGACGGCGATGTGGCAGGCCGTGCGAAACGGCCTGCGCTTCAGATTACAGACGGATAGCCGCCTGATGGACAAAGGCGCCTGTTTCATGGTTTCGCCTGCCTTTTACGATCGGATCGAAAAAGATATGCCGCGTTCGCCGCCGCAGCGGCGATGGCGACGCCGCTCAGGATCGTCAGAGCGGGCAGGGTGAGCATGCGGCAGGTAGAGTGCGCGTCGCTGCAGACGCCGATCAGGACGTTGGGGATCAGCAGCGCGAGGATTCCGTTCAGCGCGAGCGAAATGCTTAGCCCCAGCCTTACCTGCGCGGAGCGGAAAGCAATCAGCAGAATGCCCAGAACCGCAATCAGTATGCCGATGCCGAGCTCCGCCCGCGCGGTCCAGAAGCATTTCATGACCGTACCGGAGCCCGCCGCCGCGTTTTCCGCGCTGCCTTTTTCAGCATCCGCATTCGGTTTGCACCCGCCCATCTGCGTGCATTCCCCGCCGCTTGTTTGATCGGAGCTTTGCGCGGCCGACTGTCCCCTATGGATTCCGCAAACGGGAAAAATGGTTTGCGGGCCGACCGCGATCAGGATGCCTAAAACGAGGAACAGGATTCCGGAAATTAACCGGTTTTTCATCAGAAAGCCTCCAATTGCATATCTTGCATATATGAATTATATATTTAGCTATCAGTATAGCATGCAAGCCAAAATATGTCAATCGATCCTGCTGCGGATATTTAATGGAGGCGGCATGAAATTTTTGTGAAAGGTGCGATTTTTATCACAGCCCTTTTTGGATGATTTGTCCGGGAAGGTTCTATTCCGTTTAAGCAAAAGAAAAGCCGGCGCCATTCAGGCACCGGCTTTCGTACACGCTTTCTGCGTGAGTTCAGCTATGTTTTAAGAGCGGTCCAGCATGTGGTATTTTCTCAGCGGGCGGCA
>ENA-UOOI01000406-UOOI01000406.1-fermentation-metagenome-genome-assembly--contig:-NODE-406-length-55767-cov-3.855309_pt1 | contig 55767 bp, 44 predicted proteins | sample MGYA00245779_ERZ724027 | MGnify/ENA primary metagenome ERZ724027 (study PRJEB28704, sample SAMN03018318) | fermentation metagenome | biome: anthropogenic terrestrial biome; feature: soil; material...
CATCCAAAGACATTTATGAAACCGGGGAGGATCTCTGGTTCAAGGCATACCAGTTAGACACACAGACACTCCATTTTTCCAATCTTAGCCGGACACTCTACCTCGAATTAAGGGGAGAGAACGACACGCTGGTATGGCAGGAAAAATATCCCATAGAAAACGGCGTGGCCGAGGGTCAGGTATATATTGACAGGGAACTGCCTCCTGGTGATTACTTCATGGAAGCATTCACCCCGCAATCATTCCGTGCAGACAGCACCCGGTTCACATCGCCACGGAAGATACATGTCGTGGACAATATCAGTGGACATACTTACTCCTCAGATACGGTCGCTATGGCCGGCGTAGAACATTTCGCCATCCTGCCCGAAGGTGGGAACCTCGTCAGAGGTCTTCCGGCACGGTTGGCATTCAAGGCGACCGATGGAAAGGGAAAACCGGTCGAAGTATCGGGCATGCTCTATGAAGACAACCACCCCCTACAGCCATTCTCAACCATCCATGCAGGAATGGGGACTGTAGAATTCACACCCCGAAGTGACAAGGATTACCGCATGGGACTCACCAATGGGAAAAGCTATCCATTACCCCATATTCATGACGAAGGTATTTCCCTGCGGCTCTCCGGACAGACCGGGGAATATTTACAGTTTACCATTCTCCAAAGTCCCGGACTGTCACCGCAGCCATTCTACCTGCTCGGACAGCAAAGGGGCATTGTATGCAGCATCGCCCGGGGAATGCTAAGGGACAGCATCCTAGTAAAGATACCGCTCGGCGATTTTCCCGGCCAGGGTATCGCGCAGTTCACCCTCTTCACCCGTGACATGAAACCGGTATGCGAACGGCTGGTGTACCTGTTCCCGGAGAGGAAGCTGAACATCAGCCTGGCAACCCCTAAAGATATTTATTACACCCGTGAAAAAACGGAGGTGGTTATAAAGGTAACCGACGAAGAGGGTAACCCGGTGCAGGCACACCTCGGGCTAAGCGTGTTCGACGAGGCATACTCCAACCCTGCCGATCCGGTAAACATACTAACCCACTATCACCTTTCTACACAGCTGAAAGGAAGGATTTTCAATCCCGCCTACTATTTTGATGGGGAAAATGAAGACCGTATTGAGGCGTTGGACTTGCTGATGCTCACCCAGGGATGGAGGCGTTACGTATGGGATGCGGAAACCTTTACACCATGCGGTGAAATTTTCCTTCCTGACGGCGTACCCGGCCGGCAGACGTTCAAAAGCGAACGCAAAAGCAGGGATGTCAGCGGTGGCGAACAACTCGTGCAGGTTTTCGGGGCCGAAGGCGACGCACAGTTTGTTTGGACGGATTCTGCAGGGTACTTCAACGTGGAACCTGAAATATTAAGAGATTTACGGGGTGGCTATATCTACCTGAAACCGATGCTTGGCAAGGAGTTTACACCTAAAGTGGAAACCGAAGGTTTTTTCCATCTGATCGACAGCTTGAGAAAGATAAAAGCTCGAAACTACCCCCTTGCAGATAATAGGCCACAACCGAACGGGAAGCAGGAAGACAGGATGCCGGTGATGAGCAGCGACAGCATCATCATGCTGGATGAATTTACCGTGACCGGAACGAGGGGGCGTGTTTACCGTGACAAGTTCATGGGACGGCTCGACAGCCTGGCACAGGTCAACCTCAACCCGGCATGGGTATGTGAATGCCATCCTGGGTATTTGAATGATTATCTGCCGGGATATACACATCATCCATCAGGGAGTTCCCGTTCAGGGCATTACAGTGGGACAAGATCTACCCCGGTTCATGGGAAAACATACAGGGTCATTAAATACGAACCAAGAGAGGATGGTTATTGGCATGTAAAAGATATCAAAGTAATAGAATACCGGGGACCTTACTACAGTGACGAGGAACTGTTGGAAATGAATAATATCTTCCGAGAGAAAGGTTATTACGGAAAACGGGAATTTTACCAACCCGACGAGTTTGATATACTTTCCTCGATTCCGGACAGTCGAAATACTCTACTTTGGGAACCCAATGTAGTAACCGATGAAAATGGCGAGGCTACTGTTTCATTCTACTGTTCGGATATCAACAACAAATTCAAAATTTATGTAGAAGGAGCCGGAGGAAGCGGACTACTCGGTACCGGTAAAAAAGAGTTCCGGGTAATGAGGGATGTGAAAGGTTTATCAGAATAACAACCAATGGAACGGATACAAAACATTTAGAGACTTCTTGATTAATCCATGACCATAAGCCAATGAAAAGAATCTTTATCTATATGATTGTCCTGCTCTGCCTGCTGTTTACAGGCTGCCGGAACGGACTCCGCCATACGGAAGTGCTAAGTGAAGCAACCCGGTTATCAGATTCCATTCCTTCCCAGGCATTGATGAAACTGGAGGAAATAAAGGATGTGAAGAGGTTAAATGCATCGGAACAGGCCGAATACAACCTGATTTTCATAAAAAGCATGCTTCGGTCGGGCAACAAACTCCCATCCGATTCTATCATCCATACTACCACACAATACTACCGGAATCATAATGATTCTGCTGGTTTGCATCAAGCCTTGTATTATAACGGATTATACCACTACCGGAATGCCATGCACGACTCTGCCGTTCTCTACTTCGATAAAGCTATAAAAGCTGTTCCGGCAGGAAACGATAAAGATCGGAAAGCCGGTTATAAACGAACGGCCGGTTATTCTTACCTGTACCTTGGAGATGCAGAGGCAGCGGTAAAAACCCAGAAAGAGGGGTTGCAATATGCCCGCGCCACGAACGACTCTTTATCTGTTATTTACTCGCTGTTAAGCCTCGCGGACGCTTATAAATACAATAAGGAAACGGAGCAATCCTTAGAGACCTATATGCAGGCACTCGACCGGGTAAGGGAAAGAGAGGAACGTGATATGGAAGCCGATATCCTCAATATTGTCTCAGGTATCTACGAATCAGACAACCGGATAAAGGAAGCGCTATCCTATAAGAATAAATCGCAGGAGATTAAACGGAACAGGCAAGATATACCTGCCGTTAATTTACAGAGGGCGATCTTGTTCGGAAAACAAAACATGCCTGATTCGGCACGGCATTACGCGCAATTATCCATCAAAGGGGACGATCAATTCGTGGCCGATCTGGCCTACGCTTTGCTAAGTATATCGGAAGCGAAAGAAGGCCGCTATACCGATGCCCTGAACCTTTCAAAAAACAGCGAACGGATATTCAATTCATTTCTGTCAGGAGTCCGTTCGGCCGAAATGCAGCAGAAATATGAAAAGGAGAAATTAGAAAATGAAAATAACCAGTTAAAGATCAAACAAAAAGAGCACCAGTTTTATTTATTGGTAAGCGCCTTTCTCCTCCTTCTTATGTTGATTGTACTCTATGTTATTCGTGTAAACAGCAGACGCAAAAATGAAAAAGCAGCACATGAAAACCGAATGCTCCGTTTACAACAGGAAAATCTGTTACTGAAACAACAACAGGAAATAAGCGCTCTACGGGAAAAAGAAGCGGTGCTCAGGGAATCCCTGTTTAGAAAAATCAATTTCTTCAACAAACTACCTTCATTGAACCGGGAAGAACACAATCATCACGACAAACAGGGAAAAATAAAAATTACCCCCAACGACTGGCAGGAATTAATAAGCGGCATCCGGGATGCCTATCCTGAATTTTTGGACAAATTGAAACAACACGCCCCTACCCTGTCGGATGACGATATACGCTTTTGCTGCCTTTTGAAAATCAACGTGAATATGCAGGATCTGTCGGATATCTACTGTGTTTCCAAGGCAGCCATTACAAAACGGAAATACCGGTTGAAAACCGAGAAATTCCACATTGTCGATAATAACGTGAATTTAGATGCTCTTTTACAACAGATGTATTAACCGGATACCACCCATCGACAAATAATTTTTACGATTTTATCGTAAAAAAATTGACTCAAAGTGATCATTGTCCGCCTTTATACACACAATAAAAAATACAAACACATAATAATAAATTCCTTACTACTCAACAGACATCACTTCTTGTCCACCTCATTATTTGCCTATATGCTGCACAATCTCCTATCTTTGCCACTGTGTATCACCATTAAAAACAAACAGACATGAAACACAGATTATTTTTTCATCTTTCGGGAATGTATCTTTTCTTCCTTTTATTCCTCATCTCTTGCGGAAAAAATACGCGGCGCTCCACACTCAACCATCTTGATGTCGTAGCCGAAAAAGTAATGATCACCAATTCCGAACTGATCTCCTGTGACCTGGCCAAACTGAAAGACACCGTGAATATACCGTTAAGCTATCTTGTAGAGGATCTTCAGATGATACGGCTCGATAACCGCGACGAAGCGCTTGTAGGATTCACTTCTATAACTCTCACCGACAAACATATCTTAGTCCGGAATAACCGCCAGAACCCTTATAAGCTATTCAACACAAAGGGTGAATTTTTAACCACGATCGGCACGTACGGGCAAGGGCCCAATGAATACCTGAATGTGTACGACGACTGGCTGGATGAAGAAACCGGACAGGTCTTTATTTTACCTTGGCAGAGCAATAAACTGTTCCGTTTCGACCTGCAAAACAATGCACTGGAGCCCATCCCTCTGAAATACAGGGTTCCCAAAGGAAAATTCTTCGTGAATACCAAAGAATCGACCGTGTCGGTATTCCTGCTCCCCTTTGCCGGTAGTCCTGTTGTAGCATGGACACAGGATTTCAACGGAAATATGATTGATTCTATTCCTGCCGGGCATCTTACCGTACAGCCTGATTATAGTAACGAGGTTATTTCGAATAAAAATACAAACGAATTCGACTGCTCTCTATTCACCTTTTTCGAACAACGCCCGGACAGCCTCTATCACTATAACATTGCAGACAACAGACTCGATCCGAAGTTTACACTCGATTTCAAGGACAGGCCGTGGAAGATCCATTCGTATCAGGAATTACCCGGCCATTTCATAGGTGATGTAACCGTCGAGAAAAAACTATCCGATAATATAACCGTTACCGAACATCCCTCTAATTTCATTGTCGACAAAAAAACGCTCAAAGGTGGATTCTATAAACTATACAATGATTTTCTGGGAAACTTGCCGATCGAAGGATGGCCTCTATACCAGAATGGATATTACCTGTGGAACGTCGATCCCGGTGAATTGGCCGACCTTTTGACAAAACATCTTGATAAGAGCAATACGCTCACGGAAAATGACCGTAAAAAGTTAACAGATTTGCTGAACTCTATCGATGAGAATGATAACAATTACCTGTTTTACGGAAAGCTTAGAAAATAAATGTAACAGGATTGATCATTGTCGAAAACTCAGAAAGGTATTTTTATTTTACAGAGGACTCTATGGCAGCGATAAAAATGACAGAATAATTACAATAAGAGAAAGTATCCTCAGCACTGCTTTTTATAATAAACCAGGTAACATAAAGAATATCTATTTTCATTTTTTAAGATTAATATTTTACGAAATAATTTTCTTTTTACGATTTATTCGTAAATTTGCAATATAGGGATTTATAATTGCAATAAAAAATGATACAATGAGAAAAAACGGTGACAGTAGAATTCGGACTCTCCAATGAAAACAGAATTCGAACAGAATCTTAACAAATTACTTGTTGGAGGATCATTCCTTTTTCTGTTTATTTGTACAAGGGAGTTGAAAGGTATGAGAAGACACACTCTTTTTCAACACCTTAATAAAAATGAGTTATAAATGAGTTAAGAAAATTGTTCAAAAACATGAGTTCGGATACATTTACAATACAAAAAATAAACACTATCTTTGATGATAAGAAATTTAACACATCTGTATATGAAAGATATTTTCGGAATCGTGATCTCACGCTATGCGATAGTATTGGCAATTGCCGTTCTTTCTGCCTGTACACCGGGGAAAAAAGATCAACAGGAAGAAACGGTCCAGCAACTTCTTCCGGACCGGCCAGCCGAAGTAACCTCCATGACACTCACTGCTGTGAATTTTGAACACGAACTGGTCAGCAACGGCAAGATATCGGCGCAAAATGTGGCGGAACTCAAGTTTCAGACCTCCGAGGTGATCGCCGCGATCCATGTCAAAAACGGCGCCCGTGTGGAAAAGGGACAACGCATTGCCATGCTCGATACCTATTCCCTTACCAATGCCGTGAACCAGGCCAAAGATGCGCTCGAAAGGAGTAAACTCGAATACCAGGACGTACTGATCGGGCAAGGATACCGGCTCGACAACCCGGAAGCCGTGCCCAGGGAAGTGGAAGAACTGGCCAAGGTAAAGAGCGGTCACAACACGGCACAAACACAATACGACATGGCCCTCTATAACCTGGAGCAGGCTACGCTGACCGCCCCCATAAGCGGGGTGATCGCCAACCTGTTCGACAAACCCAATACCCTCTCCTCCCCTTCCGAGATCTTCTGCAACATCATTGACACGCGCAGCCTGGAAGCCACTTTCACCGTACTGGAAAACGAACTGGGGATGATACGCATCGGCGACAAGATAAAGGTAGCGCCTTTTTCCATGCCCGGGGTGGAAGTGGAAGGTCGCGTTTCAGAAATCAACCCATGGGTGGACAAGAACGGGATGGTACAGGTGAAAGCTTCGGTAGGATACCATGAACGGATGATCGAAGGGATGAACGTGCGGGTGAGTATCTTCCGCTCGCTGGGCAAACAGTGGGTCGTACCCAAAAGCGCAGTCGTCCTGCGCACGGGAAGGCAGGTGGTCTTTACCTTAGAGAACGGGAAAGCCATCTGGAACTATGTGCAGACGGGATTGGAGAACGCCTCCTCCTATACCATTACGGGGGAAACGCTGAAGGAGGGTGACCGGATCATTACCGGCGGTAATATCAACCTGGCGCATGAGTCACCCGTGACGGTAATAGAGAGTGACGGACCTGAAAGGAGAGACAATTCCTCTGATACCACCGAGGATTCAGTCGCCACAGGAAATAACGAAGATAATGAATAAATTCCGGCAAATCTTGAATCTTAAATCTTGAATTTTGAATTCTAAAGTCTTGATTCTTGGTTCTAATTGAATAACAATGATCAAAGCAATACTGCAACGTCCCGTATCGGTATTAATGCTGTTCCTGGCATGCGTGATCCTGGGGATCATCACCTATAACACGCTGCCCGTATCCCTGCTACCCGATATCGCCATCCCGGAGATCACCGTGCAGGTGTCGGGCGACAACACTTCGGCGCGCGAACTGGAGAACACAGTAGTAAAACCCGTCCGCCGGCAGTTGATGCAGGTGAGTAAACTACGGGATATCCAGAGCGAGACACGCGACGGGTCGGCCATTATCCGCCTGAAATTCGATTACGGCACGGATACCGACCTGGCCTTCATCGAAGTGAACGAGAAGATCGACGCCGCTATGAACAACCTGCCGCGCGATTTCCGACGCCCAAGGGTGATCAAGGCCAGCGCAACCGACCTGCCCGTGTTCTACCTGAACCTCACCCTGAAAAACGATATACCCTACTCCCCTACCGATGAACAGCAATTCCTCGACCTGTCGGAATTTGCCGATAACGTGGTGAAGCGGCGTATAGAACAGCTGCCCGAAGTGGCGATGGCCGACATGACGGGACTGATGTACAAGTATCTCCAGATCGTGCCCGACCCGGCCCTGCTGGAGTCCGCATCGATCACCCTCGGCGATATAGAGAACGTGCTGTCGGCCAATAACATAGAGCCTGGCAGCATGATCGTACGCGACGGCTATTATGAATACAACATCAAGTTCTCCTCGCTGCTGCGCACCCCCGAAGATGTACGGAATATCTACATGGAGAAAGAGGGACGCCTCTTCCAACTGAAAGACCTGGCCCGGATCGATATCGTCAGGCAACCCGAGTCGGGGATGTCGTTCATCAACGGGAAAAGGGCCGTCACCTTAGGCGTCATAAAGCAGGCGGACGAGACCATGAAGAATCTGCGCAAATCGCTGGACGAAACACTGGATAACCTCGAATGGAGTTATTCCGACGTGAAGTTCACCGTGAACCGCAACCAGACGGAACTGCTCGACTATACGATCTCCAACCTGCAGGAAAACCTGCTGATCGGTTTTATCCTGGTGTTCATTGTCGCCCTGCTGTTCCTCGGCGACGGGAAATCGCCGCTGATCATCGGCATCAGCATGACCACGGCGCTGATCACCACCTTTATCTTTTTCTTCCTTTTCGGCCAGTCGATGAATATCATTACCCTCTCGGGGCTGATTCTTGCCCTGGGGAATATGATAGACAGTTCCATCGTGGTCACGGACATCATCACGCAATACCGGAAACAGGGTTATGCGCTGGAGGATGCCTGCGAGAAAGGCACCAAAGAGGTGGTCATGCCGATCTTCAGCTCCACACTGACCACCATTTCCGTTTTCGTGCCCTTAGTCTTTATGAGCGGGATCGCAGGCGCCATCTTCTATGCGGAAGCCTTTGCCGTGACGGTGGGGATGTTTGTTTCCTACCTGACAGGGATTATCCTGCTGCCGGTGCTTTATAAAGTCGCATACGGAAGAAAATTCACCCATAAAAAAATAGAGGGCTTCTTTGCTTCCATGCAAAAAAAGATTGACGGAGTCATCTTTCCTTCCTACGATAAGGGTCTCCGGTACGTATTTAACCACAAGGTTTTCTTCATCGCATTACTAGTTATTGCCGTTCCGCTCTGCGCATTCCTTTTCAACGCCATGCCCAAAACGAGCATGCCCAAAATAAGCTATGTCGAAAGCATCGTCACGGTGGAATGGAACGAGAATATCCATGTGGATGAAAATGCGCGCCGGATATCGGAACTGCTTCAGACGGCGGAAGGATATGCGGAGGAAAACGCCGCCTACATAGGACAACGGCAGTACTTGTTGGACAAGGACAATGATCTGACCGCCACCGAAGCCCAATTGTACCTGAAAACCGACAAGCCCTCGCGGATCACATCGCTGGAAACGCATATATCGGATTGGGTGCGCCAACATTACCCGGATGCAGTAGTGACTTTTTCCCCGCCGGAGAACATATTCGAGAAGATATTCGATACCGGCGAAGCCGAAATGGTAGTGCAGCTCTATCCGAAGAACAGGGAAGAGATACCCGAGCCGGCGGCTATCCGGCAGATGGAAGCAAGCCTGGCGGCATCCACAGGCGAACGGGCGGAGAGTGTACCGTTCGAACAACAGTTCGTGGTCACAACCGACAGGGAGAAACTCCTGCTTTACGGCGTTTCACAACAGGAGGTATCACAGACATTAAAAACGGCGTTCAGGGACAACCAGGTGGCGGTGTTACGCTCCTTCCAGCAGTATCTACCCATCTCCATAGCCGGTAAACAACAATCCATTCAGGATGTATTGCAGCAGACACTGGTATATGGCTACCCGGCCGACGGGTCGCAGGCCGTCCGCGTACCGTTAACTGCATTGGTCAGCCTTACGCCCGGTGAAGATATCAAGACCATCATCGCCGGAAAGAACGGGGAATACATACCGCTCTACTATTACCATACCAGCCAGCCGGAGAAGCTGATGGAGAAAGCACGGGAGACCGTCCGGCAGGAGGGTTCATGGGATGTGGCATTCTCCGGCAATTTCTTTTCCAACCGGCAAATGCTGAAAGAACTGGTGATCATCTTACTGATATCTATCCTGCTGATGTATTTCATCCTGGCTTCCCAGTTCGAGAATTTCCTGCAGCCGCTGATCGTGCTGGCCGAGATCCCCATCGATATCGCTTTCGCCCTGGTTGTCCTCTGGCTGACAGGGCATACGCTGAACCTGATGAGCGCCATCGGTATGGTGGTGACAATCGGGGTAATCCTTACCGACTCTATCCTGAAAATAGACCTGATCAATGAGTTGCGCAAAGGAGGAATGCCGCTGATGGAAGCGATCCATACCGGGGGCGTGAGGAGGTTGAGGGCCATTATCATGACGGCGCTCACATCCCTCTTTTCGATGATCCCGATCCTGTTCACCTTCGATATCGGCTCGGAATTACAAAAACCGCTGGCCGTGGCGATGATCAGCGCAATGACCATCGGGACGATTGTGAGTATTTTCCTGATCCCATTGCTCTATTGGGCAATCTATCGGAAAAGTGAAAAATGACTAATATGCCAATAAGACTAATTTGCCAATGTGCCAATGAGACTAATGTGAATAATATGCCAATTAAATGGTAATTAGCAATTTGTAATTAGCAATTAAAATATGAGACATTCCATTCTGATATTCATACTGTACTGCGTAGTTTTACACTCCCCCCGTGTTGTTGCCCAGCGGACGTATATAGAGTTAGACCTGCACACGACTGTGCAACTGGCTAACGACAGTTCGTTATCGGCATTCCGCGCGAAGAACAGCTATATGGCCAGCTACTGGGAATACCGCTCGTTCAGGGCGGACAGGCTGCCGTCCCTGTCCCTCTACCTTACCCCCGTCAGCTATAACAGGGATTATACGCGCAGGTACGACTCCGAACAGAATATCGATATTTACCGCCGCCAACAGTCATTTTACAGTTACGGTAACCTGGCAGCCCAACAAAATCTCGACCTCACCGGCGGTACCTTTTTCATCGACTCGGAACTGGGATATATCCGTAATTTTGGGGAACAGACCTATAGCCAGTACTCCACTGTTCCCATCCGCGTCGGCTACAGGCAGGACCTGATCGGTTACAACCCTTTTAAATGGGAAAAGAGGATCGCACCCGTGAAATATGAGAAAGCGCAGAAAGAGCTGATCCACCAATTAGAGCAGACGGCCGAAACGGCCACGGGCTATTTCTTCGACCTGGCCATGGCACAAGCCGAGTATGAACTGGCCGTGGAGAATCTGGCCAGTTCGGATACGCTCTACCGCATCGGGGAACAGAGGCACAGGATCGCTTCGATCGGGCAAGCCGACCTGCTCACCCTCAGATTGGATAAGGTGAATGCACAGAACAGCCTCCAGAATGCCGAGATCAACCTCAAAAGAAGCATGTTCGCACTGGCGGCATACCTGAACTTAGAAAAAGATACGCGTATCACCCTGAAACTGCCCGGATATCCCAGGGAAGTGATCATCACCGAAGACGAAGCATTAATGCTGGCCAAGGAGAATAACCCGCAGTACTTAGATTCGGAACAGCAGATACTCCACTCGGAACAGACAGTCGAAAAAGCGAAAATAGAATCGTGGTTCAATGCCGGGTTATCCGCGAGCGTGGGGTTCAACCAGGTAGCGGAGTCCTTCAGGGATGCGTACCGTAACCCGTTGCAGCAGGACATCGTCTCCCTCACGTTATCCATTCCGTTGGTGGACTGGGGCGTAAGGAAGGGACGCTACAATATGGCCAAAAGCAACCTGAACATCACCCGCCTCACCGCTCAGGAAAATGAAATACGGCTGGAGGAAGACGTGATCATGACCGTAGGGGATTTTACCATACAGCAACATCTTATCCGCAGCGCTGAGGAGGCGATGGAACTGGCAAAGCTGGCCTACGAGCAGACCCGTGAACGGTTTATTATCGGGAAAGCCGATATCAACAGCCTTACCCTTTCCACCAACCGGCGCCAGGAAGCGCAACGGAATTATATCTCCGCGTTGAAGAATTACTGGCAAAGCTATTTCAAGATACGCAAGCTCACCCTGTACGACTTTGAGAAACGGGCTCCCATCGCGGATACATTCGACTGGGATATGACGGGTAAATAATCGTATCATTTATAATTATTCAAATATGAAAAAACACCTGCTTTACATAATGTTAGCTCTTCTTCCCGGATTGGTTTTTTCCTGCCAAAACCGGAAAGAACAGCCTTCCGTTCAGGAAATGAATATGGATTCGGTAGAGACTATAGTTCCTTTTCCAGAGCTGGAAGAAGGGGAGATTTTCCTGAAAAATAAAAATCCATTTGGCGAAATGATCGAATTATCCGGAAAATACATTACCGGTGATACGGCAATCTTTAAAACCTCTGAAACAGAGATGCATGTGAAAGGGAATCGACTGATAATGAAAAACAGGGGAAATCCGCCGTTTCGTATTTTCAGTCTTCCGGATCTCAGGGAGATCCGGACAGCCGGAATATCAGGAAGGGGTCCTGATGAATTTATTTCTTCCACATTGATCCCGTCCGGGGACACGACTTTCCTTTGTTATGTGTTTGAGAATACAAACCATAAACTATATAAACTTCAAAAAAACGGAACACTGGAGTATTGCAGATATCCTTTTGAAGAAAAAAAGAAAAGAGCAATGTTTGGGAGTGAAAGGGAGCTTTCAAATGTAAGTGAAAATGATTTTCTATATGTTGATAACAGTCCAACAGGGAAAAGCATCTACCGTATTGCCCTACAAGGAGACTCCGTTATAACAGACGAAGTATTTAATTTGGCGTTGAATCCCAACCGTAAATCCCCATTTGCCTATATTGGTTCGTTTGCCGTAAATGCAAAAAAGAATCGTATGGCTTATGCATATAAATATTTTAAAATTATCAAGTTCATGGATTTGGATGCTGGAACCGTGCGTACAATTAATTTCGAACGAAATAATTTCTACGATAATACCCTTTATAAAGTGGACGGATTAGACCAAAATATAACTCATTACTGGAAAGTGTGCGCTCAGGACGAGTATGTTTATTTTCTTTACAGTGGACGCACTCCTTATGACGTGGCAAAAGAAAATCAAAAGCAAAACTATTACATCTATGTAGAACAATATGACTGGAATGGAGATCCAATCCAAAACTTTAAATTAGATCAATGGGGCTATTTCACTGTAGACGAAAAGAATCACAAACTGTATCTGGCCTCGACCAGCTACGATGATCCGTTTTTCGAATACACGCTTCCATAAACACTCAATTATTTATTTTGGCTGAGAAAAAATATATATCCTCTTTTACGGTCATTGTATCGTTTGTCTGCCTCGCAATCGTGGGTGTAGCGCTTATCCCGCTGCTGCCCGTGAAGCTGGCGCCTTCACGTACCCTGCCGAGCATTACCGTGCATTTCAATATGCCGCAGAACCCGGCCCGGGTAGTGGAGATGGAGGCCACCTCCCGGCTGGAGTCGATGCTGGCCCGCATTAAGGGGATCAGAAACATGTATTCCACGTCGGGGAACGGCTGGGGAAACATCACCCTCGAACTGGACAAACATACGCCCATCGACGTGGCCCGCTTCGAGGTATCCACCATCATCCGGCAGACATGGCCCGAACTGCCGCGCGAAGTGACCTACCCCTATATCACGGTGAACCGCCCCGACGCGGATGCAGCCCGTCCTTTCATGACCTATACCGTCAATTCGGCGGCAACGCCCATCGTCATTCAACGGTATACCGAGAACGTGATCAAGACGGCGCTGAGCGATATCAAAGGATTGTACAAGATCGATGTGACCGGGGCCAGCCCTATGGAGTGGCAACTGGAATACGATTACCTGCAACTGGAGTCTGCCGGCGTTACCGTGTCGGATATCCTGCAGGCCGTATCCCAATATTACTCCACCGATTTCCTGGGAATGGCGGAAACCAGAATGGAAGGTAGCGCTGCTTCGTGGATCCGCATTACGCTCGCATCCGCAGCCGAAGAAAACCGGCTCGACCCGGCCGCCATCCTCGTGGCGAACAGGGAGGGAGCCCTTATCCGCCTGGACCAGCTGGTGAGGGTCAATCATGCGGAAAGGGAACCCTCGGGTTACTACCGGATCAACGGGCTGAATTCAGTTTACCTTTCCCTCACGGCCGAAGAGTCGGCCAACCAGTTACGTTTGAATGAACAGGTGAAAAGGACGATACGGGGTGTGGAAGCTTCGCTGCCGGCCGGTTACGAGATACACGCCAGTTACGATGCCACCGATTATATCCAGGCCGAACTGAACAAGATATATATCCGCAGCGGGCTGACCGTACTTATCCTGACCCTGTTCGTACTGCTGATAACCCGGAATGGGCGTTACCTCTTCCTTATCACCGCCAGCCTTTTTGTCGACCTGGCCATCGCCGTTATTTTCTATTACCTGTTCAAATTAGAGATACAGTTGTATTCACTGGCCGGCATCACCATCTCATTGAGCCTGATCATCGACAATGCCATCATCATGACGGACCATATCATGCACAAGGGGGACAGGAATGCCTTTATGCCTATCCTGACCGCTACGGTCACGACCGTCGGTGCATTGTCCATGATCTTCCTGCTGGATGAGCGGATACGGCTGAACATGCAGGATTTCGCGGCGGTGGTGATGATCAACCTGATGGTATCGCTGTTCGTGGCGCTGTTGTTCGTCCCGGCTTTAGTCGAACGGATAGGGCTCACAAAGCGGCGCCGCAGGAGAAAGAAGAAGAGAACGTCCCGATTCCGTCCCCTTTCCCAATTCCGCCTTTTTACCCATTCCGGCCATCTTGCCCGTTTCCGCCACCGTTACCTGTCCCGCGGACGGATCGCTATCCGGCTCACCCGGCTCTATGAAAAAATGATCCTGTTGCTTTCCCGCAGGAAATGGATCGCTTTCGCGTGTATCGTCCTGTTATTCGGCCTTCCTGTTTTCATGCTGCCGGACAAGATAGAAAAGGAAACTCCCTTTGCTTTGAAGTATAATGAAATATTCGGGAGCGCCACCTATAAAGAAAAAATCAAACCAGTGGTTGATAAAGCGCTGGGAGGCACCCTGCGGCTGTTCGTGGAGAAAGTCTACCAAGGCAGTTACTTTACCCGCAGCGAGGAGATGGTGCTCACCATCACCGCTTCGATGCCCAACGGCACCACCCTTTCACAGATGAACGACCTGGTCGTCAAGATGGAGCGTTACCTGAGCGGTTTTCCCGAAATACGGCAGTTCCAGACCAGTATCCCTAATGCCCGGCGCGCCTCGATCAATGTCTTTTTCCGGAAAGAAGCGGAGCAGGGCGGCTTCCCCTACCAGTTGAGAAGCAATGTGATCAGCAAAGCCCTGGAATTGGGAGGTGGAAGCTGGGGAGTTTATGGGTTGCAGGACCAGGGGTTCAGCAACGAAGTGCGCGATATGGCCGGGCAGTATAAGGTAAAACTCTACGGGTATAACTACGATGAATTGTCGGCATGGACGGACAGCCTGAAACAGCGGTTGCTTACCTACCGCCGCATCCGGGAGGTGATCGTCAACTCCAATTTTTCGTGGTATAAGGACGATTATCAGGAGTTCTCGTTCGACCTGAAAAGGGAACAGCTTGCGGCACGGGGTATCCTCCCCGGTGAATTGTTCGCTTCCCTGCAACCGGTCTTTGCGAGGAATATGTGGGCAGGATCCGTGGTGATGGACGGGGAAAACGAAGACATCATCCTCTCCGGCAGGCAGGCAAGGGAATATGATATCTGGGCATTGCAGCATCTGGGGCGTCACGTGGGCGATCGCTACTATAAACTGGACGAAGTGGCCGATATTGCCAGGGGGCAGGCGCCGCAGGAGGTAGGTAAGGAAAACCAGCAATACCGTCTGGTACTGCAATACGATTATATCGGCTCCAACACGCAGGGGCAGAAAATCCTGGAAAGGGAGGTCGAGGAGTTCAACAAGCGGCTCCCCATGGGTTATACCGCGCAAAGGGAAGACAGCTACTGGGGCTGGGGCAAGAAAGACAATAAGCAGTACCGGTTGATAGGGTTGCTGATCGTGATCATTTTCTTCACCAGTTCCATCCTGTTCAATTCGCTGAAGCAGCCGCTGGCCGTGATTTTTATCATCCCGGTATCCTTTATCGGTATTTTCCTGACGTTTTACTGGTTCAGGCTCAACTTCGACCAGGGCGGCTTTGCCTCGTTTATCCTCCTGTCGGGCATCACCATCAACGCCGGGATTTATATCACGGACGAATACAACCGGATAAGAAAGCGCAGGCCCCGCCTCTCCCCGTTACGTACTTACCTGAAAGCCTGGAACGCGAAGATCATCCCCATCTTCCTGACCGTTATCTCCACCGTGCTCGGCTTTATCCCGTTTCTGGTCGGCACGCAAAAAGAAGGCTTCTGGTTCCCACTGGCGGCAGGCACCATCGGCGGGCTGATCATGTCCTTTATCGGGATCTTTATTTTCCTCCCACTATTGATGGTGAAGAGGAAAAGTGGCAGAATTCGAACAGAATCTTAACACAATATTCTTTGGCCGGTTTCACCTTTTTCTGTTTATTTGCAGGAAAGCCAGAATGAATAAGGGAAACAATCGATTAATTTACAGCAAATTAAAAATATAAGTTATAAATGAGTTAAAAAATTTGGAGATAACGATGCGTTTCTACTCTTTTGTATCCGTGATAAGAGACAGCATATGAAACTCAATAAAAGGACAAAAGACAAAACTCTTTCATCGAAAGGGAATATGAGTGAATCATTTAATTAAAATTTATCAAGTATGAAGAAAAAATTATTATCGGGCATATTTTCCCTTGCACTCCTCGCAACCGCAGGTTATGGAGTAAACAAAAGTATGAAAAGTGACGCTAATCTAAGTGATTTGGTGTTGGCGAATGTGGAAGCACTAGCGCAAAGCGAAGACGATATTGACGATATGATTGCACTTTGTGATTATTTGGATGGTCATTATTGCAACTACTTTGTAGTAACTCCGTCGGGTGGTGTAGGATGGTCTCATTGGAATATGATAAATAAATATTAGGAGGTTAAGCACATTGGTAAGTCGGTATCAAATCTATTAATTGGCTTACAAACTATCTTACCAATGTGCTTATTATTTACTCCTATTAAGGGCTCAACGGAACAATATGATTATTATATGAGAAAAGTATATGTTTATTTACTAGTGATATTGATTACGGCTTGTAAGAATAAAAGTGATATAAAAGTTATATCATTACCTCAGCCGAAGGTTGTTACTCCTGAAGTGTTACCTGATGAACTTATCATGCGATCGCCTCTTGAAATAAAATCTTATGGAGATTATCTGTTATTTACACAGCCAATGATGGGTAAGTCGCTTTTATTTTATAACAGAAAAACAGCTCATCAATTTTATTGGGGGGAAATTGGGAGCGGTCCTGATGATTTTATGTCGGCTTCTTGCATTTATCATAACTATGATGATAACGCAATAGAAATCTATGATACGAATTTGCGAAAAATGGTATCTTTTAAAACGCATATAGAAAACGATTCAATTTCCCTAATCTCTAAAGAGAGATTTCAAGTTAATACAGATTCAATTTCAACTTTAGGACTTCATAAGATGGATAACGGGTATTATGTAAGCCAAGCGTTATTTGGACACGAGAATATGTTTGTTCTGTTTGATAAAGATTTGAAAATCATTAAAACTTTTGGAGAAAAGCCGATAAGAGAAATGCCTGATGCGAATTATTCATATTTATACGGGTGGTTTGCCTCCATAGGTAATAAATTGTATTTTGCTTCCCAGTCTACCGGATATTTAGTTTGTTATGAGATAACTGATAAAGGTGACGTCAAAAAAGAGTGGGATGCATTTTTCACTACTCCAAAATATGAAATAAATCCTGCTTTTAATTGGGCAAAAAAGAATCAACAAGGCTTTTACGACATTCAATTGAATGACAAGTATCTTTTTCTTTCATTTAGCGGTAAAACTTTTGAAACAAAAGACATTTATCCCGAAAGCATCGTTATACTTAAACACAGTGGCGAATTACAGAAACATATTAAGCTTGATGAAGGCCATATATTACTGAAGTTTACTTTGGTGGGTGACAGCATTTATGCTGTTGCGATTGATCAAATGATTAAGTTTAACTGGAAAAAAGAATTATAACGAATGGAAGATTCGCTATTAATTATACAATTTAAAGGATTGATTGAAGGTAAATCCCTTAATAAAAAGGCATTAATCAATAATTCTAAACAACTAAATTTTTAAAGAAATGAAAAAGAAAATACATATACTCATCTTCTTTAGCACACTATTCTTCTTGTCATGTAATCAGACGATCAATAACCCAATCCAACATTTCACCCCCGCCAAAAAACAAAGGTTAATCCACTCAAAAATAATTCATCTGGAAGAGTTTGACATATTAATGCCAGCCCATGTTTTTCGGATGGATGGCTCATATATGGTTTGGGATAATAACAATGAGAAGATGTTCAGCCTTGTTAATTTCGATTCGAAAAAAGTAATCAAGGGTATCAGGAAAGGGAATGGACCCGGAGAAATTATATCTACAATCAGTGTTCAGGTTAAAGACGGTAGACTTTTGATATACGATTCTGATAGAAGAAAAATAAGCCGGATCGATATATCATCTGATACAATATTGACGCTAAAAGAAGTCGAAGATATTAATTTCGATAAAAGACTATTTGTAATAAACTATCAGGGCTCACATATCATAGCTACCGGACTATTTGAAGATGCATGGTTAGCCACTTTGAAAGGGAATGGAGAAATAATATCAAAAGTGGACTTCCCTACTTTTGAAGAGACCAACAATATCCCCAAGATGGAATTATCCATGTTATATCTCAGCACGCACACAGCAAATAAACCGGATAATAAGAAAGTGGTTGCCGCGACGCAAGACCTTGGGGTAATATCTTTCTTCAATTATATCAATGGATTGATATTGGAAGAATATAAGCAGTTAAAATATTACGGGCCAGAATTCATTTTACCGGAGAGAGGTGGCATTGCCTGGTCTAGAGATGGTCAAATAGGATTTTGCGGACTGGACTGTGATGATGAGTACGTGTATGCTTTATACTCCGGAAGAACGTTTACAGAACATGGAATGCTGAGTCATCATTGTGAAAATTTATTGATATATGACTGGGATGGTAATCCTGTCAAACATTATATTTTAGATATCCCACTCTTTTCAATGAAATTTGATAATGAAAAAAACACAATTTACGGAATAGGATATCATCCTGAAGGCGCTTTTGTAGAATATCAATTAGATAATTTGGAGGCCAAGTAATGTAAATCCCAATTCATAAATATACCCCTGCAATGATACATTATTTTCCACTTTTTACCCCTGCAATGATACAAAAAAAAGAGAAAAATACCCATGCAATGAAACAATTCCACTATATTTGTATCTGAACTATTTCGATAAGTGTGTAGGACGAGTGGAATTTATGTCCTTGCACCCTTGCTCGTTTACCGAATTTCTAACCGCCACGGGTAACAAACGATATATTGAGATTCTTACCGAGCCTTCACTCACAACGGCACTACCTTCGGCGGGTTTGCCGGATCTCCCTATAAAGCACGCGAAACAGGTGAGGCCTTTCGTACATTGGCTAAAGCCATGTTATTGGAATTATCCTATCCTGTAACGCAAACGGTACTGCCTGCTATTTCGGATTTAAAAAAATCACCAAAACTATTTTGGCTTGACGCCGGATTAGTAAACTATTCGGTTAATTAATTTACCATTTTATATGATTTCCCAGTTGCCGGGGATAGTATAAAAATAAATTAGAATTTTTATCAGATTAAAATATGAAGAAAGTATTTATACTCTTGATTGTGATATGTTTTACAATGTGTAAACAAAAACCACAAACTGAGGGTACTATTTTCGTTGATCTGGATCGAGCGGAGAGAGCCTCTCTGTTCGATTACTTCCATTCCATTGAGTTAATTTCACTGGAAACTTCGCCTGATGTTCTTATTGTAGGTATCTCGAAAATGATTGTTCACCAGGATAAATATTATGCGTTGGATAAAAATCAATGTATCATTTTTGTGTTTGATAAAACAGGGAAATTTCTTTTTAAAATAGGAAAAAAGGGGCAAGGTGCCGGAGAATATGTATTTATCCAGGATTTCAATATCAACCCTTTTTCAGGCCACCTTGAAATACTTGAACCTTATGGCAATGTGCATGTTTATGATGTATCAGGCAACTATATCGAAACAAAACGGATTGCTTTCTCCGGTTTTCGCGTCGTACACACGCTTTCTGCTGTAAATAGCCACACACACGTATTTCATACGATGTTTGAACCTGAAAAAATTATTTATTTCAATCTGGACGAGCAAAAGCTGTTGCATCAAGAATTTGAAGAAAACAGGCGTCTTGGTAGTTTCTCTAATAATCCTTACCAGTACCAGGATGACTGGTTTTTTTCCGGCCTGTTCATCCTGTAGTGTACAAAATGGGAAAGGAAAAGCTTGAAGTTGCTTTTCAATTCGATTTTGGAACAATACGCTTATAGCGTCATGAAAAAGAAAATCTTCATCTGCTTTCTTGCCCTCGGGTATATGCTGTACGCCCATGCCCAGGCAGACCTCGACACTCTTGCAGGGAGGATAACGGAACGACTGCGCCACCATGCACCCGAAACGGTTTACCTGCAAACTTCAAAAGGTATTTACGAAACAGGGGAAGACCTCTGGTTTAAAGCATACCAGTTGGATGCGCAGACACTTCTGTTTTCCGCCCTTAGCCAGACACTTTACTTAGAAATAAGGGGTGAAAACGACTCGCTGGTATGGCAGGAGAAATACCCCATAGAGAACGGTGTGGCCGAGGGACATGTACATATCGACAAAGAACTGCCCCCGGGCGACTACTTTATAGAAGCCTTCACCTCCCATTCATTCCACGCCGACAGCAACCAGCTATCATCGGTAAGGAAGATACGGGTTGTGGATAATATCAGCGGGAATGCTCACACATCCGATACAATCGCCCTGACCGGTACGGAGCATTTCTCCATCCTGCCCGAAGGGGGAAACCTCGTTCACGGACTGCCGGCACGCGTAGCTTTCAAAGCTACTGACGGTCGGGGAAACCCCATGGAGGTATCGGGCATGCTCTACGAAAACGGCCGGCCGTTACAACCGTTCTCCACTTTGGATGCAGGCATGGGGGTTATGGACTTCACTCCCGGGAAGGGTAAGACATACCACATGGAACTCACCGGCGGGAAGAGCCATCCCCTACAACCAATCCATGCCGAAGGCATTTCTTTGCGGCTATCCGGACAAACCAAAGGACATTTGCTGTTTACCGTCCGGCAAAGTGCCGGACTGCCCCGGCAACCGTTTTACCTGCTCGGGCAACAGAGGGGCGTGGTATGCAACATAGCCAGGGGAATGTTGGGGGACAGCATCATGGTAAAAATACTGCTGGATGATTTCCTGGGACAGGGTATCGCGCAGTTCACACTCTTCACCCATGACATGAAGCCCGTAGCCGAACGGTTGGTGTACCTGTTCCCTGAAAAAAAACTGAATATTTGCGTTACAACCGCCAAAAAGGCCTATTTCACCCGCGAAAAGGCAGAAGTAACCATAAGGGTTACCGACGAAGACGGCAACCCCGTGCAGGCGAATCTGGGAGTCAGCGTATTCGATGAAGCCTATCACAACCCCGCCAATCCGGCCAATATACTCTCCCATTACCACCTTTCCACCCAATTGAAGGGAAAGATTTACAATCCGGCCTATTATTTTGATGAGGATAATAAAGACCGCCGGGAGGCGCTGGACCTCTTGATGCTCACGCAAGGCTGGCGGCGTTATGTGTGGGATGCCGGCACCTTTATCCCATGTGGTGAAGCAATCCTTGCCGACGGCATATCCGGACGGCAGACGTTTAAAAGCGAACGCAAAAGCAGGGATGTCAACAGCGGTGAACAGCTCGTGCAGGTATTCGGCGCTGAAGGGGACGCCCGGTTTATATGGACCGATTCGGCAGGATATTTCCTCGTGGAATCGGATATGCTGAGGGAGTTGAGGGGCGGTTACATCTACCTGAAGCCCATGCTAGGGGAAGAATTCACGCCACAAATACAAACCAAAGGATCTTTTCATGTAATCGACAGCCTCCGGAAGATAAAACCGCGCAATTATCCCCTTACAGGCGACATGCCACAACCGGAAAAGAAGTATGAAGCCAATATACCGGTGATGAGCGGCGACAGCATTATCCTGTTGGATGAATTTACCGTGACCGGGACAAAAGGGCGCGTTTACAGGGACAAGTTCATGGGAGGGTTGGACAACATGGCGCAAAGGAACCTGAACCCGGCATGGGTATGCGAATGTCCCCCCGGATATCTCAATGACTATCAGCCGGGATATACACACCATCCGTCAGGAGGTGCAAGATCCGGAAAATACGATAGAAAAAGACTGGCGCCGGTTCACGGGAAAATATACAGAATGATTAAGTATGAGCCGAGGGAAGACGGCGTATGGTATGTGGAAGATATTCAGGAGATAGAGTATAGGGGCCCGTATTACAGCGACGAAGAACTGATGCGGATGAACAATATCCAACGGGAGAAGGGCTATTACGGCAAACGGGAATTTTACCAGCCCGATGAGTTTGACATACTCTCTTCGGTTCCCGATAGCCGCAATACGCTTCTCTGGGATCCCGGCGTGGTAACTGACGAAAACGGCGAGGCAACCATTTCATTCTACTGTTCGGACATCAATAACAAGTTCAAGGTTCATGTGGAAGGAGCCGGGGGAAACGGGCTGCTCGGTACTGGTAAGAAAGAGTTCCGCGTAATGAGGAATGTGAAAGGTCTAATGGAATAACAATACGACTGAAAACGTTGAACGACGAATTGATCGTTTATACCAATAACCTCTATTTCGAAAATAAAAATAATCAGGCATTCACAATCTCACCGCCGTTAGGATGCAGGCATTGCCCAGTCATGTAAGTCGAATCGTCAGATGCCAGAAACAGAAAACAGGTAGCCACTTCGTTGGGTTCCCCCGCTCTGCCCATCGGCGTATCGCTTCCGAATTCAGCGACCCTTTTCTCATCGAATGTCGACACAATCAGAGGCGTCCATATAGGGCCGGGGGCAACAGCATTCACCCGTATTTTCCTGGGAGCCAGACTTTGGGCAAGGCTTCGGGTGAAACTGATGATAGCGCCCTTGGTTGCGGCATAATCGATGAGCTTCCCGCTTCCACGGTAAGCTGTTACGGAACTTGTATTCACAATGGCGCTCCCTTCTTTCAGGTGTGCCAGAGCGTACTTGGTAACCCAAAAATATGAAAACACGTTGTTGGCAAAAGTGCGCTCCAATTGTTCGGTCGATATTTCTTCCAGGCTTTCTGTTTCCCAATGCAAAGCAGCATTGTTCACCAAAATATCGAGTTTGGAAAATGTATCGATGGTTTTATCGACAGCTTTTTTGCAATTCACTTCTTTGGACAGGTCTCCTTTTATTAACAGGCATTCCCTTCCCATTTCGCGGATCTCTTCCTGCGTGGCTTTCGCATCGTCCGTTTCACTCAAATAAGCTATGGCGATATCTGCTCCGTTTGCCGCAAAAAGCAAGGCTGTTGCCTTTCCTATACCGCTGTCGCCACCGGTTATAAGAGCAACTTTTCCGTCGAGTTTATTTTCTTGTTTCACAGGTTCGGTATTGGGAACCGGCGTCATTTTCGATTCTTTTCCGGGACGGCGTTGCTTTTGCTTTGGACGTAATTTCTTTTCTTCACTTTGTTTCTGCATAATTCTTTATAAGTTTCATCTTCCGGATGATAATGATAACATATATAAAACCTTTCCTGAAGAGTATTTGTTCTCGGGAACCTATGGTATTATAGTTAATTATACATCTATATGTGAAGAAAAATGAAGAAAAATTATAAAGGAGCCGGTGAGGCCATTCGTTCACCGTGTGGCCGGTACACACTCATTTAACATCCGGTTGGACAATGGACCAATGCGTATGAACGATTTTCCATTGTCCGCCCCGTTCAAGCCTGTATACTTCGGTACAATTCCACTTATGTACATCGTTCCCTACATATGAAAACAGGTTGAACGTTAATACTGCCATGCTGTTTACGGCGGTTACGTTCGGATTAACCATCTCATACCTGTCCACAGAGATCTTTCCCGTTGCCGGTTTATAATAGTTCCTCAGGTTTTCAAGCCCCTCCATCCGCTGCTCAATGGCTGGATCGAAATAAGTAACATCATCGGCCGAAAGATCGAGGTAACCACCCGGATCGCCCTGATTCCATTTTTCCAAAGCCGCTTTCTCCAACGCAATAATGGTTGCGGATAGTTCTTCCGCGTTCGTTTGTGCATACACTGTTCCTGCCATAAATATCGATAAAATTAAAAATATTTTTCTCATATCATCCCGATATCGCGCAGCCATGAAAGGACGCGGTGAGGCCATTCATTTACTGTGTGGCCGGTATTGCGCAATCCGTAACCATGCCCACCGGATGGATATAAATGCATGGCCGCCGGAACTTTCGCTTCCTTCAACGCGTAATAATAGAACAGGCTGCTGTCGATATGATCCTTGTCATCCTGGGTCTGGATAAGGATGGTAGGAGGGGTATCGGCATTTACTTTCAGTTCGGAAGCAATGGAGAAATCCTCCCCCGCTAAATAGGCAGGATAGACAAGGATACAGAAATCGGGACGAAGGCTTACGTCATCAAAAGTATCGGTTTTCGGATAGGTACGTTCACCATATGCCGTACTCGCCATGGCCGAGAGATGCGCCCCGGCAGAAAAGCCCATCACTCCGATCCTGCCAGGATCGATATTCCACTCTCCGGCATGGGAGCGTGTATAGGCGATGGTGCGTTGCAGATCCTGCAAAGGAGCTCCATGTTTCGCTAATCCTTCGCGGCGCGGCACACGGTATTTCACCAGCACACAGTTGATCCCGAAACTGTTGAACCGCTTACAGATCTCGGATCCTTCCAGGTTATATGCCAGTATATTGTAACCGCCGCCCGGATTCACAATGATGGTGGCGCCCGAATTGTTATCGGCAGGGGCGGGATAAAAGGTAAGCGTCGATTCGCTCACGTTACTGATGCGCAGTACAGGACATCCGGCCACTTTATTACCGCTCAGGTCATCCACCTGTTTCATCTTCCGGGATTCACCCGGTGCGCCGTCGGGAAACAACAAAACTGGATTATGCTGTGCCGTTAGGGTCATCGTCATTACTGAAAATAAGAAAAGTGAAAAAATGGTTCGTTTCATTGTCTTTTTGCATGATGCATTTCGGACAAAAGTACATGAAAAAAATTATATTCTCAAATTCCCGGTCTCTATTGATTGTAAAATAAGGACGAAACAGAATTCAGACAGAATCTTAACAATTTATTCTTTGGACGGTCTGATAAAAAGGATTGACGATGGTAAACAATATTCTAAAGTTGCAGTCAATGACTTTGAAAATATAACTTATCATTATTTTAATATCTACGCGGGAAAGAAATATTTTTATGTTATATATGTCGGGCATAAAGAAGATGATAACTTTTTTGACAGGACTTTAGAAGTATATAATTACGAAGGAAATCCAATAATTAAATATACATTTGATATAATTCCTTTTTATTTCGTTGTGGATGAAGATAATGGATACATATATGCCACGAATGCAAATTATGAAGATTATCTATTAAGATATAAACTATAAACCTAATTCCCTGCCACAAATTCATTTTATATTACGATGATAGAAAAAAAACGCCCGGTTGATGTTATCTTTGCAGTCTAAATATAATTGCAGCAAATGGATCAAAAACAATATCTTCTGGGGATGACGCTTACCGAGATCACAGAAAGCGTGACGGAACTGGGCCTGCCCAAATTCACAGGCAAACAGGTTGCCGACTGGGTGTACGTGAAACGGGTGAAGCGCATCGACGAGATGACCAATATATCACTGAAGAACCGGGAACTCCTCTCGGGGAAATTCGACATAGGAAGATCGGAACCGCTGGAGATACAGATATCGGTCGATGGCACACGGAAGATGCTGTTCAGGACATACAGCGGGAAATTTATAGAGACCGTGACCATTCCCGAAGAGGACCGCCTCACTATCTGCGTCTCCTCGCAGGTGGGATGCAGGATGGACTGCGACTTCTGCATGACCGGAAAACAGGGATTCCACGACAATCTTACCGCCACGGAAATTTTAAACCAGGTCTACTCGGTGCCCGATTCGGAGGCGATCACCAACTTAGTATTCATGGGAATGGGTGAGCCGCTGGATAACTACAGGAACGTAAAGAAGGCGACGGAATTACTCCAGGCTGAATATGGACCGGCCTGGAGCCCGCGGCGGATCACGCTTTCCACTATCGGGTTGAAATCGAACCTGAAACGTTTTCTCGACGAAAGCAAATGCCACCTGGCCGTCAGTTTGCACAACCCGGTTGCGGAAGAACGGCTCGCCATCATGCCGGTAGAGAGATCAGCGCCCGCCGCTTCGGTGATCGAAATGCTGCGGGAGTACGACTGGAGCCACCAGAGGAGACTTTCGTTCGAATACATCATGTTCGACGGGGTAAACGATTCGCTGCTCTATGCACGTGAACTTTCCAAACTGCTTGCAGGACTGGATTGCCGCATCAACCTGATCCGGTTCCATGTAATCCCGATGAGCAACCTGAAACCCTCCACCGACGAAAATATGGTCAGGTTCCGCGATTTTCTCACTGCGAAAGGATTCATCTGCACCATCCGCGCCTCAAGGGGGGAGGATATCTTCGCCGCCTGCGGCATGCTGTCCACGGCGAAGTTAGGAGGAGTTTAACGATTATTTCAGTCTTCTCGGTTTTATTTCACACAAATAATCGTATATTTGTTCACTTAACGCCATAGCATCGTTCGGGTAAATTTACTTATTGTTGGGTAAGCCCGGCCTTTGCTCATTTGGCTTGACAAAAATATAAACCTTTAAAACTACGTCGATATGAAACGAGCAGATAGATTCTTTTCACTGATGAAACGATTTACCGTTTTACCCGCAGTGCTTGCTTTATTAGCGCTGTTTACATCGTGTGACAGCGGGGGGAGTTTTTTCACCGCTTCGGGCACCACCAACGAAATAATCGTACTGATGGACGAGACTGCCTGGGAGGGTACTGCAGGAAGAGCGCTTTTCGACGTACTCAACTCCAACGCGAAGGCATTACCGCAACCCGAACCCAATTTCAGGATACTGCAACTTGTCCCGGAAAATTTTAGCAGCACTTTCAAGATGGCTAGAAACGTGATTATTCCCGAAATATCCAATATATACAGCTACCCAAAACTTACGGCGGATATCGACAAATATGCCATGGGGCAGGTCATCATGAATATCCATGCTCCCGATACGGCCAGTTTTGTAAAGTTTGTGAGCGAAAACAGGGAGAGTATAGTGGACTATTTTATCACGAAAGAGTTAGAACGCAACGCGCAATATCTCAAAAACCAGGCAAAGGAGCCTCTCTCGCGCGCAAAGCAGGTGTTCGATATCGATATCCATTTCCCAAAGGGACTGTCCAACGTCACCGAACACGAAAACTTCTACTGGGCGACCAACAATGCCGCACGGGGACGCCAGGACATTGTGATATACCAGTTTCCCTATACGACGGAGACTGTCTTCGAAAGAGATTCGCTCATCGGGATCCGCAACAGGGTGTTAGGGAGATATATCAAGGGATCGTTCGATTCGGAAATGACAACCGCCGTTCTCACCTACCCGCCCGATTACCGGAAGATGGAGATGGACGGCCTCTTCAGGGCCGAACTGCGCGGCCTGTGGGAAATGAGCACCGATATGATGGGCGGCCCGTTCGTGATGCATGCGTTCGTGAATGAAAACACCGGCATGGTGGTGGTAGTGGAGGTTTTTGTTTACGCCCCCGAAATGAATAAACGGAACCTACTGCGTAATCTGGAATCCACACTATACACCATAAGCATCCCCAAAAAGGAAAAAGAGAGATCATAACAGGCTACCCGGTAGCTTTTTAACTATATATAAGGTCTTCTAATCAACATATATACATGTCAGAATTAATCAAGGTGGGCATCACACATGGCGATGTGAACGGCGTAGGATATGAGATCCTGCTGAAAGCCTTTTCCGACGCCCGGATACTCGAGTTGTTCCACCCAATTGTATACGGATCATCCAAATCAGCGTCCTATCACCGCAAGGTATTGAACAGCGACTCCGTTAATTTCCATATCATCTCCAGGGTCGAAGAGTCCCATGAAGGAAAAATCAATCTTATCAACTGTGTCAGGGAAGAGATCAAGATAGAACTGGGCTCGGCAAGCACCGATGCGGGAGAATCGGCCTATACGGCATTGGATGTTGCCTGCCGTGATCTTGCCAATGGCAGGATAGACCTGCTGGTCACCCTTCCTATCAACAAGGATACTATTCAGAACGACCGGTTTCATTTTCCCGGACATACGGAATTTCTGGAAGAGCGTTTTGCTGCGAACCACGAAAAGGCCCTGATGATTATGGCCACGGAGACATTGCGCGTGGCGCTGGTAACCACTCATGTTCCCCTCTCGGAGGTATCATCGAAGCTCTCGAAAGAACTCATCATGGAGAAACTGAAGACCCTTGACCATACGTTGAAACGGGATTTCAGGGTGGAGAACCCGCGTATCGCAGTCCTGGGACTGAACCCCCACGCCGGTGAGAACGGACTGTTGGGAAAAGAAGAGGCCGAGATCATTGCCCCTACCGTGAAAGAGGCGCAGGACAACTGGATACTCTGTGCGGGCCCTTTTGCAGCCGACGGTTTTTTCGGTTCAGGACGCTTCAAGGAGTTTGATGCCATCCTGGCAATGTACCACGATCAGGGATTGATCCCTTTCAAGACCCTCGCCATGGATTCAGGGGTGAATTTTACGGCGGGGCTTCCCATTGTGCGCACTTCACCCGACCATGGTACCGCTTACGATATCGCGGGAAAGAACCTGGCCTCCGACGAATCGTTCCGGCAGGCTATCTATATGGGAATCGACATTTTCAGGAACAGGCAGGCTTATGATGAGGCACGCAAAAACCCGCTCCGCAAAATGTTCTTTGACCGGGGCAAGGATGACGAGAAACTGGATCTGACAAAAGAGGAAGAGATATAAAAACAAAAAACGCGGTGAAATGCCGCGCTTTTTGTTTTTAGACTTAGAATTCTGCTTTGAAATGATCAATTGTTTTCCGGACGCAGTTTTCTTACGACTGCTCCGGTCCGCCACATTTCGCTTTCGCGGAGGGCTTTCAGTTCCTCTTCCAGTTTCTCCCGGTAATCGGACTGTGAATTGCTGTTGATGGAGCGTTGCGCCTCATTGCCACAGGCGACCTCTTTGTAGAGTTTCTCGAAGACCGGTTTGGTGGCGTCGTGGAACGGCCCCATCCAGTCGAGGGCGCCGCGTTGTGCAGTAGTTGAACAGTTGGCATACATCCAGTCCATTCCTTTCTCGGCGAATAATGGCATCAGCGACTGGGTAAGCTCTTCCACCGTTTCGTTGAACGCTTCGGACGGCGTATGCCCGTTCTCACGTAATACTTCGTATTGCGCCAGCAACAGCCCCTGGATAGCGCCCATAAGCGTGCCGCGCTCACCGGTAAGATCAGAGTATACCTCACGTTTGAAATCGGTTTCGAACAGATAGCCTGATCCTACGCCGATCCCGAGGGCGACAGCGCGGTCATGCGCCTTTCCGGTAGCATCCTGATAGACGGCATAACTGGAGTTCAGCCCCCGTCCTTCCAGGAACATCTTCCGGAGGCTTGTACCCGATCCTTTGGGAGCCACCAGGATCACATCCACATCTGCAGGAGGAATGATACCGGTGCGTTCCTTATAGGTAATACCGAAGCCGTGTGAGAAATAGAGCGCCTTACCGGGAGTCAGATGCTTCTTCACCGTGTCCCACAGGGCGATCTGTGCCGCATCTGACAGGAGGTACTGGATAATGGTTCCCCGTTCGCAGGCCTCTTCAATATCGAAGAGCGTTTCGCCCGGCACCCATCCGTCGGCTACCGCCTTATCCCAGGTCTTGCTCTTTTTCCGCTGTCCTATGATCACGTTGAAGCCGTTATCACGCAGGTTGAGCGACTGTCCGGGACCTTGCACACCGTAACCGATCACCGCTATTGTTTCATTCTTCAATACTTCCCGGGCTTTTTCCAGAGGAAATTCGTCGCGGGTGACTACATTTTCCTCAACCCCGCCAAAATTCATTTTTGCCATATTTATCAGACTATTAGAGTCAGGAATCAAGACCTCCAGATTCATCATTTCAAGATTCCAGAATTCTAGGATTCAGATATCCCAGGGATTTCAGGGATTCCAGGATTTGAGATTCCTGGATTTCGAAATTCGAGAAACAAAAAATCAAGATATAAGAATCAGAATAGAAGTCGCAACCCATTGACCATTGTGAATATAATTAATTTTCTTGTTTTATTGATTCTATATTACACTTTCAGGTTTACCCATGCCGTTTCTCTGCTGCTCCCATTTGGCCAGCATATCGCTCAGGCGTTCCACCTTCGATTTGGTGATGGCGATCCTTCCCGAACGGACGAACTGTAACACGCCAATGGTATCGGCCAGTTCCTCGAAAAGTCCCTGGGTCTCCTCGTAATGCCCTGCCTTCAGAAACACCACGCAGTCCTTATTGACCTCCAGGATACGGATATTATATTTTCTCACCAAATATTCTATGGAACCATGTTCCATCACCTTGTCGGTGGAAAGCTTATAGAGCGCCAGTTCCTGATGCACCAGATCTTCATTGGTGTTATAATAGGCCTTCAGGATATCTACCCGTTTGTCGATCAGGCGTACCAGTTTCTTCATCACCTCTTCGTCATCGGAAAAAGTGGTGATGGTGAATTTATGTATCCCCCTGATGGCGGATGGCGAAACCGACAATGTTTCAATGTTCAGTTGCCTGCGGGTAAAGATGGTTGTGATCTGATTGAGCACACCTACCGTATTTTCTGAGAAAATAGTAATGGTATATAATGTTTTATTCCCGTCCATTTTTACTTTTCATTTTTTAATTTTTCACTTTTGCTTCGCGTAATCTGCTCCTGCTCGGCAAATCCAAACAAGTTTGTTTTTGCTCTTGCGTACTTACAGATTTCACTTTTCGTTTTTCACTCTAAAGCGTATATCCGTTCCCCAACATAATATTGGTAACGGTACCCCCGGCAGGCACCATCGGGTACACCATCCCTTTGGTTTCCACTACCACTTCAAGCAGATAGGCCCCTTGGTGCTCCAGCATCTCCTGTATAGCGCTATCCAGTTCTCCGCGCTGTGTTACTTTCCGCCCTTTGATATTATATGCATCGGCGATCTTGATGAAGTCGGGATTTTTCAGGTGTGTCTCCGAATAGCGTTCATCAAAGAAAAGCTCCTGCCATTGACGTACCATCCCCAGAAAATTATTGTTCAGGAGAATGATCTTCACATCTATACCGTACTCCATAATGGTTCCGAACTCCTGGATAGTCATCTGCAGGCCGCCGTCGCCTACGAAAATACAAACCGTTCTGTCCGGGGCGCCGTATTTGGCGCCGATCCCCGCGGGCAGTCCGAATCCCATCGTTCCCAATCCGCCCGATGTGACCATACTGCGCGATTGATTGTATTTGAAATAACGGGTGGCCATCATCTGATGTTGTCCCACATCCGTCACACAGATTGCATTGTTGTGTGTGGCTTCGGTGATCTTATTCACTACTTCACCCATTTTTATCTCTCCTCCATTTTCAGGATAGAGCTCGTTCTTGATGATGCAATCGTATTCCTTTTGCGCATACGGTTTGAATTCCTCCAACCACTCGGGGTGCGCTTTCTTTTCGATCAGCCCGGTTACCATCGGTAGCGTCTGTTTGGCGTCGCCCAGCACCTTGACAGTGGTTTTTACATTTTTGTCCATTTCGGCAAGGTCTATATCAAAATGGATCACCTTCGCCTGTTTGGCATAGGTCTTCAGATCGCCCGTCACGCGGTCGTCGAAACGCATGCCAATGGCAATCAGCACATCACATTCATTTGTCTTGATATTGGTCGCCACATTCCCATGCATGCCCAGCATACCGCAATTCAGCGGGTGATCCGAAGGTATGGCCGACAATCCCAGGATGGTAGACCCGAAAGGAATACCGCCTTTTTCGAGAAAAGCACGCAACTCTTCTTCGGCATTTCCGAGGATCACCCCCTGCCCTACGAGTGCGAACGGTTTTTTGGCGCTGTTAATGAGGTCGGCCGCCATCTTTATCTTGTCTTCTTCCACTTCAGGTTGCGGGTGATAACTCCGTAAAAAGGATGTTTTTTGGTAGGAGTAGTCACACTTGAGTACCTGTGCATCTTTGGCGATATCGAGTACCACCGGTCCGGGGCGGCCGCTCGAAGCTATGTAGAACGCTCTCGATACCGCCCAGGCGATATCTTCAGCACGCCGTACCTGGTAAGCCCATTTGGTGATGGGTTGCGTGACGCCGATCACATCGGCTTCCTGAAAAGCATCGGAACCCAACAGGGTCGAATTTACCTGTCCCGAGATCACCACCAACGGAGTGCTGTCCATCATTGCATCGGTGATGCCGGTGATCGCGTTGGTCGCCCCCGGGCCGGATGTAACGAGGGCTACACCCACCTTCTCCGAAACCCGTGCATATCCTTGCGCCGCATGCAGCGCTCCCTGTTCATGACGCACCAGTATGTGTCTTACTTCCTCTTTATGATCATATAAGGCATCAAATACCGGCATAATAGCCCCGCCCGGATAACCGAATATGGTATCTACCCCTTCGGCAATCAGTGAACGGATAAGCACTTCACTCCCCGGAATAGTTTCCGTCTTAACGGAAAGGGGCGTAGTTAATGGGGTTTGATTATCTCTGTTCATACACTCTTACTCTTTAAACTTGAACTTAAAATTGTAAAACCTGTTTTCACACGATTATTTTATATTTACCCTAGGGTGTGTGGAACTCGCTTTAATCATGTTCCTTTATAAGAACTTTTCTTCCGCTCGTTTCAAATCATTCTTACCGCTCCCAGATCGGCCGAACTTACAAAAGCGGCGTACGCCTTCAATGCTTTCGATATCACTCTGTCGCGTTGGGGCTTGAAGGCATTTTCCCCTTTAGCCTCTTCCTGCTTTCTTCTTTCCTGAAGTTCTTCGTCAGTGATCTTTAAGTTGATGGAACGGCCGGGGATATCTATCCCGATGATGTCTCCGTCGCGCACCAGCCCGATACTGCCACCGGCAGCCGCTTCGGGAGAGATATGGCCGATTGAGAGACCCGAAGTACCGCCCGAAAAGCGTCCGTCAGTGATCAGGGCGCACTTTTCCCCGAGATGTCTGGCTTTGATATAGGATGTGGGATAGAGCATCTCCTGCATGCCCGGGCCTCCCTTGGGGCCTTCGTAGACGATCACCACCACATCACCTGCCTCCACGTCTCCGTTAAGGATACCGGTGCAGGCATCATCCTGAGAGTGGAACACTTTAGCTTTACCGTTGAATTTCCAGACACTCTCGTTTACCCCGGCCGTTTTCACCACACAGCCTTTTTCGGCGATGTTCCCTTTCAGGATAGCCAGTCCGCCATCTTTGGTATAAGCATGCTCCACATTGCGGATACAGCCGTTCTCCCTGTCGGTATCCAGCTCTTTGAACTGTGCGTTCTGCGAAGCCATCACGATATTGTAGCGGTTACCAGGCGCGGACGAATAGATCCTGAGCGCCTCTTTACCGGGATTTCCGTTCGTAATATCATATTCTTCCAGTACCTCCGCCAGCGTGTGCCCGTCGGCACGGTGGACCGAGGTATTCACCAGACCGGCTTTCGCCAATTCGTTCATTATCGCCATGATACCGCCTGCACGGTTCACATCCTGGATATGGTACTTTTTGGAGTTGGGCGCCACCTTGCAGATACAGGGTACACGACGCGAAAGGGCGTCGATATCATCGAGGGTGAAGTCGATCTCCCCTTCATGGGCAATGGCCAATGTGTGAAGGATGGTGTTGGTAGAACCACCCATGGCGATATCGAGTGTCATGGCGTTCAGAAAGGATTCACGGGTAGCGATATTCCTTGGTAACACCGTGTCGTCTCCCTCAAAATAGTATCTGTGAGCACTCTCCACAATCTGCCGGGCAGCATCCACGAACAGTTGTTTACGGTTGACATGGGTAGCCAGAATGGTTCCGTTACCGGGCAGGGCCAGTCCGATCGCCTCATTGAGGCAGTTCATGGAGTTGGCAGTGAACATCCCGGAGCAGGAGCCGCAAGTGGGACAGGCCAGTTGTTCGAGTTGGGCTACACGCTCATCGGAAACCGACTCGTCGGCCGACTCAATCATGGCGTCGATCAGGTCGATCTGTTCATCGCCGATCTTACCCGCCTCCATCGGTCCTCCGGAGACAAAGATAGTGGGTATGTTCAGCCGCATGGCGGCAATCAGCATCCCGGGCGTAATCTTGTCGCAGTTGCTGATACAGATCATCGCGTCGGCCTTGTGGGCGTTCACCATGTACTCTACCGAGTCGGCGATCAGGTCGCGCGACGGCAGTGAGTACAGCATACCGTCGTGTCCCATGGCGATACCGTCGTCTACGGCGATGGTATTGAACTCGGCAGCAAAGCAACCCAGCTTCTCAATCTCTTTTTTCACCAGTTGACCGATTCCATGTAAGTGTACATGGCCGGGAACAAACTGCGTGAAGGAGTTCACGATCGCGATGATCGGTTTTCCCATCTGTTCGCGCGTCATCCCGTTGGCATGCCAGAGGGCACGTGCACCTGCCATGCGGCGTCCCTGCGTACTGGTCGCACTGCGTAAATCACCTTCCCACTTTTTCACCTTTTCACTTATTATTACTTATAAACTTCTCAATCCACTCTCCCACTTCACTGGTTCTGTAAACTTTTCCACCGTCGGCGATATCTTCGGTAACGATCCCCGCTTCGAGGCTCGCATTGACCGCTTCACGGATGAGCGCCCCCTCATCCATCAGATTGAAACCGTATTCAAACATCAGTGCAGTGGAAAGGATCATAGCCAACGGATTAGCGATATCTTTGCCGGCTGCCTGCGGATAGGAGCCGTGGATCGGTTCGAACAGCGAGGTATGCAATCCGACGGATGCCGAAGGAAGCAATCCCAACGAGCCGGTGATCACGGATGCTTCGTCGGTAAGTATGTCACCGAACAGGTTCTCGGTAACCATCACGTCAAAGCTTTTGGGCCATTGGATGATGCGCATGGCGGCATTATCCACGAAAAGGTAATCGGTCTCGATACCGGGATATTGCGGTGCGATCTCCTGCGCTATCTGGCGCCAGAGTCGTGAGGTAGCGATCACGTTTGCCTTGTCCACTACTGTCACTTTTTTGCGCCGCTGTCCGGCGAATTTATAGGCCAGATGCAACACCCGTTCCACCTCTTCACGGGTATAGATACAGGTGTCGTAAGCTGTATTGCCGTCCTCGCTCCTACCCTGGGGGCGGCCGAAATACATACCGCCGGTGAGTTCACGGATACAGACAAAATCGGCGCCTTCTACCAGATCAGCCCGCAAGGGCGATTTATGGATAAGGGAGGGGAAGGTCATTACCGGACGGATATTCCCATAAAGTCCCAACTGTTTGCGCATGCGAAGCAATCCCTGTTCGGGCCGCACTTTCGCATTGGGATCGTTATCATATTTGGGATCACCGATAGCGCCGAACAGTACGGCATCGCTCTGCATACACAGTTCATGTGTTCCGGCAGGATAAGGATCACCGGTTGCATCGATGGCACAGGCTCCTACAATGGCCTCTTTGTATGTCAGGGTATGACCGAATTTTTCACAGACAGCCGATGTAATATTCAGCGCCTGTTTCATGATCTCCGGCCCTATTCCGTCGCCCGGCAGTACAGCTATATTTAGTTGCATATTCTTTTATTTAGGATTGACTACGTCGATTTTCAATTCACCTTTAAATCAATTAAAAGCCTAATTCTTACTTCTTCACTTCCGACTTCTTCACTTCTTATTAGCACATTGATCACATTAGCACATTAGTCTCATTGGCATATTGGCATATTAACTACGGTAATCTCATATAATTCATATTGGGAATATTCCCGCTTTCCAACATATTCAACATTTTCATTGTCGCCTTGATGGCCGCCACAGTCTGGTCTATATCCAGCGCACGGGTTTTGAACACTTTATCCTCGAACTTCCAGGTGATCACCGTCTGCACATAGGCATTGGTCTTCCCCCCGGGAGGGATCACCACCACATAATCTATCAGTTCGGGAGCCGGCTTATTCAGTTTTCTGTATATCTTGTACATTGCTTTGGAAAAGGCGTGGTATTGCCCGTCGCCCGCTGCGGTCTCCTGATACACTTCTCCTTTTATCGATATCTTCACGGTAGCGGTCGGCCGCAGTCCGTCAGTCAGCGTAAGCGAATAATTGAGCATTTGGATATCCTGATTTTCGATCCCGTTCTTCAACACATCGGAAACGATATAAGGCAGTTCGTCGAGGTTCACGATCTCTTTCCTGTCGCCCAGTTCAATGATACGCGCCGTCACCTTGCGGGTCGCGTCATCGTCGAGTTCGATACCCAGCGCTTCCAGATTTTTGATGATATTGGAACGGCCCGCATTTTTCCCCAGTGCATATTCCCGGAAACGGCCGAACCGTTCGGGCATCAGGTTATTGAAATAGAGATTTTTCTTTTTGTCTCCATCGGCATGGACACCTGCCACCTGTGTGAATACATTGTCGCCGATGACCGGCTTGTTGTTCGGAATACGCACGCCGGAGTAGCTCTCTACCACCTTGCTCACGTTATAGAGCTTCGATTCATCGATATTGGTACTTAATCCCATGTGATCATGGATAAGCGCTATCACACTGGTACTAGGCGCATTGCCGGCCCGTTCGCCCAGTCCGTTCACGGTAACATGTACGCCTTTCACCCCCGCTTTGATGGCTTCGTAGACATTGGCCACTGCCAGGTCATAGTCATTGTGGGCATGAAAGTCGAAATGAAGTCCGGGATAACGTGTAATCATTTCAGAGCAGAACCGGTGTGTTTCATCGGGATTGAGTACTCCCAGCGTATCGGGAAGCATGAAGCGGGTGATCGCCTCATCTTTCAGTCCGTCCATCATTTGGAACACATATTCTTTGGAATCGCGCATCCCGTTAGACCAGTCCTCAAGGTAGAGGTTGACGGTCAGTCCCATTCGCTGCGCCTGAGCAATACAGTTTCTCACATCTGCCAGGTGTTCTTCCTGAGATTTGCACAATTGATAGGTACAGTGTTTCAAGGACCCTTTGCAGAGCAGGTTTATCACTTTACACCCGGCATTGACAATCCATTCGAGGGAAGTGGTGCCATCCACAAATCCCAGCACCTCTAGCCGGTCGATATAACCATGCATCTGCGCCCATTGCGCCATTTTCTTCACGGACTGGAATTCTCCTTCGGAGACCCGTGCAGAAGCGATCTCTACCCGGTCGACCTTCAGCTCTTCGAGCAAAAGTCGCACCACGCTCACTTTCTCCTGTGCCGCAAAGGATACGCCCGAGGTTTGTTCACCATCCCGAAGCGTGGTATCCATGATCTCTATTTTCTTTACTTCTCCCAAAACAATCTGTATTAATGTGATGATTTGTTGATTCAACGATGTGATGATTACAATTTGCCAATCAATAAATCGTCTTGAATCTGGAATCTGTAATTTTGAATCAAATAATTACTCGTACGCAAATGCACGACTCTTCTCATATTCCTCAATCTTATCCCTGTTGGAGAGCAGAAAGTCGATATCATCCAAACCCTTCAGCAAACATTCCTTCTTATACGGATTGATCTCGAACGATTCGACCGCGCCGGTCTCGTTATTCGAAATAGTCTGCTCCTCCAGGTTCACCGTAATGGTTGCCTGCGGATTGTTATCCACCGAGGCGAACAGTTCACTCAAAAATTTTCCGCTCACGATCACCGGCAGGATACCATTGTTGAGGGCATTGTTGCGGAAGATATCGGCAAAGAAGCTCGACACCACCACTTTAAATCCATAACCGCCGATGGCCCAGGCCGCATGTTCACGACTGCTCCCGCTGCCGAAATTTTTTCCGGCCACCAGTATCTCTCCCGAGTAGACGGGATTGTTCAGCACGAAATCGGATTTAGGGTTTCCTTCCTTATCGTAACGCCAGTCGGCGAACAGGTTGTCGCCGAATCCATCCCGCGTAGTCGCCTTCAGAAAGCGTGCCGGGATGATCTGATCGGTATCCACATTCTCAATGGGAAGCGGAACATATGTTGATGTAATTGTTTGAAACTTTTCCATTTTAGTTTTTTTCAAAATTTAAGATTCAAAATTCAAGATTCAAGATTTTGAACTCCGAATTCTGAATTCTCATTAGCCTTATTAATCTCATTGGCACATTGGTATATTGGCACATTAATAAATTAGTTACGGTTGCGTTATTTTCCCGTTCACCGCGGCGGCGGCGGCCACCAGAGGACCTGCCAGGATAGTCCTCGCGCCCGGTCCCTGCCGTCCTTCAAAATTCCTGTTGGAAGTGGAAACCGCATATTTCCCTGCCGGTATTTTATCGTCGTTCATCGCCAGGCATGCCGAGCATCCGGGTTGCCGGAGTTCAAACCCGGCCTCTGCCAATATCTTGTCCAGTCCTTCTGCTTCAATCTGTTTGCGCACCTGCCAACTGCCGGGCACAAGCCATGCCGTCACATTTTCGGCCTTCTTTTTACCCTTCACATAACCGGTGAATACCCGGAAATCCTCTATTCGCCCATTGGTACAACTTCCCAGGAACACATAATCGATGGGTTTCCCCTCCAACTTTTCTCCGGGAACAAATCCCATATAATTCAATGATTTCTCGAATGATATCTTTCCGGCTTCGTCTATCTCATTCAGCTGAGGGATAGTGCCGTCAATGGGAATTCCCATACCGGGGTTAGTGCCGTAAGTGATCATCGGACGGATTTTTGCCACATCGAAAGTGATCTCTTTATCGAAAACAGCACCTTCATCGCTCTTCAGGGTTTTCCAGTAAGCCACGGCTTTTTCCCATTTCTCCCCTTTGGGTGCGAACTCACGCCCTTTGATATAGTTGAACGTGGTTTCATCCGGGGCGACCAAGCCTCCACGCGCACCCATCTCTATACTCAGGTTACAGAGCGTCATCCGCTCTTCCATGGTGAGATTGCGTACCGCTTCTCCGGCATACTCCACAAAATAGCCGGTGGCACCTCCGGTAGTAAGCTGTGAAATCATATAGAGAGCCATATCCTTGGCACTCACATTTTCGCCCAGGCTACCTTCAAAATTGATACGCATGGTCTGAGGGCGTGTCTGCAGGATACATTGCGAAGCCAGCACCATTTCCACTTCACTGGTACCTATCCCGAAAGCGATAGCTCCGAAGGCGCCGTGGGTAGAAGTATGGCTGTCGCCGCAGACAATGGTCATCCCGGGCTGTGTATAACCGTTCTCCGGTCCTATTACATGTACGATCCCGTTCTTAGGATTATTCAGTCCGTAGTAGGTCAGCCCGAAAGCTTTCGCATTTCCGGCAAGCGTTTCCACCTGAAAACGGGAAATAGAGTCCCGAATAGGCCTGTCCTGCCACATAGTAGGAATATTATGGTCAGCCGTCAGCGTAGTCTGCTTCGGGCGGAACACGTTCAGCCCACGCGCCCGGAGGCCGGAAAATGCCTGGGGACTGGTCACCTCGTGACACAGATGCCTGTCGATATATAACTGGGTAGGACCATCTTTCACCGTGGCCACCACATGCGCATCCCATATCTTATCAAAAAGAGTCTTCATTTATTTTATTGATTTGTTCATTCAACGATTTACTGATTTGACGATTAATATACATCATCACATTATCAAATCATTAATTATCTATGGTTTTTTTCAATTGAAAATTTATATATTATCTACTTCCTACTTCTTTATTCTAATTTCTAGTTTATCACATGGGTACATTGACCTATGGGCACATTGACAAGCTACTCCACAAATTTATTTACCGCATCAATAAATGCTTCCACAGAGGCTGCCACGATATCGGTGTTAGCTGAGAAGCCGTAGTACAACATATTATTATGTTCCACCTGCATATGCACCTTACCCACATCATCGCTACCGTGGTCGATTGCCTGGATAAGGAACTCCTGTATCCTCACCTTTCTGCGGATGATATTCTTCACGGCGCGGATGGCGGCATCTACCGGCCCGTTACCGCTGGCAGTGGCTTCGAAACGCTCGCCGGCGATGTTCAGTCCGATGCTGGCCACATCCCGCACGCCGATACCGCACAGCACCTGCAGATATTCTACTTTGATCCTGTTCAGGCGCGCATCTTTGCCCACCAGCATCAGGATATCATCGTCGTTGACGCTCTTCTTCCTGTCGGCCACCTCCAAAAATTTCTGATATACCTCATCCAGTTCTTCGGCTTCGAGTTTTACACCCAGGAGCGACAAGCGGTTTTTCAGTGCGGCGCGTCCACTACGGGCTGTCAGTACGATGGCATTATCATCGATTCCCACATCTTTGGGATTGATGATCTCGTATGTTTCCACATTCTTGAGTACGCCATCCTGATGGATTCCCGAAGAATGGGCGAAAGCGTTTCTTCCCACAATAGCCTTATTGGGCTGTACCGGCATATTCATCAGGCTCGATACCATCCGGCTTGCAGAATAAATATGTTGCGTATTGATATTGGTATCGAATCCGCGGTCTTTATGGCTTTTCAGCGCCATCACCACCTCTTCGAGCGAAGTATTACCGGCCCGTTCGCCGATACCGTTGATAGTCACCTCTACCTGACGGGCTCCATTGATCACGCCCGTGAGGGTATTGGCAGTGGCCATTCCCAGATCCTGGTGGCAATGGGTAGAAAGGATGGCATCTTTCATATCTACGTTATCCACAAGATACTTTATTTTTGCTCCGTATTCGTCGGGAAAACAATACCCGGTGGTATCGGGGATATTCACTACGGTAGCTCCCGCATTGACCACAGCCTGTACCACGCGGGCAAGGTATTCATTATCGGTACGTCCCGCATCTTCGGCATAGAATTCCACATCATCCACAAAACGGCGGGCATACTTTACGGCCTTTATGGCCCGTTCAATGATCTCGTCGCGGTTGGAGTTGAATTTGTACTTAATGTGTGAATCGGATGTGCCGATCCCGGTATGGATCCGCTTCCGCCGGGCATATTTCAGGGCCTCCGCCGCCACTTCAATATCTTTTTCCACAGCACGGGTCAGGGCGCAGATAGTGGGCCAGGTAACCGCTTTGGATATCTCGACCACCGAGTTGAAATCGCCCGGGCTCGACACGGGAAAACCGGCTTCTATCACATCCACCCCCAACAGTTCCAGAGCTTGGGCGATCTGGATCTTCTCAATGGTGTTCAACTGACAACCGGGAACCTGCTCGCCGTCTCTTAATGTTGTATCAAATATATAAATACGCTCCATCGTTATTCACATTTTTCATTATTCTACAAAAAAGATAACCTTTCCCACGCGGTGAGAAAGGTTATCCCTATATTTTTTACCTGATGTAAATCACAGATATTCCAGTCTCACCCTCCGAATTTCTCCAGAAGTAGAATAGAAATGACTAGAATATCGACCTGATGATACATACGACAAATTGAAACTTTTCCTGTTTAATGGCTGCAAAGTAAAAGCAAAAATTCATATCAACAAAATATTTTCACAATTTTCTTCAAAAAATCTTCACTTTGATCATTATTTGCGCCTATAATTTTCGATTTGAAACCCTATAGCCTTTCAAATAACCTACATTGTTACCCTCTTTCACAAAACATCTTTCAATAGGGAATTGTTTATATTTGCACCATGTTTTTCAATTGCGATGAAATAAGGAAAAGGATGAACGAAGCGGGAAAAAGGAGAAAGCCGTTTCTGTTCGCGGTGGATTTCGAGATGCGGGAGGGATTTTTCGTTCCGGATCCGCTGTCTCAAAGGGATGTGCTGTTCGATATCAAAGGTATATCCAATGCTTACACTCCGGAACATTCTACGGCATCGGTGTTCCCCCCATTTTCCGATTATCCGTCTGAAGCGCTCCACGGACATCCTTTCACCCCTCCGGCAACCTATTTGTTCGAGGCCGACCCGGAAGATTACAGCACCTACCGGCAGCGTTTTACAATAGTGATGAATGGGTTGAAGCGCGGCGACTCGTATCTCACCAACCTCACGATAAAAACCCCGCTACGCAGTTCACTCTCCCTCGAGGAGATCTTTCGTTTCAGCAGGGCGGCCTATAAACTCTGCCTTCCCGGCAAATGGGTCTGCTTTTCCCCGGAGTGTTTCGTGCGAATAGAGCGGGGAAAGATCAGTACCTTCCCGATGAAAGGAACCATCGACGCACGACTGCCTAATGCACAGGATATCATCCTGAACGACCCGAAAGAGATGGCGGAACACAATACCATCGTGGATCTGCTTCGTAATGACCTGAGCCGAATTGCCATTTCTGTAAAGGTGAATCGTTTCAGGTACATTGACGAATTACAAACGAACAGGGGCCCGATATTGCAGGTAAGTTCCGAAATCGAAGGAACATTACCGGAAGGATACCTTGATAACATGGGTACACTCTTCTTTGAACTGTTGCCGGCCGGTTCGGTGTCGGGGGCACCCAAAGAAGCCACGCTCCGGCTTATCCGGGAAGCAGAACGGGAACCACGTGGTTTTTACGCCGGTGTAGCCGGTTATTTCGATGGTGAGATATTAGACTCATTTGTACTGATCCGATTCATTGAGCAGCGCGGGGATCAACTCTTTTTCCGCAGCGGCGGCGGTATCACTGCGCAAAGCAATTGCAGGAAAGAGTACGAGGAAGCAATTCAAAAAGTGTATCTTCCCTTTTAACATTTATCAGATATGTTTCTGGAAACCATTTGTATATTACACGGAGAGATCCAAAACAGGAAGGCGCACGAAGAGCGTATGCATAGGACGGCGGCCTATTTCGGATTCAATGCCCCCCCGCTACCCGACCTGCAGGAGTTTCTTCCTGACGGACTACTGGGAACCAAAGTGAAATGCCGGCTCACCTACTACAGGACTATTGAAGATATCTCCTTTGAGCGGTATACTCCCAAAAAGATAGCCTCATTGAAGCTGGTGGAAGCTTCCATCGATTATTCATTCAAATTTGCCGACAGGGAAGCATTGAACGCCCTTCTGGCACAAAAAGGCGACTGTGACGAAATCCTTATCACCCGGAACGGTCTTATTACGGACACCTCTTACAGCAATGTAGTGTTCAGTAAGGGGGAACGGTATTTTACGCCGGAGAATCCGCTGTTGAACGGCACCAAGCGGCAGAAACTCCTTCACGAAGGAGTAATCACCGAAAAGAGGATTGATCGGGACTCTCTCTTAGAGTACGACCGCATTTACCTTATCAACGCCCTGTTGGATATCGAAGACGGGATCTCCCTCCCCGTGAATAGTGTAGTAGTATAAAGGAAACGACATCCCCTTTACAGAGAATGCCGTTAAATATATAGATGGTATACTTACTTCTGCTATTATCCGAAATCATCGAACATGATCATCTCCGGCGGGACGCCCAGGCTGTCGAGCATACGTTGTACAGCGTTTGCCATGGGGCCGGGTCCGCACATGTAGTATTCGATGTCTTCGGGTGCATCATGGTCTTTCAGGTAGGTATCGTGAATGACCTGATGCACGAATCCCGGAGTGTACTTCACGCCGGCCGCATCGGCTACCGGATCGGGCTTGTCGAGTGCCAGATGGAAGGAGAAGTTGGGGAATTCCCTTTCGAGTTCGTAAAAATCTTCCAGATAAAATGCTTCCACCAATGCCCTTGCACCATAGAAGTAAGACATCTTCCGATCGGTGATCTTCAATGTTTTGGTCAGGTGCATGATCTGCGAACGCAGGGGAGCCATACCGGCACCACCGCCTATCCAGAGCATTTCACGCTTGCTGTTGAGAATCGGGTGGAAATCGCCATACGGACCCGACATCACGACCTTATCGCCCGGTTTCAGGTTAAAGATATAGGACGACACAATACCGGGGTTGACATTCATCCATGTACCTTTATCCCTGTCGAACGGCGGAGTTGCCACCCGCACGTTGAGGGTAATGATATTCCCTTCTGCCGGATAATTGGCCATGGAGTAGGCACGTACGGTATCTTCTTCGTTGGTTACCGTGAGATCCCACATGTTGAATTTATCCCATTCGCTTCTGTATTGTTCATCGATAATAAAATCGGAATATTTGATCTGGTCGAATCGGGGTACCTTGATCTCGATATATGATCCCGGTTTGAAATCGAGTTTCTCCCCTTCGGGTAACTTTACCACGAATTCTTTGATAAACGAAGCTACGTTGTTATTGGAGATCACCTCGCATTCCCACTCTTTGATGCCGAACACCTCTTCGGGCACAATGATAGCGAGGTCTTCCTTCACTTTCACCTGGCAACTTAAACGCCAGTCGTTCAACTGCTCCTTGCGGCTGAAATGGCCTTTTTCGGTAGGCAGGATCTCGCCGGCTCCTTCCACTACGCGACAACGGCATTGACCACAAGTGCCTCCGCCACCGCAGGCTGAAGAGAGGAATATATTCTGTGACTGCAACGTGTTCAACAGGGTCCCTCCCATTGGCACGTTCAATTCTTTTTCATTATTCACAGTGATCTTTACATTGCCGGAAGGCATCAACTTAGCTTTGGCTATCAGAATGATCACCACAAGTACCAAAATGATCAGCAGGAATACAATGACACTCGCCCATATCGTCAACCCACCCGCGCTCAATAATACACTCATATTTTAATAAATAATTTATTGTTGTCTGTTTTCGATTAAATGTCGATCCCTGAAAAACTCATGAAACCTATGGCCATCAATGCCGTAATTATAAAGGTAATACCCAATCCTTTCAACGGTTTGGGAACATGGGAATACTCCAGCTTCTCCCTGATGGCCGCCATCCCCACGATAGCCAGTAACCAGCCGATGCCGGAACCAAATCCGTAGGCAGTAGCCAAGCCGACATTCGCGAACTCGCGCTGTTGCATAAACAGCGAACCACCGAGAATCGCACAGTTTACTGCGATGAGCGGCAGAAAGATACCCAATGAACTATAGAGAGAGGGGCTGAAACGTTCGATAATCATTTCTACCAATTGTACGAAGGAGGCGATGATGGCAATAAAAATAAGGAGGCTGAATACACTTAAATCAACCTCGGCATACTCTCCTCCCAACCATTGCAAAGCACCGGCTTTCAGCACGTAGTTCTCCAGCATATAATTGATAGGCAGGGTAAGGACCAATACAAAGGTGACCGCAATTCCCAATCCCAGTGCTGTCTTCACATTCTTTGACACCGCCAGGAACGAACACATCCCCAGGAAATATGCGAAAATCATGTTGTCGACAAATATCGATCGTACAATCAAACTAATTGCATCCATATCTTTTATTTCTTAGTTAAAAATTAAAAGTGAAGAGTGAAGAATGAAATCCTTTTTCACTTTCACGTTGAATCTTGAATCTTAAATTTTGAATCTTGAATCTTGAATCCAACTTAGTTGGTCTCTTCCTGAAGCTCTTTATTTTTCCCCCTCTGTATCCATATAATACATGCCACCAGCAATATCGCCATAGGTGCAAGCATCATCAGGCCGTTGTTTTCATAACCGGCATCATAGAGGGCCTGCGGAATCACCTGATGTCCTAATAATGTACCGGAACCCAGTAACTCGCGGAAGAAACCTACCGCTACCAGGATCCACCCATAACCTAAGCCATTCCCGATACCATCCAGAAAAGAGGGCCAGGGGCCGTTACCCAGCGCAAATGCTTCGAGACGTCCCATCAGGATACAGTTCGTCACGATCAAACCCACGAATACCGAGAGTTGCTTGTTCACGTCATAGGCAAACGCTTTCAGTACTTCGCTCACGATGGTAACCAGTGCAGCTGCCACCACAAGCTGAACGATAATACGAATGCGGTTGGGAATTGTTTTGCGCAACAGTGATATGATCACGTTGGCAAAAGCCACTACCACGGTCACAGCTATCGCCATCACAAGTGAGGGTTCGAGCTTGGATGTGACCGCCAGTGCAGAACAGATACCCAACACCTGCACAATAACAGGATTATTTTTATTCAGCGGCCCTAATAAAACCGCTTTTGTCTTAGTTGATAATGCCATTTTCTTTCACTGTTATATATTCACTAACGAAATAGTTCCACTGTCATTGATTGGCAGTGTGTAAGTTCATTAAAAAATTCCTATATCTACCGACACTGTGCAACAACATGTTGTCCACCCCCTTACTGGTGATGGTACCTCCCGAGATGCCGTCCACATAGTCTCTCCGGCTATTGGCCTGTCCGGGTTTTACTACGGCCACCGAAGTGAATACATCCTCTCTGAAGAGATTCTTTCCCCGAAACTGATTCCTGAATGGGGCGGTATCTATTTCTGCTCCCAATCCGGGTGTCTCTCCCGCGTGGCCGAATTCCGCACCGTAAATAGCGCTCCCGTCGGCCTCAATGGCCAGGTATCCCCAGATAGGGCCCCAAAGCCCGGCGCCACTCATCGGGATAATATATTTGGTAGAACCGTCGACTTCCGCTTCATATACCGGTAATCCTTTGGCCGCTTCATCACCCAACTCGGTTGAAAAGGCGGGATCATCGGGGGTAATACCTTCCGTACCTTCCACCTTCACTCCCTCATCATTGATAAGGTAGGCATTCTTTACCAACTCGGTATATTTTGTCTGGGCATTGGCGGCATTTACCTCTAAGTTGAGAGAACGTAATATTTGCTGCATCTTATCGGTATTCACGTTAGCAGTCTGCCGCTCGTTCAGTACCTGATGGGTGAACGCCAGGCCGAGAGCTACAACCACTACCATTACCGATGCATATATGATCGTATATCCACTGTTTTCTCTGTTCATATCTTTATTGTTCAATTGTTATTCAATAGTTATTCGAGTGTCAAATAACGTGCTCGGCACGAATAACGGCGAAGCCGAATATCTTATTTCACCATGGCTGTTACCCGTTTTGCCCGCCGTTTAATATTGGCATCGATCACATAGAAATCGATGAGCGGTGCAAACGCGTTCATAAACAGGATAGCCAGCATCATTCCTTCAGGGTATCCCGGGTTGAACACACGGATAGTTACCGCAAGCAGTCCGATCAGGAAACCGTATATCCATTTCCCTTTTTCAGTTCTTGCGGACGTCACCGGATCAGTGGCCATAAATACCGCCCCGAAAGCAAATCCGCCCAATAAAAAGTGATAATGTACCGGCATCTCCATGATGGCATTCTGTGCAAACACGTTGACCAGCAAGACAGCTGCCAGGCCTCCGAGAAAAACCGAAAGCATGGTTTTCCAGCTTCCCACGCCGGTTGCGATCAGCAGGGCAGCTCCCAACAGGATGGCAATGGGGGAAACCTCTCCGATAGATCCGGGGATGAATCCAAAAAACATATCACTGATAGAAAGGGGTTGACCGGTAATACCATGAAAGGTAAAATCGGCAAAACTACCGGCCTCGGTGGTAGCAATCTGCCCCAGTGGAGTAGCTCCCGAATAACCGTCTATTACTGATCCGTTCCCCATTCCGAACGTACTGGCAGTGCGAACCCACACCTGGTCGCCCGACATTTTTGAAGGATAGGAAAAGAAAAGGAATGCACGCGTGATTAACGCCACATTGAAAATATTATATCCGGTACCACCAAACACCTCTTTGGCAAAAATCACGGCAAACGCGGTAGCCACGGCAATCATCCACAATGGGGTATCCACGGGAACAATCATCGGGATAAGTATACCCGTAACCAGAAATCCTTCGGCTACCTCCTCCTTTTTCACCTGTGCCATGGCGAACTCAATACCGAGCCCAACCACATAAGAGACGACTATATGGGGTAGCACCGCCAGGAATCCGTAGAAGAATTTGGTAAGGAATGCCACATCCTGGCCAATTGCCAGATAATGCTGCAATCCTACGTTATACATACCGATCAGTAGCGCAGGCACCAGTGCAAGGACCACAATAATCATCGTACGTTTCGAATCACGCGCATCATGGATATGCACACCCGATTTCGATGTCGTGTTGGGCACGAAAAGGAAAGTCTCAAACGCATCGTATGTAGAATAGAGCCAATGCAGTTTTCCGCCTTCCTCGAAATTCGGCTTGATCTTATCGAGATACTTTCTTAACGCTTTCAAAGTTCTATTATTTATGAGTTATATTATTCAATTTCATAGTGCGAACACCATTCACTCCATCTCCTTACGCAGCATATCCAATCCGGTGCGCACGATACGTTGCAGTTCCAGTTTGGATGTATCTACGAACTCGCACAGGGCGAAATCTTCAGGCGCCACCTCGTATATGCCCAACTGCTCCATTTTATCGATATTGAATGCGATAATGGATTTGATGAGTTGTTCGGGATAAATATCCATGGGGAACACCTTATCATATTCGTTAGAGACGATGATCGCTCTCGGCCCACCTAACAGACGGGCATCGAGACGATATTTCTTGTTATAGGTAGGATAGGTACATCCGGCACTGTAACGTTTGGGTGAAAGTGATGCCCAGCCAAAAGCTTCATGCACATCATCACCTTCGGGGATCACGGTTACCTGCATATCGTATGCGCGAAGCACATCATCCGCATCGATCTTCCGGCCTGTGAGCGGATTTCCGCTGATATATCTCAGGGAGATACCTTCCTTTACATTTCCTTCGAAAATCGACTTCAGTTCCGTACCAATCAGCATCTGGTAGTAGCCGGTCTGCTTCACTTCCGATCCGGTGAGTGCCACCGTACGGGTAAGATCTACAATCCCCTCATTGAAAAGACGTCCGATCAGCGCCACATCCGGTGCGCTCAGCGTCCATACGGTTTCGCCCCTGTTCACCGGTTTAATATGGTTAATCTGCACACCTACATTTCCTGCGGGATGCGGTCCCTCGAATTCGGTAACGACCACATTCTTCGCTTCACACAACGATTTATTGGTTGTTTTGGCGCTGACAGACAAATAGACTTTTCCCTGCGTCAGTTTTGCCAGGGCATCCAGACCCGTCTGCAGATCGGCCTCTTGACCGTTCAGTATAAAATCGGCAGATGGCGCCAGCGGCGCCGTATCAAAACCGGTTACAAATATATCGCGCGGTTCTTTGCCGGGCACAGCCACCACATCGTAGGGGCGCTGTTTGATCAGGAACCAGATACCTGCATCGAGAATCGATTTTTTCACCTCCTCAGCAGAGAGCAACGCCACCTCTTTCTTACCGAAATCTTCGTATTGGATGACACTGTCGGCTTTCACCTCGATATAGAGGATACGCCGCTTTTCACCACGTTCGATAGCGGTCACCACGCCACTGACGGGTGACGCGAAAAACATTTCGGGATAATTTTTATCAAAGAACAGGGGAGTTCCGGCCTTTACGACGTCATCCACTTTAACGGCTAACTTGGGAGTAACGCCATGAAAATCTTCCGGACAAATTCTCACATATTCACTCGTCACTCTGCCTCTTAGTGTCTCTTCAGCCTCGCCGAGCAGCGGAATTCGCAAGCCTTTCTTAATTTTTATTCGATTAGCCATATAGTATTTTATAAATAACCTTTCTTGTACTCTTTTTGATCAACCAATGATAAATCAAAGGATTAGGAATAAGCTGTGTATGATCACCGAAGGAGTACCTCCTTCCGGGACGCAAAGATACATTATTTCTCCCCAAAAAAGAAAAAATAAAAAGAAATTGGAGAAAAAATTCTCCAATCCATTCAAGGATGCTTTTCAGCATTCCCTTTTGCCGGGTTACCAGCTATGAGAAGTTTTACTTCTCTGAGATACCTGCCATTTCGGGATCTATCATAATGCGCCCGCAATATTCACATACAATAATTTTCTTACCGACCTTAATATCCATCTGTTTTTGAGGAGGGATCTTGTTAAAGCATCCGCCACACGCACCCCGCTGGATAGGTACTACTCCCAAACCGTTACGGGCATTTTTTCGGATCCTTTTAAAGGCGGTCAGCAGACGGGGTTCAATGGTCGCTTCGGTCTTTTTGACCTTCTCGCGGATTTTTTCCTCCTGAGCCTTGGTCTCCGAGACAATATCGTCCAATTCTTTCTTTTTGTGTTCCAGATCTGACGTTTTCTCTTTCAAGAGCTCGCCGGCAACTTCAATCTGTTGCTTGACAGAAACCGACTCCTGCCCGTATTCGCGGATATGCTTTTCGGAAAGCTCTATTTCAAGCGTTTCGAACTCTATCTCCTTGGAGAGATGGTCATACTCCTTACTGTTGCGCACATTATCAAGTTGTTTGTTGTATTTTTCAATTTTGGCCTTGCTGGTTTCGATCTTTCCCTTTTGTTGTTTCGTTCCATCTTCCAGTTGCTTCAATTCCAGTTCAAAATTGTTGATACGCGTTCCCAGACCGGCTATTTCATCATCAAGGTCGGCCACCTCAAGCGGAAGCTCCCCGCGCAAGGTTTTAATCCGGTCTATTTCCGATAAATAAGACTGTAGTTTATAGAGGGATTTCAACTTTTCCTCTACCGAAACTTCCTGTTCTGTGCTTTTTTTTCTTGTTGCCATAATCTATTTTGTTAATTGATTTTTATTGATAAAACCGGACTTCTTTCGGACCAGTCTCAGCCTGATACCGAGAACAATTTCCTAATAAAAAATGCAGTAATCAAACGACCTTTAATCGTCTCATTACCACATTTTTCCGTAACTGCGGGAACAAGTCGGACCGCTTTCTTTTACAGATACTTCACCGGGTTCGAGTCGAACGCCGATCTATGTAATGCAAAGGTAGGGAATTTTCTCGAAATAAGATCGAAAAAAATCTCTTTTGTGCAGATTTCCGACTCATAATGACCGACTACCGCGAGCAGTATACGTCCTTCCACATCGTAAAAGTCATTGTATTTTGCTTCACCGGTGATAAAAGCATCGGCTCCGTAGGCGATAGCCCTGGGGATAAGGAAAGCTCCTGCACCACCACAAAGAGCCACATCCCGGATCTCTCTCCCCTGCATTTTTGAATGCTGTATAGCGGTCAGATTAAAAATATCTTTCAGCAGGTATAAGAATTCCTGTTCGGGCATAGGTTCCGGCAGTACCCCTACAACGCCGCTGCCGTGTTGCGGCCAATCGTTGACAATGGGATAGAAGTCAAATACCGGCTCTTCATAGGGATGTACCGCGAGCAGCGCCCGGAACACCTCTTCCCTCTTCATGACAGGGATCACGGTCTCTATCCTCACCTCCGGTTCAAGATGAAGGCGGTCGATCTCCCCGATATGCGGATTGGCGCCTTCCTTTGCCCGGAATGTGCCTTCTCCCGAGAGGTTATAACTGCAACTGTCGTAATTCCCGATATGCCCCGCACCGGCATTGAACAAGGCATTCCTTACACTCTCCGCATGCTGGAGCGGTACGGTGGTGACAAACTTCAATAACGCATTCTCCAAAGGTTGCAGGATTTTCACGTTCTGCAATTCCAGCATCTCCGCCAGCTTGTAATTGACACCTCCCCGTGCATTGTCCAGGTTGGTGTGCGCGGCATAGAGCGCGATATCGTGTCGGATAGCCTGCATCATGCATCGCTCCACATAATTCTTTCCGGTGAGTGACCTGAACGGCCGGAAGGCGAGCGGGTGGTGCGAGATAATGAGATTACAGCCCAGGGAGAGAGCCTCATCGATCACGTCCTCGGTCACGTCAATGCACAGCAGGATACCGGTTACTTCCCGGTTCACATCGCCCGCCTGGAGTCCGCTGTTGTCATACTCCTCCTGCAGCGGCAGGGGAGCCACCTGTTCAATCGTCTGGATGATCTCTTTTATTCGCATATTGGAATTAAGTTTATAAATATCCAAGGGTCTCCCGCTTTAGTTGCATACAACAATGGAATTTACTTATGCGGGAATATTTTACGCATCGTATCTGCAAAGATAGCCCCCATACGTCGCTGGATATAACTATCCTGACCGTTTTCGGGATGCCATCCAAATTTCTCGCCGGCGATCTGCTGGTTATCGCCCGTAAAGAGCAGGCTGGTCTGTTGTTTGGTGACGGGATGCACACTATTCCTGGAGAAACCGATATATTTATCGAATTCCACTACCGGGAATCCCCATTTCTCCGCCAGTTTCCGTACGGAAGTATTATAGGTCACCCGTCCGTCGTGCCAGTCGGTACAGAGCACTATTACAGCCGGCTTTCCACCCCGGGTGTTGTAGTAAACGGATGTAGAATCAAATTTCAGGTTATAGCACTCCGTGAGATAACGCTTGATCACATAGTCATATGCAGCCGCATAATTGTTGCGATCGAAAGGTATTTCATAATCGCGATAATCCTCCTTTAATTGCGACTCATCAAATACATCCCTGTCATGTACCTGCATGATCACCAGCGCGTCTATTTTTTCCAGTTCCTCTCTGGAGTAAAGCGTACCTTCCGCCATCCGGTTGGCAGTATGGGCGATCGCCTCGCCTCCGATAGCGCGGTTCAACGGAACAGCCCCCGTCAGTTCGCATCCTACCTCAAACCATCCGTTGTTGGGTGATGCAAAAGATGCCCCGGTAAGCAGGAATGTGTAACGGTTCTCCTTGTTCTCCTGTGCGGAGAGGGTTGTAGCAAAAACCAACAGCAAGATCGATAAGGGTAGTGCTTTAAGTCGTCTCATAGGATAATATTTATTTCATTGTATAGTTTACTCGTTACCGGCAAATGTACAAAAAAATTTCAGAGCCTCAAAGTCGATTTTTTCATACAATTATTCTATACGCTCCATTTATAATATCTTAAACCTTACTCTCAACATCAGTTCCGTGGGACGTAAATCGAATACCGAGTAAACAGCTTTTAGACTAAATGTAAACTTGCCTGACAGACTGAACGGCCCTTCTCTATCCTGATTATTCAGAAACGAAATGGCATCAGCTCTTGCACTCCTACTTTGTTCAGGATCTAGCCGTTTTGACCGTAAATTTACCATTTTTACAGCAAAAAACAAAGAAAAATCAATTTATAATGTTAAACATCAGATGTTTGGTCGGATTCAGGGAACCCTATTTATTAGTTGGGAAAATTCTCGTAAGCGAAGTGTTTTGCCTTAAACGTAATTCAGGGATTACTATGAGATTTTACAAACTTTCACTCAAAATCCTTTTCATTGGAAGGAAAAACCTTTCGAGAAGCGAAATATCTTCGGTAACGATGTCGGCGCGTCCCTGCATATGAGGAAGATAAGGCAGTTCTTTTTTATAGGTAGTTGTTAGCCTATCTGGAAGTATTATATCAATGGTATAATATTCCGCAGCGTTTTCGGTCGCAGCCTGTCCTGCACTAATCGGCACTAATGATATGTTTTTCACTTGCCCCTCTAAAATGCCAAATTCGTTTTCGGGAAAATTTTCCAGCCGGATATTTACCTTCTGGCCTATTTTCACTTTTCCGCTACGTGCTATGGGAAGGAGAGCTTTACCGAAAATAAAATAGGAGGAGGGATTCTCTAAATCGCTTGATTGAAGAGAATTACTACTCCCTCTCTCGGAGAATGTTTGATTTTCTTCTTTGAAGAGGGTTGGGGATAGGCTGCTCACCACAGAGAAAACTTCATATCCAGCCGTTACAATCTGATTTTCATACTGTGCTATTCGTTGCCTGGTTATTTCAAGCTTTTGCGGGTAATACAGCAGGCGCTTGTATTCATTGTATTGGAAATGTGCTGTATAATATTGTGAATATATTGATTGGGAATTGCCATGGCCTTTTCCAATTTCTTTTCTAATTTCTCTATATCCCCTTCATGATATACATAATGTCTCACATCTTCTGGCAACCATGGAGATACTCTTTCTGCCGGAAAAAAATTGATAATAGCTTTATTTTCATATTTACTATAAAGAGATGTTAGCACTTTAGGCCCTGTAGAAGATAAGACATCCTGAAATTTGTTCCCGGTATAAATAAAGGGTGTCGTTTTTAAATAAGTAATAATGTGTTCAATAAACGGATGACAAGGAGGAGACATCATCAATGCATTATTGAAATATATACCGTTCTCGAATCCTTGGCAATGTTCGACCGGCTCCATTGCAAAAAAGCATTTTCCGTTATTATTAAGATAATCATTAAAAGGCTCAAAACATTCGTAATCAAAATCAACATACATCCCCCCATTTTATAAAGAATCAGATAACGGATTACATCCCAGCGTTGCACATCATACTTATAGTTAAAATAGACATCAGCTATTTCAGGGAAGGAAATTTTAATAAAATCCTCCATCCTGTTACCGTCCCATAGTTCGTATTTCCAATCTGGGTGATGATCTTTTCATGTCCCGCCTAATCTTCTGTGAAAATCCGGTAATACATCCTTTCTTCCTTCCCACACTTGATGAATTATTTTTGGTATCATATAATAAAATAAATTTAAATTATAGTCATTCACTTCAACTTAAACCTCACGTTTAACAGAAAACTTCTCGGCCTCAGGTTATATTTATAATAATAGGTACTTATATCTGTATAGGAAGCCGAAACATATTGTCTGACATTGAACAGGTTATTACACTCCAGTTCCCATTCCGCCCGTCCGCTCTTGTAACGCATTTTGGCATCGACAAAAGTCGTGTTGCGATTATTCACCGCACTGTTGTACCGGTAATCTCCATTTAGGTTTATTCCAAAACTTTTGGCAGGGTTGATCCAGATACCGGCCGTATGATTCTGGTTGCGGATGGAGGGAAACCGTGTCGTTAACTCCTCCGAAAAACTCCAACTCTTCGACCAGCCAAATCGATACGTCAGATTGATGAATGAAGAGGGTGTCATATCGATGGAGGCACTTATGTTGTAACCTTCCGAACGGTAGGTCAAAATTTCATCCTGTATTAAATGGTCACCCCGGCCTTCGTTGTACCCTCCTGACGCGCTGAACCTTGTTTTCCAGAAACCGAGGCCTTTGCTGCCGCCAAAGCTTAGTCCATAGTACTCTGACCGGGTTGGTTGGTCAATGGTTCTCTTCACCTGCATGATGCCATCGTAATCGAAGCCATAAAGCAGGTTACTCCACGACGTTCCATAATTGACACCAAAATTGAGGAAGAGCGCCCGAAAGGCATTGCGGTATTGTATGGATGCGTTTGCTCCTCCCGAACGCGACTCAAACAGACGGTTAATGGTATTGCGGAGCAGATTGCGGTAAGAATGCATGATGTACCCCGTGTAGGCATCGTCCATATTTCCATAATTTTTTTGGAAATTTCCACCGGCAGCCAAAGCCAGTTCGTGCGTCAGGTCATACGAAACTTTAAGGGAAGGATTGATTATCCAGCGGTTGTAACCGGTGAATGTATCAAGATTCCGGTTATTTACCGTCAGGGTATAATTAATGACAGGAATGGCAAGGGTGGCTTTGAATTTTCCACCCTCATTGTAGGTATAATTCTGATCTACACCCACCTGGTAGGTGTTATACCAGAGGTTATTCCTCAGTGAGTCGGCAGCGGGAACAAGTTGACCGGCAGGACCTTTTCCTCTCAGTTCGGAATCCAGCCCCTTCAGGTCCACGCTACACCACAGGCCATAATCGATGTTTACGTTTCCTTTTTTCAACCCGTAGGAAGTCCTGAGCGATGAAGTGAAATTATCCGTGATTACACTTTGTTCCAAAGATGCCAGGTTGTTATTCCCGAAGTAATTGACCGGACTCACCGTCAAGTCGTGAGGACTGTGGTTGTAA
>ENA-UOOI01000408-UOOI01000408.1-fermentation-metagenome-genome-assembly--contig:-NODE-408-length-55582-cov-4.019108_pt1 | contig 55582 bp, 45 predicted proteins | sample MGYA00245779_ERZ724027 | MGnify/ENA primary metagenome ERZ724027 (study PRJEB28704, sample SAMN03018318) | fermentation metagenome | biome: anthropogenic terrestrial biome; feature: soil; material...
TACAAAAGATTTCAAAGAACTATTTTTTTATTTAAGTGCCCACTAATGATAATTTATAATTAAAAAATGAAGATAGAACCTGCCGAACATATTAAATCGATTTCGGAATACTATTTTTCGGTGAAGCTGGCGGAAGTCGCCCGCATGAATGCCCAGGGGAAGGATGTGATCAGTCTGGGGGTAGGCGCCCCTGACCGTATGCCGTCGGACGAGACCATCCGGACACTTTGCGAAACCGCGAGACGTCCCGATGTGCATGCCTATCAGCCCTATACGGGTATTCCCGAACTGAGGAGAGCATATGCCCAATGGTACGGAAAGATGTATCAGGTGGAGCTGGCGGAGGAGGAAGTATTGCCGCTGATCGGTTCGAAAGAGGGTATCCTGCATATCTCAATGACCTTTCTCAATTTTGGGGATGGCGTCCTTGTGCCTGATCCCGGTTATCCTACCTACCGGTCAGTCTCGAACCTGCTGAGAGCGCAGGTGATACCCTACGATTTGCTGGAAGACAATAACTGGGAGCCCGATTTTGAGGCGCTGGAGAAAATGGATCTGTCGAACGTGAAGCTGATGTGGATCAACTATCCGAATATGCCTACCGGCGCCAACGCGTCGGTGGAGTTGTTCGAAAAACTGGTGGACTTCGGTAGAAGGCATGATATTGTTATCTGCCATGATAATCCCTACAGCTTTATTCTGAACGACCAGCCGATGAGTATTCTGTCGGTGCCGGGCGCCAAGGATATCTGTATTGAACTGAATTCATTGAGTAAATCACATAATATGTCGGGCTGGCGTATGGGAATGCTGGCATCCAATCCGCAATTTGTAAAATGGGTCCTCAAGGCAAAAAGCAATATCGACAGCGGTCAGTTCAAGCCGATGCAACTGGCTGCCGTTGCCGCATTGTCGAATCCGGATGAATGGCATGCCGCGATGAACGCTACCTATGCGGAGCGCCGCGTGTGGGCGGAGAAGATCATGGATCTGCTGCAGTGCAGCTACGACAAACGCCAGGTGGGACTTTTCGTATGGGGCAGGCTCAGGGCGGATGCTCCGGATAGTAAAATATTTATCGATGATATCCTTTACAGTGCGAGGGTGTTTATTACACCGGGAGCTATCTTCGGCGATAATGGGGTACGGTTTATCCGGATTTCACTCGGCTCGTCGGCAGAGAAACTGGAGGAAGCGTACCAGAGGATAAAGAAGTATGTTGGTTAGCTGATTTACTGATTTAACGATGTGAGGATGAATAGGGCAATATGCCAATATGCCAATATGCCAATGAGTCAATATATTGATAAATTAAAAACGAAAAGTGAAAAACGAAAAGTGAAAAATTTGGGGATACCAATTTTTCAGTTCTAATTTCTGAATTCTAAATTGCAACTATAATAAAACAGATATATGAATTTCGAATCAATCTTATTACCCGGTATAGACGACAAGAGGCCGCTCGTGATTGCCGGTCCCTGCAGTGCGGAAACGGAAGAACAGGTGATAGGCACTGCCCGGCAACTGGTGGCTGCCGGAGTGAAAATATTCAGGGCAGGCGTGTGGAAACCCAGGACTAAGCCGGGCGGTTTTGAAGGAGTGGGCAGTCCCGCGCTCAGATGGATGATGGAGGCTGAAAAGGAGACCGGCATGTACATGGCCACCGAAGTAGCCACTGAAAAGCATGTCTATGAGGCCTTAAAATATGGGATCGATATGTTATGGATCGGCGCACGTACGGCGGCAAATCCTTTTGCAGTACAGGAAATCGCCGATACGCTGAAGGGGGTGGATATTCCCATACTGGTAAAGAATCCTGTCAACCCCGACCTGGAACTGTGGATCGGCGCTTTGGAACGGTTGTACAACGCAGGGATAAAAAGATTGGGCGTAATACACCGCGGATTCAGCACAACCGATAAGACCATATACCGTAATCTTCCCCAATGGCATATCCCCATCGAGTTGAAACGGCGTTTCCCTACACTACCCATGCTATGTGACCCGAGCCATATCGGAGGGGATCGCAACCTGATCTCGAAATTAAGCCAGCAGGCTATGGATCTCAATTATTCAGGATTGATCATTGAGTCGCACTGTTCACCAGACGATGCCTGGAGCGATAAGGCGCAACAGATCACACCCGCTGCCCTTAAAGAGGTCCTTGGCAACCTTGTGATCCGCGATACGGTACAGACCACGGAAGACCTCTCCGTATTGCGTGACCAGATCGACGAACTGGACAATGAACTGTTGCAATTGCTGGCCAAGCGGATGCGTGTGTCGAGGGAGATCGGGCAGTATAAGCTGGAGCATGATATGCCTATCCTGCAGACGCAGCGGTATGATCAGATACTGACCGACCGCGCCGGCCAGGGCGAGCGGATGGAGATGTCGGGAGATTTCATCAAAAAGGTGCTGGAAGCCATTCACTCGGAATCGGTACGTCAGCAGATGGTGGTCATGGAGAGAGCAAAAAAGGTTCAATGATTTGATGATTTATGATGTGACGATTTGTGGGTTTATCTGCTAATCTGCTAATCGGTAAATCAATAAATTACTAATCAGAAATATCCCAAATATATGAAGATACTAATTCTCGGAGCCGGCAAGATGGGATCGTTCTTTGCCGATGTGCTCAGTTTTGAGCATGAAGTGGCGGTGCTGGATACCGATCCCCAAAAGTTACGGTTTATTTATAACACGCAACGCATGACCGATGCGGCCGAAGTAAAAGGTTTTGCCCCGGAGCTGGTGATCAACGCCGCCACGCTCAAATATACCATTCCGGCATTCCATAACGTATTGTCCTATCTGCCGGAGACATGCATCCTGAGTGATATCGCTTCGGTAAAAACCGGATTGGAGGAGTTCTACAGGGAGCGTACCCGCCCGTTTGTCTCCACCCATCCTATGTTCGGCCCCACTTTTGCCAGTCTGAGCGACCTGAGTACGCAGAGCGCTATCATTATTTCCGAATCGTCGCATCTGGGAAAGGTGTTTTTCAGGGACTTGTACCAGCACCTCAAGTTGAACGTGTTTGAATATTCATTCCGCGAACACGATGAGACCATTGCCTATTCACTTTCTATCCCTTTTGCATCGACGCTGGTGTTCGCTTCTGTGATGAAACACCAGGATGCGCCCGGCACCACCTTCAAACGGCATATGGCCATCGCCCAGGGGCTGTTGTCGGAAGACGATTTCCTGCTCACCGAGATACTGTTCAACCCCTATACCTCGGAACAGGTAGAGCGGATCCGCACGAAGTTGAGGGAATTGCTCGATATTATCGGTGCGAAAGATTCCGAACGGATGAAAGGCTTTCTGACAGAGGTGCGAAAAAATATTGAGTGACCGGCCAGGGTAGGCTTCGGACAAACGTACAGTTACTCTACATAGATCCTTATAATTTTAGCATCGGTTTCGGGGCGGCTGTTGCCGTCGACAGGCAGGGCGGCGATCTTATCGATCACTTCCAACCCTTCGGTTATCTCCCCGAAAACGGTATACTTTCCATCTAAGCGGTCTATGCCGCCCAGAGTAGTATATGCTTCTTTCAATCCTTCGGGAAGAAAGAATTTACCCGGAGCTATCGCGTAGAGTGAGTCCACCACACCTAAAAGCGAGTCTAAGAGTGCGTTGAATCCTCTTGCGTCATTCGCTTCTTTCAGTTTGTCCAGCTCTTCTCTGTGCGGTAAATAATGGGTGCGTATAAGTTCGTTCTTGATGGGGACATTTACAGCCATTTCCATGGTGTCGAGCCGTCCTTGCGTATAGACTTTCCCTTGTACGATGTAGAGTTGTGAAGCATCCGATTTTTTCTGCGGATTTTCGTTATCTCCTTTTCTCGGGGCAGCCAGCGCCCCTTTCTTATGGAACCTGTTCTTGCGGAATTCCGGCATCAGTTCCATATCGGTACGTCCGCCGCCAATCTGTGCGCCGGCAGGAGCATTGCGTGAATCCTGGGCTCCTCCCTGTATGACGAAATCCTTTACTACCCGGTGAAAGAGAGTGCCGTCGAAATAGCCCTCCCTGATCAGTTTCAGATAGTGATTGCTGTGCACGGGCGTATCATCGTATAATATGGCTTTCATTGTGCCGTAATTGGTCTCGATGACAATGGCCGGATAATTTGTCTGCGCTTTTGTCTGCCATGCCACCACAATCAAAATAAAAATCAGTATATTCCGTATCATATCATTTAGATTAAAGAGCTAAACTAATGTGCTAAATTGTTAATGTGCCGATTTACTAATTGAATTACTCATCACCAAATCGTGAAATCAACAAATTGTCACATCGACTCATCATTAAATTATTTAACCTTATTAATCCCATTAGTCTTATGGGCACATTATTCACATCGTCATATCGTTCACTCACAAATCAATTCGGCGCTCTCTTATACAGATATAACGCTATTCCGGTAAAGATGATATTCGGTATCCAGGCGGCAATAAACGGGCTCATTCCTCCTTTCACGGCAAAGGTGGAACTTATGGTCATAAAAAGGATATAGGCCATACTTAACACCAGTCCGATACCAATATTGAGCCCCATCCCCCCTTTCACTTTTCTCGCTGAGATCGACGCTCCGATAATGGTAAGGATAAACGCCGAGAACACGGAGGCTATCCTCGAGTGATATTCTATCTGGAATGCCTGGATATTTCCCAGCCCCCGTTCTTTTTGACTCCGGATGTAACGGCGGAGCTGAGGTGAGGTCATCATCTGCTGGTCGGTCTTGGCGATGATGAAATCGTTGGGAACGATCTGTAAGGTGGTGTCTATTGATGTACCTTTGGTGATGGTCTCCTTCAGTCCCTCAAAGCGCCTGACCTGATAGTTGTTAATGGTCCAGTGATAAGCCGAGTCGTAGCGGATCGATTGTGCCGTGAGCCTCGACGCCAGTTGAAGGCTGTCGAAATGATCCATGGAGAAATTGTATCCCGTTTTGCTGGTCATGTCAAAGTTTCCGAAGTAAACAATGGTCTGGGGTCCTACCCTGAACTGGATATCGCGATCGCCCAGCACCTTTTTCCGCGGATCCACATAGGTCTGCTCGAACTCAATGCGTGTGGCATTGGCCGGTGGGATCAGATAGCTCCCGAAGACAAAGGAGAAGATGGCGACCACCAACGCGGATATCATGTAGGGTTTCATTAATCGTTTAAAGCTGATGCCGTTCGACAGGATGGCGATAATTTCAGAATTGTTCGCCATCTTGGAAGTAAAAAAGATGACGGCAAGAAAGACGAACAACGGACTGAACAGGTTGGTATAATAGGGAATAAAATTGAAATAGTAATCGAAGATAATACCCTCCAGTGAGGCATTGTTGGTCATGAACTTGTCGATCTTCTCGTTGATGTCGAACACCACGGCGATCGAAATGATCAGGGCGATCATAAAGACATACGTTCCCAGGAACTTTTTAATGATGTACCTGTCTAACCGTTTTAATTTCAGAAAATCGTTCTCTTTCTTCATAATCGTCTGGTCACATTTTCTACCATCACCGGCTTCCACTCCGAAAAATCACCGGCGATGATATGCTTTCTTGCCTCCTGTACCAACCATATATAAAAGGCCAGATTGTGGATGGAAGCGATTTGCAGGCCCAATATTTCGTCGACGTTGATAAGGTGCCGCAGATAGCCTTTACTGTACAGATTGTCTACGAACGAAGCTCCATCCTCTTCGATGGGTGAAAAGTCGTTTTTCCACCGTTCATTGCGCATGTTCATCACTCCCTGTTTGGTAAAGATCTGCCCGTTACGTCCATTGCGCGTGGGCATGATACAATCGAACATGTCCACACCGCGCTCGATGGCCTCCAGGATATTTTCCGGCTTACCTACCCCCATCAGGTAGCGCGGTTTATCTTTCGGCAGTATCTCGTTAACCAGCTCTACCATCTCGTACATTTTTCCGGTAGGCTCGCCCACGGCAAGCCCTCCGATGGCATTACCGTCCGCTTCTTTGGCCGCCACATTTTCCGCCGCACGGCGGCGGAGATCGGGATATACGCAACCCTGCACAATGGGGAAAAGCGCCTGCCCGTGTCCGTAGGGACATTCCGTTTCGTGGAAGCGGGTCAGACAGCGGTCAAGCCACCGTTCCGTAAGGTCGAGTGATTTTTTCGCATAGGCGTAATCGGCATCCCCGGGGGTACACTCATCGAAAGCCATGATGATATCGGCGCCGATGATCCGTTGGATATCGACCACCTTTTCCGGTGTGAAGAAATGCCGGGAGCCGTCAATATGCGATTGGAACTCGGCTCCCTCTTCCGAGAGTTTCCGGTTTTCCGTCAGTGAGAATACCTGGAATCCGCCGCTGTCGGTAAGCATCGGCTTGTTCCAGCTGTTAAAGCGGTGTAAGCCTCCGGCCTGTTGCAGGATCTCCATTCCCGGACGCAGATAAAGATGGTAGGTGTTGCCCAGAATGATCTGTGCTCCGATATCTTCTTTCAATTCGCTGATATGTACTGCTTTTACGCTTCCTACGGTGCCTACCGGCATAAACACGGGTGTCTCCACCTCTCCATGGTCGGTGGAAATTAAGCCCGCCCGGGCATTCGATCTGGGGTCGGTATGTAATAGTCGGAAATCCAATATGATCTGCTCTAACTGCGTTTTAACGGCAAAGATAAATCTTTTGCGGTTACAAACAGTAGGGTAGCCGTTTAAAAATAGTTAGGAGTTAATACTAATGTGCCAATGTGACTAATGTGATTAAACGGTTTGATGATTTTGAAATTTGAAATTTGAAATCCGAGATGCGGGAATCTGGAACTTGAAATCTTGAATCTTGAATCTGGAAATTATGAAATTTAATCGTATGCAAGGCCGATAATTGGGTAATACCCGAATAAAGTCGTATTTTTGTTCTCTGTATAGCATTTTAAAAAGTCACTTTTTCGTTGTGCTGCAGGCAGGATCTGTTTTTTTATCTGTCTGATGCGGCGGAAGAAATAAGTTAAAGAATATGGAGAATAAACCCGAATTAATGGTAAGGAAGCCGGATTGGCTCAAAATATCGCTTCCCCAGGGGAAGCAATACCTGGATGTAAGAGAGATTATCGCAAAAAAAGGACTGCATACGATCTGCGTAAGTGGGAAATGCCCCAACCTGTCGGAATGCTGGGGCAGGGGAACCGCTTCCTTTATGATCTTGGGCGATATTTGTACGCGTGCGTGCAGGTTTTGTTCCGTGAAAACAGGCAGTCCGCAGGGAATAGTCGATTGGGGCGAACCGGATCGGCTGGCCGAGAGCATTGAGAAGATGAACCTGAAGCACTGTGTGATTACCAGTGTGGACAGGGATGACCTGCCCGATCTCGGCGCCGGTTTCTGGGCGACTACCATCAGACGTGTCAAAGAGAGAAACCCCGGGGTGACGATCGAGACCCTGATACCCGATTTCAACGGGGAGTCAGTCCTTATCTATAAAGTGATAGAAGCGGGCCCCGAAATCATATCGCACAATATGGAAACCGTAAGGCGCCTGACGCCGAAGGTACGTAGCCGTGCCAAATACGATGTCAGTCTCAGGACGATAGAGACGATCGCGAAGAGCGGCAAAGTGAAACCCAAGTCGGGTATGATGGTCGGTTTGGGAGAAACAGAAGAGGAGATGCTGGAGACGATGGACGACCTGATCAACGTAGGGTGCCAGGTGCTCACGATCGGTCAATATCTTCAGCCCACCAGAAAGCACCTGACGGTAAAGGAGTATATATCGCCGGAGCAGTTTCGGAAATACAAGGCCATCGGATTGGAGAAAGGGTTTAAGTTTGTAGAGAGCGGTCCGTTGGTCCGTTCTTCCTATCATGCGGAGAGACATGTTTAATGTGCCGATGTGCCAATGAGTCAACGTGAATAATGAGAATAAAATAGAACGGTGAAAAGATAGATGCTTCGAATGATAAAGGATAATGTGCTTCACACGATAAAAAAGATAGAACACTGAAACTCTGAAAAATTTGAATCTGAATTAAGAATCTGCGTAGCCAAATCTGGAATATTGAATAATGAATGAAAAAGTGATTTTTGAAAACCTCGGACGCATCCGTTACAAGAAGGCGTGGGATTACCAGGAAGAGCTGTTCGAATCGGTAGTCCGGGAAAAATCGGAGAAGAAGGAAGATAAAAAGCAGTATCTCCTTTTTTGCGAACATGAGCATGTGTACACCCTTGGTAAACATGGTGACAAGCAAAACCTGCTGATTGCCAATCATGTCTGTAAAAGCAGGAATATCGACCTGCATACCATCGACCGCGGAGGGGATATCACCTATCACGGGCCGGGGCAGTTGGTAGCCTATCCGATCATCGATCTGGAATCGTTCGGGATGGGAGTGAAAAGTTATATCTCTGCTCTTGAAGAGGTGGTGATAGAGACGTTGGAATCCTACGGGATCAAGGGTGAGAAAGACGACAAGGCAATGGGAGTATGGATTGACGCAGGCGATCCGGTCAAAGCAAGGAAGATCTGCGCCATCGGTGTGCGGGCAAGCCGTTTTGTGACGATGCATGGCCTGGCGCTCAATGTTAATACCGATCTTTCCTATTTTAACTATATCAATCCCTGTGGGTTCAGGGATCGCGGTGTGACTTCCATGCAGAGGGAACGGGGGAGTGAAACCGACTTTGAGGAGGTTTCCGGCCGGATGAAAGAAGCTTTTGCCCATCGCTTCGAAATGGAGTTATAATACAGACTTAAACATTTTTAACCCTGAAACTATAAGAATCCTCTTTAACATTTCTAATTTTGTATGTCGAAAAAAAATCCACACTTCAATAATAAAAAAGTATGAGCCAAGTTGTCGATATTAAGGAGCTAAATGAGAGAATAGAGCAAAAAAGCGGCTTCGTCCAGACCCTCGTTGCCGGGATGAACCATGTGATCGTGGGACAGAAACATCTGGTGGAGTCGTTGCTGATCGGATTATTGTCGGACGGGCATATCCTGCTGGAAGGAGTACCCGGGCTGGCGAAAACCCTGGCTATTAAAACGCTGGCTCAACTGATCGATGCGGATTACAGCCGTATTCAGTTTACCCCCGACCTGTTGCCTGCCGATGTGATCGGAACCATGATCTACAGCCAGCGCAATGAAGAGTTTCTGGTGAAACACGGTCCCATTTTTGCCAACTTCGTGCTGGCCGATGAAATAAACCGTGCTCCCGCCAAGGTGCAGAGCGCACTGCTTGAAGCAATGCAGGAACGTCACGTCACCATTGGCGAACAGACCTATCCGCTGCCCAATCCCTTCCTTGTGATGGCAACACAGAATCCTATCGAACAGGAGGGCACTTACCCGCTGCCGGAAGCGCAGGTAGACCGTTTTATGCTGAAGGTGATCATCTCCTATCCATCCAAGGAGGAAGAGAAACAGATCATCCGGCAGAATATTTTCGAACCGCTTACCATAGATAAGGCGGTTATCTCTAAAGAGGCCATTTTAGAGGCGCGCAAAGTGGTGAGGGAGGTATATATCGATGAAAAGATCAGTAAGTATATTGTAGATATCGTGTTTGCCTCACGTTTCCCCGACCAGTTCGGTATGGCGAACCTGAAAGAGATGATCGGCTTCGGGGCATCACCCCGTGCTTCCATTAACCTGGCGCTGGCCGCCCGTGCCTTCGCCTTCATCAAACGCCGCGGCTATGTAATTCCCGAAGATATCCGTGCCGTATGCCATGATGTGCTTCGCCATCGTATCGGTCTTACTTATGAAGCCGAAGCCAATAACATGACTTCCGAGGAGATCGTCAGTGAGATTCTGAACAGGGTAGAGGTACCGTAAGGAGATAAAAGGCAGTTACACATGGAGACGACCGAACTACTTAAAAAAGTACGACATATAGAGATCAAGGCGCGGGGCCTTTCGCGGAATATCTTCGCGGGAGAATACCACTCTGCGTTCAAGGGACGTGGTATGGCTTTCTCTGAGGTTCGGGAGTACCAGTACGGAGACGATATGCGCGATATAGACTGGAATGTGACGGCGCGTTACAACCGGCCCTATATCAAAATATTCGAAGAGGAACGTGAACTTACTGTAATGCTGCTGATCGATGTGTCGGAGAGCCTGGGCTTTGGCTCCAAATCGCTGTTGAAGCGCGATATAGTGGCGGAGATCGCGGCAACGCTGGCATTTTCCGCTATTCAGAACAACGATAAGATCGGGGTTATTTTCTTTTCCAATAAGGTGGAGAAATTCATTCCTCCAAAAAAAGGGAAGAAGCATATCCTATTCATTATCCGTGAGATACTGGGATTCAAGCCTGAAGGTAACGGGACGGACCTGAACGTGACACTCCGGTATATGACCAATGCCATCAAAAAGCGGTGTACCGCTTTCCTGATATCGGATTTTATTGATGCGGGCGATTACAGGCAGGCGCTCCGGATTGCCGCTAAGAAGCATGATGTGGCGGCTATTCAGGTGTACGATACGCTGGGTACGGAACTTTATCCGGTTGGGCTAATGAAGGTGAGGAATCCTGAAACGGGAGAGGAGCGATGGATCAACACCTCCTCTAAAAAAGTGAGGGACCGGTACCGGTCATGGTGGAGCGATCTGCAGGTATCGATGAACAACATCTTCCGCCAGAGCGGGGTAGACAGTGTGTCGGTCTCGACCGAAAGTGATTACGTGAAGTCGTTACTGCAATTATTTAAACAAAGAAAGTAACTTTGGGACGGAAAGAACAACATATTAAATTATTACATAGGGCAGCTGCGGTTGCTCTATGCCTTATATTCGTCACTTCCCTTGCCGCGCAGAAGGCTTCGGTACAGGCGACGGTACAGCCCACTGAAATTCTGATCGGGGAACAGGCGCTGGTCAACCTGAAGGTAATCACCCCGAAAGATAAGATCATCCATTTTCCGGTGTACGAAAAGGAGATGATTCCCGGTATCGAAGTGATTGCCATGCTGCCACCCGATACTACTATTGAAAACAATGTGATGACGCTCAATTTCAAGTACGTGGTCACCTCCTTCGATTCCACCTTGTACCATGTACCCTCTATCCCGATTTTCGACGGTACCGACACTATCTTCTCCAATTCGTTCGGATTAAAGGTCACATCCCCGGAACTTTCCGATTCCACGCTGGCCTATCTGGAGCGGATCCATAAGGGGGAGACCGATTCTATCGATTTCAGGCAACTGCAACTTAACGATATAAAATCCGTACGGAAAGCGCCCTTCGTATGGACAGACTACCTCTGGATATGCTGGATTATATTGGGAATTGCGCTGATACTTGGCTTGATAGGTGTTATTATCTATCTCGTCCTGAAGAAAAAGAAAAAAGGTTATTTCTTTAAACCTCCGGTGGTGTTGCCGGCACATGTGCGTGCTCTCAGCGAACTGGACAGGCTCAAAGCAGAGAAAATATGGCAACAGGGGAGGGAGAAAGAATTCTATAGCCGACTGACGGAGGTCCTTCGCTTCTATATCTATGAACGGGAAGGGATCAATGCAATGGAAATGACTTCGGGAGAGATCCTGAATGAGATACGGAAAACAACGGATGTGGAATCGGCGTATGAAAACCTGAAACAGATCCTGTCGACTTCCGATCTGGTGAAATTTGCAAAATACAGGCCTTATCCCGATGAAAATGACCTGAGCATGGTAAATGCTTATTTCTTCATAAACCAGACCAGAGAGCCTGATCCCATTACGAAGGAAGGGGAGCCGGAAGGAGAGGAAGAGAGTGGAAACAAACCGGATAACAGTATTAAAAGTAAATAAGAATGGAATTTCTGCATCCTGAATATCTATATCTGTTGCTGCTGATTATCCCACTAATCGTGTGGTATGTGTTGCGCCTTTCGAAGACCCAGGCTTCGTTCAAACTGGCTTCTACCAGCGCTTTCGGGGAAATGAAGCCTGATTTCAGGGTTTATATGCGCCATTTTCCCTTTGTATTGCGGTTGCTCTCCGTTGCGTTGATCATCGTTGTAATTGCCCGTCCGCAGTCGGTCAACAGTTGGGAAGAGACGGAGACGCAAGGTATCGATATAGTGATGGCGCTCGACGTATCAGGTTCCATGCTCGCGCAGGACCTGGAACCGGATCGCCTGCAGGCGGCCAAAAAGGTGGCGGCTGAATTTATCACCGACCGCCCCAACGATAATATCGGATTGGTGATCTTTGCCGGGGAGAGTTTCACGCAATGTCCGCTCACCACCGATCATAAGGTTTTGTTGAATCTGCTCAACGAAATAGAGTTCGGCATGATAGAGGATGGTACGGCGATCGGACTCGGGCTGGCTACTTCGGTGAACCGGCTGAAAGATAGTGAGTCGCAGTCGCGTATAGTGATCCTGCTTACCGACGGCACCAATAACAGCGGTCAGATCGCTCCCCTCACCGCCGCTGACCTGGCACGTTCCTATGGCATCCGTGTCTATACGGTGGGAGCAGGAACCAAAGGAATGGCCCCGACCCCCGTAAATACGCCATATGGGATCAGGGTGCAGAATATGCCTGTGGATATCGACGAGAAAACACTTACCGAGATCGCTGCGATGACCGGAGGACAATATTTCCGGGCGCAGGATACCGAAGGGCTTCGCCAGGTGTATGACGAAATCGATGAGATGGAAAAATACCTGATCAGCGTGCAGAATGTGACACGCCGCAAGGAATTATTTCTTCCTTTCGCGCTGGCTGCCCTGGGATTGATATTGTTGGAATTGTTATTACGAAGAACGTGGCTAAGGAGTATACCTTAATAAAATGCGATAGATATGTTTAGATTCGGAAATCCGGAATATTTATGGTTGTTCTTCGCTATGCCTCTGTTGCTGGCGATATACATCTATCTGAACATCAGGAAACGAAAAGACGTACAGAAGATGGGTAATCTGTCCACGCTCAAGAGGATGATGCCCGAACTGTCCCTGAAACGTTCCTACCTCAAATTCTGGCTTATCTTCGCGGCGTTGTGTGCCGGCATCTTTATGATTGCCCGCCCGCAATTCGGTACAAAGGTGGAGACGGTTGAAAAAGAAGGGATTGAGTTGGTAATAGCCATTGACGTATCCAATTCGATGCTGGCCAAAGATGTGTCACCTGACAGGTTGGCGAGGGCTAAACAGATTCTCTCGAGGCTGATCGACCTGCGCCGGAATGATAAGATAGCGCTGATCGTATTTGCAGGAGAGGCATATGTTCAGATGCCACTGACGTCCGATACCCAGTCGGCAAAGATATTTCTCAACACCATCGACCCGAGCCTTGTCCCGATACAGGGTACCGCGATAGGGCAGGCGATCAGCCTGGGAGTGAGTTCTTTTTCGGGTGACCAGGAGATGAGTAAGGCGATGGTGATCATCACCGACGGTGAAGATCACGGGGGAAGCGCCGTTGATATCGCTGCGGAAGCGGCAAAAGCAGGCGTGATGATCAATGTGGTGGGGATCGGTTCGCCCGACGGTTCGCCGATACCCTCCACGGAATATGGCAGTAACTTTATGACCGATTCCGAAGGCAATGTAGTGGTTTCCCGCCTGAATGAACAGGTGGCGATGGAAATAGCGCAGAGCGGAGGGGGATTATATGTCCGGGCCGATAATTCCAACAGTGCCATCCGGGCATTGGAAACACAGCTCGATGAGTTGGAAACGGGCAAGACTACCAACCTCTCCTATTCGGAATACGATGAGAAATTTTCCATGCTTGCCTGGATCCTGTTGATAATCCTGTTGGTGGAGATTCTCGTTTATGACAAGAAGAATCCGCTGTTCAGGAATGTGAGGGTGTTTAAGTGAAAAATGAAAAGCGAAAAACTAAAAGTGAAAAGGTGAATTTGATGATTTGACACAAGATAGTGTGCTTCTCATGATAAGGGATACAGGATAGAAGATAGCGAGCTTCGTACGATAGAGGATAAATAAATTGCCCTAAGAAGTTCGGAAGCCGGATCTTGAATTTGAAATCTTGAATCTGAAATAATAAAAAGGAGTCGAATGAACAGGTTTATTATAAAATACATCTTATTTCTTATGGTAGGGATGATGCTTCCTGTAGCTGTTTCCGCGCAAAAAGATGTCCGGAAGAACATCCGCAAAGGGAACAAGGAGTACCGGCAGGAAAAGTTTTCTGACGCGGCGAAATTATATGAAAAGGCGGTGGAAGAAAATGCCGCCTCCAAAGAGGCGAATTTTAACCTCGGGAATGCACTCTACCGGCAAAAAGAGTGGGATCAGACTATTGAGAAATACAATCACTATATCTCACTGGAACAGGAAAATCCGGTGGAAGCCTCTGCCGGATGGCATAATATCGGGAATACGATGCTGCAAAAGAAAGAGCTCCAAAAATCCATGGAGGCTTATAAAATGGCATTGCGGTTGAACCCTCAGGACGAGGAGACGCGGTATAACCTGGCGGTGGTGCAGAAGATGATCCAGGATGAAGAACAGGATCAGGGCGGGGGAGAGCAGGATCAGCAACAGGAACAACAACAGCAAGACCAGCAACAGGAGCAACAGCCGCAGCAGAATGAACAGGATCAGGAGCAGCGCGCCGAACAACCCGAGCAGCCCGAGCAGATGTCACGCGACAATGCCCGGCAATTGCTTCAGGCGATAGAACAGGATGAACGGGAAACGCAGGAAAAGGTGCAACAGATAAAAGCCAGGGAGAGAGAAGAGCAGGCTGAAAATAACAGGAGGAATAATAAGAATTGGTAAAAAATAATTGATGAATGTGCTAATATGCCAATGTGCCAATGAGTCGATATATTGATAAATTAAAAGTGAAGAATGAAAAATGAAATAAGCCCTATGAAGCGTATCTATATATTTTTTCTTCTTTTCGCTGTGTTGCTTACCGGTGCCGGCAAGGTATCTGCACAGGTAACATTCAAGGCTTCTGCGCCGGCGACGGTAGTCGAAGGGGAGCAGTTCAGGTTAAGTTATATCTTGACGAATAAGGAGGGGAGGGATTTTCGTCTGGCCGATATTCCAGATTTTGAGATTCTCTTCGGCCCCACACCATCTACCAGTTTCAGCCAGCAGACTGTGAACGGTAAAACCACTTCCGAAAGTTCTGTCGCCTATACTTATATCCTGAGGGCGAAAAAAACGGGGAAATTCACCATTCCTCCTGCATTTATCAAGGTGGACGGGAGTAATTACGAATCCAATTCCCTGCAAATAGAAGTGCTTCCCCCCGACGAATCATCATCGCAGAGGTCTTCTGCGGGTGGGGGCCGGAGCGAAGAGCGTTCATCCGGTACGGCCACTGTTTCGGCTAATGATGCTTTTATCAGGGCCATTGTCTCTAAGAACGACCCCTATGAACAGGAGGGATTTACCGTTACATTCCGGCTTTATACCACATTGAATGTGGTGAATTTCGGGAAGATACAGTTTCCAGAATTCGAGGGTTTTATGGTAGAAGAAATTGACCTTCCGTCGAACCAGCAATTGCAGTTGGAGCGGTACAACGGAAGAAACTATTATACGGCCGATCTTCGCAAGACACTGTTGTTCCCTCAGCGGTCGGGCCAGATATCCATTCCGCGCGGAAGTCTGGAAATGGTCTTTTCAGTCCCGTCAGGGAGAAAGGTGTCCACCTTCTTCGGCACTCAGGAGGTGATGGTGGATGTGAAGAAAGAATTGGCCACAAATCCCTTATCGATCAACGTAAAACCCCTTCCGGCAAACAAGCCTGCCAGCTACGCCAACGCGGTAGGCACCTTCACAATGAAATCCGGTATCAATTCCACGGAAGTAAAGGCCAATGAAGCGATCACCGTGATCTTGGAAATATCGGGCACAGGGAACATGAAACTGATACGGGATCCTGAAATAGAATTCCCCAACAATTTCGAGGTGTATGACCCTACAGTAGCTAACTCTTTGAATGTGACCACTAACGGACTGGCCGGGATCAGAAAAATTGAATATATGGCTATTCCGCGTTACGAAGGAGCCTATACCATACCGTCCGTAGAATTTACTTATTTCGATCCGAACAAGCACCGGTACGAAACACTGACCATGCCTGAGCAGAAGCTGCAGATAGCGAAAGGGGATCCGGGCAGCAGTACGGCAAACACCTTTGTAAACCGGCAGGATGTGAAGGTAGAGCAGGATATACGTTTCCTGAAGACAGGCGAGCCGGCCTATCTTTCGGGAACTACATTCTTCGTGGGTTCATTGAACTACTGGCTAGGGTATCTGATCCCGCTGATGATACTGATCCTGTTGTATATCATTAACCGGAAGCAGGCGCGTGAAAATGCCAATGTGGCGTTGATGCGTACCCGGAAAGCAAATAAAACGGCTATCAAGAGATTAAAAGCGGCAAACAGGTATCTCAAAGAACAGGATAAGGAGCATTTCTACGATGAAGTACTCCGCGCGATATGGGGATATTTCAGCGATAAACTGTCCATATCGCTGGCACGCCTTTCAAGAAACAATATCGAAGAGGAACTGTCGCGAAAAGGAATCAGTGAACAGCTGGCAGGCAAGTTTATAGAGATTCTGGATACCTGCGAATTTGCCCGGTATGCCCCTGCCGAAAGTAATGCGGAGATGGACCGGATTTACAACGACACGGTGCAAGCTATCGGCGAGATGGAGAACAGATTGAGGAAAGTAAAAAGTTGATGAGTTGTTTTATTGATATAAAGATGTGATAATTAAAATTTTCACTTTTAACTATGTTGATTTTCTGTTGTCACTCGGCAGAGTTCAAGTAAACTTGACTCTGCACTCGTTCCTAAGAAAATTCACTTTTGGTTTTTAGTTTACTCAAATTATGATACGGAATATATTGATTTTTATTTTGATCCTGTGCTGTGGTGTGGAGATGGCGGTGGGGCAGGAGGTTTCCGATACCGTTCCGCAGGCCGGCAATACTATGCCAATCGTTACCGGAACGGTATCGGAAGGCACGCCGGAGGCTGCTGCCCAGGCCTACCGCGATCGGGACTATAAAGAAAGCATAGCGCTTTATGAAGAGATTATAGCGCAGGGAATAGCTGAAGACCGGGTGTCGGCACAACTTTATTATAACCTGGGGAACGCCTATTTCCGGGATAATCAACTGGGAAAAGCGATCCTGTACTATGAGAGGGCACTTCTTCTTGATCCGGGGGATGGTGATATCCGGCATAATCTCCGGTTTGCACAGAATCGTACTGTAGACCGCATAGACACCGCTGCCAATCTTTTTCTTACCAACTGGTTCAGGGGGGTCAGGAATATGTTCAGTTCCAATCAATGGGCTACTACTGGCATTGTGCTCTTCATCCTCTTTCTGACTTGTGTTGCCGTCTATCTTTTTATCCGTTCGCTCTGGGCAAGAAAGAGCGCTTTTTATGCTGGGATTGTGTTTTTGGTGTTGATGATTACGGCAAATATCTTCGCCTTTAGTCAGAAAAGAGAACGTATCCGGAGGGACTCTGCCATTGTAATGGTGGGAGCCGCAACGGTCAATGCATCGCCAGATACGAGCAGTAATCAACTTTTCGAATTGCATGAAGGCACCAAAGTAAAGATCAGAAACAGTGATGGCAACTGGTTCGAAATTCAGATTGCCGACGGCAGTGTGGGTTGGATTCACCAACAAAATCTGGAGGTGATATAAACTAATGTGCCAATGAGAATAATATGTCAATAGGTGTAATATATTGATTGGAGGATTTTGATGGTGAAATTTCGGAATTCCAAATAGTCTTGGTTCCTGACTCTCGGTTCTTGGATCTAAAATAAAAAATATGAAAGAATTTGTGGAAGGATTACTTCCTTCAGAGCGCGATCTCTTTTTTGCCCTGAACGGCAGCGAGTCGTTGTTTCTGGACAATGTGATGTGGACGATCAGCGGCCGGTTTATCTGGATCCCGCTTTTTCTTTTTATCCTCTTTATCTTTTTTTACCGTACTCGCCCGAAGGAGGCCATCCTGGTCACGCTTTTCTTTATTCTCGTATTCGTGGCTACCGACCAGATCTCATCCTCTTTTTTCAAGCCCTTCTTTGAACGTTTCCGCCCTACCCATCATCCTGACTTCATGGATACGGTAGATATTGTGAACGGCTACAGGGGCGGCAGATACGGCTTTATTTCGGGGCATGCCACCAACAGTTTCGGGCTTGCCGTATTCCTTTCCCTGGTATTCAAAAACCGTCTGGTGACACTCTGTACAATTCTGTGGGCGATAATCAACAGCTATACCCGCATCTATCTTGGGGTACATTTTATTTCGGATATTCTGGCGGGAATGATGGTGGGGTCTCTTGTAGCGCTCCTTTTATACACGATTTATACAGCACTGAGAAAAGCCCTTATTGGTCCCCCATCATTCCGCAGGCATACCGCTTACGGCAGGAAAGAAGGTACGGTACTGGCTGTTTTTATCCTTTTATATCTGCTTGTTATTACCATTTTTAGTCCTTTTTTAGCAACTTTACCTCATTGAAGATGTTATACAGGTAACGACGCAACATTTTCGTAAAGATTCTAATAAAAAAATTTGGTTTCTCTGTTTTTTTGTGTATGTTTATGGCATGAATAGATTACCAAATTGCATTATTAATATAAAGAATAGAAAGCCATGGCAAGAACAATTACTTTTAACGAGTTGAGAGAACTGAAAGACAAACTCCCTGACGGTAGTATCCACCGGATAGCCACGGAATTGGACATGAAACCCGAAACCGTGAGGAATTATTTTGGTGGATACAATTACAAGGAAGGCAAGAGTGTAGGAATACATATTGAGCCCGGTCCCAATGGTGGTATTGTTGTGCTCGATGATACCACTATCTTTGATAAGGCGTTGAATATTCTTGGTCTTAAAGATTATCCCGAACCCGATTCGGTTGAAACCGAAGAGGTAGAATAAAAAATGAAAACCCATTATTGATCACTTTCCGGTTCGATATTGGGTTTTTATCTCTGAATTAACACAGGCGTTTGTAGGAGATACCTCCTCCGGATGCCTAAAAAGATGATAGTATGGAAAAAGATAAAAAAAAGAGCGATTCAAACGACGAAAAGTTGGTTACCGTTGCCATCCATACGTATGAAAAAGCACATATATTAAAATCAATCCTTGAATCGGAGGGAATTCCGGCGGTCATACACGGTATAAAGATGATCGACCCGGTAGTACCCGGAAACGTACGTGTGCGGATCAACGAGAGTGATCTCCCCAGAGCACTCCGGATCATTGAAGAGGTAGATTTTACCTCGGATATGGAAGCGAAAGACCAGATAAAGATGAAGAAAGAGATCCTCATTCCGGTCGACTTCTCCGATTATTCTCTGGTCGCATGTGAGTTCGGATTTCGTCTGGCACGTGATCTGGACTGCGAAGTAAAACTGTTGAATGCTTTCTTTACCCCTTTCTACCCTGCATCGGTGCCCTTTGGGGATACTTTTACCCTGCAGACTACCGATAAAGATCTTTTTCAGGACGTCAGAAACAGGACGGAAAAAGAAATGCAGAGTCTGGTGGAGAAGATTGAGAACAGGATTGCCGCCGGTTCCATACCGGAAATATCTTATAAAACCGCGTTGGTGGAGGGCCTGCCTGAAGAGGAAATCATTACCTATTCCAAGAAGATGCGTCCGACTGCCATTGTGATGGGAACGAGAGGAAAGAATGCCAAGGAACTGGACCTGATCGGGAGTGTTACCGCTGAAGTGATGGATGGTTGCAGGACCCCTGTTTTTGCTATTCCTGAGGGGGCCAAAATAAGAAGTCTTTCCGAAATGAAAACTATTGTTTTTCTTACCAACTTCCAGGAGCGTGAGTTCAAGGCGTTTGATCTCATGATGAAATTTCTGAAGCCATATCCTATAAAAGTGTACCTGGCACATATTGCAAAGAAGGAGGACGTGTGGAACGAAATCAAATTGTCGGGTATTCAGAAACGTTTTTCCGACATTTATCCCCATTTGGAGATCGAATATAAACTGATCGATCAGAATGAGGGGTTGGAAGTGACACTCGACAAGTTCGCGGAAGAGAACAAGGTAGACATGATATCCCTGTCGAGCTCACGGCGCAATATTTTCGCAAGGATATTCAATCCGGGAATTGCAAGGAGAATGATATTCCATTCCGATACGCCCCTGCTGGTGATAAAAGGGATGTAAATTTACTCTCTTCTTTATCCGGATACAAAAAAGGCTCTTCGCATGCGCGAAGAGCCTTTTTTGTAGGAATTTACCATTATCAGATGCCCAACTTCGTTTTTACCTGTTGTGTAATGTCTACGGCCGTGGGTGTGATATACATGAATGGAGATTGCATGGAAGATACGTCGTAAACAAAGGTGTATTTGTTTTCATCTCCTACCGCTTTGATAGCATCCATTATCTTTCTATTCAACGGCTCGAGCAGTTGTTGACGTAGTTGCCCTATTTCCTGCTGGCTGTTTTGCATGTAGGTCTGGTATCTCTCCTGTATCTGGCCCACTTGTTTTTGCTGGTCCTGTTTCACAGCATCAGAGGTAGCAGGATTTTTTTCAAATTCTTCTATTTTCTTGTTGAATTCGTCCTCCAGCGCCTGAATGTTTTTTGTGATCTCTTCCTGCTTTTTGCCAAGTTGGGTTTCAATGTTCGGAATTTCGGGCATCGCAGCAAAAATCTCCTGTGCATTGACTATGGCAATTTTCACCTCTTGCGCCATGGCTGCCAATGGCGCCAAGGCAATAAACAAAATCAATAATTTCTTTAACATGATTACTATTCCCTATTTTTTAGTTGGTAATTCGATAAAAAATCGGCTACAAAGATAATCTATTTATTTTAATAACCTAACTTTGAAAGCACCTGATCGCTGATATCAATGCTGGGTGAGGCAAAAATGATCGATGTAGCGGAAGCTCTGTCTACCACGATCGTATAACCCGATTCGGTGGAAATTTCCTTGACGGCTTCATAGATATCATCCTGTATGGGTTTGATGAACTCTTCCTGTTTTTTAAACAATTCACCTTGCGGTCCGAAATATTGATTCCTGAGTTCCTGAATGGCATTCTCTTTTGCTACAATTTCGCTTTCACGTTTGGTCTTTTCATTTCCTGCCAGGAACACAAGATCAGCCTGGTATTTTTTATACATGGCATCGACTGCTTCCACCTCTTTGTCCACTTCGCTCTGCCATTGTTGTGAGAATGACTCTAGCTGTTTATTGGCGCTCTCATAGGCTGGTATCCTTTTCAGGATATATTCCATATCGATCAGGGCGTATCTTTGGGCATAGGTGTTCCCCACTGCCAACGCCATGAATATCCCTATTAAAAAAAATACTTTCTTCATATGATTTTATTTTTTATTCTTTACTCTCAATAAAGACGGTTTCGTAAGTGAAATGTTTACAGGTACCTTAATAAATTATGTTAAACCCGACCGGGAGGGTATAAACTCCCCTGGCGTGACGGGTCAGACCATATCTTTATCTGACCCTGTCAATGGCTCGGAGCGGATAATTATCAGAATTCCTGTCCGATAATAAAGTGGAACTGGCTGCCGCCCCTTTCTCTGGTACCCCGTCCGTATACCGTGTCGAACCCGTATGCCCAGTCGATCCCCATCAGTCCGATCATCGGCAGGAAGATACGTGCACCTACACCTGCAGAGCGTTTCAGGTCGAAAGGATTGAAATTTTTTACTTCCCACCATGCATTCCCCGCTTCCAGGAATGCTACCCCATATATGGTGGAATTGGGTTCCAGAATAAACGGATAGCGTAATTCCAGTCCAAGACGTGTATAGGCACGGGCCTGTGTGGCAACGGAATTATTCTCATATCCCCTTAACGCCACATTTTCCGTGGCGAAAGTACCGGTATAACCGGTCATCCCGTCGCCACCCACATCGAACGTTTCAAAGGGAGTCTGCTTGTTTTGATTATAGTGCCCCAGTATTCCGAACTCGACCCTTGTGGCTATTACCGGTGTTCTGGTGACCGTCAGGGGAGTCAGTGGGGTAAAGGTACGGATTTTCAGTTTCCATTTATGATATTCGTTCCATCTGTATTTTGCCGGATCGGTGTCAGCCATATTGGTGTAATCCTTTCCGTCCCACAATGAGAAGGGAGGAGTGGCATTGACGCTTAAAGTAAACTGGGAACCGACGCGCGTGTATATAGGGCTGTCTGTGGAGATACGCGATAGCGTAAGGCCGAGGGTGACACTGTTGCTCGTCCCTGTCTGGAACGGGAAGGAGTTGTATCTCCAGTTTTTTAACCCGTAGAGCTGGTAGCCTAATTCTGCCATAAACTCGAAGTAATCATCGGGCCATTCGAGCCGCTTTCCGTATCCCATTGAAACTCCTACCATATTGAACACCTGATTCGGGTCGTAAGCGTATTCCATCGCATCCTGATATCCGTAGCCGCCGTATCCGTACCCTCCCGATCCGCTATAGTAAGGATAACTACCGTAACCATACATATTGTTATAGAGATTCTGGCTGTAATATTGATCGCTCAATCCGGTCATCCGTGAATAGTAAACGCTGAATGAGAGATTATTCGGCCTTTTCCCTCCAAACCAGGGTTCTATGAACTGGAACTGGTAAGATTGATAATATTGGCCGTTGGTCTGTGCACTCAGTACCAGTGTCTGTCCTTCTCCCTGGGGAATGATTCCCCGGTGCATAGAGGGGTTCAGCAGATTTTGCAGCGAGAAGTTATTCAGGCGTAAGCTGAGTTTTCCTACCAGTCCGGTCACACCCCAGCCGGCTGAAAATTCGATCTGGTCGTTCCCCTTCGATGTCAGCGGATAGGTAATATCCACGGTTCCGTCTTCGGGATTGGGATTGATTCCCCCGGAGATGTCGGACGACAGAGCCTCCGGATCGAAGTGTCCTGTCTGTGCAATCTCACGCACTGAACGCAGGAGGTCTTCTTTGCTGAATACCGCACCCGGTTTTGTCCTTAACTCACGGCGGATAATATCTTCATAGAGGCGATCGTTTCCCTGGATGATCACCCGCTTGATCGTTGCTTTGGGACCCTCTATCACTCGAAGCTCGAGGTCGACGGAGTCGTTCTCGATATTGATCTCTACCGGGTCGATGTTGGAGAACAGGTATCCGTTATTCTGGTACAGGTTGACGGCCGCATCTTCATCGGAGATCAGCCTCTCCTGCAATTTCTTCTGGTTATAGACCTCGCCGGGAGACATATTGAGCAGTTGTCCCAGTTGTGAAGAGGGATAATGCGTATTTCCCACCCAGTTGATGGAGCGGATATGATACAGGGGTCCTTCCTCCAGTACGATATCTATATTTACCGTTTTCTCATCATGTTTATAAACCGAGTCACGAATAATCTCCGCATCGCGGTATCCCTCTTCATGATATTTATCGATGAGTTTATTCTTGTCCTCCTTATAGAGATCGTCCACAAACTTTTTGGCACGGAAGAGATTGATCAGCTTTCCCTTCTCGTTGGTTTTTTTCATCGCCCACTTCAGTTTGCGGTCTGAGAGCGCTTCGTTCCCTTCAATATTGATACTGTTTACCTTCAGTTTCTCCTTTTTATCGACCGCAATCTCCAGAATAACCTGGTTTTTCTGTGTGGAATCGGGGCGTTGCATGATACTTACTTCCGCGTCACCAAACCCTTTTTCCGAGAAAAAGCTTTTAATGATCGTTTCTGCGCGGGATATCTGAGGTGGGGTAATCTGATTTCCTTTGACCACACCTAACTTTTTCTCAATATCTTCCTGTTCCCCCTTTCTCATGCCTATATAGCGGATATCACTTACGCGCGGGCGGTCAGTCAGATGGATTTCCAACCAGACACTGTCGCCCTCGACCTTACTCTGCAATATCTTTACATCAGAAAAAAGCCCATGCCGCCAGAATTTTTTAACGGCATTGGTGATGTCATCTCCGGGGATCTGTATTTCCATCCCTTTGGACAGACCGGAAAAGCCTACAAGGACAAACTTCTGATCCTCATACATCGTACCTTCCACACCCGTCACATCGATATCGGCAATGTAATATTTCTTGGGAGGAGCGGTATAGTTCACGGCCGGTTTACCGGGAACGGACGAGGGTATGGTGTCATTGGTCTGCGCGATCGACACAAACTGCGACAGCATGATAAATAACAGAAGTAAATAAGATATTTTCTTCAACATTGTGATATATTTCTTTTCTCTGACTCCTGGGTTAGTGGAGAACTGTTATTGTTCACTAAAGTTAGTCGTTTTTTATTTGTTCGCTGGTCTTGCCGTATCTTCTCTCCCGTCCCTGATATTCGAGGATTGCTTCATACAAAGCTTCTTCGTCAAAATCGGGCCAGAAGATACCGGTAAAGTAAAACTCTGCATAGGCGCACTGCCACAACAGAAAATTGCTTATTCGTTGTTCACCCCCGGTCCGTATCAGCAGATCGGGATCGGGAAGGCCACGTGTGGTAAGATAATTACCAAGGGTTTCTTCATCGATATCTTTTTCCTGCAAAACGCCTTTTACCGCGTCAGCTGCTATCTTTTTTGCGGCTGTGGCAAGTTCCCACTTTGAAGAGTAACTTAATGCAAGCACTAAAGTGACCCCTGTCCCTTCCGCAGTTTCCCTGATACACTCTTCAAGGGCCGTACGTGCATATTCCGGCAGGCGGCTCATATCTCCTATAGAACGAATCCTGACCCCGTTTTTTTTCAGGTCGGGGGTTTCTCTGGAGATGGCATACACCATCAGATCCATCAATCCCGTCACCTCTTCGGTGGGACGGCTCCAATTCTCAGTGGAAAAAGCGTAGAGCGTAAGATACCGTACCGATGCTTTCGATGCAGCATCCACCACTCTTCTTATCGCACTGATACCCTCTCTGTGCCCTTCGCCCCGATCCAGTCCCCGGGCTTTTGCCCATCGTCCGTTCCCGTCCATAATAATGGCGATGTGGGCAGGAAGGCGGTTTTTATCTATCTTGTCAAGCAACGACATCTTTCTTACGTCTGAATTGTTAATTTCCGTGGCAGGGATCTTCACGCATCCTGAATTCCCACGTTAGGAAAATCATTGTGAATGAATACCAGTCCCGGTTTTTAAGGAGACTGCTTTGAATGCCATAAGGACTGTCCAGATCCCCTCCGTTCGTTTTCTCGGTAACATCGAAATCGTCACCAAACAGCTTTCGCATCGAAAACTCGATACCGATATTCATTCTGTTTTTTAATTTATACTTAAACCCCATTCCGAAAGGGATATTCGCGTCAATAAAAGTTTTCTCTCCCGTCGCATAGGTGCCTCCCACCCCTGTAAACAGGTAGGGAGTATAAGGTTTTGTCCCGAGATAGACATACTTGTCGCTGTACGGGAAAAAATTGAACTCCGCTTGCGCACCCAGTTCAGCCAGGGTGCGGTGAAAAGAGTCCCGGTGTGTGAACGGGAAAGTATTACCTGAATCTTCACTCTTCCCTGAAACGTTTCCTGCAAACATACCGACTTTGATACTCCAGTGAAAATCGATGTTATACCGGAACAGGAGACCCCCGGCAATTCCGGGATGGAGGTAGTATCTTGTCTGGTTGGCGTCACCCATGTAGAACGCAGTTCCGACAGCGCCTCCAACTTCGTATTTGTACTCCTGAGCGCGGATGTTTGCGATAGAGATCATCAAAAAGAGACCTGTTGCAAAAAGTGAGACAACGACAGGTCTTCCGGAAATCTTCATTCTGTTATCCTGTTTGGTAAGTATTGTCTCAACTCTAACGCAAATTCAGCAAATAAATTGTTTGGAACAAAAACTTCTCACCTCTGTTACTCGTGGCAACCGTAAAAGTGGCTTTTTCGGTCAATTCGAAGCAAACTTATTGAGTCTGCCTTTCCAGATATCCGTAAGCTGGGTATTGGATGAGGATATTCCGCCGAATATCCATATATTGTTGTCTGTATCGGTTATTACCGATGCAGTCGTCCTTCCTGTAAAATCGGATGGGAAAGCCTGATTTTCTCCCGCTTTGACCCAATTCAGACCGTAATTCTCTGAATACATCAATAGGTTCTTTCCGGCAGATAGAGTGATCAGGTAGGGTTTATCGTCATAGAAAAAGAGGCTGCTCCCTTGCAAGGCCCCTTCTTCCGGCCTTTTTGAGAGGATATATTTAACAATCCCTTCGTCTTCCTGTAACACCCAGATATCGTTATTGGAAGTATTGGTTGAGGTGATCCCGCCCGATAAGAAGATGAATTTTGTGGCATAAGACGACGCACTCTCTACTTTTATCGCTGAAAAATCCGTAACCGGCATATTGTCCGGCATGTCATTCATCAGGATGATCTCCGAGAAGTTGACATCCGTCTGGGCAAACTTGAGTTTTCCGTCGTGATTTACCGCCAGCAAAATATTCCCGGGGGTGGCGAAAGGAAGTTCGCCGTAGAGCGCTTTCACGTCGTAAACTGTGGAAACGGCATTCCATGTGGCACCATCCGACGATCGATAAACCCAGCCTGTGGGCGCATCGAGTGCGTAGACAGCGCTCCCGAAGGTGATAAGCGACGAAAGGCGGAGAGTATGAGGCATCCCGGACAGGCGGTCGACGGCACTCCAGTTTTTACCGTCGGAGGCGGGTGTCGACACAGCCTTCATCTCTGTTCCCGACCGGTAATAAGTGAAGAATTGGTTATTGTGGGCGATCGTTCTCTGACTTTCTACAGGAGGAGTAAGCCAGTTTCCCGCAATTTTATCCCAATAGATAATATAAGGGTCTTCCTGATATATATTCAGTTGAAAGTCATAATCTTTGTCAGTGACGCCGTCGGCAGCAGTGGTGGTGATTTTCTGCAACCGGGGTAGGGGGATCGAATCCGACCCGTTCCAGAAGTAGGTGCTGTCGGGCTGACCGAGTCTGAGTTGTATTCGGGAAAATGGGTAATAAGTGTTTGAACTGTTGATGTTTAATATTATACTGTCAACATGAAACAGGTAGGGTAGCGGCTCCTTGTTGAATATTCTTCCGTTTACCTGATCGATCGTAAAAGTGACGCCGGCTAACAATCCGGCTGTATCGGCTTTGGAGGAGAGGGATACGGTATATATTTGCGGATCACTCGGATATTCTATATTGTTGTCGGATGAATTAAGGCAGGAGGAAAACAACAATATGTTCACGATAAGTACCGATGTCCAAAAGAAATATTTAGATATCATTTGTTTCAAAAATATTGTACACCACGTTATTTAGGATATGCAAAAGTAGAAAGATTTTTCTCTTTAACCATATTAAAATGAATATTTAATGAAAATTTCGAGTTATTTTACTCTTTAAATGAAATTGAACCGAATCCGGATAGGTGCTGGAAGCAGCCACATCTCCCTGTATGACCGGCGCTTTCACCCCTGAGTGGAGTGCTTTTGCGGATATCTCAACATATGCTTCGTCCCACATCTCCTTCTCGATAAAAGAAGCCAGTAATTGAGCGCCTCCTTCTATCAGGAGAGAGTATATTTTTTCATCGTACAACCGCTCTAATATCTGTCTGTTGGTATCCCCGGAGAAATCTATCCCGATATATTTGATATGCTCTTTTCTCCCTGTCTCAGGAGGGAGGGATGCCGTGAAAACGATGGTAGGCGCTGATTCGTCGAACAGGAACGCGTCGGAGGGGATCTTGTTTTCCCTGTCGATAACCACCCTTGTGGGATGATCGCCGAACCACTTCCTTGCCGTCAGTTGCGGATTGTCCAGGAGTGCGGTATTTGTACCCACCAGAATTCCCTGGACTTGCGTGCGGAATTTATGGACGATAGTGTGTGTCAGGGTGTTGGATATGATCACCGGTGTTCTCCCGTCATTCGGAGTACGATGCTGGTCCATAAATCCGTCGCTGCTCTGCGCCCATTTTAAAATCAGATAAGGCCTGTTGCAGAGCTGGTTTACGAAGAAGATCCTGTTCAGGTCGCGGGCTTTTTCTTCCAGCATTCCCACCGTCACTTCGATACCGCTCTCTCTCATCATGGCGATACCTCTGCCCGCCACTTTGGGGTTGGGATCACTGGTTGCCACCACCACACGGGGGATCTTCCTGGAGATGATCAACTCTGCACAGGGCGGGGTCTTGCCATGATGTGCACAGGGTTCGAGCGATACATAGAGGGTCGATTCGGGAAGCAGTGCACTGTTCTTTACGGAAGCGATGGCATTCACCTCCGCATGTGCTTCCCCATATTGCCGGTGGAACCCCTCCCCGATGATCCGGTTGTTGTGTACCACTACAGCGCCTACCAAAGGGTTCGGTTTCGTGAAGCCTTCCCCCTTACGGGCAAGCTGAAGGCATCTCTCCATAAATACCGGATTTAATTCCATTTTTTATTATCTTTGACGATCATTATGCAGCATTCGGTTCGACATATCCTGCAGGAATTGAACGGGCTCTATTCCAAATCCGAGATCTCCGTTCTTGCGCAACTTATCCTGGAGGAGGTGTGCGATGACTCTTTTACAGGTATAACGACAGACAAAATTAATCATTTATCCCGTTCGGAACTCCGGAAAGCGGAAGATATTGTCTGTAGGCTGAAAAACGGGGAGCCGGTGCAGTATGTATTGGGTAAGACGGAGTTTTACGGAATACCTTTTATGATTACGCCCGATGTACTTATCCCCCGGCCTGAAACAGAGGAACTCGTGGAATGGATCCTCTCCGGAAACCGGCAAATAGGTCGCTCGGTGCTGGATATAGGAACCGGTAGCGGCTGCATCGCGGTGACGCTGGCGAAAAAAATGAGCGATGCCCGTGTATACGCCTGGGATATATCGGAGAAGGCACTGAAAGTGGCATCGGAAAATGCCCGCCTGAACGGGGTAACTGTACATTTCTCGGTGCGGGATGTTTTTCAGCCTGTGGGCATCGATCCCGTCTTTGACGTGATAGTGAGTAATCCCCCCTATGTGACCGAATCGGAAAAGGCGACCATGGAGGCGAACGTCCTCGGTTTTGAACCCCATGAGGCACTTTTTGTTCCTAACGACCATGCTTTGCTGTTTTATGAACGGATTGCCGATGTGGCGTCTGAGTTGCTGTACAACAACGGGGAGTTGTATTTTGAGATCAACAGGGAAAAGGGGCCGGAGGTATGTGATATGCTCCGGGGCAAAGGTTTTGCCCGGGTAGAACTGAGAAAAGATATTTCAGGGAATGACAGGATGGTACGTGCCCTAAAACCGGAAGGTCATGGATAAGAACGGCAGGAGAATAACTGAAGAGAAAGCTTATGCGAAGATGGCGCGGATCTGCTCGCAAAAGGAATGCGCTCCCTGTGATATAGCCCGGAAGCTGGGAAGGATGGAGCTTCCCAGGCCGGTGATAGATAAGATTATCGATCGGCTTAAGAAGGAGAAATATATGGATGAAAAACGGTTTATCCGTAGTTATATCCATGATAAACTTCATTTTAATAAATGGGGGAGGAGAAAGATAATACTCTCCCTGAAGCAGAAGCAACTGCCTCAGGACCTGATCGAGGAGGTGTTGTCGGAGTTTTCCGGCGCTTCGTTCGGCGAATCCCTGCAACCCATCCTTGAGAAGAAATGGAAGACCGTGAAAGGAAAGTCGGATTACGAAAAACGGGGTAAGCTGATCCGGTATGTATTGAGCAGGGGCTTCTCCATGGATGAGGTGATGGCTTGCATGAAAAAAATGCGGATAGGGGAAATCTTCGATGAAACGGAATGAACTTTTAAATCAACTGGCAAACCTTTTTTTTCCGAATGTATGTGTTATCTGCGGCGGCGAATTGCTTCCGGGGGAAGAAGGCGCCTGCCTGCAGTGCCTGTATAAGTTACCCAAGACCCATAACTTCAGGGAGCCGGATAATGATGCCGAAAAGCTGATGGCCGGCCGGATCCCTTTCGAACGGATCGCCTCATACTGCGTATATACAAAGGGAGGGATCCTTCCGCCCCTGATCCATCATCTGAAATACCGTCACAATCAGCGTATCGGCCTGCTGCTTGGGCGAATGTTCGGAAAAGACCTGCTGGGAAGTGAATTCCTGAACCCTGTCGAGCTGATCGTTCCTGTGCCGCTCCATCCCAAAAGAGAAAAAGCCAGGGGATACAATCAGGCCGGAATAATTGCAAAAGGCCTTTCCGAAACTACCGGCCTGCCTATGTCGGCCGGTAACCTGCTTCGTGTGGTATACAATCCCACGCAGACAAAGCGTACCAAAACGCAGCGATGGGAGAATGTGAGAGATATTTTCAAAGTGGCCGATCCGGGATTGTTCGAGCAGAAGCACCTGTTGCTGGTAGACGATGTGATCACTACAGGATCCACTTTAGAAGCCTGTGGAACGGCTCTGCAGGTATGTAAGGGTGTGAAAATCAGTATCGCTACTCTCGGAGAGGTTTTTTAGTCCTATTTTTTTCAGAAATAGCACGCAAATATTTTTGAAAAAGAGTACTTTTGTGGTTAATCTGCAAAAAAGTCGACAAAAAATATGAACACGCTACAAAAATTAACAGCTGAAAAGCTTCTTAGAATTAAAGCCATTAAGTTACAGCCATCTAACCCGTTTACCTGGGCTTCGGGCTGGAAATCGCCCATATATTGTGACAACCGGAAGTTGATGTCTTATCCGGCCATCCGTAATTTTGTAAAGGTGGAGTTTGCCCGCCTTGTTCTCGAGAAATATCCACAGGCCGACGCCATTGCAGGGGTTGCTACGGGCGCTATCGCTCCCGGTGTATTGGTGGCCGACCTGCTCGGTCTGCCTTTTGTATATATCCGTTCCGCACCGAAAGACCACGGACTGGAGAATATGATAGAGGGAGATCTGCGACCAAAGCAGAAAGTTCTCGTGATTGAAGACCTGGTCTCTACGGGAGGAAGCAGCCTGAAAGCGGTGGAAGCAATCCGGCGTAACGGTTCGGATGTCCTCGGCATGCTGGCGGTATTTACCTATGGATTTCCTTATGCTGAGAATCGCATGCATGAAGCGCGGGTAGAACTCACTACGCTTTGCAATTATGATGCGATCCTGGATGAGGCGCTGGCGACCGATTATATCGATGAATCGGAGTTGCAGACATTGCAGGACTGGCGCAAAGATCCGGAAAACTGGGGACAAACCGTAAAAAAGGCCAAAAATGACCGAATTCGCCAGTGAGGTAAAAACCATTTCGCACAACGATGCCGATGTGTTCCGCGTGCTCTCCGATCTCCGGAAACTCGAATTGGTAAAGGATAAGATCCCTGAAGACAAACTTAAAGATTTTTCGTTCGATGAGAATAGTGTCTCCTTCCGGGTAGATCCGATAGGGAAGGTGACCTTTCTCGTGGTGGAACGCGAGCCGAATAAACTGGTAAAGTTTAAATCGGAAAAATTGCCTTTTGAGGTTTTCCTGTGGATACAATTAGTAGCGAAAGCCGAGAAAGATACCCGGCTGCGAATGACGGTAAAAGCCGACCTGAACCCGTTTATCAGGGGGATGGTCGAGAAACCGATGAAGGAAGCGGTCGATAAGATCTCCGACATGCTGACGCAGTTGCCCTACGATCAGCTATGATCTTCTGACCGTCTCAGCAATCCCCTTTCCGTTGCACTTTAAACGGGATATACTATTTCCAGTTCCGATTTTTTCCCGTTTTTCATTTCGATCAGCACCAATCCGTTTTCAATGGGAAGTTCTTTCCCTTTCTTCTTTATCGCGATAGCACCATGGGGGACTTTCAATCGAAAGGTATTATCTGTTTTTGCGGCCAGGGTGAGTCGGGTTAACCTACCGTTTTTCCATGCTGCATCCACTTCGGCGCCCCCTCTCACACACAATCCTTTGAAGTTCCCGTTTGCCCATGCGGTAGGCAATGCCGGCAGCAGGTGGATATATCCGTCCTGGCTTTGTATCAGCATTTCAGCGATTCCTGCCGTACCTCCTAAATTGCCGTCTATCTGGAACGGGGGATGGGCGCAGAATAGATTTGGATAGGTCCCGCCTCCGCTACTCATTTTTATCTCGTTTCCGAATGTGGGTTCCAGCAGGCTTTTTAAAAGTTTGTATGCCCGGTTGCCATCGTGCAGGCGCGCCCAGAAATTCACCTTCCATGCCCGTGACCATCCTGTTCCGGCATCACCGCGACGGTTGAGTGTCTTTCGGGCTGCTTCTGCCAGTTCGGGCGTAGTGACGGGTGATATCTGGTTGGAGGGATGCAATCCGTAAAGGTGCGAGACATGCCGGTGTTGCGGATCCACTTCCTTATAATCTTCCAACCATTCCTGTAAATGTCCGTCGGAGCTGATCTGCATAGGGGGTAATTGAGGAATTGCTTCCCTGATCTTTACCGTGGTTCCATCTTCCATACCGAGTATCTTTGCCGCGGAAAGAATATTGGTGAAAAGTTCCTTTATGATCTGCACATCCATTGTCGGGCCCATACATACATACACGACATCCCTGCTTCCGGGAAGATAAAATGCATTTTCGGGCGAGGAAGAAGGAGCGGTTACCAGCCATCCCTGTTTTGGTTCGCGGATCATACTGCTCAGGAAAAAACCGGCTGCCCCCGTCAGCACGGGATAGATGGATTCCAGATATGCCCTGTCCTGCGTGAAGGCGTAATGCTCCCAGAGGTGTTGGCAAAGCCAGGCGCCGCCCGTGTTGGTGGCACCCCATGAAGCATGCTCGCCGGGTGCCGTGAATTGCCAGGGGTTGCTCATCATATGCGCTACCCATCCTTCAGCGTTGTAAAAAGTTTCCGCCGTTTTTTCTCCTGACGGCACCAGTGATGTGGTGAAGTCTATGAATGCCTTATGCAGTTCCGGCAGATTACATACTTCTGCCGGCCAGTAGTTCATTTGCAGGTTGATGTTCAGGTGATAGTCCCCGTTCCAGGGAGTTTGTACCTGATTTGCCCACAACCCTTGCAGGTTGAGTGGCAGGTTGGCCTCACGGGCGCCGCTAATCATCAGGTAGCGGCCGTATTGGAAATAAAGGGCGGCAAATGCCGGGTCATTGTCCGATTGGAACCGGAGAAGGCGTTCATCCGTGGGGGTTGTAATGTCCTGTTCGCCCAGGTTCAGTTCCACGCGATCGAATTTCTTCTTATAGGTGTCAATATGGGCATGTTTTAACCGGTCGTAAGGGTTGTTTCTGGCTTGTGCCGATAATTGTTCTACATATAAGGAGAAAGTAGTGAGGTGATCCTTGTCGAACATATCTGTTGCGGTGGAGATGAGAATTACGGCCTCATCCGCCCCGGACAGGGATAATGCGTTACCGGATGATACCAGGTTGCCTCCGTTGTTCACAATTTCCAATTGTGTGAGATAGCGTACGCCATTCGCTCCGTTGTGCCCGTCGTTCAGTTGTCCTTCCATATAAAGCTTGTTCTCTTTTACAGAGACTGTGGCCCTTTCCGTCCTGCTCAGATTTACCTTGAAGGATACCGATTTTTTCTGATCGGCTGTCAGCCGGATAACCAGCACATCATGGGCGTGTGAAGCAAAATATTCGCGGGTATAGGTGATGCCGTTCCTGTTGAACTGAGTGGTGGCGACTGCATCGTCCAGGGAGAGTGTTCGCTCGTAACGGCTTATGCTGTCCGTTTGCGGATATCTGTAAGTGATATGCAGATCGCCCAGCATCTGGAAACAACCGTAGGGCGCATCTTTCCCGTTGCCGAAAGCTGATCCTTGTCCTCCGCAACGGAAGTGGCGGTACATCAGTTGCTGCGCATCCGGATTCCTGCCTGCGAGCAGCAACTCCCGGATTTCCGGTAAATAATTGATCGCTTCCGGATTAAATGCCTCGGGATCTTCACTTCCCGACCACATGGTGATATCATTCAGTACTATGTGTTCGGTGTCGATACCGCCGTCGGGCATCATGCCGATGCGTCCGTTACCCAACGGAAGGGTCTCTTCCCACACAGTGGCCGGCATAGTGTAGCGTACCACCAGTTTTTGCGGGGTTGTACCGCCTGCGGTACATTGGATCAATAACACCGATAGCACGATAGCGAGTGAAAATGGATATTTTTTCATAAGGGGGTTTTCGCCGGAATTATTTCAAGATCAATTCAATCACCGGCACATCCGTGTTCGGGCGTTCTACCGGAAGGTTCAAAATAATGTCGTTCTCTTTCGAGGTCTCGACTGTGTGGCTACCGGACTGTGTTTGCGAGTAAAATTTAATTTCCGACGCATCATGTAGCAACTGCGCGTATTCGATTTTATCTTTCAATCCCGGCAGGTGGAGCGACTTGAAAGGCCATTCGAGCACGTGAATATACAGCCTGTGGGTTTCGGGGTTATAGGTCATAAGACAGTTCTGAGGAGTTTTATATTCGTCCGGAACCTGCGTGCAGCCGTAGATCGACCGGCTGTGGAATCGCATCCATTCGCCTATCCCGTCGAGACGTTCATTGGCGCGATCATCAAATACTCCCCGTGCCGTGGGTCCCACATTGAGAAGCAGGTTACCGCCCTTGCTCACGGTTTCTATCAGCATCACAATCAACTGATGCGTACTTTTCCAGGTATATTCGTCGCGATTGTATCCCCATGAACCGGAGAAGGTCTGGCAGGTTTCCCACGGCACGCGTTCACCCCGGACAGTAGGCCATTCCTGAGGCATAAATTGTTCGGGAGTAATAAAATCCCAACCCCAATCGGTATGGTCCAGGTCCATCCGGTTATTGACCAGCACATTGGGTTGAAGTTTACGTACAAGTGCCAACAGTTCTTCCGATTTCCAGTCCTGATGTCCTTTACCGTTCTCTCCGGGATAAGAAAAGTCGAGGAACAATTCGTCTATCTGACCGAATTGTGTCAATAATTCCGTCAGCTGGTCTTTCATATATTGGCGATATATGTCCATGTTCCGGTTTTCGTTCGCTTTTTTCCGTTCTTCGGCATCCCGCGGGCCGTTGGGATGGATATTGTCGTAGGTAAAATGAGGATGATGCCAGTCGATCAGCGAGTAGTAAAATCCTATCCGTATCCCTTCCGCGCGGAAAGCATCCACAAAAGGCTTTACCAGGTCTTTTTTGTAGGGTGTATTGGTCACCTTGAAATCGGTATGTTTGGAGTCCCACAGGCAAAATCCGTCGTGATGTTTGGTGGTCAATACGACATATTTCATGCCGGCCTTTCTGGCTTTGGCCGCCCATTCTTCGGGATTGTACAGATCTGGATTGAAATGGTCGAAATATTTCTGATACGCTTCGTCCGGGATCCGCTCTCTTTGCTTCACCCATTCGTGCCGTGCCGGTAAAGCGTATATGCCCCAATGGATAAACATGCCGAACCGGTCGTTGGTCCACCATCCCATTCTTTGGGCTTTTTGCTCTTTGGTCTCACTCCATGTTTGCCGTTGTGAAAACAGTAAATTACTGCTAACCATAGTGAAAAAGACAACAGCCAGAATCATTTTCTTTGTGTTCATAGTGATTAATCATTATAAGTCATTTATTAAAAGTAGCAATGTTGGCAATCACCGGACAGGTTTTCGTTCCGGGAATATCTATTCTTCAATCCGGAAACTCTCTTTCAACCGTATATCGTTGGAAGCGGCACCGATCATTAGCGTAAACTCACCCGGTTCGGTAATGCTTTGCATATGCAGGTCATACAGTGCGAGATCATCGTACGTTAATATAAATTCCACGTTTTTTGATTCGCCTTTCCGGACATGGATCCGTTGAAAATCTTTCAGTTGAATGGGAGGGGTAACCACCGAACTTACGTTGTCACGTACATAGAGTTGGACCACCTCATCTCCGTCGATACTGCCCGTGTTGGTTACGGCACAGAATATCCGTACATGATCCTGTGCCACCTTTATGGATAGGTCTTTATAACTGAAGTTGGTATAGCTTAGTCCGTATCCGAATGCATACAGCGGCGAACTGCTCTCTTCCACGTAATCAGCCTGCCTGCCTAATGAGTAATATACCGGTAACTGTCCTACCGAGCGTGGAACGGAAACCGGTAACCTGCCCGCGGGATTATAGTCTCCGAAAAGGATATCGGCGATAGCATGGCCACCTTCCTGTCCCGGATACCATGCCGTCAGCAGCGCATCGGCTTTCTCCGAAGCGTTGTTCATATTGAGCGGCCGTCCCTGTATATAGACCACGATCAACGGCTTCCCTATTCCGGCAAGCGCTTCGAGCAGTTTCTCCTGCTCACCTAACAGATCGAGGGTGCTGCGGTCGTATCCTTCCCCCGATTCCATATCCGAAAGAATTTCATCCCGGCTGTTACCGACCGTTGCCGCTCCGGTTTCGATATATTCCGTCTTGAAATCCCTTGCACTGGATCCTCCCACAACCAACAGTATCACGTCCGATTGGCGGGCTATTTGTACCGCTTCTTCTATATCGCTTCGGGTAGTATCCCTGATGGCGCAGCCCTTTGCATAGTAGACGACGGTACGGGGACTTACGGCTTTCCTGATCCCGTCGAGCACGGTAATAATATTACTTCGCTCCTGCGGGGCGGTGTAATCACCCAACTGGTTATAGATGTTGTCAGCGTTTGGTCCTATCACCGCGATGGACCCGATCTCTTTCGGGAGCGGCAACAGACCGTCACTGTTTTTGAGCAACACCGTTCCCTGGCGGGCTACCTCGCGCGCGATCTGCTTATGCGCTTCACTTCTTACGAGAGGGGATGTCTGCGTGGGGTCGACATACGGATCCTCGAACAGCCCCATTTCAAATTTCAGCCGGAGAATATTGGCTACTGCATCATCTATATCCTGTATCGTGACGAGTCCTTCTTCCAACGCCTGTTTCAGGTTCCTCCCATAGGCATTCCCTCCCAGATCGGCGTCTACCCCTGCCTGCAATGCCATAGCCGCCGCATGTTTTATACCGGGCGCAACGCGGTGTGTCCCTGCGATGCCTTCGATACTGCCGAGATCGGAAAATACAAACCCGTCGAAACCCCATTGATCCCGAAGGACATCCTTCAGCAGGAACCGATGGGCCGTAGCGGGGATGCCGTCGATGGAATTATAGGAGGTCATAAGAGTTTTCACTCCCGTATCCGTCACTTTTTTGAACGGCATTAAATAGTCGGAGAATAATTCCCGTATTCCGATATTTGCCTGTCGGCCGTTATGACCGCCCGCAGGAATGCCATAGGCTACGAAGTGTTTCGGGGTGGAATAGACGTTCCGGCCGTTACGGATATCATCTCCTTGCAGGCCTTGCACAAAAGAAACACCCAGTTTCGCTGTCAGTACCGGATCTTCGCCGAACGTTTCCTCCACTCTCGACCACCGGAGTTCCCTTGCCAGATCCAGGATAGGGCCATACCCTATATGGGCGCCCTGCAGCCGTGTTTCAAGGGCAATTACTTCTGCCATTTGCCGTACCAGCCCGGGGTTCCATGTGCTGCCTTGCCCTAGGCCGGTGGGAAAAACGGTTGTTCCGATAGCCATGTGGCCGTGCATACATTCTTCGGCAAAAAGCAGGGGAATTCCCAGCCGGGTATGTTCTACGGCATATTGTTGTAATTCGTTCAGTGCGTTGGCTGCCAGTTCAGGATTAAGTCCTGTCTGTAACGTTTTCCGGGTCCAGGGGTCGGCACGGAGTGTCGCCCAGAAACCACCCAAAGGCATGGTTTGCATCCGTTCCCTGAATACATCGGAAGGTGCAACGGCCTGTTCACCTGTTTTGGTGTACATTTCCCATCCTGTGGGAAAGCCTAGTTGGCCGATCTTCTCTTCCGGCGTCATCCGGCTTAACAGATCCTTTACCCTGTCGCCGACCGGGGTGGACGGGTTTTTATAGAGTTGTTGTGCTACAGACAACTGCGCAATGGCGCACAAACAGAGAGCGATTATGAAACCAGTTACTTTCTTCATTTGCTTATAAAAAATCCAACTCGGCGATCGCTACAGATCTTCCGTTTCCCGCAATACCGGTGGCTTCCACACGTATATAACGGGTAGTTACCGGGTTGGTGAATGGGTGTGACCGTGGAGTCGGGTCGTTAACCAGGTTCCCGAATTCAAAGGTTTCTACCGTTTTCCAGCTTTTCCCATCGGCGCTGACCCGAAGGATCCCTCTTGCCATCATTCCTTCGGGATGGAAGGTTTGTGGTGTATAAACCATTGCTTTCAATTCGTATTCCGTGCCGAGATCAATAGCTATGAAATGAGGTGCGGCGCCGTCTTCCGATTGCCAGTAGGTGCGGCGATCCGCGTCGAAAGCCTGTACGGCGGCGGTGCGATTATTTCGTTGACTGCTTACTTCAAGCAGTTTCCAGTCCTTTTTCACGATTCCGAACGCTTCACTGTGTACCGCTCCCTGTATATTGTTATTGAATGAGACCGCTTTCAGTATATTATGTTCCACTTTGACCGGGTTTTCATACCTGAGGGAGTTTTGAGTCGGTTCCGATCCGTCGAGCGTGTAGAAAATCTGGTATCCGGTATTCAGGTTACCGGCGGCATTCTCGCCGTGAGGATTCCAGTTAAACTCGGTTTGCAGCGGGGCAATAGTGACCATTCCCTCTTTGTCGCGTGAAAACGCCAATTGCGGCGGGCGTGTACGGTAATAGTGCGCTGATACGTGGCTGATAGCCGGATCAAGCCGTGATTCCAGTATCCGGATACGGATCTTATGGGTAGTAACTTCCGGAAAACGCAGGATGCGCTTGTAGCCGATATTGGTCGCTGTGGAAATTTCTTTCCATTGAGTGTCTATCCAGGCGTCCACGGCGTGTTGTTCTACCCGTTCACTGTGGGTGGCTATGGCTTCCTGCAGCATCAACCGGTTGATCGTGGCGGGTGCCGGCAGTGTAATGATGATCCCGTGCTTTTTTTTGTCCAGTAACAGGTATGTGTCCGGATCACCGTCCAACACCTGTTTTGGCCCTTTGGCATCCTGTAACAGATTCTTTTCGTATGTTTCTTTGATACGTTTCCCCACTTCTTCCAGCACATCTACATCCCGGGGAGAAAATGTACCCTCACGGTTGGGGGGGATATTCAGCAAAAATGTGGAATTACCACCGACGGAACGTTCGTAAATGTCGAATACATCGTCGGCGCTCCGTACTTTCTGATGCGTGTCGTCGCGGTAAAACCACCCTTCACGGATGGATGTATTGGTTTCGGCCTGTTGATAGTGAAGGTATTTTCCCTGATAGAGTTTTTCACGTGAGCCGAGATCCGTGTCTGTAAGGTCTGTGAAATGAGAAGTGGTATTGGGATCTTTGGGATAGGTTATCACGTTCCACTCCGTTTGTCGTGTTGCTCCTGCTTCGTTGCCGCACCAGCGGATATCTTCGCGTCCGAAAATAACCGCCTTAGGGGCCAGGGTACGGATCAATTCTCTCCATGCCGGATAGTTGTAGGTCTGTCCGCCTTTGGTTTTGGGATGTGCGCCGTCGAACCATACTTCATGGATCTCGCCGTATTCTGTCAGTATCTCAAAAAGCTGGTTCAGGAAGTATTCATTGTAATCATCCGCTTCGAACTCGAACGTGGTTTTGTTTTCGAACGGACGGCCCGGCACTTCGCGTGGAATGGTACGTTTGGTGTATTCACTCAGGTTGCCGTACAGCCCTTCGGGATGTTCGATCTGGTATAGATCCGCCGGGGACATATAAACGCCGAGTTTCATCCCATATTTTTTACAGGATTCCGAAAGGTCTTTGAGCACATCGCCTTTCCCGTCGAGGAACCCGGAAGACATAATGCCATGATCGGTATAACGGCTCTGCCACAGTACGAAGCCGTCATGATGTTTCACGGTCAGAATGACCATTTTCATTCCGGCTGCTTTCATTGCACGGCACCACTGGTCGGTGTCGAGTATTTTCAGATCAAAAACGGCCGGATCTTCCATCCCGCTTCCCCATTCCTTACGGGTAAAGGTGTTGGGGCCGAAGTGAATGAAAGCGATAAATTCATTTCTCAAAGCATCCAATTGATTCTCTGTCGGAACTACATGGGCTGCTTTTTCGATGATGGCTTCTTTACTGTCCCCCTCTTCTATTTTAATGGTGCTTTGAGGAGTGATGGAGTGTTGTGATCCCGTTTGGCATGATAAAAGAAGAATGCCGAATGCGAATAGGATTATTTCTCTCATTATTTACCTGTTTCAAATGAAAATACCCATGGCAAGTTAGTAGGATTTTTTATAACGGGCAAAACGATACGGGTTTTATTTCCCTCTACCTTCCATTTTACCTGCTTTTTCGTGTGCAGAAGAGTGACTTTGCTCCCTTTTTTGGGTGTATTGCCTTCCCACTCGATTACGGAAGGTATCTCCTTGCCGTTTTCCGGTACATAATGGGCGTAAACCGTTTTGTTGTCTTTGCCGGCTGTGAACCATACCTTTCCACTGTGGTAATGAGGAGTGATGCGGGTATTGTAAATGCCTTTCCCGTTTATTTTGAGCCAGCCGCCGATCTCTTTCAATATGGCTTCTACTTCGGGCTGGATGATCCCTTCAGGTGTAGGCCCTACGCCCAGCAGAAGGTTTCCTCCTTTTGCCGTCACTTCGATCAGTAAGGCGATCACTTCGGCCGGCGTTTTGAAGGTGGCGTCCGGGGTCCATCCCCAATCACTGCTTAAAGTGATACAACTTTCCCACGGGTAGGGGAGTTGTTCCGAGGGAACGGATCGTTCGGGTGTCTGGTAGTTCTCGTATTTTCCGCGGATGGTCCGGTCAACGATCAGTAAACCGGATTGGTTGCGGCGTGCCATCGCCGCGATCTTATCCATATCGATATCCTGCCTGGGAGAGGCTACCCAACCGCCGTCGAGCCAGAGGATATCTATGTCGCCGTAGTTGGTCATCAACTCCTGTATCTGGTTGAACGTGAATTGTTTGAAATTATCCCATCGCTCCGGATGCCGTTCAATTTTGTAATTTACATTTCGGGTGGGTGTGGCGAAATAATCCCACCAGTAATACTGGCTATGCCAGTCGGGTTTGGAGAAATAGGCTCCCACCATGAAATCCTTTTGCCGGAAGGCATCGAATACGAATTTCGCCACGTCGGCCTTCGGATGGTTTTTGAACGGCCCCTGTGCGATAGAGAAGTCCGTCTCTTTTGTGTCGAACATGTTGAACCCGTCGTGATGTTTGGTGGTGAAGATGGCATATTTCATACCTGCCTGCTTCATGACGTCGCTCCACTGGTCCGGATCGAAATCGACCGGATTGAATTGGTCTTTCAACCCCCAGTACCATTTCTTGTATTCCTCGTAGGAAACGGTGCTGTCGCGCGGTATCCAATCGACATCTTCGGAACAGATCGACCACGATTCTACGATCCCCGGTACGGAATACAACCCCCAGTGGAACAGTACCCCGAATTTGAGATCCTGCCAGCTATCCAGTTTTTTAAGCACGTTCTCTTCTTCCGGCCAGACATATCCTTTCGATTGTTCGTGTACAAAACCCTGCTGGGAATAGATCATTGCGGAGAATAGGATCCCACATAAGATCAAGATTTGTTTTTTATACATTCTTCTTTCCATTTTAAAAAATAGAGTTGCCTTAGCCACCTATCCTTTGGGTTTTCTGTTCTTTGCTCTCACTTTATGTTTTTAAGTGAAAATAAAAAGTTGTTTCTAACCATACTAATAAATACAACAGCTAAAAATCCCTTTTGTGGGCATGACAATCAATTGTTCTAAACTATTTATTAATAGAGTTCAACATTGGAAATCACCGGGCAGGCTTTCGAATCGGTGATTTCTATTTTTATTTTTGAGGTTTTTACAGGGTTTATCTGTAAAATTCTTTTGTACCCGATGGTCCTAGCTTCAGAGACCGTTTCCCATTGATCGTTGTTCCATATTTCGACGCGGAACGATTTGATCCTTTGTCCTAAAGGAATATATTCCTGCAAGAGGACGTAGGAAACCGTTTGGGGTTCGCTGAATTCCAGTTCGAAACTACCCGTCACCACATCGTCGTCCGTCGTCCAATAGGTTTCTTTATCACCGTCGATCAGGTTTTCAGGGGAAAATTGAGACGATTTACCTCTGTAACTGCTTGCATTAGCTGTTGCTACGATTGCCAGGTTATTCGAAAAAGCTTCGTTGAGTAGTTCTCTGAAACCCTGAAGCGACCGGATATCATTCTCGTGGATCAGTCCCCTTCTGTCGGGCGGGACATTTAATAATAATACCGACCCTCTGCCTACTGAAGTGAGGTAGATATCGAACAGTTGTTCGGGTGATTTTACAAGGGAGTCTTCCTCTGCATGATAGAACCATCCCGGCCTGATGGATACATCCACTTCGCCGGGGATCCAGTGGGAACCGTCGATAGAACCGGTGTTCAAAAGTTTTTGAATTCCTGCTTTTCCGGCGTATAAAGTGTCTGGAGTGATGGTGTTCCAGTTGGTTTCTCCTGCATATCCACTTTCGTTTCCTATCCAACGGATATCGGGTCCGGCATCGCTGAAAAAAATAACCTGCGGCTGGATAGCTCGTACCAGATCGAGCGTTGCCGGCCAGTCATAATATGTTTTGCGGTCGATCCTCCGTATTTCTCTTTTTCCTCCGTAATAGCCGTCGCCACCGTTGGCTCCGTCGAACCACATTTCAAATACAGGCCCATAGCCAGTAAACAGTTCTTTCAACTGATTACGGTAGTAGGTGATGTATTCAGGGTTTCCGTAATCCTTATGGTTCCTGTCCCATGGGGAGAGGTATACTCCGAATTTCAGACCATGCTTTTTGCAGGCATCGCTTACATCTTTGACGATGTCGCCGTTCCCGTTCTTATACGGACTGTTCTTGACGGCGTGTTCCGTGTATTCGGAGGGCCACAGACAGAAACCGTCATGATGTTTGCAGGTAAGGATCATACCTTTGAATCCGGTCTCTTTCAAAACGGATATCCATTGGGTAGCATCCAGTTCGGTGGGATTGAAGATAGAAGGGCTTTCATCGCCATATCCCCATTCCTTACCGGTAAAGGTGTTGGTCGTGAAATGAATGAATGCATTCATTTCCATTTCGTGCCAGGCAAGCTGGTTTTCGGACGGCACCGGCAATACCGGAGCCGGCGGCTCTATACTTTTCCCGGGTTGACAGGCTGTCAGCAACAGACCGAGAATGCAGGAAACCGGAAAGGTGATTGTATGGATTATTTTTTTCATTATTATCAATAATTTTGAAATAAATTATCAGGAGAAGTGTGTTTCCACATTTCTCCTGATAATAATCAGAATTATTTCCATCCTGGATTTTGAGTTACGACGTTCTCTTCGGATTTCATATGACAAATAATTAATTTCGCATCTGCCGCAGGGTTTACGGTGAGGTGAGCCATTTCCACACGATCGAGAAGCAGATTATGGGTTTATCAGTACATCTTGTGAGATCTGTAAGTTATTGTAATTTTTTTATGGTTTAGTGTGAACTTTAATTACATGATCCCTATAGGCTATACTGTGCTGTACTGTGCTGATACAAAAATAAAATAAAAAAGGAAAATAAAAAAAGATTTTTATATGTTGTGTAACATATTTCAGGGAGAAGGAAGAACGATTTATAACGAACTCTTGATATACCGAAAAGAAAAAAATAAAATAATTGTACGAAAAAAGGGAATCGGAAGAATAATATATGGTTATTCTCTCCGGCTCCCCTTTATTTATCAATTTGTTATATTTACTTCACCCGTTAGAAGCGTATAAAAAATAACTCTTCTGACGGGACGGTAATTCATATAATCCCTTTCTCCTACCTAATCAATGTAGGTGTCGCGATAAAAAGATTCAGAAGGATTTTTCACCCAGAAAATTGGTGAACTATAATTATCCTGATCCTGCACTTTCTGATACTCTTCGGCATTCGTAGATTGTTCACTGGCCGGATAATGAGCCCGCTCTATCTGGGTCTTTGTCCGTATATCCTGAAGTGTTGTTACCGGTTCCAGCTTAGGACGACGGGTGCGGCGCAATTCCGTCCATAATTCATAAATACCGATCATATTGAGATGAATATACTTTTGTTGCATAACTATTTCAAGTTTATCAGGTGCATTATTGTATTCATTCTTAATGAAATCAGCATATTGATCAATGACTGACTGGGCCGGTTTTGTCGGGCTTAACACTGTTAAATCCACATCCGGAAAGTAGGTTTTCTCAGGATTATATGTCGATCGGGCATTATACCAGTACCAGAAATCAACAGAGTGTTTCACTGCATCGGCAACATGGTCGGCTCCATTTTTTCCCGTGCTTCCCAGATTCTTTAGCGCCACTTCTGCCAGTAACAGGTCCACCTCGGCGCGCGAGATCATATAAACGGGAGTTTCATTAAAAACAAGCGTCTTGAGATTGTATTTTGACACGCTGTTCACACTGAGCATTACATCCAGGTTGTTGCGATAAGAACCGTTGTTCATCAAATAGGGGAATGATTTCATCAGGCTCCACTGTGTATCCGTTACGTCATCGGGTTTCGTAGCTGTATTATAATATTCTACCTGAGCTGCCCTGTAAGGTTCGTTCCGCTCATATCCCCTATCCATACGTATACCGCGATAATCACCCCATTTGGTGGGCATAGCAATCACCGGCAGGCGCGGGTCGTCGGTACCCGGCTCGTATGTATCGCTACCACGATTCATGCGTTTCATGATCACATTGGGAATAAAGTAACTGGTGAATCGTTCGATCATACCGCGCACCCATGTTTCACCTCCACCCGAAAGTGTGGCACTGAGAGTAGTAAAAGGCGGATCCCAGGTAAGGTCTGAGCTGGGAAGCGTACCTTTACTTATAATATCCTGAATATGTTCCTTAGCTGTAGCTTCATCAACCCCCGATAACCGTACGGCATATTTTAGCCTGACGGCAGTTGCCCATTCGATCCATTTACTGATATCTCCGTTGAAAGCAAGATCCTGCTGGGTGAAAAGCGCTTTCGATTCGGCACTCATCCCGTTATAGGCGGTTTGCAATCTCTCGGTACAGTCCTTTATGTTATTGAGTCCCGCCACATAAATATCCTTCGGATCGTCGTATTTTACGAAAAATACTCCTTCCGCTCCTCTCAAAGCATCGAAATAAGGAATGCTGTTGAAAAAGTCCACATTTCTTAAGAAAGCAAAGTCTTTGATGATTGTAACAAGATCATAATAGAGTTGGTTTTCTTTAATGAAAGCTTCATCGCCCGTCTCAATCAGGTTTTTCATCAATCCCCAGGGACGCAAACGCTCATACATATGGTTGAAGTATGTTCTGGCGTCATTGGTTTCATCGAACCCCCCACCATTCAGGTCGGGCCAGGTGTTATAGATGGCATCGTAATTGGCAATCATAGGACGTACCCCAATTTGGGAATAAGCAGTTATACCCCATCCTCCAAGTCCCCACCAATACTCTCCGTAATCTTGCACGAAAATCTTCCATTGGTAAACTACATTGCTAAACATACCCGGCATGAGTGTTTCTTCGGGTGCTTGATATTGCTCCGGATTGTAAAACTGTTCTTCCAGTTGTGACTGACAGGAGGTAAACAGAAAACCGAAAAAAGCAAGTATCGTAAAGAATATATTTTTTATTGTTTTCATTGTTATATTTTTTAAAGTATATGATGTTCAGAAACTGACGTTTACGCCAAATCCCCACGAACGGTGCATAGGAAAGATAGAGTATTCCAGATAGCTGTTAGTTCCCTGTAACGATTCAGAGTCGATATTGGGAATAGACTTGTGAAGATAGAAGAGATTACGTCCGGTAAGACTCAATGTCACTTTTTGTAAATGCATTCTTTCTGAAACGACTTTCGGTAACGAATAAGCTATTCCGATTTCACGTAACTTTACATAATTGTTTTTAAAGATGTAATCCGGTTGAAGATTATCCTGCATGTCATGAATGAAGGTAGACCAATATGTGGCTACCGGAATAATCTGGTCATTTGCCACATAACCATCGCCATCACTTTTCACACCGCTTAGAATCATACCGTCATGATAAACCCTGCCATCTTTCGCGTCGGCGGGAGCGGAAGCTTGATGGTTATCAAGACGTATTCTCCGTTCCGTACCTTCCTGTATGTAGTATGGAATACCTCCACTGGCCTCATCGCGATTAGCCAGGGTCTCTTTCACTGTACCTGTTCCCAGAAGGTAATAGTTGGACATTGAAATCAAACGGCTACCGAAACTATAATCCAATCCTACGCGCAGGCTGAAATTCTTATAATAAAAATCCGTTGCAACACCTCCGATAAGCGAGGGGTTTACATTACCTGTTGCCTTGAATCCGGCATTTTTGTCGAGTTGATATAAACCGTCCGCTCCTATTATACGTTGTCCGTCAGGCGCTCTTAGATAATCGTAGGTCATGATTTCCCCTGAACGTTTTCCCGTTTCGGCCACCACTTGCCATCCGTTGTTGGATCCCAGTATATGACGCGTGATTCCTCCATAGAGTTCTTTTACCTCAGAGAACTGATTGGCAAGGTTAAAGGTTACATCCCACCGATAGTCCTTGTGGGCCAATATCGCACCTTTCAGCATGATCTCATAACCATGATTCTTTACCTTACCAGCATTGATTTTGATTTTGTTATAACCGGTGGCAGAAGTCAAAGGTATACCCATAATCTGGTCATAAATTGTAGCATTGTAGTATGAGAAGTCAAGTTCCAGGCGGTTTTGCGGGAAAAAGCGCAAATTACCACCGATTTCATACTCCCTTTTACGTTCAGGTTTAATATCTCCCGAGAAGAGTTCCAGGGGAGGTTCTACCCTTCCTGTATTTGTATTCGGGATAGTACTCAGGTTATATTGACGCAGTGCAAAATAACGGGTTGCAGGTCTCCCTACATCAGCCCACGACAGGCGTATTGTTCCGAATTGTAGTTGTGGAATTTTAAAATCTTCGCTGAAATTCCAGTTAAACGAAATACCGGGGTAGAAATATGAATTGTTCCCTCTTGGAAGCGTGGAGGACCAGTCGTTACGACCTTGTATTTCGAGGTAATAACGATCTTTCCAAGAGGTCGTTATCGATGCGTATGCGCTGTATAGGCTTTCCTGTCCGCGTGCATGTCCTAACACCTTACCCCGTTCACCTCCTCCGGGCCAGTTTGGAGCATTATTCAACGAATACCAATCGGGATATGCCATATCTCCATAAGTAGAAGCATAAATATTATAATCTTTTATACTTTTAAACTCGCCTCCCCCTAATGCTGTAATACGTAATTCATCATTCAGGAATGATTGATCGTATTGAAGATTTGCCCTCAGGTTATAAATGAAATATTGATCAGTATCAAACCGGTATCTTCCTCCTTTTACCTCCGGTTCTATTGCGGTTACCTTTTCTTTTTTGGTATAATCGGTCTGTGTAAAATCAAGTCCCGCATGTGTAACCAATGCAACCAGGGGATGGAATTGGAAGATGCCACGGACTGCCGAGATCATGTGCGTTTTATCATCCAAATTCGTATTCTGGTTCTGATGCCATAGAATATTGGCTATTTGCGTTTGAGAAGCCGGTAAACCTATTTCACTGAGATCAGCCCTATATCCGTTGGGATCCAAATATCTACTGGCAATGGTTTGATAATCGTAATCCCTGTTGAATCCTGTACTCATTAAAGAGTAAATGTTCGGATAACGGTTATTGGTCTTAATTTTATAGAGATTGGAGGTAACTTCAATTTTAGCAAGTTCCGATACATCCATCTGTCCGGCAAAACTGAAAGTATGCCTTTTTTGCCAGTGGTTCTGCATGATACCATCAAAACTGTAATTGGTATAGGAAATACGCATATTCCCTCTTTCATTACCCCCGGCAATTGCTACTTGTAAACTATTGGTGCTCCCCGTTTGAAACAGGTCATTGTAGTTATTGGGATATGGCTCGTATTTTCGCGTTGATCCATCCCAATATGTGATGGTACGGCCGTCGAATCTTGGTCCGAAATTCCTGTAATCGGAAACAATTTTGTTATCATTGACATCAAGGCTATATGCATTACTTCCCGATCCGTATTCGTTTTGAAAATCAATAAAACTTACCGGTTCTTCCCATGTGTGGTTGAGTGATAACGTTACACCCAATCCCCGGGTTCTTGCACCCTTTTTTGTAGTAATCAACACCACTCCGTTAGCTCCGGCGCTTCCATATAATACCGATGCTTTAGCACCCTTCAAAATTTCCATCGACTCAATGTCTTCCGCGTTGATGTCGTTAATACCGGCACCATAGTCAAAAGAATTGAACGGATCATAACCTCGTGTTTCCATACTTGACTCCTTGTCATAAATAGGCACACCATCCACAACAAACAACGGGCGTGTAGTGGAAGAAGACTCCAGTTGTGTAGCACCACGGACTTTGATGTTGATACCCCCCGTTGGGCCTGATGAACTTGCCGTTAATCCTACCCCCGGCGCCTTACCGTAAATAGACGCGAGCGGATTTGTAGGAACACCGGCTATCACCAGTTCGTCACCCTTTATGGAGCTAACCGCATAGCCGAGTGATTTTCTATCGCGTGGAATACCTAAGGCTGTGATAACGATCTCATCCAATAGTTCCGTATCGGATTCCAGTACAATGTCAATTGTTGTTCTTCCTTCCACCGGAACAGATTGGGTCGTCATTCCCACATAGCTAAACTGTAACGTTGCATTTCTCGGAACATTACTTAATGTGTAATTCCCGTCTATATCGGTCACCGTACCATGCGATGCATTGCCCTGCACCGTAATCGTAGCACCGATCACCGGCTCATTGTTGGCGTCGGTTACCGTTCCTTTTACTGTAATGTTCTGAGCGAACATTGCCAAGGACACTATCCACATACATGCGAATAACAGTCCTTTCCACTTAAACGACTTCTCTCTTTTCATTCTTTCTTTTTTTAAGGATTAATAATTGACGTGATTTATTTTTATTTATTTAACTATAGGACATCTTCCCTTTCCGAAAGATTCTTTATTATTTAATATATTATACTGTGATAATATCGCTGTATTATGCGGCTGTGTTTATTTTTCTCCTGTTGTATGCCTGTGTGCCGTACCACGCTACCACCACAAAACTCATGAACGGCAGGATAAATGAAGCGTTTACGGCAGGGAACGATGCGCCTACCGTCCCCATATCGATAATAGCTGCCTGTACCGGCGGTAGAATGGATCCTCCCAATATGGCCATGATCAGTCCCGCCGCGCCGAATTTGGCGTCCTCGCCCATCCCTTTCAGGGCAATACCGTAGATAGTGGGGAACATAAGCGACATGCATGCCGACACGGCGACCAGACAATAGAGTCCCCATATATCTTGGAAAAGGATAACCCCCAGCGTGAACATTCCCGCGGCAACGGCAAATGTACGTAGCATATTCCCGGGATCGAAGAATTTCATCAGATAGGTGGCTATTAAACGGCTGAAGCAGAAAATGATCATTGCGGCAATGTTATACTTCTGCGACAAAACCTCCGCTGCCTGCTCTTCCATCCCCTGCCCCATGAAGATGCGTGTGCCATACTGGATGATAAACGTCCAGCACATGATCTGTGCACCTACGTAAAAGAATTGCGCGATGACTCCCTGACGGTAATTGGGAATCAAAAATATTCGTCTGATGGTAGCGCCGAAATGGAGCCTTTTATCCGAATCTCCGTTTTTCGGCATTCTCGCCATAAGGATGACCAGGAACATCACTATCACGATGATACCGATGGCCAGATAGGGCGCAATCAGAGTGGCCAGGTCGGATCGTTTCAATGCCTCAAACTCCGGATCGGGAAGCATGGCACGTTCGGCCGTACTCATGGGGTCGAGCCGCGCCTGAATAAAGTTCATAGCGACGAACATTCCCAACAGGGATCCTATGGGATTAAATGCCTGGGCCATATTAAGCCGGCGGGTAGCGTTTTCTTCGGGCCCCATCGTCAGGATATAGGGGTTGGCACTGGTCTCCAGGAATGATAATCCGCACGTGAGAACAAAGTAGGCTACCAGGAAGGGGTAGTAGTTGCCTGACCTCATCGCGGGAAAGAACAGAAACGCGCCTATGGCATATAGTGCCAGCCCCAATAATATCCCGGATTTGTAAGAGAACTTTTTTATGAATACGGCGGCAGGAAACGCCATGGCAAAATAGCCTCCGTAAAAAGCCAGTTGTACCAGCGCACCCTGCGTAACGTTCATCCTGAAAATTTTCGAGAAGGCTTTTACCATGGGATTGGTAATGTCATTGGCAAACCCCCACAAGGCAAAACAAGCGGTAATGATGATAAACGGTAACAGGTAGTTGATACCCTTATGTGTAAGCAATGGAAGTTCCTTCTTATTCATCTCATTTTTTATTTAACCACCCCTTTTTTCAGGATGATATTGGCGTAAAGCGCCTCTTCTCCCGTGGCTATCACCGCATACGATCTTTTAGCTCTCTCATAAAATGCAAATCGCTCCAGGTAGTTTATTGAGTAAGGCTCTCCTGAATTTTGGAGGATAGCTTTATAGTCGTCCCATATCCCGGGTTTGTAATCGTCACCAGGTACGATCTCCATCAGGAATACCTGATATTCACTGTAGGAATCCAACGGGAACAATTCCATCAATGCTTTCAGGATATCCTTTCCCGATACCCCGTCTGCCCGGATTATATGCTGCGAAAGGGTGTGACAGGGGAAATTGCCGTCGGCAATCACTATCTCGTCTCCGTGTCCCATTTCCATCAGCGTTTTTACCAACTGCGGTGAAAGAATTTTTGGAATTTTTTTTAGCATGGCGTAGTGGTTTTTATGTGACTATTTATAAATAGGACCGAAATTCTTGCAGGCACGGAAATCGGCTCCCTCTTTATCCATGCCGAAAGCGTTCCATGCCGAGGGACGAAAGATATCGTCTTCTTCCACGTTATGCATGCATACCGGAATGCGGAGGATCGATGCGAGGGTAATCAGATCCTGCCCGATATGGCCGTAACTGATCGCTCCGTGGTTGGCACCCCAATTGTTCATCACCGAATAGACATCTTTGAAGGGACCTTTTCCGTTAAGGCGCGGAGCAAACCAGGTGGTTGGCCATGTTTTATCAGTGCGTTGGTTGATGATATGGTGAACTTCGGGATCGAGATCTACCGTCCACCCTTCGGCTATCTGTAAGACAGGCCCCAGGCCGTCCACCATATTCAGTCTAGACATGGTGACGGGCATGCCACCTCTGGTGAGGAAGGTGGATGAATACCCGCCGCCGCGGAAATAATCGCGATCGGCGGGCGACCAGGTGGTGGCCGCAAGACAGGCTTCTGTTTCTTCATCGGTGATATTCCACGGTTCTTTCAGGGCCGGCTTCCCGTTGAGATCCATACGGCCTGTACCGTCGAGCGTGGTGGCTCCCGAATTGATCAGGTGAATGACGCCATTGGCCGCTAGTCCCGTAAGCTCTTTTCCGGTAATGCGTTTCACGGCTTCGGGGCTCCAGTAAGTACGTACGTCTGAAAAGATCTGTGCCGTATTGGTCAGCAAGTGGCCGAACAACATGACCACCCCGTTCAGCGAATCGTTTTCGGTGGCGACTACATAAGCCTCGCGGATACCGTTCCAGTCGAACGACGTAGTTAGTATCGTTTCGCTGAAATCGCCGTTGGGCAGGAAATCGGTCCATTGGCGTTGTCCCTGAAATCCGCCGGAGATCGCATTATGCCCGATCGCCTCTTCCTTGAAACCCAACGCTTCGAGTTTCGGGTTGCCCTGCATCAGGTCGCGGATGATGATGGTCATTTTTACGACAAATTCCCAGTCTTGGTCTTTTTCCTCACGGCTCTTTTGTTTTTCCCTTCTATTGAAATCGGGGCCTTCGTTCACTTTGCAGTATTTCTCCGTCCACGCCATGGCTTTTTCGAACTCTTCGTGGTCGTAGATCCCTTCCTGTATCCGGCGAAGGATCTCTGTAGAATCGACCGATTCGTTCCGGATACCGAGATATTTTTGAAAAAAAACGGGATTCACAATGGATCCGGCAATCCCCATTGAAACGCTGCCTATGGAAAGGTATGATTGCCCTCTCATTGTGGCTACGGCCTGTGCAGCACGTGCGAAACGCAGGAGCTTTTCCGCCACGTCTTCGGGGATCGTGTTGTCCTGCATATCCTGCACCTCATGTCCGTAGATACCGAAAGCAGGAAGCCCTTTCTGTGAATGGGCTGCCAGGACTGCCGCCAGATAAACGGCCCCCGGGCGTTCCGTCCCGTTGAAACCCCAAACGGCTTTTGGGTAATACGGATTCATGTCCATGGTCTCCGAACCGTAGCACCAGCTTGAAGTGACGGTGATGGTGGCGCCCACCCCCGCCCGTTCGAATTTTTCGGCACAGGCAGCGCTTTCGCTCACTCGTCCGATAGTGTTGTCGGCGATTATACATTCTACCGGACTCCCATCCCCGTTTTTTAAATTACTACTGATGAGTTCGGCAACAGCCTTTGCCAGCTTCATCGTTTTTTCCTCGAGGCTTTCCCTGACACCTCCCTGACGTCCGTCGATGGTAGGACGGATCCCGATTTTAGGATATTTTTTCATATAGTTGCTTTTTCAGGTGTATGGAACCTTTAATGATTAGTTAATTTAACGATTTATCGACTTGTTGTTTAGTAATTATTAAATCGGTTCACCAAATTGACTTTCCTGCTCGTTTTATATTTTCTTAGATAATTGTATGCTGAACTGTGCTGATTGCGAATAAAAAAAATTAAAAAGAATCCCGGAGTATGATCTCTGTCGGTAAAAATATTTTGACAGGATCTTCCTTAACGACGAAATCGGCAGCGAGGGTTCCCATTTTTTCCCAATTGACCCCTATACTTGCTATCCCGTTTTCTATCACTTCATAGAACGGAGTCTCGTTATAGGCCAATAGCCCGTAATCTTTGCCGGATTTAAGTTGTTCCGACTTTCCTTTTTTTATGATCTTTACGAGATCCTCCTGCTTGATGACCAGATAAAACGCGTTTTCCAGGATGATCGTTCTTTCCGTGATCTCATCGATGATGTCGAACGGGAGATTGTTCTCGATGCAAAATTTGCTGAAATACTCCTTACTGCTCTGTGGATGTTTGTGGTGTTTATTGAATACGAAGAACAACTTCCGGTATTTTTTTAGCCGGATTTTTATTGTTTCCAAAGCATTGTAAAGCGCCGTATCGAAGTCCTGACAAACATAGGAATACCCGTTTTTCTCGAATTTTCCGAAATCCAAAAGCAATAACTTCTTTTGATCAATTTTCACCAATTCTTCGGAAAACTTTTCATTGTGATAATTCATCACGAGATACCGGTTGTACATACCCGCAGAATTATTGATTATCTGATTGAAAAGATGTTCATTATATTGGTGAAACCAGAGATCAATGTCATAATAAGAGGGTAATCTGTCTCGTAACGTATTGTATAATACTTCTTTAAAAGGAGTATATTCATCCAGTAACAATAAAATGTTCTTGTTGTGCGACGCTACATGATAGTTTTTGCCATGTATGGAATCTACGATGCCCCTGCTTTTTAAATCTGTGAAAGCTTTAAAGACCGTATCGCGGGAGAGATGAAACCGATTACTCAGCTGATTGATAGAGGGTAACTTATCTCCAACCTTCAATTCACGGGCAGCAATGGATTTCTGGATAAAATCCGTGAGTTGCTGTACTTTGGTGTTTCTGTTGTTAAACTCTAATTTCATCGATCCGGCATACTGTGCTGTTCTGTTCTGGTACAAAAGTAGAACAAAAAGAAGAAATAGAAAAAGATATTTATATGTTTTATAACATATGTTTACGGAAAAGTAAACCGGACGAACTCTTCACAGAGTCCGCCCGGTTATTGGAAAATCAAAAAGTCATATAAGAAATAGAACTAATTTAATTGTGGTTGTGGTTTCATATTTAATAGTATTCATTGGATGATATTACAGGTATGGGCATTTGGGTGATTGCTTCCGCCGCCGGCTGATTATACCTGTAAACCACATTATATATTATTTCTCTATCCCACTCCTTTACTTTGATGGAGAGGTTGACCAAGTCGGCATCGTCTATTCTGAAAGGTTTCAGGTCGAAGCAGACAAATCCTTCGTACAATCTTGTCTGCGGACTTTGATAGGAGTTATGCCGGAATTCGAGCTCAATCGCGTCGGGCGATACTTCGGACGAAAGGGTGTTCTCGACCAGATTGATCGCGTGCGGCCTGATACCACCGTAATTGAACATGAACGATACATTCAGGTAGTCTCCGCCGACCCAGACGGCATTGGCTTTTACCGGGTCGTTACCTATGCTGTCAGCATTTTCCGCATTCAGTTCGATGGTTTGTTTGGTGAGTATATTCCATATGTCGTTCACTTTGATGTCGTAATCATACTCTCCCTGGCTGTCGCGGAGGATTGTATAATTCAGGAAGACGCGCTGGTTATATGCCGGCGTATATCTTATATCGCTGGCAGCAGGCCATAGGCGTTTGCCGTTATCCAGCAGCAGGGAATATGCGTTTTCACCTTCCGGTATGACAGTGGCGATATTGATGCGGAAATCCGGCGATCTTGAATTATCGTCACAGGAGGTAGTGATCAGTAGAATCCCGATCAAAAGGAGGCTGAATGTCAATACTGTTCTCTTCATGCGACTATTTTATTTAGATTGGTGTATGAACCCCGCCATCATTATACTTTCGGGTCTGATAAATTGATTGCCCGTTTCATACATATCTATCCTCTTTTTATAACAGATGCATAAAAAGAGAAAACGCTGCATGGAAAAACAAGGAAGTTTGATTAATTAGCAATATTTAACTTTTCGGGTCGTTGGATAGCTTTTTTCCCGGGAGAGGTGGGTTGTTATAAGGGGTTTTCGCATAGAGCTTTTTGACCAGATCCGGCCGGCCCATCCGTTTTAGCTCTTTGATAACGTCCTGTTTGTGATTGGGGTCGTACCAGAAGAAAAATTGACGCTGGGCATTTTTTTCTTCCTTACTCTTTGCCGTAAAAACCGGCTGGAGGGTATAGGGGTGAAAACCGGTGTAGTAGATTTCAGTAGCGAGTGTCATGGGTGATGGAGTGAAATCCTGGACCTGCTCCAGCCTGAAGTTCAGTTTTTTAGTGATAACGGCTAATTCCGCCATATCTTCTTCCGTGCATCCCGGATGGGAGGAGATGAAGTAGGGGATAAGCTGCTGATTCAGACCGTATTTTTTATCCAATTCATCGAAGATCTGTTTGAACCGGTCGAAAAACTGAAAAGAAGGTTTCCGCATGATCTTCAATGTTGCATCCGAAGTGTGTTCGGGAGCGATTTTCAATCTTCCGGAGACGTGATTCCTGATCAGTTCGCGGAGATAAGCCCTGTTGGATTCATTGGTTTTTTCATCGTTACTGTCGTGCAGCAGCATATCGTAACGGATACCGCTTCCGATAAATGATTTCCTGATCCCGGGCAATGCATCCACTTCCCTGTAGATATCCAACAGACCGGAATGATCGGTATTCAGGTTGAAGCAGACTTTCGGGAAGATGCAGGAGGGTTTTTTACATTTTTCGCAAATTGCCAGATCCTTTCCCTGCATCCGGTACATGTTTGCCGAGGGACCTCCCAGGTCACTGATATATC
>ENA-UOOI01000409-UOOI01000409.1-fermentation-metagenome-genome-assembly--contig:-NODE-409-length-55502-cov-53.969737_pt1 | contig 55502 bp, 47 predicted proteins | sample MGYA00245779_ERZ724027 | MGnify/ENA primary metagenome ERZ724027 (study PRJEB28704, sample SAMN03018318) | fermentation metagenome | biome: anthropogenic terrestrial biome; feature: soil; material...
TTTATTTTTATATATTTTTGGGTAATAACAGAATTTAGAGGATTTCTACAGAGCCAATAAAATAAATAATGAAGTAAGACTTAGAATAAAGAAAAGAGGATTTTGCGCTAACAAAATAAGTTAAAAGTAAAGAAATAAAGGTTTTTAAACCTCACTCTTTACAGTTTCAAAAGCCCTGACAACTTTTTCATTCTGATCTGGAGTTCCGACTGTTACTCTGATAAGAGTATCACCAGCCTCTCTAAAGGAGTCACAGGAGCGTACAATGATTCCCTTTTTCATAAGGCTCTGTGTAACCGCTTTTGCTTTCAAAGGGGCAACGTCCACAAGCATAAAGTTTGCCTGGGAAGGATAAACCTTAAAAGGAATTTTTTCCTCTAGATATTCTCGACCCTTTCTTACGACTTCTATGCTCTTTCTCAGGTGTTCGGTATCCGAAAGTGCAGCTACTCCTGCTTTTAAAGCCGGAAGGCTTACTGAAAACGGAGTTGCTGCCCTTATGTACTCTTTTGCCAGCCATTCGGGCATGATTCCATACCCCAGGCGCAGGCCTGCAAGCCCGAATACCTTGGAAAAGGTCCTGCCAATTACAAGATTATCGTATTCCCGTACAAGCCCTGCAAGGTTCCTGTCCGCAAACTCGACATATGCCTCGTCAACGAACACGAGAGCCCTGGTATTTTCAAGGATCTTTCTCAGATCATCTTCAGGAAGGAGATTACCAGAGGGGTTATTGGGAGAGCAGAGGAAGATTATCTTTGTTCTGCTGGACTCGGCTTCTAGAATCTTTTTTGGATCAAGCGAGAAATCCTGGTTTCTCCTGACAAAAACTGGTTTTCCTCCACATGCTCTTGCCGGAAGTTCGTAATAGGCAAAAGTCGGAGTAGGGACTATGACCTCGTCCCCTTTTTCAATAACCAGCCTGCAAATTCCGTCAAGAAGCCCATCCATTCCTGGTCCTGAAGCTATAAGGTTTGAAACCGGAAAGCCTGTGTATTTAGAGAGAGCTTCCCTAAGTTCTCTTGCATCTGCCGAAGGGTAAATATTTGCACAGGGAGCTGTGTCCACCAGGGCCTGAATAGCTTTTGAAGAGGGTCCGAGCGGATTTTCGTTTGAGCCAAGTTTGGTGATCGAACCAGGGTCAAGCCCATAGGCAGAAGCTATTTCTTCAATAGACTTTCCTGGAACATACTCTGCAATCTCAAAGATCTCTTTTTTTATAAGTTCAGGCCTGCTCAAGAACATCAACTACCGTATCGATCTGTTCTTTCGTAATCACAAGCGGAGGAACCAGACGGAGCACTGAATCTGAGGTGCAATTTACGAGCACTCCATATTCCCTTGCAAAATCCACAAATTTGTTGCAGGGATATTTTATTTCAACTCCTATCATGAGACCTTTCCCACGGACCTCTACAACATCCTCCCTGTCCATATTCCTAAGTTTTCCCATGAAATAAGCCCCATTTTCTCTTGAGCGCTTAAGGAGTCCGTCATCCTGGATTGCCTCAATCGAAGCAAGAGCAGCTGCACAGGCAAGCGGTCCGCCTCCGAAAGTAGAAGCATGCTGCCCGCGCCCAAAGCTAAGCCCTTCTCTGGCCGCAATAGCGCCCATTGGAAAGCCTCCTCCTATTGCCTTTGCCATACTCATGATATCGGGTTCAATGCCAAATTGTTCTTTACAGAACCATGTGCCTGTCCTTCCAAAGCCTGTCTGCACTTCGTCAAAGATAAGGAAAGCCCCGGTTTCATCACAGATTTCCCTGACCTCTTTGAGGTATTCGGGGTCCGGGATATTTACTCCACCTTCTCCCTGAATAGGCTCAAGAATAACGGCTGCCGTATTTTCCGAAATTGCCTGTCTGATAGCATCAGCATCAGAGTATGGGACAAAAGTAGTCTCAGAGCTCACAGGAGGCATGAATGGGTCCCTGTACATGCTCTTGTGGGTTACACTGAGTGATCCTATTGTCCTGCCATGAAAGGAGTGTTCAGCTGCTACAAAGGCGCTTTTCCCGGAAGCCATGCGAGCCAGTTTCATTGCAGCTTCTACGGCTTCAGCTCCGGAGTTACAGAAAAAGACACGCTCCATGCCTGTAATCAGGGTCAAAGCTTCTGCAAGCTCGGCCTGAATTTCGGTGTAATAGAGGTTAGAGACATGCAGCAGTTTCTCAGCCTGAGTCTGGATTGCCCTGACAACGGTAGGGTGGCAGTGCCCAACATTATTCACTGCAATTCCAGCTACACAGTCAATATATTCTTTTCCGTAGATGTCCTGGACAATTGCTCCTTTCCCTTTTGAGAGTATAAGGGGCTGGCGCCCATAGGTCTGCATAACATATTTTGAATCTTTTTCTATAATTGAATTGTATTTTGCCTGTAGATTCTCAGGCTCTGTAATATTCTCTATCAATTGAATTCCTTCCTGAAATTTGTTCCTTAAAACTGATTGGAGAGTTTAACAAATCTGGATTTTTTTTGAGTCTATATTTTAATCTGGAAGCCTGAATAGGCTGAGATGAATATTATTAAAACTTCTGAAATACTCTCTTTGATGGTTTAAGAAATTTACAGTTGAAATATTCTCTGTTTTCTTGGAATCCAGATTATTCCCTGATTCCCTAAGAAGGTTACTACTCATTCTCAAAAAAAGAAATTTTTCCGCAATTCTTCTTCATGGAACATAAACTCAAAATTCTTGGGATAAGTTTGCTCTGGAATGAGAATTCAGAGGAAGCTCTGGTCAAGAAAAGTTCTGGATTTCCGGATGATAAAGGCTTATGAACAGACTTGGGTCGGGTTTACTTAAATTATTCTCCAGACTTCTGTTCCTTTCTGTAAGCTCTGGTTCCTTTGAAGCGCCTGGTTCTTTCTAGGGCACGAGTTCTTGCAGTTTTTCGTTTTCTACCAGGCGTAAAACTATTCCTGGCTTTTACATTCGACTTGATAGGTGAATTTACTTCTACAATGTTCTTGGTTCTTATGTCTTCATCTTGAGGTGGATCTTCGGGCAACTTATAAGTATCGCTCATAATTACTTTCCCTAAAGCGTTGACTTCTGCAAGAACAGGCATTTCTGTAGCATCCCGTAGGAAAGTTACTCCAGATGGGGCTTTTATTGTGCCGTCTACCCTTGACTTTTCATACAGTAAGACTGAGCTGGCTTTTACTCCTCCGAAAACTCTACTGTTTCTGCCAATCTGCACCTTTCCTTTTGAATAAAGATTGCCATAGACAGTGCTATTTTCACCGATGAGAATTTGGCCCTCTGAATAAATGCTTCCCTTTAGAGTAAGATTATTTCCTGTCTCGACAGCCTGCGCCCGAATATTTCCTATTAACAGGCAGTTTTCCCCGATAATGGTTTCTCCGGCAACCTCAAAGACTTCAGGGGTAAGTTTTGTGCCGGCAGGTATAATCAATATATTTTCACAGAGGTCTTTTCCTTCAAGGCTCAGGATGTCCTCGGAATCTTCAAAAAGCTCTTCTACGGCTTTTTCGATCTCCTCGTCTTTACCGAGACGCATCATTTCCCTTATATAAAGAAACAAAAACATGATTACAGGCACTGGATTTCTTACCAATATCCATCCTTTGGCTTCGAATCCTCCCCGGATTTTAACCTCTTTTCCTACGTCTAGGTCCCCTTTTACGAGCAACTTCCCGTCAATAGTTACAAATTCTCCTAGGTAGGCATTTCTACCGACCTCTACCCTATTCCCCAACTTTGACCACATATCAACTCTAATATCAGAACTTGCCGCAATATCTCCGGAAACGGTAACTCCTTCTCCCATAATGACGGTATCTCCGAGTATACCATATTCAATATTAGAGTGATTCCCAATAATAACATCTCCCTCGACTGTAATTTTGTTTGCTTCGATTCTGGTGTTATCTGGAACCAAAAAATATTTTAGAATCTGTTCTGGTTCTGAAATGGTGCTCACTCTCCGGGAAACTGTTATATATTTTATAAAAGTTATTGTCTCTTTAATATATGATGGGTTTTAGGGCTGAAACTGTATTTTTAATGATTTCTCTTTCTGAATAACGTTTATTCAAAAATACTATCTATAATATATTCTTATTCATTTTATCCATTTACTTGAAGAATTTTTGAACAATATAAGTAGCGGTTTATATATTATATTTACTATATGTAAATTGTTTAATATTTAAAAAATTTTAATCCTCAGTAGGTGGGTTAAGACATCGGAATAAATTTTTGAACTAATTTTCCTTTTCAGATTCTTTTTATTTCTTCACAGGCTTTTCTGGGATTCTGGGTTCATTTTTTCGAAGCAACTCCTGCTCTTACATCCACGGCTGCGCCACTGTCAAAAGCCAGGATCTCTTCAGGAGATAGAAGCAGTTGCCCTGTGGCAAGCAGTCTGTCAGCTTCGTCTGTCACGAGCACCTCTTCTCCAGCCCTCAGTTCAGGATCGATTTCAACTACGTGTTTTATGAAAGCAGTTTTACCTTTCTCTACAAAAGGAGCAGCATCTTCTGAGACAACAACCCTGTATTTCTTTCCTGATAGGAGCCTGTGGATAACTGAAGCTCCTTCAATACTAAGTGTAAAAAAGCCATCCTTTGCTCTTGCTGTGGCTATACGTTTTCCTGAGTGAAAGACCTGGCGTATTCTTTTTGTTCTGGATAACTGGAATGTTGAACCGTCAGGAAAAAGTTCTTTCCCAATGCCTTTCCCAAACTGATAGTCTGCGATCATGCGGACTCTGGCAAGTCTTTCGTTTTCATAATTCATGAGAGTAGTAATATATACAGACCTTAAAGCCGTTCCGGTTATCGTGGTCTTTGAGTATGGAGTAACAAAGGTAATGATGAATATATTTTCCGAAAAACAGCATACTTATGAAAATAATGTAATTATTGTGTTTGATATTTAAGCAATATTTATTACATAACTCCCAAGTAAGCATTAGTTATAATATATCATGAAACGAGATATATAATATAACATAATATAGTATAATATATGTGATATAATATAATACAATATAACATGATATAACATAAAATAAGATGCAGTTTAAGATAAATTTAAGGCATTGAACTTTTTTAAGTGGAACTATAGCAGCAATGTGTACACATTTTCGTATTATCATTTACTTCTAGAATTTCTATACTTAATTTTTATTTATTGACTTTATTTGTATATTTTCTACGTTATCTTTGCATTCAAAAGTTTTAGTTTTTTTCTATTCTTGTATTTCATTCTAATGTTATTGTTTTTCATCTAATCTCTTTCTTATATTATATTTTATAATATGTTTTTTTGTACTTGATTATAGCAAAAATATTAAGAAGTAGAAGTGCCAATCTATTATCTAGTTTATAGAATTGAAAATGTGTCCATATGAAAAATATTCACTGCTTATAGTCTCAAAAAGGTAGGAGAGGGAATCCGCTTGATAGTCCGAAAAAATATCTCTATTAACCAGTGCTATTTGGATAAACTAAAACCCTTTCTGGAAAAAAACAATGGAAACTTAAGTGCGGCAATAAGGGATGCCATTGAAGTCGCCTCTCTCTCTCTAGCTGGAAGCATCGATGAAAACGGAAAAGTAAATTCAAGTAAAGTCTCAGAGAATGCAGAATTCCGTAACAAATTAATTGAGGAAGATGAATTTCTTCTAATTCATCATACTTTGTTTGAGTGGTTTATTAAAAAGACTGCAGGATTATTGATCGACGAGTCAATTGTATATGAAACAATTAATCCTTATAAGATTAAGCGAATTCCTGATATTCTCAGTCATATCAATTCTCTAAACGAGAAAATGGGCTGGAAAATTACAGTTGATGCAGAGTATAATCATGGTTCGGAGCCAGAGACTGCAAGTCTTACCTTATCAAATGGGAACTCCTGCTTTAGGGAAATTATGGCTCACAGTCTGGCTCTCTATCTGGCAAAACATATGAAGCTGGATGTTCAGGGTCTATTCTGTAGATCAAATGTAACAAAAATTTATTTTAAAAAATCTGAGTCTCTCGATTATCAAGACGCTCCTAAAGGGCTTAAAGAGCACTTTGGGCTGATGGAAGGTGCCTTCCAGGAAATTCAGAATAAACCGGAGTTCTGGAAAAATCTTATCGAGACGTATAGGCAGCAGAATTATCAGCGACTTAGCATGGACAGAAAAATCTTTGAGGCTTTTGTTTCAGGAGATCTTCCTGATGCAGCTGAGATGATAAGAAGCTTTGAGTTGATTACAGGTAAGCCCCCTGAGGCTTTCACTCTTGCCGAGCATATCATGATTTTTAAAGAGCTTTACCTCACGGATAGCATAGGAAGTGATATCGAAATCTGCACGGAAACAGGTAGGGAATACGTGAAACTTATTCACGATTACTCTGATAGAGAAGTATGTGAGTCTGTTGCAAAATATTATTCAAACGTTTTCAATTCAATTGATCATCCTTTTACAGTGACTACAAATCCCCATATGATCCTGTTCGAGTTCGGAAATAACCTTAATTCTACCGCTATTTCTATGGAATAATTGAAATTAACTCCTAGCTTTACCTATTCTCTGATATTTATGAGGATAGATAAATTCATATGTCGGAGTCTCCTATCCTTTTTTATGAGTGACGTAATTTTGCTTTGGGACAACCCTCTTCTTTTTGAAAAATTGTTTGTAGAATATGGGCTTGAATGCAGTCGTGCACTCTCAACGTCTCTTGGTACTCCTTATCTTCCTGCCTGTAAGGTTCTTATCTTTCCGACAGGTTTTGCAAATAAACAGTACACAAAAACAGGTATAGGACTTGGGCGCAGTAAACATTCCCTTGAGAAGTTTGTAACAAAAGGAGGAACTCTTCTTGTTTTCAGTCCTCTTGTTCCGGAATACGAATACGAATGGCTTCCATTTTCTCTGAAGTATATAATGGAAGAACATTCATGCACACCTCAGCCTGTGGGTAAACACGATGCTCAAAAACTTATAGAAAACATTGATCCTCCTGTGGGTTGTGACGGTTACTTCGCAGAAACCGATGCTGATGTGGTATTAAAGGATGACAGGGGCAGACCTATAATGGCTGTAAAAGAAATCGGAAAAGGCATGGTCGTTGCAACCACAATTCATGAACTCCCTGCAGCCGGGTTCTTTGAATGCAGGGTTGCGTGTACGAAAAAAGTGAAAGTTTGAGAGAAAACCGTTTTTATCAGTTCATTTTATTTTTTTTACATTTTTGTCCTTTTTATACTGGTCTCTGAGCTTTTTTATTTCTTCGACTTCACTTTTTAGTTTGATCACAAAAAAGCCGAAGCAGGGCTTTGTGAACTGAATTATAATGTCACTCTCTGAAAAGCCAACAGGAGAAGTGGCGCCAAGCAAGGTAATATCTTTTACTTTATACCCACCAGGTACTAGGTATACGTCCTCAGAGCACTTTTTAATATAATTCTCGCACTCCTTGAGAGTCGTGTTTTTCAGGAGAATCTCATACCTGTATTCTCTTAAACAAGCCATTTTTTTACCTTTTTTACCTTTTATATTTTTTTCTTTATATCAGCTCCAAAATACTCTGGTGACGGTTTATGCCCAAAAACGGTGCCCCCCAGATAACTGCCATTAAATTTACAATTTAAAATATAAGGAATAATATATTAGACATTTCATTATGAAAAAGAAACAGAAGGTTTGTAGGGATCTTCAATTTATCCGAAAGATCTCTATAATTCCATTATTCATATTATTTGGAACAAACTCAGGGAAAGAAGATCTAATTGGGAGATCAGGCAGTTTTAAAACGAAAGTCAGCAATTTAATATATAATCGTCAATAATATGAGCGGTTAAAGTTAAACTTAGAAGACTGTTACCACGTAGAAAATTGCACAGAACTTAGACTATGTCAAACTCAGGCTGTACCGAATTCAAATGTTTTTTAGTTTCAAGAACTTCTTCAGAAACACTAATCTCAGAAATACTAATCTCAGAAATACTAATCACAAAACTTGAAATTCAGGATTAGCTTATACTTAATTCTTACAGATCAACCACCTAAGAGATGATGTTATGACCGGCGCAAAAGTGCTTCTCATGATGGGATGTCCCGAGATCCCAATTCAAACCAGTATTGCCCTGTATCTATCCCATAAGCTGACCAAATCAGGATTTGATGTGACCATTGCGGGGACAGCTGCCGCAAGTAAACTTTTGAAGGTATCCGATCCCGACGGCTATTATGTAAAAAAGCTGGTAGACCTCGATAAAACAATAGTAAATATTATTGAAAAAAGAACCAATTTTGACCTGTGCTTTGCCTTTATGCATAACGATGCCGGAATGACCTATGCAACAACTATGAGCTCTATTTCTCAAGCCAAGATGTACTCTATAGTTTTTGGCAGGAATGCCGAAGCTCTGGCTGAAACTATAGAATTCGATTGTGAAAAGATCGTTTCACAGGACGCCCATAATCCAGTTCGTCTTAAGAACAAGCTGGATAAGGTGATTGAGGAGATCGTCAAATGAGCTGCATTGAACAAATGAAGTATACAATCCTTCTGCAAAGGATAGGCTTCAAGGAGGCCAGAGAGTACATCGAGAAAAACTCGGAAGAGGTTTACTATGTATCTCCTGGATACAAAATCTTCAAAGACTACTATATAATAGGAGTACCTCCCATTGCTGTAGGAGTAAAGGGTAGTGCTCTGATTTTTCCCTATACGAAACCCTGCCATGGAAGCTTTGTTTTGAGCATAGAAAATGAGGAAAGCATAAAAGAGATCAATAGGCTCAGGGAAACGGGGGGAGAAAAGGTAACGGCTCCATCGAAGAAAGGTAAACCTCCTGAAAGTTCCAAGGCATCTTTAACCAGCTATGGGGATATGTGGAAAAAATAACACCTGAAGACTGACAATGATCAAGATTAAAAAAATTTCAACACCGATAGGGAGAAGATTCCAACATAGAGGAAGAGGATCATAGAGGAGGAAAATTTTATTCTCATTCTCCTCTAAATTGGTTTTCAAAATTAAATCTAGTACGTTTTATGTTTTTACTCTATTACCAGGTCTTTGACCTTGATCCCATTTTCTACAATCTTTCCTACGATTTTTCCACCGATAATTTCTGCAGCTTTTGCAGCATCTTTTTCCGGCAGGATAATTAAAAAGCCCATACCCATATTGAAGGTTCTGTACATCTCAAGATCTTCGACTTTGCCTTCTTTCTGCAAGAACTTGAAGATTTCCTGGGGTTCAAGGGGGTCATAAATATCGAAACCGAGTTTTGTTACTCTTCTAAGTTTCAAGAGTCCGCTACCTGTTATATGGGCAAGCCCGTGAACTTCACACGCTTTCAGGACGTCAAGAATCTCAATATAAATTCTTGTTGGAGCCAGGAGTTCGTCCCCTATTGTCTTTGAACTGTCATAGGGACAGGGATCATGATAAGAGTATCCGGATTCTTCAATGATTTTCCTTACAAGAGTGTATCCATTGCTGTGAATACCTGTACTTGGAATACCTACAATCACGTCACCTACCCTGACTTTCTCTCCTTCGAGAATCTGGTCTTTCTTGACTATTCCAAGACATGTCCCTGCAAGGTCAAAACCTTTAATAATCCCGGGAAGGGTTGCGGTTTCTCCGCCTACAATGGACATCCTAGAGATCTCCGCGCCTTTTACCAGTCCTTCTCCTATCTGCGCAGCAAAACCTTCTTCGTGTTTTTCCACGGCAAGATAATCCACAAAAGCTATAGGTTCGGCGCCTATGGCCAGAAGGTCATTAACATTCATTGCGATACAGTCTATGCCTATTGTGTTCCACCGCTGCATTTCGTTCGCAATAAGAACTTTTGAACCTACCCCGTCCGTTGTCAGGGCAAGGGCATATTCTCCAAAGTCCAGAAGCCCTGCATAATGTCCTATTCCTGTAAGGGGTGCTCCTATACCTTCTCGTACATAGTTAAGTTTTTCAACAAGAGTTTTGATGGTTTTTTCTTCCTTTGCGATATCTACGCCTGCATCCGCGTATGTTAAGTGTTTTTCGCTCATTATTTTGCCCCTGCCTGCCTCTGTTTCATATCTGTTTTTCAATTCCATTTCCATTATATAATTCGAATTCGTCATGCAGGGTCTTGATTGCAGCAAATGCATCATCTTCCTGCACTACGAAAGAGATATTGTACTGGGAAGAACCCTGGCTGATCATTATAATATTAATCATTGAGTTCCCAAGCGCTCCAAAGACTCGTTTTGCCACACCTGGAGTCCCTGCCATACCTGCGCCCACGACTGCGATTACGCAAACATTCCTGTCCGAAGTGATCTCTTTTACAAATTCCCGGTTGAATTCTTCGTGGAGCGCTTTTAAAGCGGGCGCGACGTGTGCCTCACTGACCACAAAAGAGATGTTGGACTCGGAGGATCCCTGGCTGATCATAACAACATTAACGCCTGCCTTCGCAAGCGCTGTAAAGAGCCTTGCAACGGTTCCGACTGCTCCTGCCATCTCTGCTCCTGAAATATTAATGAGAGCCACGTCTTTGATCAGGCTTACGGCTTTTACAATGTGTCTGCACTGAAATTTCTCTGAAACTACAAGTGTACCAGGGAGTTCAGGCTCAAAGGTATTTTTGACACGCACAGGAATATGTTCACGCATTGCAGGCTCAATTGTACGTGGGTGCAATACGTTTGCTCCGAAGTATGAGAGTTCCATAGCTTCAGAATAAGAAATTTGCGGGATAGTTTTTGCCTCTGGCACTATTCTTGGATCAGTGGTCATAATTCCATTTACTTCTTTCCAAAGCCAGATTTCATCAGCTTTCAAAGCTGCACCCAGGATAGAAGCTGAGAAATCAGATCCACTTCTTCCAAGGGTAGTAATGATCCCATCCTCGTTTTCTCCTATGAATCCAGTAACTACGAGGACCTGGGACCCAAGCCTGCATCCAAGCCTTTTTTCAACAAGTTCATAAGTTTTCTCAAGAGGCCTGGCATTTCCGTAATCCGATGAGGTTATGATTCCTGCTTCTCCACCTGTAAATTCGGTTGACTGGATTCCAAGGGAACGGATCGCTCCTGACACGATTGGAGCAGCTAGACGTTCTCCGTAAGAAGAAATATAATCAATTGATCTTGGGGTAAGCTCACCAAGATAGCAGATCCCGATCAAGGCTTTTTCAAGCTCGTCAATGCGGAGGTCAAGAGTCTGGATAACTTCTTCTGCGATTGTGGGGTCATCAATAGCCTCATTCACGGCTTCATGGTGTTTGTTTGTAATTTCTGTTTTAAACTCCTTTACAAGGGCAACTTTGCCTTTTGTTGAGGCAAGGAGCGCATTTTCCAGAAGCCCATCGGTTACTCCACCGAGTGCCGAGGTTACTACCACAATCTGGTTGCCTTCTTCATGATATTTTTTCAGAATCTGGGCAACATGACGGATTTTTTCTCCGTTCCCAACGGAAGTTCCTCCAAATTTCATTACAATTTTCATGATCGGATCACGTTTTGGCTTTAACTGGTTATTCTTACACCACTTATTTAGACTGTCGATATACTTAGTTATCCTCATTAAATATTCCAGACCAGAATGAATAATAATCCGGAAATTCTGTAAATTTGTAGAGTAGCTCTCAGTAAAATAATCTTTTATAGAAAAATAACTCTTTATAGAGAAATTTATATTCAGCTCTTTTTCTACTTAATATATTTTATGTTGGAGCCAGTTCTGTATAGGATATGGATACTATATTATAATATTTGTGTAAAATTAGTTAGAAATTAAAATCTCCAGACTTGCAGAAAAATCTGCTAATACATTTCCGACAATATTCGGTAACAAGTATCTGGTAGAAAATAATATATTAGATTCCCGAGATGAAAGTGTAAAATATTGGAGACAAGTGAAGCAATGAAATACGCTGTACTTATAGGAGACGGGATGGCTGATTACCCAATAGATAAACTGGGTGGAAAGACCATTCTCCAGGCAGCCCGAACCCCTGCTATGGATTATGTTGCATCCCACGGAAAAAACGGGCTTGCAAAGACTATATCTGATGGGTTTCCTCCAGGAAGTGATGTCGCAAATATGTCTATTCTCGGGTACGATCCTGCAGTGTACTATTCTGGCAGGGCTCCTCTCGAAGCTGCCAGTATGGGTGTGAAGCTAGCGACCGATGATGTGGCTTTCAGATGCAACCTTATAACCATTGAGCATGGGAGGATAAAGGATTACAGTGCAGGGCATATTAGCAATGAAGAGGCTAAAATTCTCATCGAGAATCTTGATATGGAACTCAGTACTGAAGAATTGAGCTTTTATCCGGGAATAAGCTACAGACACCTGCTGGTTGCCAGAAGGAATCTGGGAATTGATACCGAATGTACTCCCCCTCACGATATTACTGGGGAGAAATTTGAAGAATACTTGCCAGAGGGAAAAGAAGGAGATTTCTTTTCCGAATTGATCGAAAAATCTATGACCGTTCTTGAAATGCATCCGGTCAATTTGAAAAGGAGTGAGGAAGGTAAGAATCCTGCAAGTTCAATCTGGGTCTGGGGGCAGGGATATGCTCCAAAGTTTACACCATTTCAAGAATTATACGGAAAAACAGGTGCGATTATTTCGGCAGTTGATCTTCTAAAAGGCATTGGAATTTATGCAGGTCTGGATGTAATTGAGGTTCAGGGAGCAACCGGTTATCTGGATACTAATTATGAAGGAAAAACCAGTGCTGCCATTGAGGCTCTAAAAACAAAAGACCTTGTTTTTGTTCATGTGGAAGCTCCAGACGAAACCGGACACGAAGGGAGTATTGACAAAAAGTTGAAAGCGGTTGAAGACTTCGATAGCCAGATAGTAGCTCCTATGCTCAGGCATGCCAAAGCTTCAGATGAGCCCTTTACAATTCTTATACTGCCTGATCATCCTACTCCGATATCTTTGAAAACCCATACTCGAGATCCAATTCCCTTTGCGATCTATAGAACCGACAAAATAGATTCCGATGGAATAGAGACTTTTGATGAGGAATCAGCTAAAAAAGGTTCATTGGGTCTTGTAAGTGCTTCGGACCTTATAGAAATGCTTGTGAAGGCTAAATAACTGCCTTCTCTCATTTCCCATTTGACGCTCTTATTTGCCTGATTTCTTTTAAATTTTCCGGGAATCTCCTGTTTTACGCTTCTGAATTTTTTCTTTTATCATTAAGGTTCTTTTTATATTACGTTTTTGTGAAATTGATCAAGAAAATGTATATATCTTTTCTCAATATATTCAGAGTAGCACATAAAAATCTGTGTTATTTATTTAATTAGGGGGTATTTTTGTATGAGATGGCCTATGAGAAGATCGTTTTCAGGACCTACACGCTGGGATCCTTTTGAAGAAATAAGAAGGACACAAGATCGCCTCAACCAGTTGTTTGAAGACTTTATGCCGATGGAAGAGTGGGGAGGAGGGAAGGTTTTCACTCCTGCTGTTGACATTAAGGAAGAAGAAGACAAGCTTGTGGTTACTACTGACCTGCCTGGTATTAATAAAGAGGATGTTGAGATTAACCTTAAAGAAGATATGCTTGAGATAAGTGCAAAGACTGGGAAGGAAAAAGAGACTGAAGAAGAAGGATATCTGCGCAGGGAGAGAGCATATACTCAATTTTATAGGGCAGTCCGCCTGCCTACAAGCGTTAAGGAAGAAGGAAGCACTGCAAAAATGGAAAGCGGTGTTCTGACAATAACGCTACCGAAAATGCAAATAGAAGAGCCGAAAAAGAAAATCGCTATTGAGTAATCTTTCAATAGCGGAGAGGTAACCCTGATTATAAAGCAAGGCTGCGGGAGAAAATCGCAGTCTTCTTTTTTTGAATTATTTCCTGTTAATTCCAAGTTTTTCCCAATCTAAGTTTTAATACTCGGAATCAGAACACGGTTCTACATGAATCGAAAAATGACCGTTACTGCCACAGATACTCTTTAACTTTTTTTCTATATGCGTTGAGATCTCATGTGCATCCACGATATTCAAATCCCGATCAACTTCAATATGGACGTCTGCAGCCACGGCATTTCCTATTTTTCGGGTTTTTAGCTCATGAAAGCTTAAAACACCTTCAGTGGAATTCAAAACTCGTTCAATATCTCTGTAAGTTTCCGAATCAAGCGAAGCTTCCAGCAGCTCATTAAGGTTTTTGTAAGAAATGTCAAATGCCACTTTAAAGATAAAGAAGCTCAATATTACTGCGGCTATAGGATCGAGCACTACCCACTTACCTCCAAGAAGAATGGCGCCTCCTATTCCTATTGTGGTTCCTATTGAAGAGAAGGCATCCGAACGATGATGCCAGGCGTTTGCGATAAGTGCGTCGCTCTTAAGCTCCTTGGCGTATATCATAGTATAACGATAGAGCCACTCTTTAAACACGATTGAGATAACTGCCGCAATAAACGCGATTGAACTCGGGGCTGGTAGGGGCTCTCCACGGAAAAACGCAAAAACTTTTTGTAGCCCGCTCCAAAAGATTCCAAACGCCACTATAACAAGGACAAGCCCAATAAATGTCGCAGCCAGAGTTTCGATTTTGCCATGTCCATAATTGTGAGTGCTGTCTCTGGGTTTCTTTGCAACCCTCAAACCCACGATTACTGCGATATCAGTCATGAAGTCAGATAGAGAATGAACCGCGTCAGCAACCATTGCTGAACTGTTCCCTACAATCCCGGCTAGAAATTTAAAACCTGTCAGCAAAACATTGACAACCATTGCAACTTTTGTTACGTAGGCTGCTTTGGAATATCTGGTGTTCTCATTCTCATCGAGGTTAAAAAGAGCCTTTTTATTTGTATCTCCAGTACCTTTCATAATTTCTCATATTATTTTAATTGTTTGAGTAAATTTGAGATATTACATTTTGAAATATTTTATTCCATTATTCGACCAGAGCATAAAACTTAGCAGCCAACAGATATAAGGCTATCTTATTTGCTAAGATTTTATAAGGCTCTATTAGGTTTTTTACAGGCTAGTTTAACTTCTTATATTGAGCAACAGTTATAATATTCAGAATATTCTTTTCCTTCCTTACCAATTTTATTGAAAAAAGCTTCCAGTAGTTTTTCTAGTTTACTTTCAACAATAATGTGGAAAGCTGTACTTTATTTCTTTAAGTCTCTCTCCTTCCTTTTCATCGATTTCGTCAGGGAACTCTTTATTTTTTAGGGCTTCAGTCTGTGAGATCTCAGGATGTTGTTTTAGAAATTCCATTGAATACTGAGTAGTTTCCTTTACTGATCGTTGAAACATCTCGTCAATTTCTTTCCTGCTGAATTGCCCATGATAAAGAAGTCGCTCAGTTACTTTTTGCCGGGCGGCTTGAGGCTCATTCTCGTAGTCCAGGGAGTAGTATAGCTTGCTTATGATAATTCTTAAAGTCCAAGTTCGGCTTCGTTCGTTGTCCTTTAATTCAAAAGGGCTTTTGTTCTTTATTTTTTCTATAATTTCATTCAGGTCATATTGGCTCGTACTTAACACCCCTATAGAATTTTGTTTGCAAGCAGATAAAAGCTCTTAAATCTGCCGGAAAATGATAAAATTCGTAGACAAGTAAGGTAGAAATAACGTGGCTTGGAAAATAGATAAGGAAATTATATAAGTTGAAGGAATACATAAGTTGAAAAACAAATAAGTTAAAATTATGTATGCTAGACCTTGAATTTGAAAATATAAACTTAGCCTAAATATAGATAAAAAACGCGGCATCAGGAAATTGTTATCATCATCTTTTGCTCAGTTGGGGTAACTCTCATCATCGCCGCAAAATTCAGTATATCGTTGGCCTTATTTATTGTTACTGCCTTTACTGCTCCAAAGAATTAATTTATGGGTTTATTCTCTATATCTGACCTGACAAAGGATTTGCTCCCTGTATCATACTTGATAAAATTTTATTGTTTATATTTATTTCAAAGACTTCTGAGGAAAACACTTGAGATTCGAAGCCATAGCCGTTGAAAATATTCCCCTTATACAAGCTGGGGATGACCTGCCCTCGATCATCTGTAAAAATCTCGAACTTCAGGATAGGGATATTGTTATTATTGCCTCAACTGTTGTCGCTAAAGCTGAAGGGGAAATCTTCAGGCTCGAGGATATCACTCCAGGAAAGGTGGCACTTGAAATTGCAGCCCGAAACGGAAAAGATGCAAGGTTTATCCAGGCTGTACTTTCCAGAAGTAGGGAAGTCCTTGTGGAAAAGCCATTTATGCTTGTGACAACTCTTGCAGGGCATACCTGTGTAAACGCAGGAGTTGACGACTCAAATATTGAAGACGGATTTTTGCTCTATCCTCCGGTAAATCCAGATGCCAGTGCTTCAAAGCTTGGACAGAAGCTCGAGAAGCTGAGCGGGAAAGCGTTAAGTGTCATTGTCACAGATACAAACGGGAGGGCTTTCAAAATAGGACAGACTGGCGCTGCCATAGGAGTTTACAAGATCAAACCTATAAAGCGCTGGATTGGGGAAAAAGATCTTTTTGGAAGAGTTCTTGAGATAACAGAAGAAGCAATTGCTGACGAGCTTGCGGGTGCCGCAAACCTTCTGATGGGCGAAGGCGCAGGCGGAATTCCTGTAGTTGTTATCCGCGGGTTTGATCATTATTGTAAAGAAAATGCTTCTATAAAGGAAATTTACCGGGCTGAAGAACAGGATACTATTAAAAAAGGACTTCGATGCCTGCAAAATAAGAATTAAATTAAGAAAAGTTGAATTAAATAAGATAGGTTGAATTAAATAAGATAGGGCTTCATAGCTAAAATGTTGGTTTAAACAAATACTTGGGCTGGCTCTGTAGAAATTCTCTAATATTTATTTAAACGAAAGGCGTGAACCCTCTATTTTCCGATTTTTATATTTTTAAAGATTTTGTGAGTGGAACAGATGGTTAATTCCTTTCTGAATAATCCACTTCACTTTTAAAAATGAACTTAGTATTTATTAGAACCTAACACGGTTAGATTAGGATCTGATCATAATTAAAATCATTTTGAACTTCTCTAGGGCATGGAGTGCATGCGGTTCATTGGCAGGCATTATAATCGTATCTCCTTTTTCGAGAATATTTTTATTACCAGAAATAGTGATTTCTACTTTTCCATCTATTACCTGAACCATAGCGTCGAAAGGCGCAGTATGTTCGCTTAGACCTTCTCCTTTATCGAAAGCAAATATGGTTACAGTTCCGGTATCTTTACGGATAATCTCTTTACTTACAACAGATCCTTTCTGGTATTCAATCAAATCTTCTGCCTTAAACACTCTGGCTTTTAATCCTTCAGACATTACTCCACCTCTTATCGCTTTTCCATGAACCCAATACAGTCTATCCAGTCACCTGACAATCTTGCTTCTATACAGACTTCTGCACAAATGAATGCAGGAGGCTGTTAAATCCCGCAGGCCCGTTTCTCGCCTGAAAATTCAGCTTTTAAGTGCTTTTAAGTAATGTAAAGGGTATATGCTCAACTTTCACACCTGCTTCTCTAAAGAATTTAAGTGAATCTTTGTCAGGATAAGGAGTTGCATATACGACTCTTATGATGTTTGAGTTGATAATCATTTTCGCGCAGAGAACACACGGCTGGTGTGTACAGTAAATAGTTGCTCCTGATATGCTAACCCCGTGGATCGCCGCCTGAATGATAGCATTCTGTTCGGAGTGTACTGCCCTACATTTTTCATGTCGAGTGCCCGAGGGAATATTCTCGAAGTTACGTATACATCCAGTGTCAAGGCAATGCTCCATACCACTAGGTGCCCCATTATACCCGGTTGAAAGAATCCGCTTATCCCGGACGATCACAGCCCCCACGTTATTTCGGAGGCAGGTAGCCCGTTTGCCTACCACGAAGGCGATTTCGAGGAAGTACTCGTCAAGGGAAGGTCTTTTCGTCATTATTTTCATGAACAGTAACTGGTATATATAGTTGTGACGTTATGAGTTATATATTTTTAAGAGTTAATTTTAAGTGTAATGAGTTAACGGTTTATAGGGAAGAATTCCTTTTCGAGGAAAAATTAATATAATCTGTGAGAATACAGAATAAAACAAATCAACTTATTTATAATATTAACTACTTTATATTATTGTAATATCCAGAACATTATTCTTCTTACCTGAACCCGAATAGCCAGCGTAAGTTCAAATTACTAAAAAATCTGATTATAAATCTGATTGTAATTGTCGCGTTCTGGGTTATACATTCAGATTTAAATCTGAATGTAAGGGGCTATTCGGATAGTTTCAATAAATTAATAGACGCATGCATCCGGAGTATTTAATATGTCAACAGGTTTGACCGAATTATTAGACAATTTCGTGAAAAATCACGATAATCGCCAGTTGCTGGCACTCCCCCTGGCAGTATTTGCAGTTTCTTTAATTATACTGCTGGTTTCCATTATAAATACAGGGTCGCCGCTAAACCTGGGGATGGAATTCCAAGGCGGTACCCAGATTTCGGTGGAAACAACTGATTCTCCTGCCGTGCTTAAAGAAATGTATTCTTCCTACCCTATCACGGATGCCCGGCAAGCCGGAAGCAGGGTTATCATGCAGTTTGATGTTATGGATAATGAGGAGCAGCAGAAGCTCGAAACGGATGTTACGGGCCATTATTCGAATGTGGAAATCCGACAGGTTGGGCCAATCTATGGCCGTGATCTGCAGATACAGGCTATGCAAGCCCTTTTTATTTCTTTTATAGGCATGTGCATCGTAGTATTCCTGCTCTTCCGAACCTTAATACCTTCCTTTACAGTAATGTTTTCAGCTTTTTCGGATATCGTGATTGCCGTTGCTTTCATGAAGGTTGCAGGAATAGAACTCTCCCTGGGAACGCTTGCAGCCCTGCTTATGCTTATTGGTTATTCGGTAGACAGTGATATCCTGCTCACAAATAGAGTAATTAAGCGCCGGGGCATGGTAGAAGAGAAAATTTCCCGGGCTATGCACACAGGTATTACCATGACTACCACAACCCTTGCAGCGCTTGCGGTCATGTACATAGTCTCGACTTTCTCTTATCTGGTTATTCCCTCATTCACACAGATTACTCTGCTTTCGCAGATCTCAATCGTGCTAATTGCAGGGCTTATCGCAGATATAATGAATACCTGGCTCCTGAATACGGCAGTTTTACGCTGGTATGTGACGAAGCCCGAGTTCAGAGGGAGGTATAATAGATGAACGATAAAAAAAACCTTTTTAAAAATATAAGAGTCATTATCTTCGCCCTGATCCTGCTTGGCTCTATAGTGGCTATTCATCCAAGTTATACTCCCGGAAAAGGGATAACTACTAACCTGAACTTCGGGCTTGATCTGGAAGGCGGGTCCTGGCTCCAGATTAAATTGGAGGGGGCACTTGCCCAGGTCGATGTAGACTCTGGAAAACTTATTAGTGGAATAGTCGAACCAGCGATTGGCGCCCCGATTGAGATCACAAGTAATAACCTTGATATGGGCGGCTCAACTTCTGCAGGCAAATCTATAACCTTTACCACATCTGCTCCGGTTAGTGTGTCCCAAATTGAGTCTCTGGAGTTGGGCACGGTAAGCGTAGATAAGTTGAGTGATACTAAAACTCAAATAACTATCTCTGACACCAGTAAGGAAACCATGATCGTGGCCTATCTCTCAAAAGCCCTTGATGCAGAGGTAGTCATAGTTCCTGGTGCTGAGAAAGGAATCGTTTATGAGATCAGGACTGAAGTTTCTGAACAGCAACTTGAGGCTCTTTTAGAAAAGGTTGGAGGCTCAATCCATAAGAACCAGGATGGAACTTCAACTTACAAAGAGGGGGTCAGTAGCGGGACAAGGGATCTGACAAAGGAAATTCTTAGTGATAAGCTCAACTCTCTTGGTCTAAAAGACATTCCTGTCAGGACTGTAGGAGAAGATTATATTCTCATTGATTTTGCAGGCATTGATCTGGCTACTGCCAAAGAAATAGCCGAAAAACCAGGGAAATTTGAGATCCGAATCCAGACAACAGGAAATCAGACTCAACATGTGCTTTACGGTGACTCCATAGTAAGTGTGGGAATTCCGAGTTATCATGATGGGCAGTATCATACCCCATTTACTCTCAATGAAGGAGGGGCCCGGGCACTCCAGAAAATTGCACTCGAAACCGGCGCAATTGATAATCCAGATGAGCATTACTTGAACATGTACCTGGATGAAGTCCAGATTTATGGGGCTCCTTTGAGTCCATCTGCAGCTGAAAGACTGCGAGAAACCCCGATATATTCCTGGGAAGCTTCCACAGGTACGGATGAAGCTGCCAAAGCCGAGGCTGAAGCCCTTCAGATCCACCTCAGGGCAGGGGCTCTTCCTGTCAATGTGGTGCTCGTAGGCTCAGGACATGTGGACGCAGGGCTTGGTTCTCAGTTCAAAACTGCATCTGTGGTTACAGGCATATTATCCTTGTTTGCAGTTGCAGCCGTGGTTTACTTCAGGTACAAAAGACCTGAAATTCTAGTGCCTATGGTTGGGACTTCTTTCAGTGAAGTGATTATGATTCTTGGAGTTGCATCACTTATAGGCTGGCAGCTTGATCTTGCATCTATTGCAGGTATTATTGCTGCAATAGGTACTGGGATTGATCACCTTGTGATTATTACAGATGAGGTGCTTTATGAAGGCAGGCTTCCTCCAACAAAGGTTTTCGCCTCCAGGATAGGAAAAGCTTTTACTATTATCATTGGAGCGGCTGCCACAACGGTTATTGCAATGACTCCCTTGGTAGTTATGGGCTTTGGAACTCTGAAAGGTTTTGCCATTACCACTATTATTGGGGTTTTCATTGGTGTGGCTATTGCAAGGCCTGTTTACGGCGTAGTAATCAAAGAGCTTCTTCATGTCGATGAAAGAGGAAATGGAGGCATAACCGAGTAAGTGCTGAGAGAAAGAAAAAAACTCTGAAATAAATTCAAAAACTAAAAACAAGGTGAATATATGCAGGATCTCTGGACTTTAAAATACAGGGCAGATACCCTGAAGGAAATACTTGGAAATGAACACTCAGTAGCCACGCTTTTTGAGCTGGCTCAATCAGGGATTCTGCCCCATCTTGTTTTATATGGTCCTGAAAATTCCGGAAAAACGACAGCTTCTCTTGCTCTTGCAAGGCAGCTCTATGGAATTACCTGGGAAAACAATTTTGCGTACTTCAATGCTTCGGATTTTTTCGACCAGGGAAAGCGCTATCTTGTCCGAGATAAACGTTTTGTGCGCCTCTTAAGCACTGATGACCCAAAGAAAATCTATAAAAGTGTAATTAACATTTTTAAGAAAGTTATCAACGAGTATGCAGGGATGGCTTCAATTGATGCCGATTATAAGTTGATTTATATCGATAACGCTGAGTCCTTGAATTTGGATGCACAGCATGCCCTCAGGCGAATTATGGAAAAATACAATGCAACGTGCAGGTTTATCCTTTCCACTACCAAACCTTCCAAACTCATTGCTCCACTTCGCTCAAGGGGTCTTCAAATTTTCTTCACATATATTCCTGATTCTGTTCTGAAAGTCCATCTTGAGAAAATCAGCCGTTCTGAAAAGCTGCAGCTTTCTGAAGACGCCTTAGATGCTATCCTTTATTCAGCAAAGGGAAATGTTGCAAAAGCAGTGCAGACTCTACAACTTGTTTCCCTGCTTGCACATGGTTCGGTAATTAATGAAGAGATGGTATATGAAGCTACTTTGGGCAAGGATGAAAGTATTGGTGGTCTACTTTCTGCGGCTCTTACAGGAGATTTTTCCAGAGGGCGTAAACTTATTGATGATATGATTGTCGAAAAAGGTTTATCAGGGGTCGAAATCCTCGAAAAGCTTTCCGAAGCTCTCGCAGAGTCGGGAGAATCCGATGCAGATATTGCTCGCCTTGTTGTGAAAATTTCCGAAACCGATGCTCTCCTTAAGGATGCTGCCAATGACAGAATTCAGCTCGAGAAACTGATCTCTACTTTCTCTTGATTTTACTCAGATCCCCGGTGCTCCCACTCTCTTTTTATCCTTTATATCTCAAGTGTCTCACGTGCTGTTAATTCTTCTCAAATAATTCTTCTCAAATTCTATACATAGTTTATCTATACATATCTTATTTTTACACCCTTATAAAGGTCTTCAAAATCTCCTATATATATACTCCTGTCAAACGTTCTGCGGGAATCGGAATATATATATACTAAATATGTTTAATTACAAATTGTTTCCATAAATTATATATATTTTAATTCCCTACAGTTATGTAGATAGGCCAGAAATTCAGAATTCTCAGGAATTAAAGGCCATATTATATTTTAGGGAAGTACAAAACCTGAGTTTTCAGGACATCCACAGACATCCACAGTAATGTGCTGTACTTCTTGAAATGGTTTAAAGCCTGAATTCCCTGAGTAAAACCAAATTGGGCCTTTTCGAAAAATCCACAAATCCCTCCATTGCTCCCTGAATAACTCCCTCTTTTCAGGGAGGCCATTTTATGCGGTAGAACAAAATCCTAAAATTTGCTGAAAATGGTAATTTTCTGCCTTAATTTAAAAAAAACTAGTCTGCCTGAATTTGCCTTTCAGGCAGGCGTTCGATTAAACCATTCCACCTACTTCATTAATATGTTTTATGTATTATTGAGACTTGTATCTCAATTATTTGCGGATAAAACAGATCTATACTGAATGTTACTAAACTTGTGGGGTAACTCAGCTTTTCACTCGAAGAAGCAAACTATGAGTAAAGCCGAGCTCCTCTGGAGTATCGATTCAGTAGTAATACTGCATTATATATAGAGTACACAAATTCATTGTTCTGGCCGGAACTTAAAATGTTGCGTACTCGATTATAATTGCTTGTCCTACTGAATCTTTTCTTCAATTAAAGATATTATCACTCAACTACTTTGGAAGGTGGAACGTTTCCGGTTGTTCCTTCTGTTCCTGTCAAATCAACTGGTACCGGGTCTGGATTCCATCCAAGGAAAATGCTATTATCGCTGAACAGTTCTTCATGTTCCATTTCTCCTCTCGTGGCTTTCAGGACTATACCCGTTATTCCTCCTGTGATAAGAGAAATGACAATAACACCTATCAGGCTTATTATATTGATAAATCCAGCTGCAAATATTGCTCCAGCAACAGCACCCCATACTCCAGGAACTCCATGAAGGTTGTGTACTCCCATTACGTCAAAGACACCTGCTTTCTCACAGAGCCAGGGGTGAAGTTTTACGAAACAGGTTACCGAAATTATTCCTGCAATTAACCCTATTCCCAATGCAGTCCAGGGGCCCACGGAAATAAGGGGGGATCCTATTGAAACCATTCCTGCAAGTAGAGCATAGGTATATACCAATGGGTTGACTTTCTTCTCAAGGGCCACGCATGTAAGGTATGCAGAAACCACTGATCCAAGTCCTGCCATATAGGTTGTAATCATGCCCCAGGTTACCTGATCTCCAGGAAGTAGTGCAGTGACAAAAGAAGGCCACAATACAAAGAGAAGCATAGAGGCAAGCCAGACAAAAGAAACACTGTGTGTAGTTGTGTTGAAAGGCTCTTCAAAGGACCTTTTTTCCTGAAGCCCTATTAATACACCCCAGCCCCAGTATGCAGCAACCATGTGCACCAGCATAGATCCTCCGGGGTCCACAACTCCTTTAAGGTAGGTAAACATGAACCATTCGACTGCAATCCAGGCAGGAGCAAACATTATTCCTGCTAGTAAATACTGCCAGGTTTTAATGGTTCCCAGGAATACTCCGATACCTATTACGACCGTGATAGCACAAAAGATGCCCATTATCATAAAGTCCTGGTTCCATGTTTGTCCAAGAACAAACTGTCTGATTGCAGAATGACTTATAAAGGACCCTGCAAGTGTCAGTAAAGTAGCTAAGCAGACACCCCATTCAAACTTCTTTATGAAGAGCATCAGGAAGGCCACAAGCATAAGCATGAACCACACGTCCATATTTTTATTGAACTTGTGCATTTCATCTTGTAGCATACTTGTATCCTGGGTCAAACCTTCTTCACCAGTGGGAGTGATATATGGTGAAGCAGCTGCTGGTGCTACTGTTTGAACCAAGCAAAGTAAAATAAAGAATAGAGAAATATATTTGAATACCAATTTAGGTTTCATATGGTTTTCTCCTCTGTATTTTTATATTTTGACAATTCCGAGTTTTAGGGTCTTGCATCACAGATTTCGTTTTTTTATTCTCACTTTCCTACTGTTTGTGTCTGTTTTCAACTCTTCCATTCATGAACATATAAGATGGGAAAGAATAGTGACTAGAACAAATAGGGTTTCCAATGTCGAAAATGTTAATGCTTTACTAATGATGCTTCCCATTCTTCGAAACTTACATTAAATCCAAGGTATTTTTTCCAAAAAAAATTGACCAGCGAGGAACTCGCTGGCTAAATACCTTAAGTACAATCTCAACAAACTTAGAATACAAGTCCGAGGTCTTCGAGCTTCTTTCTTGCTCCGTCATAGACCTGAACGTATTCATCAGTTGGGGTAATGGTTTTTACGTCGTAGCATTCCTGGAAAGTCTTTCCAGCAGGTGCATTTGCATAGTTCTTCTCATAAAGTGGCACAAGAGCATCGAGGATCTTGTTAACCTCTGAGATTTCCATGCCTGCAGTTGCCCTTGCTACTTCTCCCATCATTCTGGCTTCCATGCCAGTGGTCTTGTCGGTTACGACACCCTTTGCTGCTGCAACACCAGAGAGGATTTCCCTGCCTGATGCAGTGTCGGTAATGGACTGTGCAGAAAGCTCAAGGAGGCACATCTCAGTGCATGGGCCTGCACATGGGTAGTACTGGTTACCAGAGAGTATATTTGTGAACTCGGAGATGGTTGCGCATGTCCAGCCTGCAATGGTAAGGGTTTCCCTTGTGTTGGTTGAACCCCAGCGGATGTGGACAGGGCCGTCAAGGTGCCAGCTGGCGTTGCTCATGACAAAGGCGTTGATGTGGGTTGCAACGTCAACGATTGCGGTCTCTTCGACTCCACCTGCGTATCCACCAAAGATTGGCATCTGTTCATCCATGATGATATCGCTGTTTGCATTGTAGTGTGCAATAACTGCGATTGCGTCAAGGTCGATCTTAAGTTCGTTGAGCTGGGAGACTTCGTGGCTGTCAGAGGAGATCTGGCCGCCATAGCAGTCAGAGGCGATATTTCCCTGAGCGGACAGGGAAGTCTCTGGGCCCTATATGGCCATTCCTGGGCGGCCTGCCATTGCAGCTGCCTGTTTGATAAGACGGGTTTCGGTCTTTGCTGCAAGGATTTCGTAGGGGCTGCCAGGAATTGGTGGCTTTCCGCGGACTGAGGTCATGACACCGTCAACAATTGTGTCGACTTCTTTTTCAAGGGCGTAGCTCAGGTGGACAGGCATGAAAACTTCTTCAGAAATTGGAGATCCAGTAGGGCCACCCTGAATGATTGGCTTCTTCTTGTCTCCAACGGTTCTCCTCGTGAAGTTAACTGCGTCCCTGCCGGTACCGAGGGTGAACTCTTGCCTGATGTTGTTGAGAGCATCCCAGATTTCTTCTTCGGTGTACTTTACGACCCTGTTGGTGTCGGTACAGTAGATACCGCACTCAAGGAGCATGTCAAAGCCGGCCTTGAAGAGGTTCTCCATCATGTCCTTGTCTGTTGGAATAAACTCTCCCTTGAAGTCAAGCCCGTACTTCTGCTTGAGCTCCATTGCCTTCATTGGGATCCTCATAAGGTCCCATTCATCCTGGGTGCACTTTTCTCCTACTTTTGCCCTGTCATAGAATTCATAACTGTCGAATGATCTCTTAAATGTCATTATTTCTAGCCTCCCAGGATTATTTCATAATTTCAAGTGCTACTTTTGCAGCTTCGGCAGCATTTTCTGCGGTTGCGTCAGCTTCAATCTCATCGACCCATTTCTGGGATACAGGGGCTCCTCCAAACATGCACTTTACACTGTCCCTGAGATTTTCTTCCTTCAGCATGTTCATCAGGTCTTTCTGGCCGAGCATGGAGGTGGTCATGAGGGCAGAGCCAACAAGAATAACCTTTTCTCCCTTGTGCTTTGCAGCTTCTTCAACGACGGTCTCGTTAAGAACGTCAACTCCAAGGTCGAGGATTTTAAAACCGTTTGCTCCGAGCATGGTGCTAACAAGTCTGTGCCCGATGTCGTGGATATCTCCTTCTGCAACAAAGGTGATGGCAAGTCCTGCTTCTTCTCCTTCTTTCTTGTTCTTCTCAAGTTCAGGAGTAAGGACTTCCATTGCATTGCTCATTGCTTTACCAGACATCATAATCTGGGGCAGGAAAATCTCGGCGGCTTCGAACTTGTCACCTACAATCTTCATTCCAACGGAAAGGCCCTTTGTAATAATATCAAGAGCTGGAATTCCTGCAGCTAGTGCTTCCTTACATAACTCTGCAGTGCCTGCAATGTTCTGATTTACGATCGCGTCGCGTAACTTGTCAAACATTTCTTGGTTTGCCATTTTTTAAACCTCCACTGAAACTAGCTGTTCTATGCGGTATTAGTTGGGGTACAATGCTAATGGAGCTGGACAACCAACTTCTCGCAAAAGTTTAATTTCCTATTATAGGCCCAAGCTCCGCTATCTGAAAATAAGCATTAGCACGGGGTCCTTATTCATAGCTAAATCCCTACTGCCTTATTTCAGCCATAGGCATAAGGGAATACCTTTGTGAAAGTTTTGATTGCCTATATGCAAAGCTATTCACTGTATTTGCCATTTCTCGCCTGAATATAATTCAGACTCTTCGTGAATAGTTTCATTTCTCCTAACATTATTACATGGGAATTTTATTGCTGGAGACTGCAAATTTGTTTATTTCCCAGTCGAATTAGCGACTCATATCCCAAATTTTCCCAACAGTATGTACCTGCTGGAACTGCTCAAAATTGTCCTGAATATTTTCAGATCCAATTTCTAAGATAGAGATTGAAAATTATACTATATAAATGAATAGTATATTTGATCATTAATATTCTCAAAATAAGTTTTAGACAATATTTTTTTGCAATGTTGTACCAATAATCTAGATCTTGTAACCTTTTTTTCCCTTTAAGTCTTAAACTGGAACATTAAACCGAAATGTATAAATATTAGAGTTTTTGGCCTTCTGAATTTAATTCAATATCAAGACTCTCCTACTCCAAATTTGGGGTACAAAAATGTCTTCTAACAGAAACATATTAATAAGGGATCAATTTGTGAACTGGAGCAAATGTGTTTTAGATTAGAAAAAGCCTAATTATTATAAATAACCACAACTTTGGTTATTTACACCAGCCTTGTAAAAAATAGAGCCGGCTCAATACCGGCATTCGATTTTCTTTTTGTCTAGTACTTTAACATGTATTCAGTACTTGTGGTTGATGGCGCACTCGACCATCTTCCTGAGGTTGGCGGTAGGGGTCATACTGACAATTCCACAGCCAACAGTGAGCAGTCCGACACCTGCGTCGAGTACCTTCTTTGAGGCTTCTGCGACCTCCTCAGGAGTTCCGTTCCAGAGTACGGCTACAGGGTCAATGTTTCCAACAATGATGGCGTTTTCTACGTTACCAGTTGCGGTCTTTATATCTACTCTCTGGTCTACGCTGATCGCGTTTACACCAGCCTTGTCCATAATTGAGAGGCCGTTGGTAGTGTTTCCGCAAATGTGGAGAACTGTAGCCACATCGAGTTCTTTCATCGCATCAGCTATCTTTTTATGATAGGGCAGGGCATACTTCTCATAGAACTCTCCACCGATGAGCTCATAGCTTGCGGTTGGGTCAATGATGGCTATGGTGTCTGCACCGTTTTCAACCATAGCTTTTGCATATTCTACGTTGAAGTCTGTGCAGAAGTCCAGAAGTGCGGGGACAATCTCTTCTCCTGTGAACAGATTTCCAAACCAGGCGTCTCCGTTAATGTGCTGAGCAAGAGAGAAGGGGCCGATCATGGAGCCTATTATGGGGAGTTCTTCTCCATATTTTTCGGAAAGGATCTTGACGGCTTCAAGGATTATTGCAATTCTGCCCTCTTTCAGGCTGTAACCCTTTAATTTTTCAAGATCTTCCATGTTCTTTACTACGTGCTTAATAACAGAGGGCTGCTGCTTCAGGTCGCCAGCCTTTATTCCGCAGCCAAAGTGTTCGGCTTCAGCTGTAATATCGAAGGGAACTCTGACAGCCTCAAAGCCTGCTTCAGTGTGTCCTGCTTCTGCAAGAGTTGCCATCTTCTCTGCATCGGCATGAGCTTCTGGCCAGTAGGCTCCGCAAGCTTCCATCTGTTCAACAGTTGCAGTCTGAGTGAAACAGACAGCTGGCATCCTGTCAATCTGCTGTTTCCTTAATGCACGGTATAATCTTTCTTTTGGGGTATATTCTGTCATCTATAATCCCTCTCTAAGTTATATAGACGGACTAATTTCAAAAATTCATACTATAAATACATATGTATTATTGCTCTTTAATTAAAGAAACTATTATATAAGGTTATCAATCGAATTGCCAAGTTGAGCTGGAAATCTCTTCAAATCAAGTATATTTGTTTTATTTGCCCCCGATGGCGAAATGTTTAAATTAGTTGGGAGATTTGCGGCTTTAACCATTGTTTTCTTGAGTCTTATGAATAAAATACCTAAAGAAGTTCGACAAGTATATCTAGTCTAGATTGATCCTGGTTTTATGTGGTTTTTGTAATTTTTTTGTTTAAACTGATGAATGAGAGTTTTTCGTTTAAACTGATGAACAGGCACAGGTAATTCGCTACAAACTCAAGTAATTAAGGCTATTAAAGAAAGGGATCTATATGAGCCAACATCCTCGATGGTACTATAATGAGTTTAAACAAACTGGGATAGATTATACAGACCTTAAAGAAGTACAGGCTTATGACTTACGTATGCAGAAGTTGAGAGATATTGAAAATGAGGCTAACAGCATTCGAAAGCTTCTGAATATCAAGAACACAGACGCTGTTCTTGAAATTGGAACAGGAACAGGGGAGTTGGCACTCAAACTCTCAGCACACTGTAGGAAAGTTGTAGCTATCGACGTCTCGAGAACTATGATAAACTTTGCAAAAGTGAAGGCTGAAAATCAGAAGGAAGCGAAAATACAATTTCATAATGCTGGATTTTTAACATATGATTACTGCGATGAGCCATTTGATGCTGTTGTCACTCAGCTTGCTTTACACCACCTTCCAGACTACTGGAAAATGATGGCTCTGAGAAGAGTGTACAGGATGTTAAAGGAAGGTGGAAAATTCTATTTACGCGATGTTGTATTCCCTTCGATGATCCAGGATTATGATAGCTATTTTGATGAAATTGTAACTCAACTGAAGAAATCTGTAGGGAACGAAATTGCTAAAGAAACTGAAACCCACATAAGAGAAGAATTTTCAACACTGGATTGGATTATGGAAGGCCTTCTTAAAAGTGTGGGATTTCATATTGAATCTGTTAAATCTGATGGGTTTATGGCTTGTTACCTCTGTAAAAAATGATGTATTTGAAGAATAACAGAGTTGAAGAATAACAGTAATTTGATATCTAGTTATTAGTAATAGTTTATATAATTAATAAGTTCTAAATTTATTATGTTTTTTCCCTATTGCTGTCGAGTTAGTAATCCGGATTAGTAATTACACTAAAAAATTACAATCAACATATCCCATCTCTTAATGAGGCAGTTTATGATACCTGATGCCTCAAAACAATGTACACTTCCGGAGGATTTCTGAAAAATGTATGGAATAGCACTTGATCTAGGTACTAGCGGTTTTAGAGCCCAACTTGTTGATCTTGAAACGAAGGAAACCTTAAAGACGGTCATAACAATGGGTCATCCCCTTCCAGGAGGAAATGTTATGGACCATCTGGATTTTGCAATCACAACAGGCGAGGATGTGGCTAAAGCGGTAATTGTCGAAACCGTTAGGAGGATGTTCCAGCGGTTCGATGCCGATCTTTCCAAAGTGGAAAGGCTGGCAGTCTGTGGGAACCCTATTCAACTGTCTCTTTTCCAGAATATGGAAATAAGAGATCTTGCCTATGCAGGAGAGAATAAGCAGAAATTGCTAGGAGTCCAGAATGTAAAAAGAGATGCCCGTGTGTTTCCTGCTTCGGAAATTTTCGGGGAAAATGATCTGCCCAACTGTGAAATCACTGTGCCCCCTGCAATCAAACACGAGATCGGAGCCGATGCCCTGGCTATGATGCTTGAAACCGATTTCCTTACTCAGCCCGAAATTTCACTTGTCACAGATTATGGGACAAATGCCGAGATGGCTCTAAAAGTCGGGGATAAAATTATTACGGCAAGCGCGGCAGCAGGACCTGCAATTGAAGGACAGGGCATAAGTTCAGGCATGCTCGCAAGTCCTGGCGCGATTTGTGATGTAAAACCTGAAGGAGAATATTGGAGAATAATTGTTCTTGATAGGGAGATGGAAAAACAGAATGCTTATCTTATCAATCCAGTTACAGGAGAGATAAAGGAGTCCTACGGTTACGGGGCCGCCGGAATCACCGGAACAGGAGTTATCTCGGCTTTTGCTCTTGCACTGAGAAGCAAGCTTATTAAAAAGTTTCCTAAACTTCCTAACGGCAAGCTAATTCTAGGGCCTGACATTGAGATCACTGAGAAGGATGTAGAAGAGGCTGGAAAAGCTATTGGGGCGATTCGAGCTGCCCATATGGCCCTTATCATTGAATCCGGGATTAAGTACGAAGACCTGGAATATGCGTATATGTCAGGAGCCTCCGGAGCTTATGTTGACGCTGAAGATGCTCGCAGGCTCGGAGCCGCACCGGGATATGCAAAAAAGATTGTTCAGTTTGGGAACACCTCACTTGCCCTTGCTCGGGAACTTGTGATGGACAAGTCCAGGCTGGATGATGTAATCAAGATTGCAAAAAAAATTACTGCCAATCACCTTATGATGGCAACCAGCGAGACCTTTAACAATTTCTACCTTTGCGAACTTTCCTACTGGACTCAAGGCATGCCACTTGAGATGTACGACCAAATGCTTGAACTCTACGGTTTGCCTCCTCTTCCAAAAACTCTCGAGCATGTAAATATCGAAAAGCGAGTCAGTAAAGATATAGAACATGTAGGACCTGGCGGGCTTTCCATTCTCAAAGAAATAGGTATAATTCTCGAGGTCCCGGTAGAAAAGTGCATTGCGTGCAAAAAATGCATAAAAGAATGCCCTGAAGATGCTCTTGAAATCGTAGAAATAGACGGCCAGAGAGTTGCAAAATACGATAGCCAGAAATGCCTTGGAACAAGTTGCCGCCGCTGTGTCAGCATTTGCCCCGAAAGCGCAATCGATATAACAAAACTCAAAATCACAGCAAAATAACCTCAAGTGGGAATTAAATTCCCACCTGCTTTCTTACTTTTTACCTTACCTGCTTTTTACTTTTTACTTTTTTCTCAGGCGCCTCAGAGGACAGAGTACAGCATTGATGCCGTTCCTATTCCCAGAGGTTCCGTTACAAGTTGCACGTTGTATTTCTTTTGAAGCTCTTCAGAGATTGCACAGGGGATTCCTGGGGTGGAAAGTACACAGTTCTCGGAAAGGACGGCTTCAGGAATTGTATTTGCACATGGGGTTGCCTCGAAAATAATGGAGAACTTTTTTGGGGTTTCAAGGTCAAAAGGAGTAATCCCAAGATTCGAAACCGTTCTCTTCAGGAGAGCTCTATCAGCATCATACCCGTAAACCCTGAAGCCTTTGTGCACAAAGTGAGCTGCTCCGGGAAAACCTACCTTTCCGAGGCCCACAACAAGTACGTCCCTTGAGGTGGCTTTCAGGTGCCTAGAAGCAATTTCAGCATATATCATGCCTGTGCAGGACTGGTTATTGGCGATTTTTCCGTTGTTGAGGTTATGCGCAAGAAAGGTGTGGTCGTCTGCCATAAGGATTATTTCAGCTCCATTCCGCACAGCTTCGTAATAGCCGCTAACGTCCGGCATATCTGTAACAAAACTATCAAATCCGAAATACTGTGTAATTGCATGCAGAGATGCCGAGAAGTTTCCTATTATCCCGTTTCCTGAAGTTACAGGCACGATACCTACTTTTTCAGAACCCTGCGAAGTGCCGTAGAGAGTTTTGCAGATACCTTTTATATCAAGCCCTGTTACTCTCCGGACGGCTGAATCGGCTTCTTGAAGCTGCTTATTAATGTTTTTCAAATCATCTGGGGTTAAGAGTGCCATTTTTCCATTTCCTGTTTATTTATTCCTTTACACAACTGCTCCGAAACGGTCCTTGAGGACCGAAAGACCTTTGCGTTTCTTTGCCTTGGCTTCTTCTCTATCCTTGCCCCAGAAAATCAGGGTGAATACTGGGTTCTCTCCTTTACAAAGTAAAATCTCAATGCCGGGTTCTTTATAGAATTTCCCGTAGTCGCTGCCCATGGAAAGTACCTGCTCTCCCACAGGAACAAGAATCCCGTTTTCTTTGAGCATGCGGTGCTCGTAAATGCAGTATCTGTTTTCAGGAAAAGTCTTTATTTCCTCAATACCGTCAGTGAAGGCACGGAAAAGAAGTTCTATCAGGTTGATCCCTGAAGAAAAGTAAACGGCTGTCGGAGTCTGGCTTGGAAAACGGGCATCGATTTCGATTACCCTGAGCCCTTTTGGACCGGAGATTGCTTCTACATCCATAATCCCTCTCAAGGGCAAATTTGCCGCAAGAGCCCGGGATATCTGCCTGATGGAAGAGTCAGGAGGAAGCGGGGTTACCTTGTGGCAGTCATAGGCATTGTCTATATGGATCAGGGTCTCTTTTACCACGGCAAAATGACTTCCATCCCCCACAACTTCGAGAGAGACGACATTCCCTTCCACGTATTCTTCAACCAGCAGGCCAGGCTCAAGGGCTTCAAGCTCTTTTTTGTCATAAATTATCCTGGTTCCTATACTGCTGCTTTCGCAGGGAGGTTTTACAAAATAAGGTGGTTCAGAGGGATTATCCAACGGAGTCGGGACTCCTATGGATTTAAAATAATCTTTTGAGCTTTTCTTGTCTCTGCTAATCATGTAAGCTTCAAAATCAAAAAGTATCGGGCAGGAAATTTTTTCTTTTATTGAACTCAGAAATTCAATACAAGCGAGGTTTTCGTTTACAGGAAGTAAAGCGTCAGCGCTTTTTGAGAGTTCTAGAAGTTTTTCAGGTTCCTTTATTATATCAAAACAGTGAAATTCATCTGCGTAATTCCGGGCCAGAGCTTGTGGATCCTTATCTATCAGAACAACTTTCATTCCAGCTTTTTTAGATAGGTAGGCAGCTTCGAAGCCCTGGAGTTTTCCGCCCACAAGACAGATTGTTTTCAAGCTAGCACCCCAGAATTGCCTCAAACTCATCCTGCTGGGCAGGCTCCATACCCATAGCTTCAAGTCTTATAATCACGTTTTTTATGTCTCTATCCCGTTCTTCAAGGTCGCGGTCATAGTTTGCAACGCCTTCTAATCGGGAATCGGAGGGGAGAATCGAAGTAACAATGTTTGCCCCTGCATTTAAGCGGTGAACCATGCCGTTAATACCTTCGAGGTCAAGGGAAGCAGGAATGAGGCATTTAGGGAAAAGCAACCTGAGAACTGATATAATTTTTAGTTCCGAAAGATTTGATCTATCACTGAATCCTTCAAGCGGAGTTCCTTCCTGAGGCAGGAAGGTCATAACTCTAACCATATCAGGATCATTTTTACTCATTCCCCTTAAGGACAGGATTGTAGATTCGATATCGTTTCCAACGCCTGTGAGGATTCCGTCTTCTACGCAGTATCCCTGTTCTTTAGCAAAAAGGCGTGTATTGACACGTCCATCGAATGACTGTCCAACTCTGAGTTTCTGGTAAAGTTCAGTGTCATAAGTTTCCTGATAAAGGGCAAGGAAATTTGCTCCTTTTTCCCTGGCTTTGAGAAGAGTAGCGTTATCCATCACGCCTGGAGAAATCATTATGGGTAGTCCTAGTTCTTCTTTTACTATCTGGATAAGCTCAACGAATCGGTTAGGATCTTCATAGTAATAAGGATCTTCTCCCATGGTCAGGTCAATCATATGAAAACCTGCTCCTTTCAGGGCTTTGCAAGTTTCTCTTATTTCTTCTCTGGTCAGTCGATAGCGATTGATCTCGTTTTTACAGTTATAATAACAAAAAGAGCATTGATTTTTACAGTAAGTGGAGAAATAGATGAAACAATTAAGAAATACCCTGTTGCCAAAATAATAATTTCTTACTTTTTGCGCAGCGGAATAGAGTCTTTTCAGGTCTTCTTCGGATTCAAGGGAAAGAAGAAATCTCAGGTCATCGTCAGACAATTGATAACCTTTAATGATTTTTTCCCCTAACATGTCAAATTCGTCAAGTGTCACTTTTCGGATCAAAAATCTCACCCTCTCATAAATCTCCTGATATTTACTCCGACTCTATTAGAGCCGAATTGTCATTTCGATCTTTTTATTTCGCCTATTTTGCCATTTTGAGTTTTACCATCCAGTTTTTGCCGTTATAGATTGCCATTCAAGTTTATTGTTTAAAGCTGCCGTTTATGACTGTTATTTTATTGTTTAGAGCTGCTGTTTATGACTGCCATTTATGACTGCCATTCAAGATTGCTGTTCTAACATCTAATCTATTTTTAGTACTCGGGTTAGTTTAAACAAATTTCCAGTTACAGGTTGGTAGAAATCCCATTATAGTAAGATTCAGATCTTGCTGCCCTCTTTATGTTTTTAAAGCCGTGCATAACCTTAAGCAGGCGCTCAAGCCCGAAACCTGCACCAATCCAGGGTTTGTCAATGCCCCATTCCCGATCAAGAGGGACTGGCCCGACGACTGCCGAAGAAAGCTCCAGGTTTCCGTGCATTACATCAAGGGTATCCCCATAGACCATGCAGGAATCTCCTATAATTTCAAAGTCGATTTCCAAGTAGTCCAGGAATTCCTTGATCAAGGCTTCAAGATTTTCCCGAGTACAGCCTGAACCCATCTGACAGAAATTCAGCATGGTGAATTCTTCAAGATGCTCTTTGCCGTCAGATTCTTTCCGGTAACAGGGTCCGATTTCAAAAATCTTTATCGGATCAGGCAGAACCCTATCGAATTTTCGCAGGTAGTTGTAAAGATTCGGGGCAAGCATTGGCCTCAAGCAGAAGTTTTTATCTACTCTGAAGACCTGCTTTGAAAGTTCATTATCATTGTCAATGCCCATTCTCTCAACATATTCTGCCGGAATAAGGATAGGAGACTTGATCTCCAGAAAACCCCGGTCCACGAAATATTTCGTAATATCACGTTCGAGTTTTCCAAGGTAGTTTTCTCTCTCATCGGCATAGATCTGCTGCAAATCACCTTTTCTTCTTGCCAGCAGTTCGGATTCAAGTTCTTTGAAAGTCATTGCTTCCGTATTCAGAGAAATTTTATCTTCCGGACTTAGGAGAGCCTCAACCCTATCAAGCTGGCTCCGTGTAAGTGCAGGAGCAGATGCTGACGCAGGAACAGAAGAATCTGAAGCTGATTTTACAGATGTGGGTACAGATCCGGATGTGCTTGCTGATGCCTGTGCAGATACAGGATTTTCCAGAGGTTTTGGAGCCCTTGCGACTGATTTCGGCATGGCTTTTTTAACCTTCGGAGCAGAAACTACCTTAACTTTTACACTGGTTTTGCTTTCGGTTGATTTTGTGAGAAACTTAGCAATATCCTCGTCCGAAACCTTACAATGCTTGCAGGTTTTCCTGTACTTGTGACGCCTTAATGCTCTGGCTGTTCTACAACTCCTGGAATTGTTTACAATAAGATGGTCTCCACACGCCATTTCAATGTATATTTTCCTTCTTGAGACCTCATGATGCTTGATTTTATGGAGCGTACCAGTCCTGGACATCCAGAGCCCGGTCGCAGATATTAGAACATTTAATGGTTTTTTGTCCATAATGTCACCTCCTGGTGAATTAAATGCCCGGGTTATCTCCAAGAAATAGTATTTCAGAATCCTGGCTTACTGAATATAAGCACGGAATCAGCAATTTGCTGACAGCTACCCGGAAAATAAAAGTGATCCCAAATAGTAGAAATAATTTATATATTCTGGAAGAATATTTCCAGTTTTATAAAAATTTCGGTGGAATGTTATGTATTGTCATTCCGGGATTCAGAAATATGGCGGAAACCCCGGGAATCTAACCCGGCTGAACGGATTTAGAGTCCATTCGATCTACATGATCAGGTTTCCTCCTAGGCAAAATAGATATGACAAAGCGTTTTGCTTCCTATGTGGTTATCTTAATTAGTAAGATAGAATAATATTGTTTAATATATATGTTTGTTGGTAAAACTCTAAGAAAGTTAAATTGTTATTTACCTCTATTGGAAAATTGTTTTCTAATGCGCTAGTAACGGCGTGATCACAAACGCAAACTTTTGAGAAAAGTTTGATCAAAACCCTTTGCAACGCGTGATCAACCGGCGCAACGGTTGGTGGTCAACCGGCGCAACGGTTGCGGCCCAACGGTTGTGAGTCAACGCTTGAAGGAATTTAGGTGTATAACACCTAACTTCTGAGGAGATTTTTTAATGCCCCTTATGAGTATTATTTCGTGCAAGATAATGCAGGATGAGATCATCTGGATTCTTGAGAATGACTTATCTATTGATGAGATTCTTGTAGTTGAAAACGAGAATGTCCGGGAATTCGTAGAAAAACTGGATAAAGTAAACCTTCGGTATAAACTGCTCTCTCTAGAAAAGATTTCCTCGCTTCCTGAAATGGGAAGCGAATGTAAGAAATATACAGTTCTGATCCATCTAATGGAACTGGGCCTTCATAGAAGTCCTAAAGAGTTGAAAATTAAGGTATATGAGACAATAGGCACGCTTGCTCCTTTTTCTTCTGGGATTTTGCTCTTTTACGGCTTATGCGGAAATGTACTTGGAGATGTTGAAAATGATTTTGGGATCAAATTTCTTTCCTGCCCGGTTCGTATTCTTAAAGACAAAGATCACAGAATTGTAGATGACTGCATAGGGGCTACTGTGGGAGGAGTCAATAACTATCTGAGGATGCTCAAAAGTGTTAGTGATGCCGGCACATACCTTTTTACTCCCATGTATAGTAAGGGCTGGAGGGAATTAATTCAACTGGATAAGCTGAATAGCGACCCAGTCAAAGCCTTGAAATTAATGAAAAAGACCCATGAAATGATCGGTTACAAAAGGGTTGCAAAAATTAATACCGGGCTTGAATATACTGAAAATTTCGATGCTTCTGTTCGGGAATTTGCAGAGTTGTTCGATTTCGAAATTCTGGAGTTCCACGATGGCAACCAGGAAATTTTTGAAGATTGTTATAACGAACTCAAAGTGGAAATTGAGGACAAATAAAAAAGGCGAGGACAAGTAAGAAGGTTGAAAGATTTCTGTGTTTACAAGTGAGCAGCTAGCCTTTTACAAACCGACAGTTAGTCTATATTTGCAATTAATTGCCTGTTAAATACTTGAAGACGAATTTGGATAGCTTGAAAGTGATTTGTATATATCCTCTCAAAAGACAAATTTCTCCTTTCAGATCTTTTTATAAAGCCCGAGAGTACTCAGGGTCAGGGCAGTAGCGTTTATATCATCGTTTTCATTCCCCCAGGCTCCGCTTTCGTGAACATTTTCAAGGAGCCAGTGGATTGAAGCTTCAAGTTCTTCTTTAAAACCTGCAAAAAGTAGAGCTTGAATTACAAGGTTGCTTGTAGAAACATGCTTCCAGCCTCCGTCCTGTCCTCTTTTTGAAAGAATCCATTCGGCTTTTTCCTGAATAAAAGTCTCGAAGGTTTTGGTTTTTGCCAGATTGTCCTGTTTTTTAAGAGCTGTAATGATAAGGGAGGTGGTGCCAACCTGTTCCCAGGCAGGGCAATAGTGTTCGTATAGCCAGTTACACCCGTTTTTGTCCTGGGTCTCCATATCTGCTAGTGCTGCAAGAGCGTAGGCTGTATCATAAACATCCCTATTCCAGGAGTTATTACTTTTTCTGGCAAGCAGCCATCTTTCTGAGGCAGTGAATACAATTCCTTCCGTTGAGAGAGCTGTGCAAGCTCTGGCAGTGTCCCTGATTGAAGAGTTCCAGGAACCATTCTTTTCCTGTTTAAGGATCAGCTGGGTTATATAAGGGTTCGGGAGTGCCCAATGGGCGTGTGCAGACAGGGTACTTGAAAGTTCCTTTACAGACTGAATTTGCTGAGCAGAGAGCCATTGAAAACTTTTTTCCACAATATCGAATTCCAGATTTCTTGACATTTCACTGTGATTTCTCTGATTCCACATATTAAAACCTGACCTAACACCTTACTGAAAGGTTTATTCTTTTTGTAGCTGTTTTCCGAAAATTAGGCTTTTCCGAGATTGGATTTGGGCGGTGACTCTGGCTGTAAAGCAACAACTTTGCCGAGGTGGAATTGGGCGGCAAATAATTATAATAATTCGGGTGATAATTGAAAAACAAATAGGAAAACTATCATATATTAATGGGAATGACTGCCGAAGCATCAAATGGTATTAATGCTGTATATTGACTGGAGAAAAGTAGTATGGAGATAGAGTCTAAATTTCTGGTAGTGGAAAAAACGGATTTTCAGGCCCTTGAAAACCTTTCCAAGCTTGCTTCATATACTCTTTCTGAGGCAAAAATCCAGTTAAATGAGGATATTTTCTTTGATACTGAGAACCGAGCTATTATGGCTTCAGGCTACTACTTGCGGGACAGGAAAGCGTATGGGGAAGACGGGAGCTGGGTAACCATTAAAAGTCTGGGAGGTTTCGAAGATGGAACTCACAGACGAGAGGAATACGTAAGTTTTCTGCCTGAGGAGGTCTCTGTACTTAAATGTCCTGATTTCCGTATCAGAAACATGATTTTTGAATTTACGGCAGGGCTTGATCTTTTTCCACTTCTGTCCCTCAAACAGAAAAGGATTATTCGTCAGGTAAAAAAAGGAAAAAAGCTTGTAGCTGAAATTTATCTGGATCGGGTAATCCTGGAAAACGAAGGCAGAGAAAAACAATATAATGAGTTTGAGGTTGAGCTTAAAAGCGCAGGAAGCTCTGAAGATCTGGAAATTATTCGGAGTTTCCTGCTCAAACATTATAACCTGGCTGAAAGCCCTTTTTCCAAGTTCGAAAGAGCTTTTCTTTTCATGGAAAAACTTCCTGAGAAAACTTTTCTTAGCCTGAGAGAAAGAGCTTTCTGCACACAAATTGCAGGCCAGAAAAATGTGTATGGAAAGCAGGCTCAAATTTTAATAGGACTTGATAAAGGACAGACTTGTAAAGAATTAAGTTTGCTTCTGAAAATCCCTGAACCTGAAGTAAAAATTGTGCGCTCAAAATTTAAAGAAAAGAGGCTTTCTATTTTTCCTTTTACAACATATAAAGAAAAAGAGCCTGAATTTTATCTTCAGTCCGGATTAGATTTTGTTTTGAAAAAAGGAATAAAGGCAACAGAATTTAAACAATGGGATCCGGAAAGTCTGCTTGAATATTATGGGGTAAATAAAAACAGCGCTGAAAATAGCAGGGAATATGCTCTCAAGCTTTTTGATGGAATGTTTATAAACCATGGTCTAGGGCAGGAAGAGAGAAAACTCCTTGGACTTGCTGCCTTCCTGAAGAACTCAGGAAGTTCAATTTTTCCTGAAGAAAGAGCTCATATTAGCAGGGAAATTCTTCTGACGCACTCAATAAAGGGACTCAAGCTTCATGAAATTTTAATGCTCGCCCTGATAGCCGAACTTCAGGATCCAGATATAATAGAAAAGCGTTTAATCTCAACTTTTAAAGGTTTCCATACAAAGTTGCCTCCCGAGTTCCAGAATAAAGCCCTTATGCTTGCAGTCATCATATCGATTGCAGACCTTTTCGAATCATCCCAAACCCAGTTAGGAAAGACAAGGCAGCTTAAAGATACTCTGGAAATAGAAATAATAGGAACCGTAACTAAAAAAACTGCAAAAAAGTTTGAGGCTAAAAGTAAACTCTGGAAATCGCTCTTTGGAAGCAAACTTCTGTTTTCTCAGGCAGCTGAAGAAGAATCCAGAACAAAGGATGAAGAGTCCAGAATAAAGGTTGAGGAAATAAAGAAACAAGCCGGGAAGGAGGAAAAGCCAGAGAAGAAGCAAGCTAAAAAAAAGGAAAAATCAGAAAAGAAGCAAGTTAAAAAGGAGAAAAAACCAGAAAAGAAAAATTGCAGGCTGCATGGAGAAATAGCTGTCAAACCTACTGACTCTATGGCTGGAGTTGCCTGCAGGATACTTTCTTATCAATTTTCCTGTATGATCTCCCATGAAAAAGGGACCATAAAAGGAGAGAAAATCGAAGAATTACACGAAATGCGGGTCGCAGTCCGAAAAATGAGGGCGGCAACAAAAGTTTTTGAGCCTTATCTTGATTTCAAGCAGCTTGAGCCTTATCTCAAAGAGTTAAGGAAAACACTTGGTTCACTTGGAGAAGTCAGGGATCTTGACGTTTTCCGGGAAAATGCGGAAGAATATCTGAAAACCCTGCCCTCAGGGCATGAGCACGATCTGGACTCGCTTTTTGCAGTGCTTGCTGGAGAGCAAGAAAAAGCCAGAAAAGATATGCTTGATTATCTGGATAGTGAAAAATATCAGGCTTTCAAAAGAGAGTTTTCGAGCGTACTTGCCTCTCCCGAAATCCTGATGCTTCCTGTAACTAATAGAAAATATGAGGCTTTACCTCACAGGATTAGAGAAATTCTTCCTTCAGTCCTTTATGCACGGTTAGCAGACATCAATGCTTATTCCGAATGGGTAGAGGGACCTTATCTTCCTGTTGAACGACTGCACAGGCTCAGGATCGCAGCCAAGGGAATGCGTTATACTCTTGAATTCTTTGAGAGCGTACTTGGAGAAGACGCAAAATCTCTGATCAAAGAACTAAAGACCTTCCAGGACCAGCTTGGAAACCTGCACGATACAGTAATTGCAGTTGACCTGCTGGAATCCTATCTGAGAACCGGGGAATGGGGTTCTGTCGAAAATGAGAAAGTTTCCGGAAAAATGAAGTTTTCCGAAGGTTCAGAAGGAATAAGGACATATCTTGCATATAGGGAAGAAGAACTTCAAATACTGCTTAATGCCTTTCCCGATGCCTGGGAAAAGATAAAGGACGAGAGTTTCAGGAAAAGGATTGAAAGAGCAATTCAAAACTTGTATTGATACAATTAAAAACCTGTATCAATGCAATAAAAACTGTACAATCGCCTTTTATCATAATACTTTTTGAATAAACCCATCAAGTGCATTTCCTTAAAGGTCTTCTAATTTAACTTTTGGAGGATACCTCAAATCCTGGAGTTCCTTTAAGCTCAGTATTTTCTTCACGGACCAAGGGAACTCCGGGATCCTATTTTATAATAACTTTGGATTGGAGACTGTATCCAAACACTCTCTTGAAGTATTTTTTCTGTTTTTCTATTTCCCAGATTTCGAGCTGGCACTCCTGCTGAGCATGTATTTCAAGTACAAGGCTGTCGGTAGAAGCAATATAAAACCGAACATGGGATATAATTCCATTATGAGAACGATCCAGGTCTTTGGCAATGCGGAGCAGAGCAGTCAGTACTCTTATGCTTTTTACTACATCCTTGTTAAGCCCGACAAGATTAGGATGTTTCTTCTTAGGTGTGCTTTTCCTGTGGAAATAGGCAAGGTTCGCTATGATTTCAACTTCTTCAGGCAGAAATCCCGGAAGGTTGCTGTCCAGTATGAGGTGATAGGCGTAGGATTGATGGGTATCATATGATAGAAAAATTCCTATGTCATGCAGGGTTGAACCATATTCGAGCAGCTCCCTTTCCCCTCTCCTGAACTCATAGATTCCAAGCGCCTGAATGCTGTCAAAGAGTTCAAGGGCAAGCCTGGTAACCGTATAGGCATGTGCTTCATCGAAATTACAGGTAAGCCCAAGCTGCATAATACTGCGTTTCCTTACCGACATCTGTGTAATCATGTAGGAGAATTCGCTCTTTGAAATATAATCTACAAGTAGACCTTCTCGAAGCCCTCGTTTACTTATCTTGATCTCGGAAAGCCCCAACTCTTCCATAAAGGTTTCAATAATTGCAGCGCCTGAAATAATAATATCTGCTCTTTGCGTGTTGATTCCTGGGAACTTGCGCCGCTCTTCAAGGGGTATGGCGCACATTGCCCTGACTATTTTCTTCAGGTCCAGGTACTCCAGCTTTTTAAAACTTTCATTGGTTGTTTTCTGCAGGTAGACAAAAGCAATCTTGGCAAGGTTTTCAATTGTCCCCGAGCTTCCAATTGAACAGCTTAAGCTGTACCTGGAAAGGTCTTTTGTTATATCTGTTATCTTGCGCCGGACATAGTTCTTAATTTGTTCATACTGCTCCTCGGAAACAGGCCCGGTTTCGTCCGGTAAAAACATGTTTGTCAGCCTGATCGCTCCAAGGTTAAGGGAATGAAGAAAGTAATACTGTGCCTGATCTCCTACTGATATTTCAGTACTCCCGCCCCCGATGTCTATAAACAGCGCTTTTGAGTTTCCGAGCCTAAATCCACTTGAAACTCCAAGGTAAATGAGGCGAGCTTCTTCGGTTCCGGAAATTGTGCAGACTTCGAGGTTTGCCTCCCTTTTAAGCATTTCGAGAAGCTGAACCTTGTTGCTCGCGTCTCTTGTTGCCGAAGTAGCCACAGCTATAACCTCTTCTGCTTTATAAGCCCTGACAAGTTCCATGAACTTTTTACAGACAATAACTGCGCGCTCTATTGCCTTAGGCTGCAAAATCCTGTCTATGAATTCCTTATCCCCAAGTCGGACTGTCTCCTTCTGCTTGGTCAGGGGGAAGTAAGATCCATTGGGATTGATCCGGACCAGAAGAAGCCGGACCGAGTTAGTGCCTATATCGATAAACGCAACAACTCTGCCTTCGGAAATTTTCTCGGGTTCCATTATTATCACCTGAAAGCCCTGTCTTTCGTTTTTCTCGAAGGAGTCGAGAAACTCAAAATAAGTTCACAATACTAGTTCATATTTTTATTCTATTTGAAATTATTTGGTATTGTACCAAAAGTTTCTAGTTGTTATTTTTTTCGCATATATTAGTTCTATATTGAATAGGTTGCTTATTTTATCCACAGACTATAATTTTATGTTTCAAATTGGCAAAATAAGAAATAAGTAAAATTTCAGTTCAAATTAATGGAGCTTCTTAGTTTAGAGGATTTTGAAGGCTCAACATTCAATTAAACATTATAATATTTTTTGATAAGTTATTTATAGTGAAGTCTACATATATCGAGTTGTTTAATAATTAAGTTGAGTGTCTACTCTATAAATAATTTATACGTGATGGTGGGTATGGAAAACTTCTTTGAAAGACCTGAGGCTAGACTAATAATTGAAAAATCCACTAATTCTGACAATGACAAAAGACCTTCATATCTTCATGATCGGGATAGAATACTTTTTTCGAGATCTTTTAGAAGATTAGCAAAGAAAACGCAACTTGTTCCCGCTTTAGGGATAAAATCAAGTGATCATCTAAGAAGCAGACTTACTCACTCTTTAGAAGTTATGCAAATAGCAGCTTCCATAGGGAATTACATAAATCTACAAGAAAGAAAAGAAGAAAAAGTTAAAATAGCAGCTTCGATAGGAAATTACATAAATCTACAAGAAAGAAAAGAAGAAAAAGTTAAAATAGCAGCTTCGATAGGGAATTACATATATCAACAAGAAAGAAAAGAAGAAAAAGTTAATATCCATTTGATTGAGGCAATATCTCTGGGTCATGATCTGGGACACACACCTTATGGACATGTTGGTGAAGAAGCACTATGCGATTTTTTTAAACGAAGTATAGATCATGGTTGTTTTCCAGAAAAAAACTCAAACATAGCTTTCAGAGCCTTAAAAAATGTTGTTTCCTTGAAAAACAATATTTACCAGATAATTATGGGCTAAACTTAACAGTATCTACCTTAGATGGGATCTTAAAACACTCAAAAATTGAAGAAAAAGAGAGAGAATTTTATAAAAAATGCTTTGAAAGCTATTACCAAGTTTTTATAAAAGATTTTGTTCCTTATACTAAAATTGATGAAAAGTCCTATGGAACAATGAAAGACCTATTTGAATATTGTTCTCCTGTTACCTTAGAAGGATCTATAGTATCAATAGCTGATGAAATTGCTCAACTTTCCCATGATATTGAAGATATGAGGCGTCTAACAAGTATGGATCGAATGCTAAACTTTTACAAAAAAGTAAAAGAGGTGTTATCAAATGATTTAGGTCAGAAAAATATGGATAAGTTAGAGTTGAATGATACATATGATGTCTTTTCTGAGACTTTAGATGAATTAAAAAATAACTCTATTCTACGTATAAAATGTGAAAGGATGTATACAAAGCTTATTTTGAGTTTTTCTATATCTATAGTAGGAAGGATTATGAGCTCTTTATGGAGCATTCCTGAAGACAAACGCTTAATTTATCTAAAACAATATCATACTGGCTCCTTCGAAGACCTATTAACATTAAGTAAAGAATTCCCTGACATACCTGAGGTGACAAAAATCGGACTAAAATGCTTATGTAAAATATTTAAAGATCATGAAGAAATACTTCAAGATGAAATGGATATAGTCCGTTGGGACTTAAAGGGAAAAGAGATATGTGACGATCTTATGAATATATTAAACAAAACACTAGATAAGAAACTTTCCTACAAAGAACAGGATAAACTAATTATATTTAATAAAGAGCAGAGAAATGACTTAACTAGATCATATAAAGCTGGTTTTAAATTTGGAGAAAAATTAGGCTCCGATAAGTTAGATGAAATTGCTAGAAAATGCTTAATTTGGGATTATATAGCAGGTATGACAGATAACTTCATAATAGAAGAATATGAATCCTTGTCGTGTAAACGAGTTGGACTATAATAATTAGCCTAACAAAAACATAAATAAGTATAAGTGGGTTTGGTAGTGTAATGAATTCACTATCAAAAAGCGCTCTGAGATTTATGATTTTTCAAAAAATTGGCGCGCTGCCTAGATAAGAGAAGCTAAAATAAAAAGAAGAAATTCTCTTTTTCACTCTTTTTTAGAGCCCAAATCCCAGCTTCTGCTATTCTCAAGCATCCATAACTGAGAATCCAGTTCTTCTTCTTCGGGCTGCGGGTAGATTCTTTCAGTCCTGCCGTTAGGAAGTAACAGGCGGGCTTTTACGTTGTCTTTAAGTTGAGTGCCAAGGATTACATCCCTCACGACAGGGATATATTCCGCAGAGACCGGAAAGAGGACCTCTACTCTGTTATCCAGGTTGCGCGGCATGAGGTCGGCACTTCCCATAAAGAGCTCTTCTTTTCCGCCGTTCCTGAAATAGTATACCCTGGAATGTTCCAGGAAGCGGCCAACTATTGAGATTACCCTGATATTTTCACTGATTCCGAAAATTCCTGGCCTGAGGCAGCAGATTCCCCGGACAATGAGGTCTACTTTCACTCCAACCTGAGAAGCCCTGTAAAGTTCCCGAATACACTGGTAGTCAACAAGGGAATTCATCTTGAAGATCAGGTGACCGTTTCCACACTTTTCATGCAGATCGATTTCACGTCTGATGCGTTCCAGAATCTGATGCCTTAGAGTCTGGGGGGCTACAAGAAGTTTGATATAATGGTCTTTTCTCGAATATCCGGTAAGGGCATTGAAAAGGTCAGAGATGTCCTTGCCTATGAATGGGTCGCTTGTCAGGTAACCATGATCGGTATAGAGTTTTCCTGTGACAGCATTATAGTTTCCTGTGCTCATGTGCACATAATACCTTATGCCTTCTTTTTCGGCTCTGATCACAAGGCACATCTTGGCATGGGTCTTGCGCCCTGGAAAACCATAAGCCACATAAACCCCTTTGCGCTCAAGTTCCTTTGCCCAACCTATATTGTTCTCCTCGTCAAAGCGCGCTTTAAGTTCCACCAGGACTGCTACTTGTTTTCTCCTGTCTGCTGCCTTCATAAGGGCCTGAATAATTCTAGAATTGTCATCAACCCTGTATAAGGTCATTTTGATTGCCAGAACATCAGGGTCATCAGCCGCTTCTTCCACAAAATCAATTACTGATTCGAAACTGTCATAAGGATGATAGAGGAGGATATCTCGTTTTTTCAGAGTTGAAAATATTTTCTCTCTGTTTGCAAGCTGAGAATGCTTTTTCGGTTCGGAGGGCTCGTACTTAAGCTCAGGACGGTTAATCTGTGCAAGTTTAACAAGACTTGAGAGCCCCAGAGGAGCTGAAGACCTGAACATAAAGGGAGCAGTAAGGTCAAGGTTTTTAAGAAGGATGTCCGAGACTCTTGGGGGCATTGTATAATCGGTCTCAAGTCTGACAACCGATCCAAAATAGTTCCTACCGACTCTCTGTTTTACAGCGGTCAGAAGGTCTTTGTCTCCATCCTCATCAAATCCAAGGTCTGCATCGCGTGTGATTCTGAATGGATAAGCTCCTAGAATGCGCTGTCCTGGAAATAGGAGGTCAAGATTTGCAGCAATAAGCTGTTCGAGCCAGACAAAACACCCTGTTTTTAGCTCCTCAAAACTGAAAGTTATTCTCTCCTGGTCATCCTCAGGAATAGCTATAAGTCTCGTGAACATTGGAGGGATCTTGACCCTTGCAAAGCGTTCCCCGTAATCTGGATCGTCAATTAATACTGCAAGGTTAAGGCTGAGGTTAGAAATATGAGGAAAAGGGTGTCCTGAGTCAAAACCAAGAGGAGTAAGTAAAGGGAAAATGTTTCTCTCGAAATAATCCCTCAATTTTTCTCGTTCTTTCCCAGAAAGCTCAAAGTAATTAAGAACTTTAATTCCTTTCTCCCTGAGAGCGGGTTTAAGTACCTCGTTCCAGCAGCTATCATTGAGAGGAAGCAGTCTGAGAAGTTCTTCCCGGATAATACGAAGCTGTTCCTGAGCCAGCTCATCAGTCAGGTCATTTTTTATAGCTTCCACTATTCTTTTATGGATGCCTGAAACCCTGATCATGAAAAACTCATCAAGATTGCTTCCAAAAATCGAAAGGAACTTTACTCTTTCAAGCAGGGGATTGCGCTCGTCAAAAGCCTCTTCGAGTACTTTGTCATTGAACTGAAGCCAGCTATATTCCCGGTCCGTATATAAGCACGGATCACTCAGGTCAGGCATACCGGAAACTTCTACCCTAGCTCCTTCAATGCTATCCATAACCAGCCTATCAAAATCTATACGCTGAGTGGGGAAGTTCCGTTCCATTGTTATCACATATTGCCTGGGGTTTTCACTTTTTCAGATCCACCTTTAAAAATCAAAAAAATTTGATGATAGAATCTCTGTATTTCACAATTCAATTTCATTACCTAATTGTCGCCCGGTTTTACTGGGTCGAAAAAAGATAGCCCCCGGGTCAACTCAAACAACCTAAGATAGTTAAGCCTCAGGGATTTTTTCCCTTAATAACATCAACCCTTTTAGTCGATTAGAGTTTTGAATCTTCTGCACAGGAGGGAGGCAATTTCTTCGTCAATTTATTTGAGATGCAATGCCTCCAATGCCTATATAAATTTTATGTCAATCGGATTTTAAGGGTTTAAGGAAGCTCCACCAACTCGCTACTATTTATTAGTATATAGAACTAAAGATTTATAATATTATCTCTTAAAGCCGAGATTGGCGAAAATAAAAAAGATGCCCTGGGTTGAGAAAGTACTGAAAAAATCATCAGAAACTCTCGATCCTATTTTTCAAGAGTGGCCTTTTAATTCAGCTTTAAACTTACTTTTCAGATGTAAATAAAATTCTTGCTCTTTCCCTGTGGTTCTCCTTAGAAGTCGTTCCAAAATCAATTCGGGAGTGCTCCGAGCAATATGATTGTATACTGGATTCCGATTTACGATCAGTTCCAGGTGGGAATCAAGACCATCCGCTTCAATTCCATCTACTCTTACCTCTGTGCCGGTATTTTCAAGGATGAGTTCTGAAAGGTGAGAAACAAAAATCCCAAAACACTGTTTGTTTTTGGACAGGTACTCTAGAATTCCTGCTATAATCCGCGCAGAAGCTCCAGGCTCGGTAATTGATTCCAGTTCGTCCGCAAGCACCAATTTTCCGGAGGTTTCAGAAAGCACTGAGAATTGCTTGAGGGTAGATTCAAAAGCTCCTGCATCCAGGGTTCCTTTTGATTTTCCAAAGTAATAAAATTCCTCTACAGGCCCAAGTTCGAGTTCTTTTGCAGGAACCGGAAAACCCATATATCCAAGGATTACGCATTGGGCAAGGAGTTCGAGCAGGGAGGTCTTGCCCCCGGAATTTACTCCACTCAAAAGTACAACCCTATTTTCCAGATCTGTGGGAGAAAAGCTGGTTTTTCCGATGGAATAACTCACAGGATCGACTTCTCCATGACGGACTTTTAAAAAGAGGTTCTTTCCGGCTTTAAATCCTATTCCGGCTTCAGAAATCATTTCCGGAAGTTTAAGCTGGAATTTCGCCGAAAAACAGGCTATTGAAAAGCCAAGGTCAAAATCCAGGACTTCCTTAACAAGTTTTTCTACGGGCTCGTGGAAATCTGAAAGCGTTTTTGCAAGCTCTCTTTTTCGGGCAAGCCTGGTTTTTTCAAGGGTATTGCTCAGCATTTGCCTGAGAAGCTGCAACTGAGATTGGTCTACGTTCAGAGGACTGGAAATTTCGTCAGGAAAAAGGGAGTCGAGCATTAATTTTTCCTGCTTCTCAAGCCCTAACTTTTCAACAAGCTCTTCCTTCACGGCTTCAATTTCAGTTTTATAGATTTTACTGAATTCCTTTGCAAGCAGGTCTTTGATCTCTATCCCCCCGCTCACGAGTTTAATAAGTTCCTGTCCGTTTAGGGTAAGTGAACTTGCCTCAAGAGTTCTGTTCATTCGCTGGTTAGTCTGGTTTAGAACCAAGGTCAGTACAGGGTCCAGGTTTTGCAGGGCTGCTTCCAGTCTGTCAAGCTCAGGGTCAAAACCGTCAACAGGTTTTCCATCCTCTCCTAGATTTGAGAGAGCTGTCTCCAGCGCATCAAGTCTTTCTTTCGAAAGTTCCTTAAAGAACTCAAATTCTCTGGAGCGCAAAGTTGATACTATATTCAGGCAGGCACGGATGCAGTCCAGGTTTCGCGCAAAAAACGCCAGTTCTTTTTCAGGTAAAACTTGCCAGAATTCAGCTCTGGAAAGGTCCTGAAAATACTCGGGTTCAATGTCTTCAGGTAGATCAAAGCTAAGATAGGTATCATCAAAAACAATTACACTAGAATAACCTCTTGCAAGGTCAACAAATTCTGAGAGGTTTTCTACGCCCTGGATGGGTAAAAAGACATGGAACTTTTCTCTGGCTGCTTCCAGAATTTTTGAGTCTCCACAGAGGATTATCCGGTCTCTAATTTTCAGGTTAACTGGCACTGGCTTGAGTTTCCTGACTCTAGTAAGCAGTTCCAGAAATTCGGAATTCTCGGAAAAAGCTTTTCCCAGTTCGAGATATTCTCGTATAAAAGTCTGTCTCTCCTGGATGAGATCCATGCGCGAGGCAGGTAAGGGGTAAAAAAGGTTTAGCTTATCCCTAGCATGCGGAGTATGGGCAAAGGTTTTCATCAGCTCAAGCAGGTGGGAATAAAGATCTAAGGCTTCTTTTGTCTTGAGAAAATCGGAAATTGAGCAGCCCTCAGCCCTGGACCTTGCTTCCCTAGCAAGGGAAAGAGCAAACTTGTGGCTTATGCCATTGACTTCAGAAAGCGAAGCTATGTCTCCCTCGCAGATCGCCTGAAGCGCCACAGCTTCAGTTCCGAAGTATTCAATCAGCCTGCCGGCTACTCGTTCACCAATTCCATGGATTTCCCGCAGGCTTGAGAGCGGTTGAGAGCTTTTCATATCCAAAACAATTTCCATATTTAAGACATACGTTTCAATAAATTTAGCTGGGTATTAAGCCCACTCTTTTAGTTCAGAATTTAGCTCAGAGGATTTTCAGAGTTTAGTTCAGAAGGAGAGCAAGTTCCTTTTCAAGATAAGGGCGCATTGAGGCTGTATATCCGTGTGTTGCTTCTGTAATGTTATACATCGCTTTTGGCTCTTTTGCAAGGGCAAAAGTTCGGAGTGCCAGATCGTGGGAGATTACGGGATCATTAAAAGAATGAATCTGTACGAATTTTGCAGGTGGCAGGGCAGCGAGATAGATATCCGGATCGATTGAGCGATAAAAGCGGTAAGTTTTAGGATCGTTTGCAAAGGAAGAATCATCTGCAAGATGAGGATCGATTTCTTCAGTGCCGTACCCTGCGGTGCTGATTCCGATAACTCCTTTAAGGGAAGGGTTAAGGGCGCAGGCAAGGATTGCAAATCTTCCTCCATTACTTTCCCCAAGGATTGCAAGTCTTTCCGGATCAATTTCCGGCTGGGCTGCAAGCACGTCTGAAGCTTTAAGGACATCATAAACCATGCTATATTCTATGGGCTCAAGTCCGGCTTTGAAAAGTTCAAGGTCTCTTTCTGTGTTTATGCTGCCCAGATTACGCTGATCCAGAACGAGGGTTGCATACCCCATTTTAGAGAGTTCTGCAGCCAGCCTTTGCTCAGCTTCTTTGCTGACTCCTGCTCCAGGTAAAAGAATCAGACCAGGAGATAGTGATGAAGCAGTGGAAGATGCAGAAGAAGCGGAAAAAGAGTTTCCAGGAATTCTCAAAAGAGCCTGAAGTTTTTCCCCTCTGCTTTCAAAAGACAGTAGTTTTAAAGTATCTGAGTTTTCAGGGGCGTATACATCTTCGATTTCCTTATTTGTAAAGACTGGATCTTCTCGAACCGATTCTTCTAGAAAAGATAAAGTGCCTGCTTCTGAAACCTCCCAAGAAACCGTAGTGCCCGTGGAATTGGAAGGGTTGTAAAAGATTCCGAAAATACCCACAAGTATAAGAAGAAAACCCAGTAGAAAAACTACGGGTTTAGAGGCTCTGATCCCTGAAGAAGCCCTGCTTTTATTTTCTTTTTTTCTTGGACTACGCCTGCTCAAAGGAATCCTGCCGAAAAAGAATTGTGATTACGGCCAGAAACCGCTTGCAGCACTCAGGAATAATATTACTATGCCAGTGAGGGCGCCGACAATCATAACTGTCTTAGGCTGGATGTGAACTGCATTCTTATCCGCTTCATAATAGCGCATAAGCCCTGCAGACGACTGAAGCCCGGAACCTGATTTTTTAGCCATGTGTTAACACCTTTAAATATTTAATTTAACGTAGATTTTTTGCATGTATTAAGATTAATTCGTGTATTAAAATGTAAGCTTCAATACATATAATACATATTTGCCTGTAAGCTTTCTGGAAATTAATAAAATAGTTATCTGGAAATTAATAAAATGATTTCTGGAAATTGACAATTTAGATTTAGAAAATCTAATGCGCTGCTTAATAATTATAAAGTGATTATTAGAATTAAGTAACTGTTAAATTTTCCGTCAAATCACTGTTAAATTTGGTAATTAACACCTAATTCACATTCCAGATATATAAATCCAGCAGAGAAATTTCTTTATTGGCAGACTCAAAAGAGTTAAGGAGAATTAGCCACACTCTTAAAGCAGGCAATTCTCAAAAAGCAGGCAATTCTCAAACAAGTACTTCATCCAGCAGGAAAGGCGGGTGAAACACTCCTTTCTCAGTAACTATCGCAGTTACATTTTCCATAGGAGTTGCATCGAACGCAGGATTGTAAACTTCCACATCTACTGGGGCAAGCTGCTCAGATCCGAAAAAGCGCAATTCGTCTGGGTCTCGCATCTCTACTTTTACACTGCCTTCCCAGCCATTGAAATCGAAAGTAGAGACAGGAGCTGCTACATAGAAGGGAATTTCATGCTCTTTTGCAAGAATGGAGAGAGAATATGTGCCTATTTTGTTGAAGATAACATCCTGGGTAATTCTATCTGCTCCTACAAGCACGCTGTCTATTAGCCCCTGCTGCATTACCCATCCAGCCATAGAATCTGAGATAAGGGTTACTGGAATCTCATCCTGCATAAGCTCCCATGCAGTAATTCTGCTTCCTTGGTTCAGGGGTCTGGTCTCACAGGCAATAACTTTGATCTCTTTGCCTTCAGCAGTAGCCGAACGAACAACCCCAAGAGCTGTACCCCAGTCCACACAGGCAAGCCTGCCAGCGTTGCAGTGTGTAAGCACAGTATCTCCGTCACTCAGGAGTTTTGCCCCGGATTTACCTATCAGCTTGTTGGTGGCCACGTCTTCTTCTGCAATATCCTTTGCTTCCTGAAGGGCAATGTCCTTTACTCCCTGGACATCAAAGGCGTCTGAAATGGCTCCCAAAACCCTATTTACGCCCCAGCTAAGGTTTACTGCTGTGGGACGAGTCGACTTAAGGATTTTTCCCGCAACTTCGAGGTCTTTTGTTATTGTTTCGATGTCTCTGGCTTCACTCAGAAAAGCTGCAAGGGCAATCCCGAAACCTCCTGCTGCACCGAGAGCAGGCGCACCTCTTATTCTGAGAGATTTTATAGCTTCACAAAGAGAACTCAAGGTCTTGCATTCTATTATCCTGTATTCTTTCGGAAGCAAGGTCTGGTCTACCAGCACTATGGAGTTGGAATCTTCCTTCCAGTCAATTGTCCTCATAAGATCACTTTCCGATGTAAGCATCATTTTTTCGGAGAAATTCTCCGTTTTTCCTTTCAACTTCCATAAGTTAAAGACCTATTTAACTAAAAGGGTACATTACCCCTCTTCTTTGCATTTCATGCAATTTGAGGAACTTAAAATTAATTTATATAATCCAAGGTGGAATTATGTTAAAGGAATTTTTCTTCAAATCTCAAAATTACTCAAGAATTACAACATGTCAAGCTTCCGGCAGCCTGTCGTCGTAATAAAATTTTATTTAGAAAATAAATGATATGTGTCAGGTATATATAAATAAATTCAATATCTTTTTCCAAAATGGCAAACTTAGATATAATAGATTTATAGAGTAACAGAGCAAATAAGATAAGATTTAAAATCCATGGTTTAGATACAGGAAATCGTAATTTCAAAATGTAAATTAACAGCTTTAAAAATCAAATTCATAATTTCAAACACAAATCCTTAAACTTTAGGATCTGAATCCTTAAATCCTTGAATCTATAGATTTCAGAAATCGTAATAATCTGTCACTTCATTAATGCGGTTTATGAGAATCTGGGTATTCATCGGAGAGTAAGCGCTTATGACAAAAATAAAAATAGCAATTGCAGGAATCGGGAATTGTGCAAGCTCTTTGATACAGGGCATTGAGTACTATAAAGTTGAAGATAAAGAGCCCATAGGACTGATGCACAGGGAAATTGGAGGCTATAAACCCGGCGATATCGAAGTCGTTGCTGCTTTTGATATCGACGCTAGGAAGGTAGGAAAAGACGTTTCTGAAGCTATTTTTGCTCCCCCGAACTGCACAGCGGTTTTTTGTCCTGAAATTCCGTCCACAGGTGTGAAGGTTAAGATGGGAAGGGTCCTTGACGGGGTCTCTGACCATATGAAGAATTATGAGGAAGGGTATACCTTTGTTGTCAGCAAGGAACAGGAAGCTACAAAAGCAAATATTGTGAACGAGCTTAAAAACTCAGGGGCTGAGATGCTTCTCAATTATCTGCCTGTTGGCTCAGAACAGGCAGTCCGTTTTTATGCTGAATGTGCTCTTGAGGCAGGTGTGGCTTTCATAAATAATATGCCGGTTTTTATCGCAAGCAATCCTGAATGGGCAAAAAAGTTTGAAGAAAAGAATATTCCGATCATTGGCGATGATATCAAGGCTCAGCTTGGGGCTACCATCACGCATAGGATTCTTGCAGACCTCTTCGAAAAGCGAGGCGTAAAACTCGAGAGAACATACCAGCTTAATACTGGTGGAAACACGGATTTTCTTAACATGCTCAACAGAAACAGGCTTGCTTCCAAACGAGAATCAAAGACTGAGGCTGTTCAATCGGTGCTTTCCAGGAAGCTTGAGAACGACAATATTCACATTGGACCCAGCGATTACGTAGCCTGGCAAAAAGACAATAAAGTATGTTTTTTGAGAATGGAAGGCAGTCTTTTTGGAGATGTATCCATGAATCTTGAACTCAGGCTTTCCGTAGAAGACTCTCCTAACTCTGGAGGTGTGGTAATCGATGCCATTCGGTGCTGCAAGCTGGCTCTTGACCGTGGAATAGGAGGGGTACTGTATTCTCCTTCTTCTTACTTCATGAAACATCCAGCAATTCAGTATTCTGATGACGAAGCTTATAGGCGGACTGAAGCTTTCATAGCCGGGACCCTGGAACGTTAAAGTCATAGGAGAGAATTCCTTTACTGAAAAGAGATTCCTGTAAACTTAGATTTCAAAAATTCCCGGGCACCTCCGGGAATTTTAAGCTTATTCCGTCCTGAACTGTTTTATGAATTAAACTTTAGGTCCTGAATAATCAGATCTAGAATAGTCTTAGAAAACCTTTCCAAGAAAGTTTTCCTATTTTTATTCAGTTTTATCAGGTTTAGCGAATTCCTTCGGCTGTAATTGTAAACTCTGCACTTGAGCCTTCAGGACGGGAACGGTGTTTGTACAAAATAGCGCGCCTGGTTCCCTCACCTGTTTTTTCCAGCTGGATAATCGCTTTTGAGGTATGTTCCAGGGAACTCCCGCCAAGCGGGCGCACCCCTCCTGAAGTAATATCTGAATATACCTGATTGGTTATAACTGCAGCAAAACCATATTTGCGGGCAAGAGCATGCAAAAATCCTATCTGGCTAGCAAGTTCTCTGCGGCTTTTCATGCCTGTCTCATCGTCTTCAAGCTCGAATCTATAATACGAGGTTGCAGAGTCCAAGATCACAAGACCGATATTCTCACTGGCTATTCTCTCCACCTCCCTCACGGCCGCATACTGCTCTTCAAAATTCAGGGGTTCATAGATAATGATGCTCCTAGCTATTTCTTTTGCATTTTCCCCTGCAATCTGCTTGAAACGGGCAGGAGAAAGTCCTTCAGTATCTATGAAGATAACTCTTTGCCCTTGCTTTACGCATTCCACTGCAAGCTGGATGCAAATATTCGTTTTTCCGGTTCCTGCAGGTCCAAAGACTTGAGTCACGATCCCTTTTTCGAAACCTCCTCCTAGAAGCTCGTCAAGAGGCTTGCAGCCGGAAGATAACAACTTTTCTATGAAATGACACCTCTTTTTGTGCTTGATGAAATATAACTGGTCCATGATATAACGGTTTTTTGTAGTTTTCAACTTTTCCAAGAAGATTAATCCTTTGGTGCTCCAGTTATATTTAGTTGATTTTATATATTAGATTTAGTATATATTA